>Ga0318574_10000699_pt1 | contig 10825 bp, 15 predicted proteins | sample GRESIP089b5f22_FD_202527 | JGI IMG/M metagenome (GOLD analysis project Ga0318574, IMG submission 202527) | Tropical soil microbial communities from Luquillo Experimental Forest, Puerto Rico - GRE.SIPMG.089b5f22 | ecosystem: Environmental > Terrestrial > Soil > Tropical forest > Bulk soil...
GTCTGTGACCTTCGCCGTGACCTGGTCGAAGGGGTCAGGCGGCTCGCGCGGTGTGATCTCCAGGCAGTTCACTGCGCGGCACAGCAGCGGCCACACCTCGTCCAGCCGAGTGTAGAGGGTGTTGTACTTCGGGTGCACGCGGTCGAGCTTCTCCATGAACCTGCGCCAGTTGTCCGCGAGCTTCATGATCGTGGTGACCGACGCGCGGTGCTCACGGAGAGCCGGGACGCCGGTGTCCGGCGCGAGCCGCTGGAAGAGCTTGTGCTTCAGCCGGCCTTTGTCGTCGCGGGCGTGACCTCGCGCAGTCGCGAACGCCGCGGCGGGGACGAGGGAGCCAGCGCGCCGAGAGCCGGTGCGCGCCGAGCGAGGCGATCGCCAGCGCCCCGGCGACCGCGACCGCGACGAGCCGCGCGAGCGCGAGCCGCGCGTCCCGGCGCTCCAGCGCGACGACGCGGGCGCGGCGCACCTCGACGCGGGCGAGGAGCTCGGCGCGGGGATCGGGCACGGCCGCAGCGTAGCGCCCCGCGCGCCGGGGGCGACCGGCGTCGCGGGGACGCAGTCCCGACGCGCGCGACCCCCGGGCGCTTTAGCCTGGGCCCTTCTCGCGGAGCTTCTTCAGCGCCTCCGACGTCTTCACGACCTTCACCGCCTTCGCGTTCGCGCGCTCGCTCTCGGGGAGCTGCTTGATCGCGTCCTCCGGGCTGTTCGCGGTCGTCATCAGGTAGGCCGTGTGGTCGCCCGACATGCAGCCCCATTCCACCTTCTTGGCGAGCTTCTGGTCCTTGGCGACGGCCTGCATCGACTTCATGCACGCCCCCGGCTCGTGCGTGGACATGACGAGGTAAGTCCCCTTGTCCGCGCTGGCTTGGCTCGCCATCGCGGCGAACGGGGCGACGAGGGCCGCGACCGCGACCCCCAGCATCATCCTGCGTACCATTTGGGCCTCCTTGCCTGAGCCGTACGCCTTACGCGGCCGCGGCGCGTGCGCCGACCTCCGAAGGGGCACCAGGCGGCCGTCCTGTTACAAGAGGGCCTCATGGCCCACCGATCCCCGCGTTCCGGCTGTGCTATGACTCGACCAGCTGGCACGGCGCGTCGCCCGGCAGCTGTTCAAGCCGGCTCCGAACGGCCCCGACCGACGCCTCGGCCGCGCCCGCCACCGGGAGCGGGTAGCGTGTCTCGAACACGAGCGCCAGCAGCTCGACGAGGCGCTTGCCGTCGCCGGGGCGGACTCTCGAGCCCTACGATCCGCACAGGACGCCGGTCGTCCTCGTTCACGGTGCAGGCGGCTATGCGCGGGAGTGGGGGTCGGTGAGCCGAGGCCTCAGCGATCGAGTATCCTCTCCGTAACTATGACGACGACGAACGTGCCGGCGGCCGATGCCGCGGTCGCCTTGTTCCAGCAGGGCTTCAGCTGATCGCAGGCCGTGCTCGGCAGTTTCGCCGAGCGATACCAGCTCTCGAAGGACAGCGCGGCACGACTCAGCTGCGCGTTCGGAGGGGGCATGGCCAGGACAGGCCAGATGTGTGGCGCCGTGAATGGAGCCCTCATGGTTATCGGGCTCGCTCACGGCGCGACGGCAGCTGACGATTCTGCTGGCAAGGAAAAGACTTACGCGGTGTCGAGAGAGTTCTGGAGTCGCTTCATTGAGCGTCACGGGTCGTTGATCTGCCGCGAGCTGCTCGGGGTGGACATCGGAACGCCCGAGGGTCGGGACTGGGCCATGCGGACGAGCCTGTTCAAGATCAAGTGCCCCGTGTTCGTGCGGGATGCCGCCGAGATGGTCGACCAGCTCCTCTGACTCGACTGTCGAGCTCAAGTCAGTGCCGCGGGTAGACTGCGGCCATGGCCCGCCGCCGCCTGCTCACGCCCCAGCAGCTCGCCGAGATCGCTGAGGAGGCGCGCCGCGGGCCGGACGGGAAGCCGCTAGCACCATGATCGAGTGCACGGCGGTGACGCCGGAGCCGACGGTGCCGCTGCGCCTAAGAGCCAGACGGACGCGAGCTGACGGCCCCGGTCAAGGCGATGGTCAGGAGGGCGGCCGGGAAGTGGCGCAGCGGGGCCACGTTCAGTGGTTGCTGAGGCGCTCCGGTGTTACCGGCGACGCTTGCCCCCGCCCGCCTGGAGGAGCTCGAGCGGCGATACCCGGAGAGCTTTCGCGAGAGCTTCAAGCATCTCGAGCGGCGGGCTTCGCTGGCCGCGCTCGAGCATAGAGACGTAACTGACCGAGACACCGGCGGCTTTGGCGAGTGTGGCCTGCGAGAGCTTCCGGGCGGTGCGCGCAGAGTGGAGGTGCTGGGCGACGTTGTTGACGAGGGACATGGCGCGCATCGGTACCACATCACCCGCAGTCCGAGAACACCCAAGGTTACATGCGCCCGCTCAGTAGCTGCGACGAGGCCGCCGCTGTCGCCGGCGGTCAGGCTTTCGGCTTGATGTTCTGGTTGACCCGAAACAGGTTGTCGGGGTCGTACTTGGCCTTGATAGCAGCCAGCCGTTTGTAGTTGTCGCCGTAGCTCAGTTCAACCCGGTTGTCGGCCTCGTCCGCATCCAAGAAGTTGACATAGCCACCCTCCATGTTGAACCGGTGGAGCGCATTCCAGTAAGCGCGGCCCCAGCGCTTGAGCGCCTCGGCGTCCTTCGGATCCGGACTGATACCCGCGATTACCATCGACCACGACGCGTCACGCGCGCCCCACGGCGTGGCGTCCTTGCCGACCCGCCGCACAGCGCCGTCGATCGGGTAAAGGTGCATCAGGCAGAAGGGGGTCGGAGCCTGAAGCGCGTGGGCGATGTGGGTGTCGATCGCCTCGTCGGGCAGCGTCTTGACGAAGTCGCCCTTCCAGTACCACTGCAGCCCCTTGGGGAAGAACGGGTCGAAGAGGCTGTTGATCGCCGTCCACGGCATCTCGCCCATCCAGTTGAACAGCGGCGCCGGCAACCTCTCGATCAAGGAGGCCACGAGCTTCTGGCCGTCGGCGATCGGCCCGTTGAAGGCGCCGATCAGGGCGCAGGCGCGCTTGTTCCAGTGTTCCTTGGGGAAGGGTTCGATCGGCGGCACGGTCTTCAGGCCCACGAACAGACCGAGCTCCTCGGGCGCCTTGCCGATGAAGTCGCGGTAGGTCGCCATCACCTGCTTCGCGTCCTTGGCGTCCCAGAAGATCGGACCGGCGAACACCATCTTCGCGGGGTGGGCCTGGAACAAGAAGCTGGTGACCACGCCGAAGTTGCCGCCGCCGCCGCGAACGGCCCAGAAGAGGTCGGAATGGCAGTCTTTGCTGGCGGTCACGAACGAACCATCGGCCAGAACCATGTCCACTTCGAGCAAGTTGTCGACCGTCAGCCCGTGCTTTCGCGTGAGGTAGCCGGTCCCGCCACCGAGCGTGAGGCCGGCGACGCCGGTGCTGCCGACAATGCCGAGCGGCACCGCGAGGCCGAAGGCGTGGGTGGCATGATCAAGATCGGCGGCCGTACAGCCGGGATCGACCCGGGCGGTGCGCGTCGCAGGGTCGACCCGGACGGTGCGCATCTGCGAGAGATCGATGACCAGACCATCGTCACAAGAGCCGAAGCCGGGACCGTTGTGGCCGCCGCCGCGGATCGCGAGCAAGAGCTTCTGCTCGCGTGCGTAGTTGACCGCGGCCATGACGTCGGCGGCGTTGGTGCATCGCGCGATCACCCGGGGCCGCTTGTCGATCATGCCGTTGTACAGCGCCCGGGCCTCGTCGTAGTCCTTGTCCGAAGGCCCGATCAACCTCCCGCGGAACCCCTGAATCGCCAGATCTGTCATGACTCGACCTCCATGCGGCTCGCGGTTGCTTCATGCGTTCGCAGACGCGCGCGCGCCAGCACCCGCGTAGGATGTCCACGGACGGCTTTTACGCCGCCAATCCATCAGAGAGGCATCGGTCGGCAGTTCCTCCTTGGCGTCTGAAGGGTGCTGAGCTCGACGCCTCGATCGGAGTCAAATGCTTCCGGGTAGGCCGCAAGAGCCTCTCCTGGGGGCGCCACCGCAGAGCCGTGCGCTGTTCCGTCGACGCCGGCTATGCGGCATTGTCTGCCTGAAGGCACATGAGAGTGATACCCGACGACGGAGAGACACATGACGCGAACGAGCGACGAAGAGGCGGTGCGCGCCCTCGTGGACGCCTTCACTGTCGGCTGGAATGCTCACGACGGAACGGCTTGTGCCCGCCCATTCGCTCCGGACGCGGACTTCACCAACATCATGGGGCTGACGGCCCGCGGCCGCGAGACCATCGCGCGCGGGCACGATGAGATCCTCTCAACGATCTTCCGCGACACGCGGATCGCCTCGAAAGTTGAGCGGATTCGGTTCATCAAGCCCGACGTCGCCGTCGCAGAGGTCGCCTTCGAGCTCGAGGGCGGCGAGCTTCCCTTCGGTCTCATGAGGTCATCGGCCGGGCTCGTCGCCACGAAGGATGAGGATAGCTGGTCTATCGTGGTGTTTCGCAACATGATTCCCTTCGAGAGACCCGCGGCTGGACCTGTGGAGCGCGCGCTCGTCGAGAACGCATCGAGCCGCGACTGACAAGCGCTAACAGCGCCTGCTTCGAGTCATCTACCGCAGCGCACGCTCCGCAGGGCGCAGCCTGGAGCTTGGATAACGTCCTAGGGTATCGCGGGCGAACTCCGCGTGTATGCCGGGGTGCTGTGCCTGCTCACTTCTAACCGGCAAAGCGCTAGCCTGTGCGGACGGTCCACTGCCAGGCGTCGAACCGCATCGTTGGAGTTCGCCCGTCTTGTGACCGGAAAGCAGTGCGTCGTCGCCTTTATCTAATTGAGCGCCCGGCCATGAGGAAGATGCACTCGGTCATCAGGAGGGGCAATCGTCATGAACACCCAACATCAGCACGGTCACTCCCAGCCCCGCGACGCTCGCCAAGAGCTGCCGCCAGATTCGGCGCTACGGGTCAAGGCGCTCGAATCACTCCTCGTCGAAAAGGGACTGGTTGACCCAGCGGCGCTCGATGCGGTCATTGAGACGTACGAGCACAAGGTCGGACCGCGCAACGGCGCGAGCGTTGTTGCGCATGCTTGGGTAGATCCCGCCTACAAGAAACGACTGCTCACCGACGCGACCGCGGCGATCGCTGAGCTCGGATATGCCGGCCGGCAGGGCGAGCACATGGTGGTGGTCGAGAACACACCAAAGGTGCACAACCTCGTCGTCTGCACACTGTGCTCCTGCTATCCATGGCCTGTGCTCGGACTGCCACCAGTCTGGTACAAGTCGGCGCCCTACCGCTCGCGCGCTGTGATCGACCCGCGTGGAGTACTGCGCGAGCTAGGGCTCGAGCTGTCCGAGCAAGTCGAGGTCCGCGTGTGGGACTCGACATCCGAAGTGCGCTACCTCGTGCTGCCCGAGCGGCCGGTAGGCAGCGAGAACATGAGCGAGCAAGCGCTCTCCGCTCTCGTCACGCGCGATGCCATGATCGGGGTTGCTAGGGTGACGTTTCCGAAAGCGGGAGGCGGCGAATGAATGGCGTGCACGACATGGGCGGCATGCACGGCATGGGGCCGATCGCGCGTGAAGAGGACGAGCCCACTTTCCACGCGCCCTGGGAGGCGCGCGTGCTCGCGCTCAACCTTGCCATGGCGGCTTGGGGCAAGTGGAACATCGACGCCGGGCGCCATCAGATCGAGCTCATTCCGGGCGACCAGTATCTCCGGATGAGTTACTACGAGAAGTGGCTTACGCGGCTGATCGAGCTCATTGCCAGGGCCGGTCTGGCCACGCCCGCCGAGATCGAGACCGGGCACCCTGTGCCGGGCTCGGGCAAAGCGAGCCCGCTCAGCGCCGAGGGCCTTGCGGCTTTGTTAGCGAAGGGCTCGCCGGCGACCCGCGACGTCACGGTAGCGGCGCGATTCGAGGCCGGCGACAGGGTGCGCGCCAAGAACATCAATCCGGTGGGCCACACGCGCCTGCCGCGGTATGCGCGCGGCAAGCTCGGTACCGTCGAGCGCGATCATGGGGTGCACGTATTCCCGGACACGCGCGCCCATCTCCTCGGCGACAACCCGCAGCACCTCTACTCGGTTCGCTTCGCCGCTCGCGAGCTATGGGGCGACCAGGCCTCGCCACACGATTCGGTCTACCTCGACCTGTGGGACGATCACCTTGAGCCAGTCTGACCCGACCAAGGATCTCGAGCGCCTCGCGACGCTTCCGCGGTTGCCGCGCGACGCGGGCGGTCCCGTCTTCGCGGAGCCCTGGCAGGCCCAGGCGTTCGCGCTCGCGGTCAAGCTCTCGGAGCAGGGTTATTTTACCTGGAAGGAATGGGCCGGCGCACTTGCCACCGAGCTCAAGGCGGCTGAACACGGCGAACCCGACGATGGCTCGCGCTATTATCAGCACTGGCTTGCAGCGCTTGAGCGCCTGGTAACCGAGAAGGGGCTCACCAGTGACGCTGCGCTCCTCGAGCGAAAACACGCGTGGGTCGACGCTTATCGCAATACGCCGCACGGCCGGCCCGTCGAGCTCGAAGGATCAGCTGAACCGACGGGACGAACGTCCTGATCACCGCGACGCTAACAGCTTGAGGCCGAGCGCTGCGTTGAAGTTCCAGCTGCGCAGTCGGATAACGCGGCGCACCGAGTCCGTTATCTCGGACGCGCCCGCGCGCGCCACGTCACCGCCGTCGTTGGAACCTGCCGCGAGCGGGGCGGAGATAGACCCTCGTCTCTCCCGCGGCCCCTCATACCCCATTGAGTTGCGTGAAGCTGCGGCACGGCACCTACGCTCTCGGGACTACCGGCGGCCAGACTACGTTTCGCCGCTCCAACCTGTTTGGAGGAACGTCATGCACATGCGCACTGTCCGTGCTTGGGTGAGTGCGGTGCTGTTAGTCGCAGGCACCGCCCACGGGCAACAGCAAGCCGCGCCTTCTCAGCCGCAGAACCCACTCGACGTGATACCCGAGAAGATGCCGTTCGACGTGGCCTACGGTGCGCCGATCCCGCTGGCACGCGCCCAGGCCGTGATCGCCGCGGCACAAGCCGAGGCGACCAAGCGTGGTTGGAAACTGAACATCGTGGTCACCGACTCTGGCGGGAATCTCGTCGCCTTCGTGCGTATGGACGGCGCGCAGCTCGCCTCGATCGCCATCTCCGAGCACAAGGCGCGCGTGGCGGTGATGTTCCGGCGGGAGACGAAGGCCTACGAGAATGCCGTCCAGTCAGGCAATCTGTACACGCTGACGCTCGACGGGATGATCGCCTCGCGCGGTGGGATACCGCTGGTCGAGGGCGGCAAGATCGTCGGCGCGATCGGCTGCTCCGGCGGAGCGGGGTCGCAAGACGAGGTCGTGGCGAAGGCCGGCGCCGCAGCCCTCGGAACGCCCGCTCCAAAATAGGTCGAGCGGCGTAGACATCTCGCCAGTCGCTACGGCGACCGTGGATCGTGGTGCGCCCTGTCGGCTCCCCGTCTTCCGGGGCGCGACTCCACATGACGGCGGCGCTGATCACCGTCGGCTGACGGATGTGGGAGCACCGGCACGCGCGATGTCAGCCGCCGAAGAGAGCGACTCGACATTCCAACACAGGTCCATGAGCTTGCGCGTCTGCTCCGGCGCAAGGATGTCGTCGGTGAGATCGGCGAATTTCACTTCAAGCGCGTGATCGCTCATCGGCACCTCGACGCTGCCGACGGCCTTCTCGATATGCTTCGTGAGCCGTCTGCCGTCCGTCAGTGCGACGGTCATGTACACCTGCTCGGGCTTCACAACGGGGTCCACAATTGGGCTGACTCGGCTGCGCAGCGCCACGACTTCGGGATCTCTAACCGCGCGATCGGTAAACTGCTTCTCGCCGGCCTTCCCCTCGACGAGCGCAACAGCCACGGCGTGATAGACGCTGAACTTTCCTTCCAGGCCCTTCTGCGGGGTCTGTTTGCCGGTCAGTTCCAGTACGAGCGGGTTCACCCGCAGCCCGACACGTTCGATCTGGGCCGGCGCGAGGTGGTATTCGTTCCGGAGCTGGATAGCGGTGTCTATGGCGGGGTGGAGCACGATCCCGCAGGCGAACGGCTTGTACGTGTTGAGCGCCGCCTCCCACCGGTGGCCGAGGCCGTCCGTGATCTCACGCCAGTCCTGCTTCGTCGGGATCGTGCACATCCAGCCGCGCTTCGCCTCGATCATCTCGTCTTAGCTGGTGAACCCCTTCGACGCCAAGATCGCGGCGAAGAGGCCGTTGCTCGCGGCGCGACCGGGGTTGAAGCTCTTGTTCATGGATCCGAACGACTCGCGTAGACCGACCGGCTGCGACGCGGCGAGCCCGAGGGCCCACACCATGCGCTGCTCGTCGAGGCCAAGGACCTTTCCCGCGGCCAGGGCGGCACCGAAGGGGCCGGCCGTGCTGGTGATGTGCCAGCCGCGGTCGTAGTGATCGGGGTACACCGCGTTGCCGATCCGAAGCGCCGCCTCGACTCCGAGTACCAGGGCATTCAGGAACGCCTTGCCGTTGACGGGGTGGTACTCCGCCATGGCTAGCAAGGCCGAGATGATGGGACCACCCGGGTGAATGATTGTCTTGAGGTGAGTGTCGTCGAAGTCGAACACGTGGCTCGACACGCCATTCACGAACGCAGCGGTCATCACGTCGAGGCGCTCGCGCCGGCCGAGGAGCGTAGCCTGTGGCGGCCCGGAAAACGGTGACAGCGCTGCCACGGCGACGTCGACCGTCTCGTGGTGCGATCCTCCGACCGCGACACCTACGTAGTTGAGGAGTGTGCGTATCGCCTCCTTGCGTACGTTGACGGGCACGTCCTCGAATCGTCCCGCCGCCGCCCACCGCGCGAGGGCGCGTGTAACGGGTGGCACCGGAGGAGGCATCTCTGTGGTCCCCGTGATCTTCCCGGCGGCGTGCTGCTCTCCTGTGGCGCGCGCCCCCGCCGGCAGGGCGCTGGATGCCGCAAGGGTGGCTGCTATCTGCATGAAGGAACGACGGCCGAGCTGAGGCATCGCATCCTCGCGAAGCGTGTCTGGCGAAGGTTCTGTCGAGGAGCGCGATGGCGCGCCATCTGTGGCTAACGCCGGGCCCGCTTGATTCGATCAGCGGGGCGTGATCTACGGTGGTCGTGAGACCACCGACGCCCCCGCAGGTTCGCCGCGTCATCGTTCGGCTTCGCCAGGAAGGCCGCACCTACGACGAGATTGCCGAGCTCGTCGGGGTCGGTACGGCGACCGTGAATCGGATCCTCCGCCGCTACCGGGAGACCGGCTCGCTCGATCCGTTGGTACCCGGTGGCGGCAATCCTTCGCCGCTCCGCCAAGTCGAGTCGAAGTTCAAGGCACTCGTCTCCGCGATGCCTGATGCCACGGTCGCGGAGATGGCGGCCGCGCTGCGGAAGGCGGAGAAGCTTTCCACGAGCCGGTCCTCCGTTCAGCGGGCGCTCGTTCGTCTCGGCTACTCGCGAAAAAAAAGTCCTTCGTCGCGGTAGAGCGGGACACCCCGCACAATCTCGAGCGACGGCGCGTCTTCTGTGCCCTGATGCGCGCCGTCCGGGAGAAGCGTCTCGTCTTCATCGACGAATCGTTCTGCAAGACGGGGATGTGCCGCGAGTTCGGTTGGGGACTTCGTGGCGAACGCGTCCGCGGGATGCGGCCGTTCCGGTCCTGGAAGACGGTCGCGCTCATCGGCGCGATCCGGCTCGGGGCCAAGCCGAAGCTCATGACCTACCCAGGTTCCGTTAACGGCCCAGTCTTCGTTCAGTTCGTCCGAACGCGCCTAATCCCGTGGCTTCGCCCAGGCGACGTCGTCGTCATGGACAACCTGAACATCCACAAGATGCGCGCCGTCAGGTCGGCCATCGAGGCGGCGGGCGCCACCCCCGTCTACCTCCCGACCTACAGCCCGGAGCTGAACCCCATCGAGCTTCTCTGGGCGGACCTCAAGCGGAGCCTTCGCACCCTAGCAATCAACGACGAGTTCCAACTCCGGCGAGCCGTTAGGCGTCTGCGGCGGCGCGTGCCCACCAAGAAGATCGCTGGCTGGTTCGGGCACGCGCTCGCCCACACTCAAATCAACTGATCTCGGCGTTAGCTGGCATGCTCGGCGGCGGGAACGTCACGCCGCAACAGGCACAGCAGGTTCCGCCGGAAGCGGTGCAGGTCTTGGCGCAGCACGCGGCGAAGAAAGACCCGAGCATCATGGACCAGGCCGCCGGCTTTTACGCTCAGCACCCGACGTTGGTGAAGAGCATCGGCGCAGGCGCGCTCGCTCTCCTCATGTCGAAGCTCTCGGCGTCGAGGAGATAGCCCATGGGAATCATCTCCTGGCTCGTCGTGGGGCTCATCGCGGGCTGGCTCACCGGGAAGATCATGGGCGGCCATGGCAAGGGCCTGCTGATGGACATCATCATCGGCCTGCTCGGCGCGCTGGTCGGCGGCTCTATCGTAAGAGCCCTCGGCTTCAGATCAGAGGGCGGTTTCGTCTATACGATCATCGTGGCCGTATTCGGAGCCGTCGTCTTGACCTGGGTGTACCACAGGCTGACGGCCCGGCGCGCTCTAACGAGTTGACGGCGAGCGACTGGGTAACGGTGGCCGCGGTCCTGCTCCTTCGGGCGTCGGTACCGGTACGGGAGGCCCCGCGGTGAAACAACGACTGCTGACTCCCAGGCCGCGCCCCGCCAGAGCGAACCGGCTTCTCACGGGGTCGTAGGCCGCTATGGCGTGCATTGGGACGGCACGGTCTGGTCGAGCCATCCGTAATAGACGCCTGACCGCGCGCCGCTCGCCCTCGGTGGCGCGCCGCGCGTAGCCCCCAGCTTCCAACCGCCAGGGGCCCAACTCGGCGGTGTCC
>Ga0318574_10000708_pt1 | contig 10786 bp, 9 predicted proteins | sample GRESIP089b5f22_FD_202527 | JGI IMG/M metagenome (GOLD analysis project Ga0318574, IMG submission 202527) | Tropical soil microbial communities from Luquillo Experimental Forest, Puerto Rico - GRE.SIPMG.089b5f22 | ecosystem: Environmental > Terrestrial > Soil > Tropical forest > Bulk soil...
CCGACATCAGCGTGGTCCAGACGCTGCTGCGCCAGGCCGGCCAGGCGGCCCGCAGGTTCGCTGACCCCGGCTGGCGGGAGACCGGGCTGGCCCTGCTGGCCAGCAGCCTGCGCGACCTGCTCCAGGCGGCGGCGGCCGGCTCGGATGAGCAGCTGGCCTACCTGCGCGCCTTCGCGGGCGTCGCGACCTCCGCTGACGACCTGACGCTGCTGTCCGGCCTGCTGGACGGCTCGGTCCGGCTGGACGGGCTCACCGTGGACACCGACCTGCGCTGGGCGCTGCTGGAGAGGCTGGTAAGCCGCGGCGGCCCCGGGGTGGCCGAGATCGACGCGGAGCTGGCGCGCGACGCGACCGACGCGGGCGAACGGCACGCCGCGACCTGCCGCGCGGCGATCCCCACGGCCGAGGCCAAGCGCGAGGCCTGGCGGGCGCTCACCGGCGGCGAGCTGACCATCGCGATGTTCCGGGCGACACTGGCCGGCTTCGTCGACCTCGACCATGAGGAGCTGATCGAGGGCTACCGGGACGACTACTTCGACGTGGTGGGCGACGCATGGCGCGACTGGTCCTCGGCCATGGCCCAGGACTTCGTCAGCGGCGCCTACCTGGTGGGCGCGCTCTCGCCGGAGACGGTGGCGGCCACGGACGCCTACATCGCTTGCACGGAGCCGCCCGCCGCGCTGCGCCGCCTGCTCATCGAGGGGCGCGACGACGTGCTCCGGGCGCTGCGCTGCCAGGCCCGCGACCGGCAAGCCTCGTAACCGGCAGCGGCCCGGGGCGGGGCTGCGGCTCCTCGTTCGGGGCGAGATCTCGCCCGGTCAGCTCGGCGAGATGGTGAAGCCGATGGCGCGGCCCGCACCAGGGCCAGGCACCGGGCCGACGGGCGCTGCGGCAGGCTGCTAGACCAGGATGCAGGGGATGTCGGTGTTCTCGTCAATCCAGTAGCTGGCGCAGACCCGGTGGTAGCCGTCGGCGACGATCAGCGGGTGCTGGTCGTCGCCGCGGATCAGCAGGATCGGCGACAGGGCCTTACCCGAGGAGGCCTTGGCCAGGTCCGACGCCACGTGCTTGTTCTGCTCGTCGAGCAGGGCCAGCTGGCTGGCGCGCAGGATGTCCTTGGCCTTGCGGTGGGTGATGTCGTCCTGGGCGGCGGATAGCTTCTGCCGGCAGTCGGCGGCCTTCTTGGGCGCCATGATCAGCGACAGGTAATCCTCGGCGGCCTGGTAGTCGTGGTTCTCGGGCTTGGGCAGCCACTTCATGGTCTGCTGCATGCCGGCCTCCTCAGCGGTCGTGGACGGTGGCGTTGGCGATGGCCTCGCGGACATGCTTGGCCAGGTCGGCCAGCGGGATCTGCACGGTGGTGCCGGAGCCGCGGTCGGTGAGCTCGGCGGTGCCCGTGGCCAGGCCGCGCTTGCCGACGGTGACCCGGAAGGGGATGCCGACCAGCTCGGCGTCGCTGAACTTGACGCCCGCCCGGACGGGCCGGTCGTCCACGATGACGTCGACGCCGGCCGCGGTCAGGGCCCCGTACACCTCCTCGCCCGCCTCGGCCACCGCGGGGTCGTCCTGCTGGGCGATCACCACCACGACCTCGAACGGGGCGACCGCGACCGGCCAGATGATGCCCTTGTCGTCGTGGTGGACCTCGACGATCGTGGCCATGGCCCGCTCGACCCCGATGCCGTAGGAGCCCATGATCGGCCTGACCGGCTTGCCGTCCGGGCCGGACACGCGGATCTCCATGGCGTCGGAGTACTTGTAGCCGAGCTTGAAGATGTGGCCGACCTCGATACCGCGCTCCACCTCTAGGCCGTGCCCGCAGTTGACGCAGCCGTCGCCGACGGCGGCCTCGCGCAGGTCCGCCCACTGCCCGACGTTGATGTCCCGCTCGACGTCCACGCCGCGCAAGTGGGTGTCGTCGACGTTGGCGCCGGTGTACATGCCGCGCCGGCCGCGCCCCGTCTCATCGCGCAGGGCCTCGTCGGCGACGATCGGGTGGTCCGTCACGCCGACCGCGCCCAGGCTGCCCGGCAGCGCGCCGAGCGTGTCCCGGATCTCGTCGGGCTGGGCCGGGCGGACCGCGATTGCCCCGGTGGCGTCGATGAGCTTCTGCTCGTTCAGCGCGTGGTCGCCGCGCAGCAGGACCAGGGTGAGCACGCCGTCCAGGAAGTAGACCAGGGTCTTGATCTGGCGGTCGGCTGGGGCCTGGTACTGGACCGCGAGATCCTCGATGGTGCGTACCCCGGGGGTGGCGAAGGGCTCGGGGGCCGCGAGGGCCACGCTCCGTTCGGCTGAATCATCTACGGCGGCCAGCCGGGACGTGGCCTTCTCGATGTTCGCGGCGTAACCGCACTCCGGGCACAGGACGATCAGGTCCTCACCGCTGGGCGAGGGGCAGGTGAACTCGATCGAGTCCGAGCCGCCCATGTTGCCGCTGGACGCCTCGACCGGGATGGCCGGGATGGACAGCCGCTCGAAGATCCGCGTGTATGCGTCGCGGTGCAGGTTGAAGGACACGTCGAGTTCGTCCGGGCCCAGGTCGAAGCTGTAGGAGTCCTTCATGGTGAACTCGCGGGTGCGCATCAGGCCGGCCCTGGGCCGCGGCTCGTCGCGCAGCTTGGTCTGGAACTGGTACCACAGCTGCGGCAGCTCGCGGTAGGACTCGAGCTCGGCGGCCAGGGTGGAGATGATCTCCTCGTGCGTCATGCCCAGGGCCAGGTCGGTGCCGCGCCGGTCCTTGAGCCGGAACATCTCGTCGCCCATCAGGTCCCAGCGGCCGCTGCGCTGCCAAGGCTCGGCTGGGTGCATGACCGGCATCAGGATCTCCTGGGCCCCGATCCGGTCCATCTCCTCGCGGATGATCGCGATGACCTTGAGCCGGACCCGCTGGCCGAGCGGCAGCAGCGAGTAGTGCCCGGCCATCAGCGGGCGGATGTAGCCGGCCCGGAGCAGCAGGCGATGGCTGGGCGCGCCGGCGTCCGCCGGGTCGTCGCGCAGCGTCGGGATGTGCATCGTGGACCAGCGCATGCTGCGTACACTCACTTTCACGCCGTGATCGGGCAAGCCCGTAGTCTATCGCCGGCGAGGGTGAGCGCCGACCCCGATAAGCCGCTCAGGTCCCCGGCTAGTTCGGTGAGGGTCCGGATGTGCCGGTGGCCGTCCGGGGCCGGGCAGAATCCATGCGGATCCAGGTGGACGGGCTGCAGGCCGGCGGCCACGGCGCCGGCTATGTCGTACCGGAGGCTGTCGCCGACGTGCAGGACGGTGCCGTTGGCGGGCACGCCGAGGGTGTCCAGCGCCAGGTTGAAGATGGCGGGATCCGGCTTGGCCACGCCGACCACGGCGGAGTCGATGACCACGCCGACCGGGACTCCTTCTGGTGCGTCCGATCGCTGTGCGTCCGATTGCTGGCCGTCGGGGGCGTAGCAGACACCGAGGCGGCGCAGTTCGGCCTGCACGGTGCCGTCGGAATTCGAGACCACGCCCATGGGCAGGCCGAGCGCGGCCAGGGCCTGCAGCCCGGCTACCGCCCCGGTACCGACGTGCGTCCAGGCGCGGCCCATGGTGGCCACGGCGACCTCGGCGGCCAGCTCGTGGCACCGGTCGTCGGCCACGCCGCAAGCGGCGAGGTAGCCGACCAGGTACTCACGCCACCAGGTACCCGCGGCGGGCGGCACGGCGGCCACGTCCTGGACCGCCATCGCCTGGTAGTGAGCCCGCTCGAACGAGGCGATATCCGGGGAGACGCCGATCTCCTGCAGCGGCGGCAGCAGGAGATCGGGCTGCGGGAAGATCATGACCCCGCCTGCGTCGAGCAGGATTGCGCTGACCCCCGAGCTCACACCCGCACTATACGTGCCGGCGTCCGTGACCGGGTCAGCGTTACCATCGGCTGGTGCTGTCGTTCTCGGCTCAGACGCGTTCGGCCAACCTGGCCAGGATGGCGCAGGACCGATTGGACGTGCTGGTGATCGGGGGCGGGATCACCGGCGCGGGCATCGCCCTGGATGCCGCCGCGCGCGGGTTCTCGGTGGCGCTGATAGAGAAGGACGACTTCGCTTCGGGGACCTCCGGGCGCTCGTCCCGGCTGGTGCATGGCGGTTTGCGGTATCTGGAGCAAAGGGAGTTCGGCCTGGTCCGCGAGTCGCTGCGGGAGCGGGGGCGGTTGTTCCGGCTGGCTCCGCACCTGATCCGGCCGGTTCCCATGTACATGCTGGCCGGCGATCGCCAGAGCCGGGCGCGGTACGGGGCGGGGCTGACTCTTTATGACCTGCTGGCGGCGGGCCGGAACATGGGCGTCCACCGGTCGGTGACCGCGGAGCAGGTCCGGCGGGCGATCCCGGGATGGGCGGCACGGTCCGGCGGCTACCGGTGCTTCGAGGGCCAGACCGACGACGCGCGACTGACCGTTGAGGTGGCCCGGGCCGCGCAGGCCTTCGGCGCGGTACTGGCCAACCACGTCCGGGCGGAAGCGCTCCTAGGCGGCGCCCGGGTGGCGGGCGCGGTCGCGGCGGACACGATGACCGGGGAGCGGTTCGAGATCCGGGCCCGAGTCACGGTGAACGCGGCCGGGGTATGGGCCGATCAGGTCCTCGGCCTGGCCGTCACGGGCGCTGCGGGCCCTTCCGCTCGGGGCCGGCTCCAGCCGAGCAAGGGCGTCCACCTGGTCTTCGCGCCGGGAGCCGTCTGGACCAGGGCGGCGCTGGCCGTTCCCTCGGCGGCGGGCGACGGGCGTTACGTCTTCCTGGTCCCGTGGGAGGACCGGGTGTACGCCGGGACGACCGATACCCCGTATTCGGGCGACCTGGATCACCCGGCGGTGGAGGACGCCGACCGCGACTACCTCCTGGCCACGGTGGCCCGGGACTTCCCGGGCGTGAATGAGCGCGACGTGGTGGCCTCCTGGGCTGGGCTGCGCCCGCTGCTGAGCCAGGGCGATGCCAGGACCTCCGACTTGTCACGCAGGCACGTGGTCTTCGAGGACCCGCCCGCCCTGTTCACCATTACCGGGGGGAAGCTGACGACGTACCGGGCCATGGCCGAGGACCTGGTGAACCGGATCGCCGGCCCGCTGGGGTCGCGCGGCCGGTGCGCCACCAACAGTATCGCGCTCGGCCTGCACGGTCCGGTCGGCCCGGCGCTGGACCTGGCCGCGGCCGAGGCGGCCCGGCTGAGCCTGCCGCCGGGTACGGGAGCGCGGCTGGTGCAGCGCTACGGCGATGACTGGCGGGAAGCCATCCGCCTGATCGGCCAGGACCCGTCGCTGGGCGAGCCGGCCGTGGACGGCCTGCCCGTGCTGAACGTCGAACTGGGCCTGGCCCGCAGTCGCGAGATGGCCATCACGACCGAGGACGTGTTCGTCCGCCGGACCCGGCTGACCACCCGCGCCGCGTCGGTCGAATGGCCGGGAGCGGTCACATCTTCAGGCGGATCGGCGTCCGGATGATCTCGAACGTGGCCGGCGTGGTGCCCAGCAATTCACCGTCCGCCTCGATCACGAACGGCGGGTCGGCTTCGACCCGCACCCGGCTGGCGCGCAGTTCGGCGATATTGCGGTGGGGCAGGTGCGTGCCCCGGTAGACCTTCGGCAGCCCGGTGAACGCGTCGGACCTCGGGCCGACCATGACCAGCACGTCGAGCGCGCCGTCGTCCGGCTCGGACTTGGGCGAGATCTGCATGCCTCCCCCGTAGAACCGGCAGTTCGCCACCACCACGTTATGCGCCCGCCACTGGTAGGCCTGGCCGTCCACGTCCAGCCGCACGGTGGCCGGGCGGAAGCCCGGCAGCGTCAGCCAGAACCCGGCCGGGTACCTGGCGGACCCGAGGACGGCGGGGAGCCTGGCGGCCCGGGCGACCACTGCCCCGCCCAGGCCGGCTTCGGCGATGTTGGGGAAGTACCGGGTCACCTCCGCCGCGCCGGAAGTGTACGTCACCTGGCCCACGTCGATAGGACGGATCCGGTCGCCGGCCAGGTGCCGGGCGGCCTGGAGGGTATCACCGGGGAGGCCGAACGACCGGACGAGATCGCACCCGGAACCGGCCGCCACCACCCCGAGCACGGCATCGGCCGCCACCGGCCGGCCGCCGTCCAGCATTCCGTTGACCACCTCGTGGACGGTTCCATCGCCGCCGACCGCGACCAGGTATCGCTCACCGCGCGCCAGCGCATCGCGGGCGACCTCGGTGGCGTGGCCGGGGTGGGTGGTTCGCACGATCCGGTAGCTGAGCTGCGCATCGGTCAGGATGCGCTCGATCTCAGGGAGGTGCGTCGCCGCCTTCCCCCGCCCCGACCGCGGGTTGGCGATGACGACCAGCGGGCCGAACGGGCTGGTCATGACCGGGACCGGGTCATGGCAGCAGCACCCCCGGGTTCATGATCTGCTGGGGGTCGAGCGCCTTCTTGATCTTCTTCAACACGTCCACTCCAGCCTCGCCGAGCTCGCCGGTAAGGTAGGCGGCCTTCAGCCGTCCCACGCCGTGATGGTGGGTGAGGGTTCCGCCCGCGGCGGCGCAGCTTCGCACGGCATCATCCCACGCGGCGAGGTACCGCGCCGCCGCGTCCTGGTCGTCCGTGCCGCTGATCAGGAACGTGAAATACAGCGACGAGCCGGATGAGTACAGGTGGGACAGGTGGCAGAGCACGGCCTGGGCGTGCGCGGCCAGGGCGTCCCTGATGCCGGCGTACAGCCGCGGCACCGCGGACCACAGCCCGGCGACCTCGACAGTGTCCACGATCACGCCAGGACCGAACGCACGATCGGGTCCCATGATCCTGGCGTAGGTGTCGACCGCGTCGTGGCGGTGCTGCCACCAGTGCGCCCCGTACGACGCATCGAGCGGGCCGGACGATCCTGCCCGCCGCAAAACGTCGCGGGTCTGCTCCTGCCTGGCGGCCAGTGCGTTGCTGGCCGCCAGTGCGCTGCTGGCCGCCAGCGCGCTGCTGGCCGCCGGCTCGCCGGGGCCGGCCGGGAAGCCGAGCATCCCCACACATCCGCCGGCGTGGCCGAGCGCCGCGAAGTTCAGCTGGGCGTCGGCCTCGTCGTAGCCCCGGATAACGGCCGCGCCCGTCTCCGCGCGCACGGCGTCCCGGAGGCCGTCGGCCAGGGCCGCGAACGAGGGAAAGCCGAACACCAGCCAGTCCCAGCTGGCCGGCCGGGCTCGGCAGGCCAGGGTCGCCTCGGTCACCACCGCGAGCGTCCCCTCGGATCCCACTAGGAGCCGCCGCAGGTCGGGCCCGGCCGCCGAACGCGGCACCGGTCGGCACCGCAGGATTGCCCCCTGCGGGAGGACCGCGGTGCAGCCCAGCAGTACGTCCTCGATGGCCCCGAATCCGGTCGACGCCTGCCCGGCGGAGGACGCGGCGATCCAGCCGCCGACGGTGGAGGAGGCGATCGACTGCGGGTAGTGGCCCACCGTCAGCCCGTGCGAGGCCAGGGCGTCCTCAAGCTGGTCGCCGCGCACACCGGCCTCGGCCTGGACCACCTGCGATACCGGGTCGACGCCGGTGACGTGGTTCATCCGGGACAGGTCCAGCACGATCGAGCCGGCGTCGGCGGTGGCGCCGCCGCAGACGCCGGAGCCGCCGCCCCGGGGGATTACGGCCACATGCGCCTGGCACGCCCAGGCCAGCACGGTGGCGACCTCTTCGGTGCGGGCCGGGAGGACCACCGCGGCCGGGACCGGCAGGTCATCGCCCCGGACCCGCCGGAGCAGCGCTAGCGCCCAGGAGTCGATGGCACGCTCGCGCAGGATGTCAGCGTCGGTGGTGACCGCGCCGCCGGGGAGGCGGCCGGCCAGATCGTCAAGGGGGTCCACGGCGGGATAGTAGCTCAGCCGGTACTCGGACTGGACCGGCGTTTCCGGATGATCTGAGCTGACGTTAGCCTTCGGCCTGCTTCTCGGTCTAGGACACAGGCGGCAGTCCTGTTACCTGTTCCTTCGTGAGGTTGAGCCGGATTCCGGCGTCGACTCCGGTCACGGCGCTGACCGGGATGGCGACCTCCTTGCGGCCCCACAGGTGCCCCTCCCGAAGCAGCACATGGGTCACCCGGTGATCGCCCGGATCGACCAGGAAGCCGTGCACCTGCCCGATCTCGCCGTCCAGGGCATGCACTGGATCGCCCGGCGACACCTGTGTCTCACCCACGGGAACGACGTCTTGGACGACGAACGGCGGGGCCTCAGGCATTCCCATCGGGAGCCCGCCGGACATGGTGCTGATCCCCATGCCGGTCTCGTCCACCATCACGGTCTCCTCGGCCGGATCGAGGTTCTCGAACTCGGCGAGGGTGCACCGTAGCCTGATCTCGCCGGTGGCGGTGCCGGTCAGATCCACCGGGACGAGGCGGGCGGGTCCGTGCCGGAGCCCCGGCCGGATGACAAGGTGGGTCACCGTCTCAGTGACCGGGTCGATGATCAGGCGGCGAACCTCGCCGCAGTGACCATCCGTGCAACTCGCCCTGGCCCCGATCGTGAACTGCGACTCTCCGGCCATAGCCGCCTCCTTTCATCTTGTCGGACTGTAGCGCGCACCTGCCCGGCAGCGCCGCGATGCGATGGCAGGGAGACTGCCGGGCCGCTGGTGCGCTCCGGTTCGCTCCGGTTCGCTCCGGCCGTTCAGGATGCCCTGCTGTGAACGGGCAGTTGAACTGGTAGCGGGCAGGGAGCGCGGGGACGTACAGGTCGATTGGGCCGGCCTGCGCGCCCGCCTCCCCGCCCGCGCACGCGACTGGGCTTTGATTTGCGCCAGGGGACGGAGATGGCAGTACGAACGTCCCGGCAACGGGGGAACGATCGTGGACCGGAAGGTTAGGGCGTCCGGCTTCACGAGCCGCCCGCTCGGCCCGCTGGCGGGCACGCGGGCCGAGACCTGTGACCCGGCGCGCTCTCGCGGGTTCAGGGGGACAGTAGCGACTCCGGTGCGGCCATGGTGACCGAGACCCTGGCGCCCGCTGATACCACCGGGCCCGCTGCGTTCAGGGCGCCAGCCGCGGCAGCCCAGGGACGCAGCAGGGACTGGGCGGTCACCGAGCTGTATTCGCTGCATTACCGGGCACTGGTGCGCCTGGCGGTGCTGCTGGTGCGGGATCTGCCCACCGCGGAAGACGTCGTGCAGGACTCGTTCGTGGCGCTGCACGCCGGCTGGCAGCGGCTGCGGGATTCGGAGAGCGCGCTGGCCTACCTGCGGTCGGCGGTGCTGAACCGGTCCCGGTCGGTCCTGCGGCACCGGGCCGTGGCGGACAAACACATGCCGGAGCCGCCGCCGGACATGCCCAGCGCCGAGCACGGCGCGCTGGCCCAACTGGAACGGTCCACGGTGATGGCGGCGCTGCGCATGCTGACCGACCGGCAGCGCGAGGCGATCGTGTTGCGGTACTACGCGGACTTCTCCGAGGCCGAAGTCGCCGCCGCGATGGGCATCAGCCGCGGCGCGGTGAAAAGCCACACCGCGCGGGGCATCGCCGCGCTGCGCGCGGAACTGGAACAACAGGACCGGCCGTGGAAGCCCTGACACCCCATCGCCGGACAGCCTGCCGCCGCTTGGCGGGCTGATCGCCGACGGAGCGGCGGCTCGTCGGAGTGTGCAGACGGGCCATTGGCCGGTCCCCCGTACGGGTGGAGGCCAGCAGTTACCTCCACCCGCCCTTCTCAATATTCAAAGTAGGTAACCACCACGACTAGTGTTATTGAAGCCTGTTCATTGAAGATTCGTCCATTGCCGGGGCCCTACCGTGCCGGAGCGGCGATGTCGCGGCTGAGCGGGGATCAAGCTACGTGCGCCCACGTCTTGCGGTTGACCGCCGCACATGCGGACACGTCGCTGATGCCGAATTCGACGGCCAGCTGCCGGTAGGTCACGCCCTCGGCCCGGCGTGCCCGCAACTCTTTGACTTTTTCGTCGGTCAGCTTGGACTGATGATTACCCCGGCCGACTGCGCCGTCGTGGTGGCGGTGGCACTTCCGGCACCGTGGCTGGAATCTGACCAGGATGTCGTCGCTAGCGGAATCGACTGTCGACCAGTCTTCAGCAGGCTCACCGCAATCAACGCAGGCATAGCCGCTAGCGGGACCGCGGGCCTTCTTAACGCGCTTGTGCCAGGCGTCATAGGACGGGTTCACTGCCTGCCGGGCGATCCGGGCCAGATGGTAGCCGCAGGCGCGAGAGCAGGTTTGGCGATCGCGCCGGATCATGGCGAGCGCGCCGCAGACCGGGCAGCGTCTCTGCTCGTATTTAGGTTGGCCGCGCGAGCATCCGCACGATCGCGAGCCGCCGGACTTAAGCGAGGGAATGCGGGGCGTGATTTCCGCCCCGCAGTCGCACCGGCATAGCGCCGCCCGGTAGCGTTTCCCGCCCGCCGAAACCTTTAGCACCTCGCGGATTACAGTGAGTCTCCCGTATCTCTCCCCCCGGTTGATGACGTGCTTCACAATCCGGACTTTAATGGGTGAAACGGCTATTCCAATTGAGCCACGCCGGTTAGGGACTCATTTGCATTCTTCATGACACAACAGGATAGAACGGTACGTTCGGCTGGTCCGGCCTGGTGGCCGGGCGGTCTGCGGCATGACGAATACGTATTTGAGATAATTCGACGGGCTTAGGCTTGGACGAGGCAGAGGGCGGTAGCTTCCCTGGGTCCAGCCTCAGTGCTGGTCGCGGTGGCCGGGGGTGACCAGGCCGGTCTCGTAGGCCATGACCACGAGCTGGGCGCGGTCCCGGGCGTTCAGCTTGGTCATGATGCGGCTTACGTGGGTCTTGGCGGTGAGCGGGCTGAGGAACAGCCGG
>Ga0318574_10000709_pt1 | contig 10783 bp, 7 predicted proteins | sample GRESIP089b5f22_FD_202527 | JGI IMG/M metagenome (GOLD analysis project Ga0318574, IMG submission 202527) | Tropical soil microbial communities from Luquillo Experimental Forest, Puerto Rico - GRE.SIPMG.089b5f22 | ecosystem: Environmental > Terrestrial > Soil > Tropical forest > Bulk soil...
CACCGTGGATGTCCAGGAAGTTCGCCAGGACCAGGTCGCGGCACCGTCAGGCCAAAAGCAGCGTTGGTGGCCGGTTCTCGAAAGAGCGGCAGGGGGCGTCAGGATCACTCCTTTTGCCCGCAGTCTACTATCCAAGATGTAACTCAGCCCAGCGTGCTTTATCCAACGTTAATCCCTGGATCTCTGCCTGACAACAATTAATTGTTAATTCTGGCCAATTGAGCGTCTCTCGATCGCCAAGCCGTACAGTCTCAAGAGGGCAAAGGGACGACGAACGGTAGTCGACCTGTAGTTCCCCGACGAAGATCCGGCGGCTTATGTCGCGCCGAGATTGGCGAAAAACAGCAGGGTTGGAAGCCCCGTATTTAGCGCAATTTCGCGAGCGGACAGATATGGCTTATGCTGCGTGTCGCTTGACCTCGGGTGTCTCCTCGAGTCGAGGTCAGACCTGAAGCGAGATCTGCTTTGCTTGCTCTTCCTCCGGAGCGAACTGGGTGCGGTAGTACTCCGCAAAGAACCCATCCCGACGCAGCAATTCTGCCAAAGTTCCCTGCTCGACGATGGTGCCGTCGCGCAATACAACGATCCGGTCGCAGCGCCGCACCGTCGACAACCGATGGGCGATGATAAAGGTTGTCCGCCCGGCCATCAGCCTCTCGATTCCAGCCATCACAAGCGCCTCGGTCGTCACATCGAGCGCCGAGGTAGGCTCGTCGAGGATCAAGATCGATGCATCGCGAAGCACCGCGCGGGCGATCGTGATCCGCTGCTTTTCCCCCTCCGATAGCGACACGCCGGATTCGCCAAGGAGCGTGTCGTAGCCCGCCGGAAGCGAGTCGATCAGATCATCGATCTGCGCTAGTTGAGCCGCTTGTTCGATCGCCGCGTCGTCAGCCCCAGGTCGGCCGTAGGCAATGTTGTCACGTACCGAAAGCGGAAAAATCAGTGGTGGCTGCAGAACCATCGCGATCTGGTTGCGCAGCGATTTGAGCGTGTACTGGCGGACATCGAGGCCGTCGATCGCGACAGAACCCGCCGACGGGTCGTAGAACCGGGGTAACAAACCGAGAAGCGTCGATTTGCCTGCACCAGTCGGACCGACGACAGCGATCTTGGCCCCTGCTGGTACTTTCAGGTCGACGCCCGTCAGGATTGGGGTGTCGGCGCGATAGCGGAAGCTGACCCCAAACCACGCGACCTCCCCGTGTGCCCCGCCGGGAGAGAAGTCTTGCCTGCCATCCTGAAGATCCGGCTCGGTGTCGAGAATCTCGAAAATCCTACGGGCCCCTACCCGAGCACCCGCGATCAGCCCCCAGCTCTGGGTGATCTGATTGATCGGTGCGTAAAGTTGGGCCAGGTAGGAGATGAATACGATCAGCTGTCCGACCGACAGCGTTCCGGAGATCACGGCTCGTGCCCCGGCGAAGACGACGAGTGCAGTGCCGGCCGCGATTACGAGGTTGACGGTCCCTGAATAGAGGGTCTGCCAGCTGTACAGCCGCAACGTTGCTTGCAGGCTTTCGCGGCTTGCCCCCATAAACCGCCGATGCTCTTCCTCTTCCTTGGTAAATGCTTGCACCAGCTTGATGGATGACATGGCCCATTGGACGAGCGAGTACACCCGGCTCTCGGTCGTGCGCACATCGCCGGCGACTTCGACGATTCTTTTGTTGAACAGCGATATCAGGACGAAGAGAACCGGGACGACCGTCAGTGCGAGCATGGTCAATACCGGATCTAGAGGAAATAGAACGACAAGCATGCCAACCAGTAGAACCAAGGCTGACAGAATAGGCAGCGCGCCGTTCATGATCATCGTCTGGACTGCAAAGCTGTCCGCGGTGATCCGATATAGGAGATCACCCACCCGCTGCCGGCTATGGAAGGCGAGAGACAACCGTTGAAGGTGGGCATAGAGGGCCCCGCGCAGGTCGTTTACCATATTCTGACCGATGCGGATCGCTGTGTAATTGTGGAGCAATGTGAGCGCGCCCGCGCCAAAATGGACGGCAACGATCCCAATTGACGCGAAGAGAAGCAGGCTACCAGGGGACGAAGTGAAGCCCGCTAAGGAGAGCGACCTACCGCCCAGCACGTTGTCGATAACGATTTGTAGGGGCCATGGCTTCAGCAACTCAAAACCAGCGATTAGCAATACCTGGAACAGCGCCCAAGCGATGCTCGACTGATGTCCCTTCAGATAGGGGATGAGCTTCATTACCATAGCTGTACCCGTGGCGCTGGTTTGACAGCTACGAGGCTACTGCTACCCTCGAACAAGGGGGGCTTCAGAGGTTCTTCCGGATGTTCCCGTCGGATCGTCGCTTGGCTCGGGATGACCGAACTGGGGTAGAGTGTGCCGCACCGGTTCGAGCGGCACGAGCCGAGCCTGCTTGGCGACAGTCTCGACAATGCGGTGCATCAATCGGCCAAAGTCGACGAGCTGCCAGCCAATTGCGCCGATATTGACGAATCCTGCAATGCCGATCATGGCCGCTACGTGCGGCCAGCCGAGCATTAGTGCAAGCGCCGCCAACGCTGCATAGCTCCGCAGGAGAAACAGGGCGAGCGCGGATAACCGCATTGCACAGCGAACCCGAAGCACTCGCTTGCTGCCACCGTGATGCTCGGTGCAGACCGTGACCAGCGAGCGGCTGAACAGCCCGCGCGCGATCTTGAGGTCCCAATTGCTCCACCCAGTATCCACCGTTACAAGATATTTGTGTTGCACCAGAAAATCGGTCAGCCCGCCGATTAGCTTCTCCTTCTCGGTGCTGGCCTCGCTCCAATAGGACAGATGGAAGGCACGCTCCGTCCAGAATATTTTGGCGCTCTGCTCGGTCTCGACGAAGCCGATATGGGCTTGCGCGCGCATCTCCTTTGCGCGCCATTTGATGCGCTCCCAGCCTCGCAGCAAAGGGCCTAGATAAATCAACAAAGCGGCGAGCGCCCGGGCTCTCATCCCGGTGGCGTTGAAGCCGCTAAACCGCTTGTCGATCGGCGCCTGCAACGCGCCCTTAACGCACACGACCCAGGTCGCCAGCAACGGGACGGTGAGGAGCCAAAACCACCCGCCCGCCGCGATCCCAGCGAGCGCAAGCGCTAGCGAGGCGGCACTCCATTCAAAGGTCAGCGGCATCAGCGCTGTCAGCGATGAAGGCGGCTCGTACATGGTCTGGAACAGGCCGCGCCCGAATATTCCGGAATAGATGACGGGCCGGCGCGACAGCAGCAGTGAAGCAGAGAGATCGCCGTAGATGCGGCCAAGCCATTTAGCCTGTCCGAAAAAGTTGAAGCGAAGCGGATGCTTTGCATAGACGAGCGCCTCTGCTTTCCCGTAGCCCCGCTGCTGATTGCAGTAGGCGCTCACCGTGTTACGACGAAAATGCCACACAACGGCGGCCGGGCTGAAGCCAATGACATAGTTGGCATCCTGAAAGCGCCAACAGATGTCCACGTCGTCCCCGGCCGCACGGTAAATCGGATCGAAGCCGCCGAGCCTTAGCAGTGCGTCCCGATTGAACGCCATGTTGCAGCCGGCGATATGTTCGGCGACTTCGTCGCTGATCAACACATGCGTCGGAGCACCCGGCGCGACCGCGACAACCGCCGGGACAAGAGTGTCCTCGGGCGGCGGAAAATTAGGTCCGCCGCAAGCGGCGAGGTTGCTTGCCTCCATTTTGGCGACGAGATAGTTCAGCCAGTCGGGGTCGGCGACGCAATCGCTGTCGGTATAGGCGACAATTTCACCACATGCCGCCTCGGCGCCGACGTTGCGCGCGACGCTCAGCCCCTTGTTGGGCTGGCTGATGATCCGGCAAAAGGTGTGGCGCTCAGCGATCTCGAGGGTACGGTCGCGCGAGCCGTCATTGACGACGATCACCTCGTAATTGGGATAGGTGAGCGTCTCAAGCGAAGCTAGGCACCGATCGATCGTACGCTCGGCATTGTAGGCACAGACCACGACAGAGACCCGCGGGTAGCGAGGTAGGGAGGGCGGCAAAAGGCCTTTGTATTGACCGGAGACTTCGCTAAAGGAAGGTTTCGGTCGGCGCTTGCTATCGACGAGGCCGAATGCCCAATCCTCTATCGGATGCCCTCCCGTAAACCACTCGTCGGTCCAGGCAAAGACAAATGTGCCGGCGACGCCGGCCTCGAAAGCCGAGCGAATCTGCCACGAAAGGATACGCCGCTGTTGCTCCTCGCCCTGACGGATCGAATCGACGCCAAATTCCGTCAATACCAGCGGCTGATCTACCGCGAGATTGTGCAGTCTCGCGACGTATCGACGAAACGCTGTCTCATCGTGAAGGTAGACGTTGAAGCAGACGAAGTCGGTGAAGTCGATCGTAAGATATTCGGTCGATGGGAAGTTGGCATAACTGACGAGTGCTTCCGGATCCTGTTCTCTGACACATGCGACGAGGGATCGCACAAAGCGGCGCACCGCGTCGGCGCCGTGCCAGCGTACGATGTCTGGAGGGATCTCGTTACCGACCAGATAGCCGAAGATAGCGGGGTGGCTGTGACACGCGCGCACCCCGGCGGTTACCGTTTCCCTAATCTCGGCCTCGATCGCAGTGCTGTCGAGAAATGCAATGTGCTGCGACCAGGAAAGTCCAACGAGGATCTTCAAACCCACCCGAAGAGCGGCGTCGAGGAGCCATATTGGCGGCACCGTGAAGACCCGCAGGGTGTTGACCCCTGCTTTCCGCATCAGCGCGAAATCCTCGTTGACCAGCGCGGGTTCGGGAAATTGCTCGCCGTGACTGCCCTGCGAGAAGGGGCCGTAAGTCACGCCCCGAATAAAATGTTTCTGATCCCCGACAAAGAAAAACTTGCCGTGCACTCGGATTGCGCCCAGCGGATCCACTCGCGCCGCTTCGAACGGTGGGGGTCGCGTCGCGACCTCGTCGATTTCGACCGTGGTCATTTGGGAAGCTCCCGGGAGGCTTGCCGCCGCGACAGAGCCCCGGCAAAGGCGGCGCCGGCACAACGGGCGTTAACAAAATTCATTCCCTGCGACCGCCGGAGTACGGGCGGCTACCCCGAGCCAGGGAGCGCTTACGCGTTCGCACAACGCTTGTGCCACGCAAAAGCGGTGCCGATGATCGTCCGAAGGTCCGAGCGGAGCGCCTGCCACCCCAGCCGCTCCGCTGCGCGGCTCGGATCAGCGACGAGCACCGGAGGATCACCCGCCCGCCGAGCGGTCTCGCGCAGGGGGATCGCCCGCCCGCACACCAACTCGGCCATGGCGATTACTTCGCGTACCGAATGACCCTGTCCCGTCCCGAGGTTCAGCGCGGTGCTTTCTCGCCCGGCGTAAAGGTGCTCAAGCGCCCGCAAATGCGCCTCTGCCAGATCTTCGACGTGAATGTAATCGCGGATTGCCGTGCCATCCGCAGTCGGATAATCGGTCCCATAAATGTCGACGCATGCCCGTTGCTCGAGGGCGGTCTGCAGCACCAGCGGAATCAGGTGGGTTTCAGGCTCGTGAAGTTCGCCGATCTCGCCCTCGGGGTCGGCTCCTGCAGCGTTGAAATAGCGCAGCGAAACCGAGCGCAGACGATAGGCCTCACCGTACCAATGTAGTGCCCGTTCGATCGCGAGCTTGGTCTCGCCATATGGGTTGACTGGCAGCTGCGGCGCGGTTTCTCGGATCGGACTGCCGGCCGGGATGCCGTAAGTGGCGCAACTCGACGAAAATACGATCTTGTCGACCCCGGTCTCGCGCATCGCTTCCATCAGCGATAGACTGCCCCCGAGGTTGTTGCGGTAGTACATTGCGGGATCAGCTACCGATTCGCCGACGTAGGCGAACGCAGCAAAATGCATGACCGCCATAATCCGGTGCGTCTCAAGTGCCATAATCAGCCGGTTACGGTCCGCGAGGTCGCCTTCGATGAGCGGGCCCCAGCGCACCGCCTCGCGATGCCCGCGCGACAGATTGTCGAAAACCACCGGCTGGTATCCGGCTCGCGCCAAGACTTTGCAGGCGTGGCTCCCGATGTATCCTGCTCCGCCCGTAACCAAGACCGATTGAGACATCCGTGTTAGCCGCTGCAGAGTGCTCCTGCCTAACAACGTAGCATGCGAGCCGGGCCTTCCCGCACGACGTCACCCGGACCCCGCACCGCGGAACAGCGGGCGGCGCTGCTGTTCTGCGCCCCAATTGCCGACCGGTTGACCCGAACCCTCGCCGATTTCGACAGCTTCGGAGCGAACGCGGTCGAGCTAGCGCTGCGTTTGCCACCCTCGCGGAGGACTATTCGATGAAAATTTTGGTGTTTGGCGCGGGCGGTCAAATCGGCCGCGAGGTTTGCCGCGCCGCTTGGCCTCCTCGGTACGCAGTCTTGCCTCTCGACCGAAGGGTTATCGATATCACCAAAATCGCTGCCGTCGGCGCATTGCTGGCACGGGAGACACCCGACTTGGCGATCAATCTCGCCGCCTACACGGCCGTCGACCGCGCCGAAAGCGAGGCGGATGCAGCTTGGGCGATCAACTGCGCAGGGGCGGCCCATATCGCAGCAGCTTGCGCGGAGAGCGAGACGCCGCTCATCCACCTATCGACAGACTATGTCTTCGACGGGCGCAAAACTGGACCCTATCAGGAGGGGGATGCGGTCAACCCGCTCGGTGTCTACGGCAGCAGCAAGGAAGCCGGCGAACGGGCGGTGCGGGCGGCTCTGACGCAGCACGTGATCCTCCGCACGGCGTGGGTGTTTGGTGCGTACGGAACAAATTTCGTCAAGACTATGCTGCGGCTTGCGGCCGAGCGGCCGTTGCTGCGTGTCGTCGCCGACCAGCGCGGATGTCCGACCGCCGCAGCCGATATCGCAGCCGCGCTGATGGTGATCGCCGAGCGCATCGAAAAGGGTGCGGCAAAGTGGGGCACCTACCATTTCGCCGACGTCGATGCCGTCAGCTGGCACGGCTTTGCCAAGGCGATCTTTGATCTGGCAGCCCCGCAGCTCAGCGTCCGTCCGCAGGTCGAACCGATTACCACCGACCAATACCCGACGCCGGCGCGACGCCCGATGAACTCGGTTCTCGACTGCCGCAAGATCGAGGAAGCCTTTGGGATCCGGACGCTACCATGGCGGGTGGGGCTCGCGAGTGTGATAAGGGAAATCCTCGATCGGGCATCCTAGAAATAGCCCTCGGGAGGATACTGTGCACCCGCCGGACTTAGCCTGATCTGGGGCCTTGACCTGGGGCCCGCCGAGACGAGACAACTGGCGTCCGGAAAGCGAGAGGGCGCGGCAGTGAACCCGGTTATCGAGAGCGAGATCGAGCGTGGGCTAATCGAGAAGGCAAGGCGGGTGCTACCCGGCGGCACCTTCGGAAATGTCCCGGCCGACGTAGTGATCCGCGAAGGCCGCGCTGGCCGGGTTTGGGACGAAAGCGGCAAGGAGTATGTCGATTTCTTGCTCGGCTCCGGCCCGATGCTGGTCGGCCACGCTCATCCCGAGGTGACGGCCGCAGCTCAAGCGCGAATCGCGCAGGGCACAACCTTTTTTGCCAACAACCGATATGGGATCGAGCTGGCCGAGGCGATCGTCGAAGCAGTGCCTTGCGCCGAGCAGGTGCGTTTCGTCTCCAGCGGCTCCGAGGCGGACCTCTATGCAATGCGCGCCGCCCGCGCCTTCCGCAAGCGCGACAAAATTCTCAAATTCGAGGGCGGCTATCACGGCATGAGCGACTATTCGCTGATGAGCCTCGCCCCCAAGCGGCCGGGCAACTTTCCCCAGCCGATTCCGGATTCGGCCGGTATCCCGCGCAGCGTCCGCGAGGAAATCCTGGTGGCCCCGTTTAACGACATAGAGGCTGCCTCTGCCATGGTGCGCGAGCATCGAAACGAACTGGCGGGCGTCATCCTCGAACCGTTCCAGCGCATCATCCCGCCGATGCCCGGCTTCCTCGAAGGGCTGCGCACGATCACAGCGGAGCACGGCATCCCGCTGATCTTCGACGAGGTGGTGACCGGGTTCCGCTTCGCTTACGGCGGTGCGCAGGAATATTATGGCGTTATTCCCGACCTCTGCACGCTGGGTAAGGTGATCGGCGGCGGGTTTCCGCTCGCGGCGATCGCCGGGCGGGCGGAGATCATGAGGCATTTCGACCGAGACAGGGTCGGCGACGAGGGCTTTCTGATGCAGGTCGGCACGCTGTCGGGCAACCCGGTCGCCGCTGCAGCCGGACTGGCGACTCTCGAGATCCTGCGGCGCCCTGGCGCTTATGAGGGTCTGTTCGCCACCGGTCGGGAGCTGATGAGCACACTCGCCGAGCTGCTCGATCGCAACGGGCTGACGGCGCAGGTCACCGGCGAGCCCCCGCTATTCGATGTCGTATTCACCAGTGACCCAGTACGCGACTATCGCGGCACCTTGCGCGGCGACGCCGGCATGTCGCGGCGGTTCAACGCGCTCCTGCGCGAACGCGGTGTCCTGAAAGGGGAGTCGAAATATTACGTCTCCCTCGCCCACACTCCCGAGGACATCCGGCACACCTGCGATGCCTGGGCTGCGGCCCTCAAGGTGCTCGCCGCCAACTGAGGGTCCTATCTCTTCTTTGCCAACACGCGGGTACGCAACGCGCCGATCGAGGGCGATCTCATCTCGACCAGGTCGCCGGGTTTCAGAAAGCGCTCCGGCGCGGAGCTGCCGTCCGGCAACAACTCGCTAGAATCCGCTGCGGTGCCGGCCGCCGTTCCGCCACTGATGATATCGCCTGGATAAAGCGTGAAATCGCGCGATAGGTGTTCGAGGTATTCGCCGAAGGTAAAGATCATATCGCGCGTGTTGAAGCGCTACCGGCGCTCGCCGTTGACCGATGTCTCAAGATCGGCATTTGTCGGATCGGCCTCGCCCACCGCGATGCAGGGGCCTAGTGAGCACGATGTATCGAAATTCTTCGGAAAGGCGAAATTGAACACCCCGCTCGCTCTTTCTTGGGGAGCACGGATGCTCCAGTCCGCGAGCATCGTGACGCCCCATACGTAGTCCCTAAGCTGTCCCGCCTTCAGGTCGACGCCGCGCTTGCCGAGCACGATTGCGATCTCACCTTCGTAGTCTAAGCGATTGCAGCGCTCTGGATAAACGAGCTCCCCGTCAGGGCCGACGATTTCGCGCCCAAGCTTCCAGAACCCCCAGAACCCGGCCTTGCGGATTTCCTGGTAGGCATCGCCCTCGTAGGGTCTGCCGCGCATTTTTGCGGCCATGGCCGCAGCGTGATCGGCGAAGTTTCCGCCCGCGCAAGCGATGCGGGCATTATTCGGCCGCGGGGCGTGCAGCCGCACATTGGCGGTCGGGTAGACGAGCGTTTCGCCGCGGAGGCCCAGTTTGTCCTGTGCCTCCCTGACGAGGTAGTCGAGCGCCCTCTGAGCGTGTTCGAGCGCGCGCGGGCCGGCTTCGATCAGGCGCGCGAGGTCGGACGGCACCAGCGCCTCGGCCATTGCTAGCGGACCGGGCTCACCCTCCCGCTCGCACAGATATTTGGCGCACGCATATGACAGGTCGACAACATTGCCGTCATGCAACGCGCCGGTTCGTTTATCGGGGCCGAATACGACAATTTTCATCGAGCGCTATCCTTCCTGTTTGCCGTTTTGAGTGGGCCAGCCACTGTAGGCCGGGTGGTCGGACGCAATCGGCAGATCTACGGCTGCGCCAGTCGCCGCCGAATGGTAGAGCGCTGTGGTTAGCTCCAGTGAAGAACGGGCATCGGCCAGGGTAACCGGCAACGCCGCACCGGTCGTCAGCGCCGCGTGGTAGGCGGCGAATTGACCTTCGTAACGCGATGGCACAGCCAGATAGCCGGCGAGTGCATCGGCAACCCGCGCTTGGGTATCGGGCGAAGCGGGGATGATGTCCCACGGGTCGTCGCCAGGCGAGTAGGGGGCCGTCGAGCTCTCGAACGTCACATGCTCGAGGCATAGGCGCAGGCGGCTGATCTCGCGCGGCGAGCCGAGCGTTGCGGCGAGCGAGGCCAGCGCCCCATTTCGCATCACCAGGCTCGCAACGGCGCAGTCCTCGACCTCGATCGGATTGACCCGCGTCGCCGCGCGCGCGAACACGCTGGCGGCCGGACCCATCAACCATGTCATCAGGTCATGGTTGTGGATCGCGTGCATTAGTAAGACGCCGCCTTGCTCGATTTCCCGGCGCCCGCGCCACGGTGTCTCGTAATACTTTGCGGTCCGTTTCCAAGCGGTCTCGACGGTGGCGAGGTAAGGCCTTCCGGCGATCCCCAACTCGATGATCCGCCTGGCCTTTTGCACCCCGTTACCAAAGCGGTACTGAAAGATCGGCATCACGCGCCCCGGCGCCTGCTCCTCGGCGGCGATCACCTTGTCCACCTCTGAGAGTGAGCCGACCAACGGCTTCTCGCAGACGACTTCCTTGCCGGCCGCAAGCGCGCCGAGGATTTGCCCGAAGTGGAGTGCTGCCGGTGTGCAGATGTCGACGATGTCGACATCATCCATCCGCAGCACTTCGCCGAAGGAACGGGTGCGTCGCGGAATGGAGAATTCCTCGCCGACGGCCGCCAGCCGCGCCTGGTCGACATCGCAGAGCACCTGGATGCGAAACTTGTCGGCGTGCTTTCGGTAGCCTTCGGCGATGTGGTTGCGGCCGACGCCGCCTCCCACGACTGCGACTCTCCAGGCCCCGGGCTCGGACACGCGGGTCAGGAGGTGTGCCGGAAGCGGACGCTCAGACCGGCGGCTCCCGGATCCACACTTTTCGGCGTCGCGCAGGTCCCCTTTACAGCGAGCCGCCGC
>Ga0318574_10000732_pt1 | contig 10695 bp, 9 predicted proteins | sample GRESIP089b5f22_FD_202527 | JGI IMG/M metagenome (GOLD analysis project Ga0318574, IMG submission 202527) | Tropical soil microbial communities from Luquillo Experimental Forest, Puerto Rico - GRE.SIPMG.089b5f22 | ecosystem: Environmental > Terrestrial > Soil > Tropical forest > Bulk soil...
ACGGAATGGACATCCCGAACTGTGCCAACATTGCGGTGCCCCTTCGGTGTCCTGCGGACTGCGGATCTAGCGCTTGTCTTGACCATATAGCTGTGCCCGCAGCCGGGCGCCGCCGAGCGTGCGCAAAATGCCACCGTTGCCGGCGCGTAGCCGTACAGACACGCACGCTCGGTTGAATGTTCCATCGCAGCGCCGGACCTGACAGGATGCTTCACCGTGAAGAGGCCCAACTTTCTGGTGATCGTGGCGGACGACCTCGGGTTTTCCGATATCGGCGCGTTCGGCGGCGAGATCAATACGCCCAACCTGGATCGGCTGGCCCACGCGGGCATCCGGTTCACCGATTTCCACTCCGCCCCGGCCTGCTCACCTACCCGGGCGATGCTGTTAACCGGAACCGACCACCATCTCGCCGGTATCGGCACGATGCTCGAGGTCGCGATTCCCGGATTCCAGGGCGCGCCCGGTTATGAGGGCTATCTGAACGACCGCGTTGTAGCGTTGCCCGAGCTGTTGCGCGACGCGGGATATCTGACGCTGATGTCGGGCAAATGGCACCTGGGTGCCACCATCGAGACGTCGCCGTGGGCTCGTGGATTCGAGCGCTCGTTCGCCTTGCTGCCGGCTGGCGCCAGCCATTACGGGCCCGCCGCCGGAGGCGGTTTCTCGCCCGTGCCAACGCTTTACACCGAAGATGACCAGTTCGTCTCCGTTGACTTCTTCCCCCCTAACTTCTACTCGTCCGACTTCTACGCCGACACGCTGCTGCGCTACTTCCGCGAACGTTCGAAGGACCCGGAAAACAAGGACCGGCCCTTCTTCGCGTATCTGCCCTTCCAAGCCCCGCATTGGCCGCTGCAGGCACCGGACGAATCCATCGCGACCTATCACGGCCGTTACGACGACGGACCGGACGCATTGCGCGAGGCGCGCTTGACAGCGCTGCGGCGGCTCGGACTTTGCCCGCCCGATGCCGCGGCCCACCCGGTCGTGGCCGACGGCGCCCCGGAGTGGGCCGACATGACCGCCGACGAGCGCGCGCTATCGGCTCGAAGCATGGAGGTCTACGCCGCGATGGTGGACCGAATGGACTGGAACATCGGCCGGGTGATCGAATACCTGGCCGACGCCGGCGAGCTTGACGACACGGTCGTGATCTTCTTGTCCGACAACGGCGCAGAGGGCGCGATGGTCGAGGCGATGCCGCTTCGTGGACCCCAAATCGTCGCGCAGATCGAAAAATACTGCGACAACAGCCTCGACAACCTCGGCCGCCCCACCTCGTTCATCTGGTACGGCCCGCGGTGGGCACAGGCGGCCACCGCGCCGTCGCGCCTGCACAAGGCGTTCACCACCGAAGGCGGGATCCGGGTGGTGGGCTTCCTCACCTGGCCGGGCTTTGCGCGGCAGGGCGAGATCGGCACGGCGTTCACTACCGTCATGGATATCGCCCCGACCCTGCTGGAACTCGCCGGCGTCGCACATCCCGGCACGTCCTACCGAGGCCACGAGGTCGAAGCCATGCGCGGCCGCTCGATGGTGCAGTATCTGTCGGGGGACAGCGAGGCCGTCCACCAAGCCGATGCCGGCACGGGCTGGGAATTGTTCGGCCGCCGGGCAATTCGTCAGGGCGACTGGAAGGCGCTCTACCTGCCCGCGCCATACGGGCCCGGCACCTGGCAGCTCTACGACCTCTCCGGCGACCCGGGTGAGATCGACGACCTGGCCGCCTCGCGGCCCGACAAACTGGCCGAGCTGCTGGCGCTGTGGGACCGATACGTCGAGGAAACCGGCGTCATCCTCGAACCCGTCTCGGTGTACGACGCCGACCTGCGGACGTGACACTATGCTTGGGCGCTGATGGCTGAGACAACCACCTGCGCGATCATCGGCGGCGGCCCGGCCGGGATGGTCCTCGGGCTCCTGCTGGCTCGGGCGGGTGTCGAGGTCACCCTGCTGGAGAAGCACGGCGACTTCCTGCGCGACTTTCGCGGTGACACCGTGCATCCGACCACGCTGCGGCTGCTCGACGAGCTCGGTTTGTGGGAGCGTTTCAGGGAGTTGCACTACAGCGAGGTCCGCAAGGCGAAATTCGAGTCGAATGGCCGCTCGGTCACGTACGTCGACTTCGAGCGTTTGCGACAACAACCCCATCCCTTTATCGCCATGGTGCCGCAGTGGGACCTGCTGAACCTGCTCGCCGAGGCCGCCCGGGCCGAGCCGAGCTTCACGTTGCGGATGAAGACCGAGGCCACCGGGCTGCTGCGGGAGGGCGGCAGGGTAGCCGGAGTGCGCTACCAGGGGCCCGAGGGCCCGGGTGAGTTGCGGGCCGATTTGACCGTCGGTTGCGACGGCCGGTCGTCGATCGTGCGTCGCGAGGCCGGCCTGAAGACACGCGAATACCCGGTGACCTTCGACGTCTGGTGGTTCAGATTGCCGCGCGAAGACGACGCGGAATTCTCCTTCTTCCCTCGCCTTGCCCCCGGCAAGGCCCTCGTCGTGATCCCGCGCAAAGGCTACGACCAGATCGCCTACCTCGGACCCAAGGGGACCGACGCCCAGTTGCGTGCTCGCGGCATAGAGGCGTTTCGGCGCGACGTCAGCGGGCTGCTACCCCAAGCGACCGAGTCGGTGGCGACGCTGACGTCGATGGACGACATCAAACACCTCGACGTCCGGGTAGATCGGCTGCGTCGCTGGCACGCCGACGGGCTGCTGTGCATCGGCGATGCCGCGCACGCAATGTCTCCGTTGGGAGGCGTCGGCATCAACCTGGCGATCCAAGATGCCGTGGCGGCCGCGACGTTGTTGGCCGAACCCCTGCGGGAGCACCGGGTCACGGATCGCGACCTGGCCGCGGTGCGCCGCCGCCGCCTATTTCCCACCGCGGTAACCCAAGGGGTGCAACGGATGTTACAGCGGGCGCTGCTCGGCCCGCTCCTTCGCGGCGCGGACCCCACGCCACCGGAGGCCCTGCTGAGAGTCGTCGAGCGCCTGCCGTGGCTGTCTGTGCTGCCGGCCTACTTCATAGGCGTCGGGATCCGGCCCGAGCGTGCGCCGGCCTTCGCCCGTCGCGGCCCCGGCAGCTGAGCTGATGCCGAGATCGACGTTAGCGTGAAGAAGTACGACTAAGCCGCGCGCTAATGTCGATTTCCGCGATAGCCGCGGCAGATACGACCAAGTGTTAGCGTCAGGTCCGTGTCTGGACAAGTTCGGATCGGCATTCTCGGCGCAGCGCGGATCGCACCGCCGGCGCTCGTCAACCCCGCCAAGAAGAACGCCGAAGTGGTCGTTGCCGCGGTGGCCGCACGCGATCCGTCGCGAGCTCAGGCCTTTGCCGCCAAACACGGCATCCCCCGGGTGCACGACGACTACGACAAGCTGATAGCCGACCCGAACCTCGACGCGGTGTACAACCCGTTGCCGAACGGCTTGCATGGCCGGTGGACCCGAGCTGCCCTGGCCGCAGGCAAGCACGTGCTGTGCGAAAAGCCGTTCACCGCCAATGCGGCCGAAGCCCGGGAAATCGCCGAACTGGCCGCGAATTCTGATCGGGTTGTGATGGAGGCCTTCCACTATCGCTACCACCCGCTGAATCAGCGCGTTGAGGAGATCATCGCGTCGGGCGAGCTGGGCAAGCTCGAGCGGGTGGAGGCCGCCCTGTGCTTCCCGCTGCCGAAGTTTTCCGACATCCGCTACAACTATTCGCTCGCCGGTGGCGCAACAATGGACGCCGGGTGCTATGCCGTCCACATGGCGCGCACGTTCGGCGGCTCAACCCCGGAAGTCGTTTCGGCGCAGGCGAAATTGCGCGATCCGCAGGTTGACCGGGCCATGACGGCCGAGTTGCGGTTCCCCGGCGGACACACCGGCCGCGTCCGCTGCTCGATGTGGTCGACGCACCTGCTCCAGATCAACGCCAAGGTGGTTGGCAGCCAGGGCGAGTTGCGTGTGCTCAATCCCGTGATGCCCCAGATTTTCCATCGGCTCTCGGTCCGCTCAGCCAATGACAGTCGTGTGGAACGTTTTTCGCGCCGCGCCTCCTACGCTTATCAGCTCGACGCTTTCGCCGCGGCGGTGCTACGCGGCGAACCGGTCAAGACGACCCCCGAGGACGCGATCGAAAACATGACCGTAATCGACGCGATCTATCGCGCCGCCGGACTGCCGCTCCGCGAGCCAAGCTGAAGAATGCAGGCCAGGAGGACACACAATGGAGGCGATCTCGTTACGAAGTGCAGCCCCGCGCTCGGGACCCGAGGGCACCTATCGCGAGTTTGAACGCGCGGTAATGGGCCTGGTGCACGGCGGCTGTTGCGCGACACCGAACCTGTCTGCGACGCGCCGCCAACCCGCCCCACCGATGCGGGAGGACAGCAAGTTTCGACGCCTGGGACGCGGCGCCTGGACAGACACCCTATCCCCGCGCGACCCGATTCTGCCGACGGTCCGCGGCGCTTTCGTCCTCCCAGACGTTACCGTGGCACACACCGACCAGCCGGACGAAACACACGTCGATGTCCTTGTGTCCCAAGCCAATATCGACCGCATCACGCCAACCGGAGCGGCGGACCGGCCAGCCGGCGCCGCCGTGTTCGAGCCCGCCCGAGGCGCCATTGTGTCCAGCGCGCTGATCGACATGCACGTGCACATGCCCCCCGCCAACCTGCTCCGGCTCACCGACATTTTTCTGCTCCAAACGCTTCGACACGGAATCACGGTTGTTCGCGAGGCCGGGGATCCAGACGGAACATCAACACCCGCCGCGCTCGCCTGTGTCGCCTCGGGGGCACTTCCCGGACCGGACATCCGCTACTCCTACGGATTCGTGAACGCCCCGCCCGCGCGCTGGTCCAACTCGTTCGCCTACGACGACCCGGCGCAGGCCCGGGGGATCATCGAGCGGCTGCGATGGCTAGGCGCGACGTGGGCCAAGTCGTACGAGAACCTCGATGTCCCGCGGATCGAAGCACTCAAGCAAGCCGCCCGGGAGGCCGGCATCGGAGTGCTGGGCCATGTCCCGTACGGGCTCGGCCACGAGGAAGCCCTGCTACCGGACAGCCAGCACCTAATGGGTGTGGCGCCGCCGGCCAGCGTCAGGCGCGATCACATCTTCGACCGCATTTACGATTGGGACTCGGTCGATCAGCAACGAACGGACGTCGTCCGCCGCGCGTGCGTCGACCACCAGCTCGCCATGACTCCGACCCTGAACGCGGTCACCGGCGTTCTGGATCTGGACCGATACCAGGAGGCGTGCCGCGAGCCGTCGGCCCGGGCGCTGCCTTCCTTCTACTCGGCCGTCGTGTGGAACCCCGACAAGGGCATGCCCGCCTATAGAAATCTCACCAACGAGGATTTCGATCGTTGCAGACGCGCCGTGGAGCGCAAGCACGAATTCGTCAGCCGGTTACATCAAGACGGCGTGACGGTGCTCCTCGGCACCGACACGCAGCAGCCGTTCGTCTCGCCGGGCGTCGCGCTGCACCGCGAACTCGAGGCATTCGACCAGGCCGGCATATCGCGCCGGGAGTCCTTCCGCATGGCTACAGCGACCGCGGCTACGGCTCTCGGGCTGACGAAAGTGGGAACCGTGGTCGAGGGCGGCCGCCCGGAGCTCATCGTCAGCCGCACGGACCCGCGACAATCAAGCTGGTCGGTCCAACGGGACCTGGTAGCAACCATCGCCCGGGGAACACTTGTCACCGCAGCGGATCTTGACAACGCAATCCGGAAGGAGCTAGCGCGGTTTGAGAACAAATTCAGTGAATTCACATCGCGATTGCTCGCACAACTCAACATGCATCAGCTGGCGAAGAACTTTGTGAGCTGATCGGCCGTGCGCGCGTTCGCCTGCCCCGTTTGTCGGGGCTTCGTCCCATTCGAGTCGCGACGCTGCCCGAATTGCTCAACCGAACTCGGACTGCATGTGCTAAGCCGCGCCGTGGTCGCGACCTCGTCTGGCGCCACGGTCATCGACGGCCAGACCTGGATTGCGTGCACGAAGGCGCCCAGCCTTGGCTGCAACTGGTTGGTGCCCGAGGAGCACGAATTCGGCGGCCAGCGGGGGCGGTGTCTGGCGGATTCCCTGATCCGCCGCGAGCCGGACGCCGACGACACCATCGCCGTGGAAAAGCTGGTGTCCACCGGTATTGCCCTGCGGCGGTTGGTCTATCAGCTCATCGACATCGGCCTGCCGGTCGAGCCCTACTGGCGGAAAGACGGAGGACTCGCGTTCGATCTGCTGTCCAGTTACAGCCGGGGCGAGCGCGTGGTGATCGGGCACGCCGGCGGGGTGATCACGATCGATCTGGTCGAGTCGCTCGACGCCTATCGCGAGTCGCTGCGGGTGCGCCTCGGCGAGCCCTACCGCACCATGCTGGGTCATCTCCGCCACGAAGTCGGCCACTATTACCAGAAGGTTCTGGTGGAAACCGATCCCGGTGCGGCAAGCTATCTTGACGAGTGCCGCGAGATCTTCGGTGACGAGCGCGCCGATTATCAAGACGAGATCGCACGACACTACAAATTCGGTGCGCCCGCGAACTGGGGTGACTCATACATTTCCGAATACGCGACGATGCACCCCTGGGAGGACTTCGCCGAGTGCTTCGCGCATTACCTGCACATCACCGGCACCGTCGACACCGCAAGGGAGTCCGGACTAGTCTTGCACGCCGACCGAGTCCGCTTCGCGGTTCAGCGGGACGTTGTCCCGCTCCCGTCGTACGAGGACGCTCCGATCGAGCTGATGCTGGAGGACTGGAAATGGTTGTCGCTGTGCTTCAATCGGGTGAACACCGCCATGGGTAAGAATCTGCTCTACCCGTTCGAGATCCCGCCCGCGGTTGTCCGCAAGCTGGCATTCGTACACAAAGTGATCCGTGATACGGCTCGCAATTCGGCAGCCGATCACTAATAACCGGGAGCGAGGAGCGAGGCGGATGTGTCGTTGGGTTGGATACCTGGGCAGCCCGATCGCGCCCAGGGAGTTGCTACATGATCCACAATGCTCACTCATCGAGCAGAGCCGCAGGCACGCGCCGCACATGGAGATTCCGAACGGTGATGGCACGGGCCTGGGTTGGTATGAGCACCGCGCCGAGCCGGCGCTGTTTCGCAGCATCACTCCGGCGTGGGGCGACGAGAACCTCTTGGAACTGGCGACAGAGATCCGCACCCGACTGTTCCTTGCCCATGTGCGCGCTGGGACCGGAACAGCGGTGCAGCAGACCAACTGCCACCCGTTCCGCTACCGCAATTGGCTTTTCGTGCACAACGGACATATCGAGGGATATAAGAGGTTACGCCGGGATCTGCTGATGGCCGTGCATCCCGACTTGTTTGGCAACATAGCGGGATCCACCGATTCGGAGTTGATGTTTCACCTCGCGCTCACCTTCGGTCTCACCGACGATCCGATCACCGGAATCGCCCGGATGGCAGGCTTTGTCGAAGCGATCGCCGCCACGGCCGACTTGGACGAACCCGCCCTCCAGATGACGGTTGGCGTCAGTGACGGCGCGCGCCTGTACGCGGTCCGCTACGCCAGCGGTCCAGAGGTGAATACGCTGTACGTGAGCGAAGATCCGGAGTCGGTGCGCATGCTCTACCCCGACGACGAGAGACTGGAGCACTTCGGTGACGACGCCCGGGTGGTGGTTTCCGAGCCGTTGACCCACCTACCGGGAATGTGGCGGGAATTGCCCGCCGGGACCGCACTGATCATCGGCGAGGATATCGAGGAGCGAGCCTTCCAGCCGATAAGCCCAGCGGCTGCCTGAACCTGAAGAGGAAGGCCTTGCCGCCGTTAGGGTTTTGCGCGGCATCAAGGAGCGATCTCGGACAACAACCGGCGCGCGGCCTCGACACAGGGGCGGAGGCGATCGATCGGGCTGACACCGGCAAGCGCCAGCGATCGCCTCGGCACTTCGAGTTCGATCACGATATCGGGCGGCAGCGCGGAAAGGATGTCGTGCAGCGGTAGTTCGCCTTCGCCGGGAACCATGCGCTCAAACATGGCTTCTTCCATGTAGTTGTCGATGCGGGGCCGCAGCGTCGTGTCGTTGAGTTGCGCATAGCCGATGCAATCGGGATCGATGGCGACGACGTCGGCGGCGCCGGATCCAGACCGCACCAGGTGCATGGTGTCGACCAACAATCGGAAGTCGGACCGTCCGACATGCTCCCGGGCGGCCAGCGCGGTGGGTAAGTCCCCTACGGTCAGGCCTGGCACCGGTTCGACGACCGTCTCGACGCCGCGCTGGGCCGCAAGTTCGGTCAGAATCGCGAACTGGTCGAACGTGTGGCCGAGGTCGGGGTCGAGGCTGACGACGTTTATCCGGGGAACGCCGAGTTCGGCCAACACGTCGAGATCCGCTGTGAACGTGCGTATGTCGGCGCCGGGCAGCACCAGGAACCCGTCGCCGAGCGAGATCGTCACGCCGCGATGATTCATGGCGGCGAGCACGTCTCGCCTTAGCGCGGCATCGTCCTTCAGCGAGAACGGGGGGTAGCCGAGCGGCACCAACGGCGCTCCCTGCACGACGGCCGACATGTACCGACAGCCAAGGTCGGCGGTGAGATCGACGAATTCCACCGGCGGAAGCCCAAATCCGCCGAGGAAACCGATGCCTAGCCGGTCCATATCAGGCGGGTCGGCCCGCGAGTTGGGCTAACTGGTCGGCGGCTTGCGGTGTTTGGGTCGTCAGCGCGATGCGCCCCGAAGTGACCGGCTCTTCGATTATCGGCGCATCCAGGACGAGATCGTCGCGGATGAAGGCGACATGGTCGCGCAGGTGCGCGGCCGTATACGACGCCCAGGGCGTTGCCGATGCCGGGTCCATCGTCAGCGTCACTTCGTAGAAGTCCGATGTCAGCGCCTTGGGTGGCTCCACACGCTTAAGCACAAGCTGCATCGTCTCCGGGGCCAGCGTGTAGAGGGTGGCCCGGCCGAGATCACAGGTGACGAGGACGTTGGTCGGCGCGATGGGGGCGTTCGCGTTCACGGCGGGGCACGTCGCGGGCGGCGTCGGCTGTGATTTCTGCACGGGCCGAACCGGCGACGGCCGGATGCCCGCCGTGCTGGTCGACGTCGCGGGGGAGAACTGGTGCTGCGTTGAGTGGCAGCCACAAATCGTCGCTCCGACCGGAAGGGCGGTCGCCAGCCGGGCGGGAATCACGGCACTCCTCTCGATGAGATCGAGCCACCGACTCTTTACGGACACTACGAATATAGAGTAGTCTCTCGGTCCGAGATAGAGACCAATGATGGACAAACGACGAGATGGACAAACGACGAAAGCCTAATCCTGCTGAGCGCCGCCGCGACCTCTGCGATGCGGCGATCGATCTGTTGGCCGGCGACGGGGCCAAGGGGTTGAGCCATCTCAAGGTCGACCGCAGGGCCGGCGTGCCCGACGGGACGACATCGTTTTATTTCCGTACTCGCTCGGCACTGCTGCGTGCCGCGGCCGAGCGGCTTGCCGAACTCGACCTCGCGAGCCTGCAATCGGTCGCTGACAGCTCCGGCGGACCCCGAAGCCGCCGCACGCCCTCGCGCTTGTCGCAGGTCATTTTTCAGGCCGGCGGCGAGCCACAGTTGTCCCACACGAAGGCCCGGTACGAGCTGACAATGCAGGCCACTCGCGACCCGGCGCTGGCCGCGAGTCTGCAGCAGGCAACCGACGGATTTACCAAGCTGCACCGCGAAATCCTCGTGCAACTCATGCCGCACGGCGCCGAACTGGAACCGGCCGTGGTGGAGGACCTGAGCAATGTGACGCTGACGTTCATCAACGGTCTGCTGCTGCGGTTCGCCCACGGCGACCGGATCATCGACAGTCCCGAACAACTCGACGGCATCTTGGCTGCGATCGCCACCGGGATTCTGAAGAGTTCGGACAAAGGGCGACTCACAAAGGGCGGTGGCCCGCGTCCTACACGCCGCAAGGTGGCGGCATCCGGGTGAACGCACCAGCGGCAGGAGGGATTTCGTGACGACGAGCACCGAGAGCGATATTCATTTCGATCCATACGATGTCGAGCTCATCGCCGACCCGTATCCGATGTTCGCGCGCCTGCGTGACGAAGCGCCGCTGTACCACAACGCCGAATACGACTTCTTCGCGCTAAGCCGATTCGCCGATGTCACCAAGGCGCTGGTCGACCACAACACCTTCAGCTCCGCGCGGGGCGCGATCCTGGAGTTGATCAAGGCTAACCTCGACATCCCACCGGGGATGTTGATCTTTGAAGACCCGCCGATCCATGACGTGCACCGCAAGCTGTTGTCGCGCATGTTCACGCCGCGCAGGATCGCGGCGCTGGAGCCGATGATTCGCCAATTCTGCGCGGAACTTCTGGATCCGCTTGTGGGGTCGGGTCGATTCGACTTCGTCACCGATCTGGGCGCGCTGATGCCGATGAAAGTCATCAGCATGCTGCTCGGCATCCCCGAAGACGACCAGGTGTACATCCGCGACCGCGGCAACGCCCAGTTGCGCACCGAGGCCGGCAAGCCCATGAAGACGGGTCTATCCGTGGGCGAGCAGTTCGCCGCCTACATCCAATGGCGCGCCGAACATCCGTCGGACGACATCATGACCGACCTGCTCAATGTCGAGTTCGTCGATGAAACCGGCACAACCCGGCGGCTGACTCGGGAAGAAATACTCGTGTATCTCAACGTGGTAG
>Ga0318574_10000756_pt1 | contig 10609 bp, 6 predicted proteins | sample GRESIP089b5f22_FD_202527 | JGI IMG/M metagenome (GOLD analysis project Ga0318574, IMG submission 202527) | Tropical soil microbial communities from Luquillo Experimental Forest, Puerto Rico - GRE.SIPMG.089b5f22 | ecosystem: Environmental > Terrestrial > Soil > Tropical forest > Bulk soil...
GGCTGCATCTGGTCGGTGCCAACGAAAACACCGAGATGCGTACGGAATACGACACTCGGCTGCCCAATCAGCCCAAGGCTCCCTTCCAGGTGAGCGCGCCGCACGCCAGCGGTCCCGGCATCCTGCCGCCGGGCATGGAGGTCGGCGGCGAAGAACGCCACAGCCAGGAGTTCAACGACATCAGCGAGCCGACACGCAACTTTGCCCGCCCGGCGATCAGCGACGATCTGCGCGGCAACAGCCCGCGCAAGGCCAAGCGCACCCGCACCGGCGGGATCCGCAAGCGCACCGAGTTCGAGATCGACCCCAGCTCCTACGGTAGCCGCAAGCGCATGACCGAGTCTCAGGTGGAGGCCGCGATCCGGCGCCGCGAGGCCCAGGCCAACCCGCCTCTGGTGATCGACCTGATCAACGATCCCGGTTTCTGGGACCGCTCCGGCCTGGGCGGCTGGATGAACCAGGTGCGCGCCGCCTTCGGTGACATCCAGCATGGCCGCGACGACGACGAGACTCGGGAGGCGATGGGCGTCCTGGAAGACGCGCTGCGCCAGTACGAGAACGACACGGGGGTGCGCCCGCTATGGTGAGACACCAGCTGCTCGGCTTCGGTCACGCCGTGCTCGATGTCACCGAGACGATCGGGGACATGATCTGGAAGCGCGAGCCAGTGATCTCGGCCGCGCTCAACGGTGAGGCGATGATGCCCGATCCGCCGCCGGTGCCCCCCGAGCCCCCGGCGGCACCGCCACGGTTCGAGCAGTTCGGTCTGAAGTTGCCCAACGGCAACATCGCCTGGACGACGTACGCGGGGCACCCGCTGAGCACCTCCCAAGAGCGCGGGCAGCTGGTGGAGGTCCTGCGCCGCACCGCCGTCGATCTGTGTTTCGATGCGGATGATTTCCTGAGCCACTACGGCTGGGCTAGGCGCCTCGGTGTCCCAGCCGTGCAGTGGGGGGATATCGAGTTGTATCCCCTGGTTGCTGAAGAGGAATCCAAAGAGGTTGCGCTGCCGGAGTTATCGGACAACTCCGCTCAGCCCAGCACCAACGGGTCCTCACCTGGGTAGATATCAGGTAAGGTGACCAACACCACATTCCAGAGCACACACCGAGGGGAAAGTGATTGTCCGACATGATGTCTGACTCCGAGAACACCACAGAGGTTTATTACTTGACATTGCCGGTGGAGAGTGCCGATCAGGCGATCAGCCTGACCAACTACTTGAATGCGCATGGTATCGAAGCAGTTTCAGAGGATACCGGCGTTACGTCACCCATCAGTGAAGCGGCAGTGGTCGAGGTGATCCGCCAGCTCCATACCTCATGGAAGCTGTTTTGGCAACACTCAGATGCCGAGGTTTTCGGGCTTTCGGTCTACGTCAAGCCCGCGCACTTCTGTCCCGAGGAGTTACGCACGACATGAGCTGGATACACCATGCCGACGCGGAGCAGGAGAAGCACTCGGGGGGCATGGTGGCACTTTATCCGCGAAGCGATTACGCACAGATGTTGGCAGTGCCGGGCGGGGAGCCGGTCGACGATCTCCATCTAACGCTGGTGTTTCTGGGTGACGATGTCGGCTACCAGGACCCCGGTCCGCTGGCAGCCGCCACCGCCAGGGTGGCCGATTCCTACGACGAGATCACGGGCCGGGTGTTCGGTCACGCGGTGTTCAACCCTGACGGGCACGAGGGCCACGACCCGTGTGCTGTTTACCTGGTGGGTCATTCATCCGATCTGGCGCATATCCACACCGACGCCGTGGAAGCCGCCGGAAACGCCTTCCCGATCCCCGATCAGCACGAGCCTTGGCTGCCGCACATCACCGCCGGGTACAGCGAAGAGTCCTCCATCCACCCCAATGAGGGCGGTTCTCCGCTGGCGATCGGAGAATATACCGGCGAGGTGATCTTCGATCGGCTGGGCTTGGCTTTCGCCGGGGATACCCAGTTCTTCCCCTTTCACAGTGCGGACATGACGGCCGCGCGTTTCGCTTACTCGTTGTTCCGCTACCTGTAACTCGTCCTCCCCTGAGCCCGAAAGGGTAGGAGGAGCGATGACTACGATCCACACTGCGCATGGGCCTGGTGAGCTGGTCGAGACCGAAACCGTGCACGGCCGTACGAGCTATCGCGTTCGGGGCACCGGCTTCGACGTCTGGGTGGACGCTAAGAATGCCCGCACCGCCAGCGAGGACGACGGGCCGGAAAACCTGTTCACGTACCAGTTCCCGACGGCGAAGCCTGATCCCGACGCATACATGCGCGGCGCCGCCACCTATGCGATCGGATCTCGGGGCTTCGCCCACGACCCCGCCCTGCATGTCAACACGCGCAACACCACGACACTGCCGTACAACCCCACCCCACAGGTAGACGCGCTCACCACGCCGGGCCCCAACCAGAGCTGGGGACCGGGCGAGTACGGCCAGATTGATCCCGACGAGCGCTTGCGTCCCAGTGACTCGCTGAGCTTGCGCAGCCGTGGCGAAGACAAGGGGCCGGGACCCAAACCCAACCTGTTCGCCACCGGCGCCCACAGCGCGATGCGCGAGCGCCCACAGATCGTGCTGGGCACCGACGAGCCCGAGCCGCACTGGCTGCAGAACCCGCACTACGACGACTACGGGCCCGAGGAGAACGAGTACGAGCGTCAGTGGGCGGACGAGGAACCTTCTGATTTTGAGCTTGGACGTGGCACCTTTCCTCAGTATCACGACCAGCATCAGACTCGGCAGGGCGGCATCGAGGAGTTGACCCGGTCGCGCCACAAGCCGTTCCATGAGGACAAGCCCTCTCATGAGCCCCGTGAGCGCACCAGGGAGGCACCCGAGGGTCCCCAGCTGCGGCCGAGCGACAATCCGGTCTATCCCTTTGATCGCGTCTCCCCGTCTGGTGAGACGGGCACCGAGATGTTCCAAGGTGACGAGCCCGAGTGGTACAGCTGCCCCGACTGCGGTGCGTGGCACAACCCGTACCGGCATATGAAGAACCGCCGCAGTCCCAAGCCGCCGCGCTCCGACGACATCTTCCAGCCCGCCTGGCGTGGCTCCATGGTGTGCGCCAGCTGCCACGAGGCCGGGGGACGGCATCGCGATCCGTTTGAGCACGATGACTACTTCAGCGAGACACTGCCGCACGGTGCGGCGCCCGAGCTGGTCAGGGACCCCGGCAACGAAGAGAACGTCTTCATGAAGCGGGTGCCGGGTCCCGGCAAGAAGAAGACCGAACACCGCTACAAGGGCGGTCCATCGCTCATGGACCGGCTGCGGCCGGTGGCCAACGTCTTCGACATCGAGCCGCCCACCGACATGCCCGCCCACTTCGCCGACGTGCGTCCGCTGGCGTCCGACTTCACCGACCCCATCGCCACCGCGATGGATGTCATGCAGCGTCAGGCCGCGATCGACGACGCCAGCTACGGTCTAGATCCGCGTGTCGGCATGGAGATGGATCTGGTCCAGTCCGATCCGGTGATCCGCGAGGCGGCCTGGCGCGACGTCCAGCGCAAGGCCAAGCGGCTGCGCACCGAGGGGCGGGTGCACATCAAGCAGAACACTCCGGAGATCATCTCAGCGACCGTCCAGGGTGATCACGGCTTCTACGACTGCATGATCATTCGCGGGAACGTGTTCGATCTCGGTAACCAGTCCGTCACCGCGTGGCGCTGCGGCTGCCCGTGGGGGCGATGGGCCTTCAAACGCCGCCTGACGTACGTGGGGCGTTTCTGCAGTCATGCCTACGCCGCCTACCAGGAAATGCGCTCAGCGTTCGATCGACCGGGCAAAGGTACCCGTTTCAGGACGTCGGGTGTGGTCGAAGAGTTCAAGAAGTGGGCCGAGGACAACGGCCAGCCGACCGACATCGACGGGGTGGCCAACTTCGTCACCCGCTCCCGCGACGACGACGACGATCCCTACACCGAGGACGAAGTCGCCCAGCTCTACGACTACGCCGAGGACCACCTCCGCACCACGCCGGAGCGCCAGTTCGACGTGCCCTACACCTTCGATCCCGATCAGGTGTACAAGGAGGGTCGCGAGATGCTGCGGATGACCCCGCACAGTCTCACGCCCGACATCCAGTTCGTGCCCGAGGGCGAGCCCGAGCATTTGGTCGACGTCACCAAGGACGAGCGGACCACGACCGGCCCTGGTCAGATCATGACCGACAAGACGGCTGCGTCCGAGCACGACGACTGGGTCAAGAACAAGCAGCGCGAGCGCAACGACGAGAAGCACGCCGAGCCCGACATCGAGCACTTCACCGTTCACCCCGGCAGCATCCTGCCACCGGGCTGGCACCTGGCCGATGCCGACACCCAGAGCGTCACCGACCCGGTGCGCAACGCCCCCAGGCCGGATGCCGGGGAGGCCACCAGCGATCTGAACAAGCTGCGCAAGAAGAACCAGGAACCGCTCTCCGACAACTTCGGTCACATGGACGAGCACAACGACGAGATTCGCGACTTAATCGACGATCTGCACGACGCCGGGACCGACGCTAGCTACTTCTCGGCCTCCCTCCACGAGGCCGACGGCGGGTTCATGGACAAGGGTGACGGCGGCTGGTTGGACGGCGGCTTCGCCGGATCCGGCCGTGATCCCAAAGACTGGTATTCCAGCTCGGCCGACTACATCGACGAGCACGAGCGGCCCAACTTCCAGGACGTCACCAACCTGCCCGACGGCGACATCCTCAAGTACAACGACTCCGACTCCGACGTGAATGCGTCCAAGGAGCCCAGCACCCCGCCGGGCGGCGCCCATGAAGCCGGGGTACTGCCGCCGTTCCTGGCCGACTTGTTTTCTAGCGAGACCAGTTCGACGAGTCCGATGGGTCCCAACATCGGTCCGCAGGGCCCGATGGACGTCGCCGGTGGCGCACCGCTGATGAACGCGGGCGACGACATGAGCGAGTCGGGCCTGCCTTCGACGGCCAGCTTCCACTACGCCGACGAGGGCGACTTCAGCAGTAATGCCGGTGGCGACTTCGACTTCAGTGGTGGTGACACTTCTTCCGATCCCGGCGATTTCACCGGCGGCGGCGGTGGCGGGGCAGCCACCATGCCATTCACCCCGGGGGCACCCACTAGGGATCCCTTGGGTGGCGGTGGCACCGGCGGTGCCGGGAATACCACACACATGCTTGATCAGCCGTCCGGTGGCGGCAGCCAGGGTGGTGGTTTCGCTCCCCCTATCGCTCCCGTCTTGCCCGCCAGCGCCGGAGTCTCGGGCGCCGGATTCGGTGGTAACACCGGCTTCGCGCCGTTGTCCGGTGGTGCGCCCGGTGACATGGTCAACCCGACGTCGCCGGGCACCAGCTACGCCAGTCACCGGCCTTCGATCAGGGATGGTATCCGCGAGCGCAACGCCCGCTACGAGCGTCGTGTCGCTTTCGACCCGTCCACGATGCCGCCCGGCTGGGGCACCACCCCGCCTGACCCCGACGACGACGAGAGCCCGATCCCCAAGATTCCCGGTGTGGACGAGGTTCAGCAGATGCTGCCCAAGATCCCCGGCATGCCCGGCATGCCCGGCGGTAAAGGCGGCGGCGGCGGCGGCGAAGGTGGTGAGGCGGCCGAGGGTGGTGAGATGGCCGAAGCCGCACCCGAGCTGCTGGCACTGGCCTCCCTACACGACAACTCCGACGTGGTGCGGCAGTTCCAGGCCACGACAGCTGGTGGGCAATACGGCCGTGGTCGCGGTGCACCGCAGGGTGGCTCCCGGCGCCAGGCCATGATGGGCGTCTACGGCGCCGGTCCAGCTGTCAGTGGAGGCGGTCGACGCGGCACCTTCTCCGACTCCGATATCGCCGGTGCGGCAGCCGGATTCCTGAAGCAGGCCGGGCGTAACTACTCGGCCCAGGAGCAGGCCGACTTGATGAACGAGTATCACCCGCAGGGTGCGCGCAACCTGGACGGTTTAAACCTCCAAGGGACTCATTACGTCCAATGAGCGTCGACCTGCGTGACCGCGAGGTAGAACACCGCTTCCGGCGGGCGCTCAAGAGTGCCCAGCGCCAGTTCTACGCGACCTCCATCCTGGCCAACCGCCAGCACAAAGTCGTCGGTCGGGTGGCCAGCATCGGGGAGGACCGCAAGAGGGTTGCCCAGCTGATCCAGCCCTTCCGGCTGGCCAAACAAGCTGCTGTGGTGCCCGACTTTCAGTTCCGCGACGGCATGCTTTACACCGCCGTGCGGGCGATCAGCGCGCGCATCAACCAGAACTGGGACGCCTGGCCGTCCGAGGAGCTGGCCAAGTCCTACAAGACGTTCCTGGGCAAGCCGTGCTTCGTCAACCACGCCAACTTCGATCCGGACCGGGCACGCGGCCGGGTGGTGGCCGCCCGCTACATCGAGAACGGCAAAGACAAGTACGTGCAGGTCATCCAGGAAATCGATGCGCTGCGGTTCCCGAAGCTCGCACACGAGATCCGCACGGGTGGTTTGGACTCGGTCTCCATGGGAGTCGAGGCCGGGTTCACCATCTGCAGCTACTGCGGCAATCGCGCGACCGATGTGTTCGACATGTGCGACCACGTCAAATTCCACAAGGGCCAGCACCTGCCGGATCCGCGCACCGGCGAGCCCCAGCTGGTCTACGAGAACTGCTACCGCTTGGGCTTCTTCGAGTTGAGCTACGTGTTCGACCCGGCGGACGAGACAGCGGTGGTCAGCCAGGTGATCGTGGCCGGAAAGCGCAGCGAGGCGGGCAAGTTCGTCAAGCGTGAGGGTGCCCGGCCGATCGACCCCAGCAAAGAGGTCTACGTCCACTACAACCGGCACGCGTTCAATCGGCAGAGGCGCACCAAGCAGCCTCAGGCCGACCTCTGGTCAGTTCGCCAACCCGACAAGCAGACCGGCAAGCACGTGCGTGGCTACATTGATGACCTGCATCTGCGCAATGCCCGGCTGCACGTCCAGCCCGGTGGCAGCCAGCTGTACAAGGACACCTTCAACGAGGAAACCGGCGAGGGCGATCGCACCGTGCACGCGGGTATCTACGGGACCTTGGACAAGGGCCCGGCACCAGAAGGCATGCCCATGTCGATCGTCGGCTACAACCCCGAGCACGACACCACTTTCATCCACAAAGACACCGGCGAGCCGGTCTACGAGGCCGACCACGTTCACGTGGATCCCTCTGGCAAGGTGTACGCCTACAAGGCCGATGGTTGGGGGCGCCAGCAGACGGCCGCCATTCCCCGCCTGCGGCCGGTTCGCGGTCCCAAGGTCCATTCACCCCGGCCGCGTCCGGAGAGCGAGCAGAAGCGCTCTGAGGAGGACAAAGACCGCGAGGAGCGCACGCGTGCAGCCCGGCGCAAGCAAGCCTGGGGCGAACAAGAGGCGCCCGAGGACATCGACACGCTCAGGGACGACGACGACGACAGCGCTGACGACTACGAGTTCGTTACCCCGTACCGCCCGCGCGAAGAGGATATGCCGTTCCAGAACTCCATCGAATCCCCCGAGGAACTGCAGACCCCCGATTTCGACGAGACGAAGCGCTTGGACCGCACCCAGGAGGAACAGGGCCTGGACAGCGCCCGTCTGGTGGAGGACGTCGGGGAAGTGGGGGCGCCGTCCCAGGAGGGCCAGCAGGCCCCAGAAGCTCAGCCCAGAGCGGCGAGGAAAACAAGGAGGAAGACCATGGCTCGGACACGGACCAGGTATGCCGCTGAGGATGACGAGGACGACCGTCGCCCCCCGTGGCTGCAGGCAGATGAAGGCGCTCCCGAAGACGAGGGCGGCGAAGAGGACTTCGGTGGTGGCGGGCCGCCCGGCGAATTCGGCGGCGCCGATGAGTTCGAGGGTGGCGGCGTCGAGGACATCGTGGACGACATCGAGGAGGACGTCGACCGGCTGAAAGACGAGCTGGGCGACGAGGACGAAGAGGACGAGGGTCCCCTGCCGCCCACGCCCATCGAGACGCAGGGCCCTCCACCCCAGTTCGCCGCCAGGCGCCGTCGCCAGTCTTCCCGCCGCACTGCCGGGGATGACGAAGACGACGATTCCGATGACGATGACGACGAAGACGACGACAAGGACAAAGACGACAACAAGCCGCCGTGGCTCAAAGACAAGGAATCCGCCCGGCGCCCGGCTCGTCGACCTGTGAAGTCGGCCTCGTCAGGAAATAAGAAGAGAAAGGGCACGCAGAAAGGAACCCAGACCGTGGGAGCACCTCGACTGTCTGAGCGCGGCAGGGTGGCGACGACTGGTCGTCGTCAGCACCGCCGCACGGCCGACGACAGCGGCCACACTGATGGTGGGCCTTACGGCGAGAACGATCTGGGTGAGCAAGCCGAGACTTTCATTCCGTCGGTGTACGGCGAGGGCGACGGCGTTCCACCGGCCGAGGCGGTGGCCGCACCGACCGGCGATGAGTCCAAGGCCCCCAACTCCGAGAACAACCTGGTGGCCCGCATCCAGGCGAAGAGCCGCAGCCTGCAGGCCGATATCGACACCTACAACCGGATAACGGCAGGCCAGAGGCGGGGCGGGGAGATTCCGGAGAGCTTCAAGAAAAACATCAAGCGCAAAGGCGAAGACGGCGAAGAGAAGGAGGCTCGTCGTCGCTACGCCGAAGGTGTCGAGCAGCCCACCGTTACCAATCCCGAGCTGTCGGGTACTGACGACCAGAGCCTGCGCGGCGACGACTTCCAGGACGTGGGTCTGTCTCCCACCGAGACGCAGCCCAAGGACGCCAGTCGTCACTGGTTCGCCCAGTTCAACAACTGGCTGACCCAGGTGACCGGCCAGCCGTGGAATGCGCACGGCGCCGGAACCCTCACCCGGGCGGCCGCGCGCTGGTCTAAGGGGGCGGGCGTCCCGCTGGACGCGTTGTTCCCCACCCTGCAAACCGCCTTGCGTCAAGCACAAAAGGTTGAAGCAAGGAGTAACACTATGCGTCGACAGGCCGACGAGAAGCTGGAAGTCGCAGCTCCGGACGATCGTGTTGACGTAGAGAGGCCGGTCTCGGATGAGACCGACGCCGATGCCCAGGCAAGTCAATTCGACTTGGGGGACTTCGCCAACAACGCCGGTGATGATGTAGCGGATCCGGACATGAGCGTCGACTCTCAGATCTGGGCCCCGGGTGAGGGTGCGGCAGCTGCCGGTGGCAGTAATCGCGAATCATCCCGGGAGAAGTTCGCAGACGGGCTCACGGCGCTGCGGTGCGCTGAGGCCTATGTTCGCTGCGGACTGGCCCCCTTCCAAGCACGGTTCAAGCTGGCGAGTTGGTTGCAGACCATTCGCCACTCCACCGTGGAGGACCGGGCCAACCTGCTCGACGCGGTCTATAAGGCCAACGTACGAGCCTTCGCCGCAGCCAGGGTGCCCGCCGGATCGACACGCGGGGCTCAACGAGGCACTGTCCCCCCGGGCTTCGGCTCGGGCCATCGGGTTGCGTCAACCGAGCGAGAGAGTGCCCTGGACCCCAAGTTCGACGCGATGATGTGGCTGGGCTAAGGGCCCGGTCCTGAGTTCTCTGAGAGGAGGCGAACCCTATGTTGCGGGTAACAATCAACAACCCGGCGCAACAGCGAACCCTGATGCCCAAGTACGCACAAACGCAAGCGACTGCCTACGCGGGCTTCCTGGACCCTAACTGGCCGCGCACGTATGACATCTACCCAGGAAGTGTGATGAAGCTCCTCCACGACGAGGTCTTCACGCTCTGGGACGGCAACGGTCAGCCTTTCGGTCTGTCCAGCCTGTTCGTCGCACCCAGTCTGGGTATCGACGAGGTGCTGGCGACCGGGGGCAACGAGTTCACCGTGTGGCAGCTCGATCCGCAGGGCCTGTTCGAGGTTCTGGCCCCGGCGTTCGACCAGCAGGCAACGTGGGCCTCACCACAGCACGGTGGTGTCCAGCTGCTGACCGCTACCACCAGCTCGGTGGTGCTGCCCAACGGCATCACGCAGCCCCCGGGTGTGCTGACGCCGACCGGCGCCAACAACTCCAACTCCATCGCCAGCCTGGTGTCGGTGGTGTCCACGTCCAAGATCCTCATCAGCGGTCGTCGTAACTTCTTCGCGACGAGCGTGGCGCTGGGGACCGGAAGCTAAGGAGGGAGACCATGGGACTTCCAGCTCTTGTTGCTCACGGCTCCGGCCTAGAGCGTTTCGGTTCCGCTCGCTCATCGGACGAGTTCGTGGTCCAGATGGGCCAGTTGCAGCAGCGTCTGGGCGGCCGCAAGTTGTCCATGCGCGAAAAGCAGGTCCGGATGGCTCATATGCTGCGGGATGCCAACAATGGCATGCTGCGGCTCGGCCAATCGATGATCGGCCCCATTCAGCTGCAATTGCGGTACCAGGGTATTTTGCGCAACGTATTGTTAGAAGATACGTTAACACCCGGCGTACCAATTCAATACGACATTCTTGACCAGCTCGGCCAGGCATATGTTCTCCATGGCGCGGAAGGTGAAATCCGGATAACGCCGTTCGAGGGCAAGCGCGTTGAGGTTCAATTATTCCGAATTGCGACGTTCCCCATTATTCGCAAGGAGGACCTGTACTTCCTTCGGGCAAATCTGGTCGAATACCAACAAGACTTTTCCAAGCAGGCGATTATGCGCCAGGAGGATGGTCGGTTGGTATCCC
>Ga0318574_10000760_pt1 | contig 10590 bp, 8 predicted proteins | sample GRESIP089b5f22_FD_202527 | JGI IMG/M metagenome (GOLD analysis project Ga0318574, IMG submission 202527) | Tropical soil microbial communities from Luquillo Experimental Forest, Puerto Rico - GRE.SIPMG.089b5f22 | ecosystem: Environmental > Terrestrial > Soil > Tropical forest > Bulk soil...
GCGCGACCCCGCCGCGTTCACCGTGACCCGCTAAGCGCGAACGCCCCCAAGCAACCTACTGGTGCGCAGGCTGGGGAATCGCCTGTCGCAGGCGCCGCAGAACCAGGTCTCCCGATTGGGCCAGGCTTGCGGGTGCCCGCCCTGCGGTCGACACAGTTCGCGTGATCAGCCGCGTGGTCCCGTCGACCACCGGGTGCGGTCGCTCGGCGCTCAGGCGGTCAAGGGCTGCCTGCAGAATCCCCGTAATCTCGTCGTAGCAGGCCGTGACCACCTTATCGTCACGCTCGGCGCTTGGCCCGTAGCCGCTCCAGTCGAGCGCGGGCAAGAACTCCACCGTGACCTGAGCCGGCATGGGAAGCGGCGGGGTAAGGACCGACGCCAATCCGAACGGCACCCCCGCCAGGAAAGGAAAGACCTTGATCCGGATGCCGTCCAGGCCGAGTGCACGGGCCAGGCGGTCGCCGCGCGTCACCACCACCACGGCGTGGTGGCCACCGTGGGTCACGACAGGGACCACGGGAATCCCGCAGCGGAGAGCGAGCCGGACAAAGCCCTTGCGGCCGCCGAAGTCGACCTGATTCCGCTGCGCCCACGGCCGGGCCGCCTCCCAGTCTCCGCCGGGGTACACGGCGACACAGGCCCCGTGTCTTAGTGCCGACTCCGCCTCCGTAGGGCCCGCCGGGACGGCGCCAAGGCGGCGTATAACCGACTCCACACCCGGAATGGCGAAGAGGAGGTCGTATCCAAGCGCGTAAAGCGGCGCTTCGACCCCGCGGCGCTGCATGATCGCACGCGCGCTGACCCATACCTCAGGCATGTAGAAGAGGCACGAATGATTACCGACCACCAGGACCGGGCCAGTCCCCGGCAGCCGGTCGAGCCCCCGGACCTCTGGCGAGAAGTAGCCCGTGTACCAGTCGATAGCCGGCAGCATGCGACTGATAAACCCCGGATCACGCCGAGGCGCCGGGTCTTGCCGGGCGTTCGCCACCCGGTGAGCGAGCAAGGCTAGCGGTCCTGGCGCAGACACTGCCGCGCAGGCTGCCGCAGGTTCCGCTTGCTGCGGGGCAGGGCCAGCGTGCACTTCCTTCGCCCCCTTTACTTCCTTATCCAGCGTGCCCGCGGCATTTCTGGCTGCGACAGTGCCAAAGGTCCCCGCGGCGGAGCCTGTCCGCCCGCAGGAGGGGGCGGGGCTAGAGCGGGTCGATAGTGAGGTCATAGGTCAGCGGGACGGCGTTGGGGACGGTTAGCTCCGCGGAGGCCTCGTCGCTGACGCTCTCCAGGTGCCTGACCAGGGCACGCAGCGTATTGCCGTGCGACACCACGAGGACGCAGGCATGCCAGCGGAGGTCAGGGACGATCGCGTCGTACCAGTACGGCAGCAGGCGTGCGGTGACATCACGCAGTGATTCACCGCGCGGGCGCTCCTCGGGCGGCAGCGCCGCGTAGCGCGGGTCGTTGTCCGCCTCGCCCAGCGGCGGCCGGACGTCGTAACCGCGGTGCCAGCGCATGAACTGCTCGTCTCCAGCCGCCGCGCGCACCTGTGCCTTCACCCGTCCCTGCAGCGCGCCGTAGTGGTTGGAGTTCAGCCGCCAGGACCGGCGGACCGGGATCCACGCCCGGCCGCAGGCCTCGAGCGCGAGGTCCGCCGTCCGGATCGCACGCGTCTGCACCGAGGTGTGCACGACCTCCGGCAGCAGCCCGCGGCTCGCCATCTCCTCCCCCGCCGCGACGGCCTGGGCCGCCCCGCGCTCGCTAAGCCCGACGTCGATCCAGCCGGCGAACAGGTCCTTCGCGTTCCACTCGCTCTCGCCGTGGCGCAGCAGGACCAGTACCATCAGCGGGCCAGGATCGGCAGGCCCGCCCGGACGGAGGCGCAGACGCCGTCGCTGGCCGCGGCGGCGGCCTGGCGCTCGGGGCTGGGCTCGCCGTACAGGGTGGTGCGCTGGCGCAGCGGACGGCCGAGCGGCGCCACGATGGCGCGCAGGTCGCTGATCGTCTTGAACGACCCGTTGTCCGCGCCGGCCATCCTGCTGATGGTCTCCTCCATCAGCGTGCCGCCCAGGTCGTTGACCCCGCCGCGGAGCACGTCCCGGCAGAGTTCGTCGCCCAGCTTCACCCAGGAGCACTGGATCGAGTCGATCGCCCCGTGCAGCAGCAGCCGGGACACGGCGTGCACGGCACGGTTCTCCCGCCTGGTCACGCCGGGCCTGGCCAGGCCCGCAAGGTAGATCGGCGCGCTGGTGTGCACGAACGGCAGCAGCACGAACTCGGTGAACCCGCCGGTCCGCTCCTGGATGCCGCGGATCACCCGGAGGTGGCCGACCCAATGCGCGGGCGTGTCCACGTGCCCGTACATCATCGTCGCAGTCGTCCGGATACCCATCTCATGGGCCGTGGTGATCACGTTCACCCAGTCCGCGGCCGGCAGTTTGCCCTTGGTCAGCACCCAGCGCACGTCGTCGTCCAGGATCTCGGCGGCCGTGCCCGGCAGCGAGCCGACGCCGGCCTCCCGGGCCCGGGACAGCCACTCGCGCAGCGGCAGCCCGGTGCGTGCGACCCCGTTCATCACCTCCATCGGCGAGAACGCGTGCACGTGCATGTCCGGGCAGCGGCGCCGGACCTCGGCGGCGATGTCGAAGTACGCCGTGCCCGGCAGGTCGGGGTGGATGCCACCCTGCATGCACACCTCGGTGGCGCCCGCCGCCCAGGCCTCCTCGGCGCGCTCGCCGATCTGGTCAAGCGACAGTGTGTACGCGTCGGCGTCGGTCCGGCGCTGGGCGAACGCGCAGAACCGGCAGCCGGTGTAGCACACGTTCGTGAAGTTGATATTCCGCGTGACGACGAACGTCACGTCGTCGCCGTTGACCTCGCGGCGCAGGCCGTCGGCGATGCCGGCCAGCGCGTCCAGGTCGTCGCCGTCGGCGCCGAGCAGGGCGATCGCCTGATCGTCGGTGAGCGCGGCCGGGTCGCGTTCGGCCTGCCTGAGGGCGGCGGCTACCTCGCCGGGACGAGCGGCCGCCGGGACGGCAGGTACAGCGGGCGCGCCTTTTGCGCCCGCTGGCCCGGGACGGGAGTCAGGCTGCCCGCCGCCCGCAGCGGCAACGGCCCGTTCGGACAAAAGCTCCCAGTCACCGTAGACCTCGGAGAAGTCCTCGCGGCGATCGTGAGTGCGCCCGATCGTGTCGATCGACACGTGCAGGTCGATGCGGCCGGACGATTCGCCCCAGCCGCCGTCCGGCTCCTGCCACGGCAGGCCCTGGGGCAGCGCGGCCTCGCGGGCGAGGCCGGTCGCGGGGTCGGCGAGCGCGGCGACGTGCCTGGCGAGCCGCGGGTCAAGCCACGGTTCGCGGATGTAGGGCGGGTAGATCGTGAGCCGCTCGGTGAGGGCATAGCCCGCGCCCGCGGTGAGCTGGGCGAGGTCGTCGATGTGGGGCCAGGGGCGTTCGGGGTTGACGTGGTCTGGAGTCAGCGGCGAGACGCCGCCCCAGTCGTCGATTCCCGCGTCGAGGATGAGCTGGTGCTGATCGCCGACGAGGTTGGGCGGCGCCTGGATGCGCGCCTTCGGGCCGAGGACGAGGCGGGTGACCGCGATCGTGGCGGCCAGGTCCTCGAGCTCCGCGTCAGGGGTGTCGCGCATCTTCGTGTCCGGCTTGGCGCGGAAGTTCTGCACGATGACTTCCTGGATGCCGTTGTACTCGCGGGACACCTTGCGGATCGCGAAGATCGAGTCGGCGCGTTCGGCGAGCGTCTCGCCGATGCCGATGAGGATGCCGGTGGTGAAGGGGACGTTGCTGCGGCCCGCGTCCTCGAGAACGCGGAGCCTGACCTTGGGGTCCTTGTCCGGGCTGCCGTAGTGCGGGCCGCCCTTGGCCTCGAACAGGCGGGTCGCGGTCGTTTCCAGCATCATGCCCATGCTGGGGGCGACGGGCTTGAGGCGCTGGAAGTCCTGCCAGGTCAGCACGCCCGGGTTCAGGTGCGGCAGCAGGCCGGTCTCCTCGAGGACGCGGATCGCCATCGCCCGGACGTAGGAGAGCGTGTCGTCGTAGCCGTGCTCGTCCAGCCAGTCCCTGGCCTGGCGCCACCTGGCTTCCGGGCGGTCACCGAGGGTGAAGAGGGCCTCCTTGCAGCCGAGTCCGGCGCCCTTCGCGGCGATGTCGAGGACCTCGTCCGGGCTGAGGAACGGGCTGTCGAGCCGGCCGGGGACGGTGGCGAACGTGCAGTAGGCGCACCGGTCCCGGCAGAGCCTGGTCAGCGGGATGAACACCTTCTTGGAGTACGTGATGACCCCGGGTCTTCCGGCCGCTTCGAGGCCGGCGTCCCTCGTGCGTTTGGCGTGCTGGAGAAGCGCTTGCAGGCTCGCGCCGCGGGCATGCAGCAGGACGGTCGCTTCGGCCTGGTCAAGCGGCTTGCCGTCGCGCGCGCGTGCCAGCGCCCTGCGCATAGCCCCCTCGGTGACACCGCTGCTTTCGCCACTATCGATACTGGAAGCGCTCATAAGGGGAACCCTAAGCCACCCCGGCGCGGAACTCGAAAGCGGCGTTCCGCGGCTCCCCGGTTCCCGGGTTAGAAGCCCCGGTAGTCACGGACCGCCATTCGCGGCCCGCGGCGCGGCGGCCCCATGCCGCTGAGCTCCACCAGCCGGGTGACCCGGTGCCGGTGGCCCGCGTAGGGGGCGAGCAGTTCGAGCATCGCGGCGTCGTCCGTCGCCTCGCGGCCGGCGAGCACCCAGCCGACCACCTTCGGGAGGTGGTAGTCGCCGACGGAGACCGCGTCCGGATCCCCCGCCGCGCGCTGCAGCGTCTCGGCGGATGTCCAGAGGCCGATGCCGGGAATCGTCCGGAGCCCGCGGTCGGCTTCCACGCTGGAGTGCGCGAGCAGGCGTTCCAGGCTGTCGGCCACGCTAACGGCCTGGAAGATCGTCTGCGCGCGGACCCCTTCGACGCCGGCCCGGTGCCACTCCCAGGAGGGGACGCGGCGCCACGTTTTCGCGTCGGGGAAGACCCGCATGCCCGCCGGCGCCGGGCCCGGGGGCGGGGTGCCGAAGCGGGCGAGCAGGAATCGCCATGCCCGGTGCGCCTCGGCCCCCACGACCTTCTGCTCCAGGATCGCAGGGACGAGCGCCTCCATGAGGCGGCCGGTACGGCCAAGGCGGAGTCCGGGATGCCTGCTGGTGACCTCGCTGAGCACGGGATGAGCGCCCGGGTCGAATCCCGAAGCGTCGTCGTCACGGCCGAGGGCGGCGGGGAGCTGGTCGAGCAGCCAGCCGGCGCCCGGTCCCCAGGCATGCGCGACCACCCGGGTACCCGCGGACGCGCCGGAAACGCCCGCTGGGGGGTCGCAAGGATCCACAGGCGGGTCGGTACTCACGCGGCCCGTCACCCGGATCGTGGCCGGACCGTCGGGGGTGAGCGACGTCCGCCACACCGCGCCGGTTTCATCGATCCGGAACGTAGGGTCGCTTCGCCCCCGCCCGTGCACCCCGAGTGTCAGGCGGATATCGACCGTGAACGGCGCCTGCCACTCGCGGACAAGTCCCTCCTCCTGAGCCACAGTTCCACATGCTAAACGTCCGCACCGACATTCGGCCGCCAGCGCCTGCCGGGCCGCATGACCATTCCGCCCAGAATGCCTGAATCTCACATTAAGACATTTCGGGCGCACTTCATGATCGTGGGTCATCTGCGGCGGATATCGCCCAATTTGACCCACGATCATGAACCCGGGTCATCCCCCGCACCCAGATGCCTTCCTGGCCAGCCCAGATTCACGACCTACATTCTTCCGCTGCCGCTTAGCCCGCGCCTGGGGCCAGTAAGGCTCATGCGGCTGGCGAGCCTGGGGCGGGCTAGGCGTCGGAGGAGAAGCGGACCGAGGTCGGCTCCAGGCGGACGCCGGGCCAGACGCGGATGCCGTGGGCCAGTTCGTTGCCCGGCCCGACGAACGCGCCGTCGCCGATGACCACGCCGTCGAGCGTCGCGCCCTCGGCGATCGTCGCGCCGCGGCCCACGATGCTGTCCCTGACGACGGCGCCGGCGCCGATCGTGGCCTCGTCGAAGACCACGCTGCCGTGCACCGTCGCGCCCGCGCCGACGGCGGACCCGGCGCCAGCCACCGTGCCGCCTGACAACAGCGCGTCACTCGCCACCGTCGCGCCCGCGAGCAGCAGCGACTCACCGGGCGAGCCCGGCACGGCCGGCGATGGCAAGTGGCCGAGCACCAGGTCGCACGAACCGCGCACGAACGCCTCCGGCGTGCCGACGTCCAGCCAGTACGCCGACTCCACGTAGCCCATCACGACCGAGCCAGCGTTGATCAGGCCGGGGAACGTCTCCCGTTCCACGGACACCACCTGGCCTGCCGGGATCTGATCGATCACGTGGCGGCGGAAGACGTAGCAGCCGGCGTTGATCAGGTTCGTGACCGGGTTGGGGGTCTTCTCGAGGAACGCGACCACCCGGCCCGCGTCGTCGATCGGCACGCAGCCGTACCGGCTCGGGTCGATCACCTCGACGAGGTGCAGCGTTACCGCCGCTTCCTTCTTGCGGTGCAGGTCCACCTGAGCCGGCAGGTCGTGGCCGGACAGCACGTCACCGTTGAGGATGACGATCGGGTCGTCGGGGCCGCCGCGCAGCAGGGCGGCCGCGTTGCGGATGCCCCCGCCGGTGCCGAGCGGCTCAGACTCGTAGACGTAGTCAATGGACAGCCCGAACGCCGCGCCGTCGCCGAAGGCCTCGGTGAACATCTCAGCCCGGTAGGAGGTGGCGAGCACCACGTGGGTGACGCCGCACTCCGCCGCGCGGGCGAGCTGGTGCGCGAGGAACGGCACCCCGGCCGTCGGGAGCAGCGGCTTGGGCGCGGACAGGGTGAGCGGGCGCAACCGGGTGCCCTTGCCCCCCACGAGCATGATCGCTTCGAGCGGTTCACGCGGCATAGGTATTCTCGCCTTAAGTGGTCGACTTTTATGGACAGCCACCGGGCGAAACCGGCAACTCACGCAGCATACTCACGCACTCAGCGGGACCCCCGGCGCAAGCGGTATTCGAGCCTGTCGCGTTATTCACAGGGTAGGTTCTTCGTGACTTAGCCGGCGCGCGTGTCCGTCGCGTGCTGGTCAGCGGCCCGCTTGTAGCTGGCCACATGCGCTGCCGCCGAGGCCGCCCAGGTGAACTCCTGAGCCCGCGCGTACCCCGCGGCGCCAAGCGTGGCGCGCCGCTCCGGGTCGTCGAGCAGCGCGCGCAAGGCGACCTTGATGGAATCCGGGTCCGGCTCGGTGTACGCGACGGCCTGGCCGCCGACCTCGGGCAGCGAGGTCCGGTGCGTGGTCAGCACCGCCGCCCCGCACGCCATGGCCTCGAGCACCGGGAGCCCGAACCCCTCGCCCCGCGACGGGAACGCCACGAGCAGCGAGCCGCCGAGAAACCCGGGCAGGTCCGCGAACGGCAGGTAGCCCGGTCGGCACAGCCGCAGGTGTGGCGGAATGGCCGAGACCGCCGCGTCCACTTCGTCGCTCCAGCCGCCGCCACCGCCGAGCACGAGCGCGGGCGGCTCGGCGAGGTCGGCGACGGCGCCCGCCCAGCCACGGATCAGGGCGGCCACGTTCTTGCGCGGCTCCAGCGAGCCGAGGAACGCCACATAGGGCTTGCCATGCAGGCCGAGCCGCGCGGAGACCCGGGTGATCTGGCGCGGTTCGGGGCGGTGAAAGAGCCGATGGTCCACCCCGTGATAGGCGACGTCGATCCTGGCCGGGTCCACTCCGAGGACCCGGACCAGCTCGTCGCGAGTCGCGTTGGACGGGACGATCAGCCGCGTCGCGCGTCTGGTCGCGGACCGTATCGCCGACTTGTAGAACATGGCGGTCGCCGTCGAGTGGTGTTCCGGCTCTGTGAAGAACGTCACATCATGGATGGTGACTACCGTCGGCCGTCCGGGGCGCAGCGGCATCGAATAATACGGCATGTGGATCACGTCCGCGTTCACCTGCTGCGCGACGACCGGCAGACCGCTCTGCTCCCACGCCAGCCGGGCTGACCGGTGCCCGAGCGCGGCCGGCCCGGCCACGATGGTCGCACCCGGCGCGAGCCCGCCGTAACGTTCCTCGTCGGCACGCTGGCAGACGACTGCCAGGTCGGCCCCGGCGGAGCCGAGCGCACCGATCAGGCCGTCGACGTAGCGGCCAAGCGCGCCGCGATCGGTCGGGACATCGGTCGCGTCGACGAGTACCCGAAGTGCCACGAGCCCATGCGCTCCCTTCGAAGTCCTGTCAGCTCGAAGCCTACGCCCTGGCCAGTAGGCGAACGAGCGTGGCCGGATAACTGTGCCCTGGATGAGGAGCTAGCAAGAGGGGACGGACTTGCCCGCCTTGAGCGCCTCGAGGTCGGTGACGGCCTGCGTCAAGGTGCTTACCTTCACGATGCGCAGCCCGGCGGGAACCGCGCCCCTCGTGTCCGCGCAGTTGGCGGCCGGTGTCAGGAACACGGTGGCGCCCGCGTCCCGGGCACCGACCATCTTCTGCTGAATGCCGCCGATCGGCTGGACCTGCCCGGCCGCGGTGATCTCCCCCGTCCCGGCGATGAACTTGCCACCGGTGAGGTTCGTCGGGGTGAGCTTATCGATGATCCCGAGCGCGAACATCATCCCCGCGCTCGGACCGCCGATGTCGCCCACGCTGAACTTCACCGTGAACGGGAACTTGTACTGCTGCTGCACCTGCACGCCGATGACCGCGGCGCCACCGGACTTCGTGCTCTTGACCACGAGCTGGCTGGTCTTGCCGTCCCGCCGCACCGTCAGCCGCAGCGGCGAGCCGACCGGGTGCGCCATGATCAGCGAGCTCAGGCCGGACTGCCCGGTCACCGGCTTGCCATCTACCGCCTCGATCACGTCGCCCGCTTTGAGCACCTTGCTGGCCGGGTATCCCGCCACGGTCGCCGTGACTACGACCGTCGTCTGGTACGGGATGTGCAGCGTAGTGAGCGCGGCGGCGGTGGCCGTCTCCTGCGACGAGGACATCTGCTCCGTGTCCTGCTGCTGGGTCTGCTGCGCGGTCTGGCCGGGCGGGAACAGCTCGCTCTCGGGGACCACCGCCTGCGACGGGTCCAGCCAGGCGCGCAGCGCCTGGAAGATGTTCAGGTTGACGCCCGGGCCGCCCTGGTAGCTTACGGTCACCAGGTTGAGGTGCCCTATCGTCGGGTACGTCCGGGGCCCGACGATCGTGATCAGCGGCTGCCCCGAGGAATCCTTCCCCAGCGTGTTCAGGGTCGGGCCCGGGCCCAGGATCACGTACGGCACGGGAATCAGGACCAACAGCGCGATCGCGACCACAGTCGCCAACCCCGCTATGGACAGCGTCAGGGAACGTCGGGACATGCTCGGAAGACTACGCGCTGCCAACCCATTCATCGGAACCGTCGGTGAAGCGCTGATGCTTCCAGATCGGCACCGAGGCCTTCAGCTCGTCGATCATCGCGTGGCAGGCGTTGAACGCCTCGCCGCGGTGCGCGCAGGACACCCCCACGACCACCGCCAGGTCGCCGATGCCCAGGTCGCCCACCCGGTGCACCGCGGCTATGCCGATCACGTCGTACTTGGCCGCTATGTCTTCGGCGACCCGCCGCATTTCCGCTTCCGCCGACGGGTGGGCTGAGTACGACAGCGCCGTCACGCCGCGATCGGCGTCGTTGTCCCGGACGGTACCGATGAACAGCACCTCACCGCCGGCCGCTGGGTCCGCGACGGCGCGGCGCACCTCGTCCACGGACAGTTCGGTGTCCCTGATGGCGATCAGCCTGATCTGGCTCACCCGTCCACGGTACCGTGCGCGCGCTTGGCCCCGGACGAGCGTCACCGGCCCGTTCGGTATGAAATGTCTATCTGCCCTTGCGGCGTGCGCGGCGCACGATCGCGGCGGTGCCGATGACGGCGGCGGTGGCACCGGCGGCGCCCGCGGCCGTGAGCGCCGCCTCCTTGCGGGCGATCCGGCGGCCGGCCACGGCATGGTGCCCGCCGCGCGCGGCCAGCAGCGCCGAGAGCGCCTCGGCGTTCGTATGCGACGGCCGCCATCCGGCCGCGCGCAGCGACGCGCAGTCCACGACCCACGGATACACCACGTACCGCAGTTCGGCGGCCGGCGCGGGGGTCACGCCGAGGCGGTGCAGCCGCTGCGCGGTGCCGAACGTCAGGCGCGCGGGCAACTCGATCGACTTCAGGCCGCTCAGCTCTTCGACCTCGGCCTGCGGCAGCCACCCGTCGGAGCCCACCGCGAAGTCGCCGCCAATGGTGCCGACGGCCGCGAGCTCCAGCGCCGAAACCAGGTCCGAGACGTGGCAGAACTGCCACCGCGGCACGCAGCCCCGCACCGCGAGCAGCCGGGGCGCCTCGAAATGCCTGGTCAGCAACGTGTCCACCGCGTCGCCAACCAGCGCCGCCGGCCGCACCACCGTCACCGCCGTCCCCGGGTTCACCTGCCGGGACCGGCGCGCGAGTTCTTCGATCTCCAGCAGGTCCCCCGCCACGCTGCCGTCCGCGTCCGCGCGCAGCGGCGCGTCCTCCGCCAGCGGCACGGGGTTGTCGGGCCGCGCCCCGTACACC
>Ga0318574_10000763_pt1 | contig 10579 bp, 12 predicted proteins | sample GRESIP089b5f22_FD_202527 | JGI IMG/M metagenome (GOLD analysis project Ga0318574, IMG submission 202527) | Tropical soil microbial communities from Luquillo Experimental Forest, Puerto Rico - GRE.SIPMG.089b5f22 | ecosystem: Environmental > Terrestrial > Soil > Tropical forest > Bulk soil...
GTCAAGATCATGTTCATTCACGTGCCGGCCGCGTGGCTCGGCATCTTTGCATGGCTATTGATGAGCGCCGCCGCGCTCGGCACGCTGGTCTGGCGGCATCCGCTCGCCGACGTCGCCGCCAGGGCCGCCGCGCCAATCGGCGCGGCGTTCACGCTGATGTGCCTCGTCACCGGCTCGCTGTGGGGCCGGCCGATGTGGGGAACCTACTGGGTTTGGGATGCGCGGCTGACCTCGGTGCTGGTCCTTTTCCTGATGTATCTCGGCGTGATCGCGCTGTGGCGAACGATCGATGATCCAACGCGGGCCGCGCGGGCGGCCGCGGTCCTCACGCTCGTCGGCGCGATCAATATCCCCATCATCAAGTTCTCAGTGGATTGGTGGAACACGCTGCACCAACCGGCCTCGGTGCTCCGCCTGGGCGGATCGACGATTCATCCCACCATCCTCGTGCCGCTGATCGTCATGCTCGTTGCCTTCACGCTGTTGTTCCTGACGCTGCATCTGGCCGCCATGCGCAACGAGATCATGCGGCGGCGGGTGCGCACCATGATGATGCTGCGCGCCGACGCGCGGGCAGGGCCCTGACGATGAATCTCGGTCCACATGCCGCGTTCATCGTGACGGCTTATGCCGCCGCGATCGCAATCGTGGTGGGACTAGTCGCGTGGATCGTTTTCGACCGCCGGCATTTGAGCCGCATGCTCGACGCCTTCGAAGCGCAGGGAATTTCACGGCGCTCGGAGCGCGCGAATGAGGAGATATTGTGAGCTTGATCGAGAAGAGGTTGGCTGAAAAGAACCTGGTCGACAAGGATGCGGGCGCGTGGCGGCGCCGGATGATCGTATTCATCCCGCTCGTCGCCTTTCTCGCCCTCGCCGCGCTGTTCGTGCTGCGGCTCGGTGCCGGCGACCCTTCGCGCATTCCATCGGCCTTGATCGGACAGCCTGCCCCACGCACCGATCTCCCGCCGCTTGCCGGCCTCGAACGCGACGGCAAGGCCGTGCCCGGTCTCGACAGCGCGGATTTCAAAGGCCAAGTGACGGTGCTCAATGTGTGGGCGTCGTGGTGCGTGCCGTGTCGCGAGGAAGCGGCACTGCTCATGGCGCTGGCGGCGGACCCGCGCGTGCGCGTCGTCGGCATCAATTACAAGGACCAGCCCGACAATGCGCGGCGTTTTCTCGGCCGCTATGGCAATCCGTTCGCCGCCAACGGAACCGACGGCAACGGCCGCGCAGCCATCGAATGGGGGGTGTACGGCGTGCCCGAGACCTTCGTCATCGGGCGCGACGGCCGCATCGACTACAAGCTGATCGGGCCGATCACGCCCGATAATCTCGATACCGCCTTGAAGCCGGCGATCGAGCAGGCGCTGGCCAATCGCTAGCTAGCGATGACTATCGCTCTTGCGCTTTCTCCGGCGCGGCGTATCGCGTCAACAGCGGATATTGCAAGGCGGCGAACAAGAAGGTCAGCGGGACCACGCCGAAGACCTTGAAGCTCACCCACACGTCGGTTGTCTGCGAGCGCCAGACGATCTCGTTGAGGATCGCGAGCGCGAAGAAGAACAGCGCCCAGCGCAAGGTCAGCTTGCGCCAGCCTTCCTCGGTGAGATGGAAGACGGAATCGAACACCATCCCGAGCAACGACTTGCCGACGGCGAGCCCGCTGAGCAGCACGGCCCCGAACAACACATAGATGATGGTGGGCTTGAGCTTGATGAAGAGCTCGTCGTGCAGGAGGAGCGTGAGCGAGCCAAACACCAGCACGATCACCGCGGTGACGAGCGGCATGGCCGGCAAGTGTCGCGTCAGCGCATACGATACCGCAAGCGCAGCCACCACGGCGACCATGAACACTGCGGTCGCGACGAAGATGCCGGTGCGCCCGCCTGACGCAATGTCCGCGGGCAGCATGGGCGACACCAGCGGCAAGAACAGCGCGGGGCGCGAATTGGCGAGGAAGAACAGTAGCAACGGCCCGAGATCGAGCACGAGCTTGAGGAGCGGATTGAGTTGAGGTTTTTTCGCGGTCATGGGCGCTGTGTAGCGTGGCCGATCGGCAATTGCCATCTCCTCCCGCGGACTTCACCGTTGCCCGCGCGACACTCGATCTTCATTCAATCCCCGCGATCGCGCGTGCGAAATCCTTCGCCGAGAATGGCGCGAGGTCGTCGATACCTTCGCCCACCCCGATGAAATGTACCGGCAGGCCGTATTTCGCCGCAATGGCAACCAAGATGCCGCCGCGCGCGGTGCCGTCGAGCTTGGTCATGACAAGACCGCTGACGCCAGCGATGTCGCGAAACACCTCGACCTGGGACAGCGCATTCTGCCCGACCGTGGCGTCGAGCACCAACAGAACGGCATGCGGCGCCGCGGGATCGACCTTCTTCATCACGCGCACGATCTTCTGGAGTTCGACCATCAATACCGCTTTGTTCTGCAGGCGGCCGGCGGTGTCGACGAGCAGCATGTCCACGCCCTCCCCGCGCGCCTGCGTGAGCGCGTCGAAAGCGAGACCGGCCGCGTCGGCGCCCGGCGCGCGCGCGATCACCGAGGCGCCGCTGCGCCCGCCCCAGATGTTGAGCTGGTCGATGGCGGCTGCACGGAAGGTATCGCCGGCAGCGAGCATCACCGAGCGGCCCTCGGCGCGGAACTTGGAGGCGAGCTTGCCGATGGTCGTGGTCTTGCCCGAGCCGTTGACGCCGACGACGAGCACGACGAAAGGCTTTCCTTCGCCGATCGGGAGCGGCTCGGCCACCGGGGTGAGGACCTTCTCAACTTCGGCAGCGACGACCGCTTTCACCTCATCCGCCGTGATCGACTTGTCGTAACGTCCTTCGCCCACCGCCGCGGCGATCCTCGCCGCGCTCTCGAGGCCGAGATCGGCGCGGATCAGCACCTCCTCGATGTCGTCGAGCATCGCCTGGTCGAGCCTGCGCTTGGCGACCAGATCGGTGACGGCGCCGCCGATCGACGCCGACGTGCGCTTGAGACCGCCGCTGAGCCGCTGCCACCAGCTTTGCTTCTCTGTCGATTGATCGTTCATAGTCTCCCGCTTCGCTCGCGATCATCGTGGTGATAGCGGTTTCGCCGAATCTTGGTAAGTGACCATGACTCCGGAAGAGATAGTGGCTCGGCTCATCTATCGCGACGGCCTGATGCTGGTGATCGACAAGCCGCCGGGCCTAGCCGTTCACAAAGGGCCGAAGGGCGGCGAGAGCCTGGAAGATTATTTCGGCGCGTTGCGTTTCGGCCTGCCGCGCCCGCCCGCGCTCGCCCATCGTCTCGATCGCGACACCTCCGGCTGCCTGGTGCTCGGCCGCCATCGCAAGGCGCTGGCCGCCCTCGGCCGCCTGTTCAAGAGCGGGCAAGTCGGCAAGACCTATTGGGCGGTGGTCGCGGGCGGGCCGCCGCAGGATGAAGGCCGCATCGAGCTGCCCCTCGGCCGCAAGGACGCAACCCGCGGCTGGTGGATGAAGCACGATCCTTCGGGTCAGCCTGCGGTGACCACGTGGAAGGTGATGGGGCGCACGCGGTTTCCTTCCACCGGTGGCGACGAAAGCGGTTCCCTCACTTGGCTTGCGCTCGAGCCGCTCACCGGTCGCACCCATCAACTGCGCGTGCATTGCGCTGCCATGGGATGGCCGATCATCGGCGACAGCGTCTATGGAGGCGCCCCGCGGACAGGCGGTCTCGGCCTTAATCTGCACGCACGCGAGATCGTCGTGCCGCTCTACAAGAATCGGGCGCCGATCCGCGTCACCGCGCCGGTGCCGCCGCACATGCAGCAACTGCTGCGCGCGTGCGGATGGCCGGGGGAAGCGCTCGCGCAATGATCGCGATGTCGCGGCCGCGGGGAGCCCGCTGCGCTCAGTACAGCGTCGCCTTCAAGCGCTCGGGTGCGGCACGGTCATGGGCCTCGCCGCCAAGCTTGCCATCGGTCAACTCCGCGAGAATCGTACCGTTGCTCGGCAGGCTCTTGCGGTCGACGTGGCGCGATGGATCCCACAGCTTCGAGCGCACGATCGCCTTCGCGCACTGATAAAAGATGCGATCAACCGACACGACGAGCACCGCGCGCGGCGCCTTCTCGTTCACCGCAAAGCTGTCACACAGCTCCGGATCGGTGGAGATTGCGGCGCGGCCGTTGATGCGAATGGTCTCGCCGCAGCCCGGAATGAGGAAGAGCAGCGCCACACGCGGGTCCACAAGGATATTGCGCAGGCTGTCGATGCGGTTGTTGCCGCGCCGGTCGGGAACAAGCAGCGTCTTTTCGTCGTGGATGCGCACGAAGCCCGGCGCGTCGCCGCGCGGGGAACAATCGAGGCCGTCGGGGCCCGCCGTGGCCAGCGCGAAGAACGGCGCCACCTCGATGAAGGCGCGGTATTGCGTGGTGATGCGGTCGGCCTCCTTGGCGATCGACGGCCCATAGGGTTCGCCGTAGATGCGCTCCAGCGCTTCGATGTTGGTAACGACGTGATCGCGAAAATCCGACATATCAAGCTCCCGAGAGACCGATGGCTTATAGCACGCAGGCAAAAAAATAGCTTCGCTATCGCCCTTACGCGGCAAGGAGTTGCCGGCCGTCGTGTCCGGCGACGGTGACGTCGAGGATGATCCCCGGCTGCATCGGCGCCGCAAGGCGCGCGCGGGTGAAATGCTCGGTGCGGCCGAACTCACGGGATTCGGTCAACACGCGATGCCTGCGGCCCACCTGCGCCTCGAGATGACGGCGCAGCGCCGCCTCGCCTTTTTCGCGCAGCCGCCGGGCGCGGTCCTTGATCACCTCGCGCCTGACTTGCGGCATGCGCGCGGCGGGCGTGCCGGGCCGCGGCGAGAACGGAAAGACGTGGAGATGCGTGAGCCCGCATGCATCGACGAGATCGAGCGAGCGCGCAAACATGTCCTCGGTCTCGGTCGGGAATCCGGCGATGATGTCGCCGCCGAAGACGACGTCAGGCCGCAGCTGCCGCACCGCATCGCAGAAGGCGATGGCATCAGCGCGCAGATGCCGGCGCTTCATGCGCTTCAAGATGAGATCGTCGCCCGCCTGCAGCGAGAGATGCAGATGCGGCATCAGCCGCGCGTCGCTGGCGAACGCGTCGAGGAGGTCGCGGTCGGCCTCGACCGAATCGATCGAAGAGAGTCGCAGCCGCGCGAGCTCCGGCACATGCTTCAAAATCTGCTTCACCAGCGTGCCGAGCTTGGGCGCACCCGGAAGATTCCCGCCATAGCTGGTGAGATCGACGCCGGTGAGAACGATCTCGCGATAGCCGCGCGCGCAGAGCCTGCGCACCTGCATAACCGCCTCGCCCATGGGCACCGAGCGCGAATTGCCGCGGCCATACGGGATGATGCAGAAGGTGCAGCGGTGGTTGCAGCCATTCTGCACCTGCACGAAGGCGCGCGAGCGGCCCTCGAGGCCGTCGATGAGATGCATGGCCGTCTCCGTCACCGCCATGATGTCGTTGACCGCGACCTTTTCCTCGGCGGCAAGACCGAAGGATGATCGCGCCAAGACGTCGCGATGCTGGCGCCAGGCCTGCGCGCTCATCTTCTCCTCGTTGCCCAACACCAATGCGACCTCGGGCATATCCGCGAAGGTTTTGGGTTCGGTCTGCGCCGCGCAGCCCGTGACCACGATGGGCGCATCGGGATGCTCGCGCTTGAGCTTGCGGATCGCCTGGCGCGACTGCCGCACCGCCTCAGCCGTCACCGCGCAGGTATTGACAACGACGGCGTCGGCGAGTCCGGCCGCTTGCGCCTGGCGACGGATCACCTCCGCCTCATAGGCGTTGAGCCGGCAGCCGAAGGTGACGACGTCGACGCTCATTGGGCCGCGCTCATGTCGAATAGCGCCGGATCGAACTTACCCTCGTACTCGTACGCGACCGGGCCGGTCATCAGCACGTGGTCGTCGTGCGCGCGCCATTCGATCCGCAGATCGCCGCCCGGCAGCGTCACTGTCACCGTGCGGCCGACGAGACCCAGCCGCACGGCCGCGACCGCCGCCGCGCAGGCGGCCGAGCCGCAAGCCTTGGTGAGGCCGGCGCCGCGCTCCCAGGTGCGCAGGACGAGGTGATCGCGGGAAGCCACGTGCGCGAGCGAAATGTTCGCGCGCTCCGGAAAGATCGGATGGGTCTCCAGCAGCGGCCCGATCCTGCCGAGGTCATAAGCGTCGACGTCGTCGACCCAGAAGATAGCGTGGGGATTGCCCATGCTGACGACGGACGGCGAATGCAAGGTCGGCTTGTCGATCGGCCCGATCTGCAGCTCGATAGCGCGGGTATCCTCGAATTTCTCCGCGAGCGGGATCTCATTCCAGGCGAAACGCGGCTTGCCCATGTCGACGGTCGAAACCAGCGGCCGGTCGCCCTTCCAGCAGCTCAGCAATCCGGCGGTGGTTTCCAGCGTCAATGCGCTCTTGCCGGTTTCCTTGAACAAGAGCTCGGCGATGCAGCGCATGCCGTTGCCGCAGGCGCCCGCTTCCGATCCATCGTTATTGTAGATGCGGACATAGCCATCTGTGCCTGGCGTGCGCGGTGCGTGGAGCGTCATCAGCTGGTCGTATGGCGCTCCGTTGGGCTGCGCGGCGGCGCGCGCCTCAGCCGCGCCGATTGCTCCCGTCTGCCCGCGCATGTCGACCACCACGATCTCATTGCCGAGACCGTTCATCTTGACGAAGGGATGGTTGGCGAGCGCGCTCATGGGAGGCCCGTTGCTGCCGCTTTATATGGGCAAATTGGCCGGTAGGGGCAAATTGAAATGTTTGGCAGCGCTCGCCGCGCGCGAGGCGTTCACAAGCGCCGAAAGGCCCATTTCCTTGACAGTTTCGGCCCCGGCCGCCATAAGCATCCCCCGCACGTCGGCTCGGGCCGACGTGCGTTTTTAAGGGCCGCCTCGGCTTAGGCGAGTTTGGATGCGGGAGCCTTCGTGCTCCCCATCCTGTGTCTGGGCGATTGGCGCCGCAAAGCCCACAACCGACTGAAAGAAGCCGGTCCGGACTGATCCGAGCGCCGGCAACGAACACGAGGACGAGAACGATGTTCGCAGTCATCAGAACCGGCGGCAAACAATACCGCGTCGCCGCCGAGGACGTGCTCAAGGTCGACAAGGTCAAGGGTTCGCCCGGCGAGATCGTGCAGTTCGGCGAGGTCTTGGTGGTGGGCGGCGACAACGTCACCCTGGGCCAACCAACCATTGCCGGTGCCTCGGTCGCCGCCGAAGTCCTCGAGCAGGGACGCGGGCCGAAGATCATCGCCTTCAAGAAGCGCCGCCGGAAGAATTCGCGCAGGAAACGCGGCCACCGGCAGGAATTCACGCTCGTGCGCGTGACCGAAATCCTCACCGACGGGGCAAAGCCGACCAAGACCGCAAGGCCCAAGCCCGAGCCGAAGCCGGTCGCCGCCGCGCCTGCCGCGGACGAGGAAACCGAACCCGCCGAGACCAGGGCGCCCAAGCGCAAGGCACAGGCCAAGACGCAGGCCAAGGCCGCGAAGAAGCCGTCCAAACCGCCGGCGAAGAAGGCCGCCAAGGCGAAATCGCGCGGCAAGGGCAAGAAGAAGTGATGATTTCGTCACAAAGTTGGATTACATAACTGCGGACTGAAGGACTTAAAGCCATGGCCCATAAGAAAGCAGGCGGATCATCCCGCAACGGCCGCGACTCGAACAGTCAGCGGCTCGGCCTGAAGATGTTCGGCGGCGAGCACGTGCTCGCCGGCAACATCATCGCGCGCCAACGCGGCACCAAGTGGCACCCGGGCGCCAATGTTGGCCTGGCCAAGGACCATAGCCTGTTCGCGCTCATTAACGGTCGCGTCGAGTTCCGTACCAAAGCCAAGGGCCGGGTGTTCGTATCGGTTCTGCCGATGACGGAGGCTGCGGCTCAATAAGACGGTAGACTTCATGAGGTCTGCCGGCACCCATCGAACCGGCGGACCCACACGGGGTACCAAGAGGGGAGACGGGATGCCGGCTCCCCTCTTGGTTTTGAGGAGCCCGTGCAATGACGTTGCTGGATCGAAGTGCGTCGGAGAGCTTTCGGGAGAGAAGCCTTCCCGTCCTCGCAACCGAGCGGCTCATCCTGCGTGCGCCGTGCTTCGAGGACGCGAAAACGATCGCCACGCTCGCCAACGACCGCCGGATCGCGGAGAATACGCTGCGCATTCCGCACCCCTATGGGCTCGCGGACGCGCAAAGTTTCATCACCACCGCGAACACGACCGGCGGCGAGATGGTGTTCCTGATTGCCAGGCGTGGCGGCGCCGTGATCGGCGCTTGCGGGATCGCCCAGTTCGGCGAGGGGCTCCCCGAGATCGGCTATTGGCTCGGCGTTCCATTCTGGGGCCAGGGCTATGCCACCGAAGCCGTGCGCGCGCTGCTCGATCACGTCCTTGATGACCTCGGTTACGACGCGGTGGCGGGCGGCGCGCGGGTGAGCAACCCGGCCTCGCGCCGGGTCTTGGAAAAATGCGGATTCCAGTGGACGGGCGTCGGCCTCTATCGCATCCGCGCGCTCGCCTCATCCGCGCCGGTCGATCGATTCCGTCTCGACCGCAGGCGGTGGGCCTTAGCCCGCGAAGACAGGCGTAAACGCCGGTGAGGCGCAAGAGCTGGAGCAAGGTCGGCAGAGTGTAATAGGCTCGCATCCCAAGGACAGAGCTCAAGGGGCCGGTCACGGGTTGAGCGCGCGTCATGACATCCTGATCCGCGGCGGTCTTCTCTTCGACGGCACAGGAGCCGCGGGCAAGCCCGGCGATGTCGCGATCCGCGACGGCCGCATTGCCGTTGTCGCGGGGGACATCGACGAAGCGGCCGCCAAGGTCATCGACGCGCATGGCCTTGCCGTGGCGCCGGGCTTCATCGACATCAAGACTCATTCCGACTTCACGCTGCCGATCAATCCCAAGGCCGAGAGCAAGGTGCGCCAAGGCGTGACCACCGAGATCGTCGGCCATTGCGGCTTCTCGGTCGCGCCCGCGCTGCCGGGCAAGGTCGAGTTGCTGCGCGATTATCTCAGCGCCAGCGCGCCATGGCTGCCGTTCAAGGCAACGACGTTTTCGGATTACCTCGCGAGCTTCCCCGCGACTGCGGTGAACGCCGGCATGCTGGTCGGTCACAATACGCTGCGCTTGATGGTCATGGGCATGGATAACCGGCCACCGACGCCGGCCGAGCTCGGGGCCATGATCGCCTTGCTGGAGGAAGCACTCGACGCTGGCGCGCTCGGGCTCTCGTCGGGCCTATTCACCGCGCCCGGCAGCTACGCCCAGGCGGAGGAGATGATCGCGCTCTGCCGCGTGGTCAAGCGCTACAACGCCGGCTATTTCACCCACATTCGCGACGAATCCAACAGGGTGCTGGAGGCAGTCGAGGAAGCAATCGCGATCGCAAAGGCCTGCGACGTGCACGTCGAGATCGTGCACTTGAAGTGCTCGGGGCTCGACAATTGGGGCAAGGCGGCGCGCGTGCTCGACATGATCGCGGCGGCGAAGCTGCGCGGGCTCGACGTCGACTGCGACTCCTATCCCTACGCGGCAGGGAGCAATCCGCTCAAGAACCTGATGCCGCAATGGGTGCAGGCGGGCGGCGTCCAGGCGATGCTGGAGCGGCTCACGCACAAGGACACGCGCGCGCGCATTCGCGCCGACATCGCCCGCGATGGCCTCAACAATTGGGGCCGCATCCCGTCCTGGGATTGCGTGCGGATTTCGATCTCGCCCAACCTGCCGCAAAATGCCGGGCGCACGATCGGCGCGCTCGCGGCCGAGCGCGGGGAGGATCCGATCGACACCGTTGCCGATTATCTCGTTGCGGACAAAGCCGCAACACGGGTGCTCGTCACTTCGATTTCCGAAGACGACATCCGCGATATCGTACGCTCGCCGCTTGCGCTCGTGGGCTCGGACGGCAATTGCGTTGCGACCTACGGCACCGTCAGCCAGGGCATGCCGCACCCGCGCTTCTACGGCACGTTTCCGCGTATCATCGGCCATTATGTCCGCGAGCTCGGCGTCATTGCGCTCGAACTCGCCGTTCACAAGATGACCGGCGCGACCGCGCGTGCGCTGAAATTGAAGGATCGCGGTCTGCTGCGGGAAGGCTACTGCGCCGACGTGGCAATCTTTGATCCCGCCGACTTCAGAGATCGCGCCAGCTATGTCGATCCGCATCAATATCCGAGTGGCGAGCGCACCTGCGTGATCGTCAACGGCACCATCGTGGTCGAGAACGCGACCCACACCGGCGCGCTGCCGGGCAAGGTGCTGCGCCGCGATCGCAACGGCGAGGTCGGATGAGACTTTTGAAAATTGGAACCGAGCGACACATGATTTGAACGGGCCGCCAGCGACCGCCCATTGACAGCGGCGGCGATCATGACCAGGATTGTCACGTGTTCGGGTCACTGTCGGGGTGACGCGCACGACAACCGAGGGAGGTGCAATGCCCCCGGGTTACTTTGGCCGCGATGATCGCTGCGGCAGCGTTCGGGCCGACGCGTAGCGGCAGACTTGGCGAACGGTAGCGTCGGGAGCGGCCTATTGGGCCGCATCAGTGAGGCATGGCCCGCCCTGG
>Ga0318574_10000777_pt1 | contig 10528 bp, 7 predicted proteins | sample GRESIP089b5f22_FD_202527 | JGI IMG/M metagenome (GOLD analysis project Ga0318574, IMG submission 202527) | Tropical soil microbial communities from Luquillo Experimental Forest, Puerto Rico - GRE.SIPMG.089b5f22 | ecosystem: Environmental > Terrestrial > Soil > Tropical forest > Bulk soil...
TCATCTGTTCGATGGGATGCACGTTGTAGTAGATGCCGCCGGTGGCGCCGAGGCCCATCGAATAGAACGCCACCCATTTCGCCTGAGGCAGCGGTTTGACGATGTCCATGATGGTCTGCATCGACACCCCGCCCCATTTGGCGACGCCCGACCATGCCTGAATGCAGAAGTGCTGTGTGATCTGGTCGTGGTAGGGCAGCGCCTTCAACTCGTCGAGTGAGAACTCTCTTGGATTTTCGACGAGACCGGAGACCCGAAGGCGCCAATCGCGAAAACCGTTCTTCTCCAGCTCTTTGTATTCGACGGTGTCCGGTAGGCGGCCGTTGTGCCAGAAATAGGGCGAGATGTCCCGTTCGGTGAAGGCGCCCGGTTCCGGATCCATCCGTTCCAGCAGGCGTTGCAGGGGCCCGATCAGGGCATCTCCGACCCGCTGCACGACGCGGGGGTGTCGGATGGTGAATGGGGTGGCCGCCACCCAGCCGACCGCCGTCACCACCATGGCCGCGGCAAAGGCGGCAAAGCCCACCCAGCTGTTGTCGTCGCGTGCGGCGAATATGTGGTTGAGGTTGCGCAACGCTTCGGTGGCGAAGACCAGCGTGACGTGCACGACGATGAAGAAAAGGAAGAACACCAGCACCAGGAAGTGCAGCGAGCGCGCGGCTTGAATGCTCAACCGCTTGCTGATCACGGTGAGACGCATCGACAGCGCCGGTGACATCCCCAACCCGGTGATCAGCGCCGCCGGCGCCGCGATGAAAACAACCGTGAAGTACGCCAGCAACTGCAAACCGTTGTATGCGACCCACCCGTTGTCGTTGGTCGGCCAGTCAAGCGACAGGTACTGAATCGCTACCGACGCGGCGTTCGGGAAGACATCCCAGCTGGTCGGCACGAGGTGACGCCACTGCCCGGTGGTGAACAGCAGCGCGTAGAAGACCAGCCCGTTGAGCAGCCACAGCACGTCGGCGCCGAGATGCCACCAGCGGGCCAGTCCGATTGAGTGCCGAAACCCGGGCAACCCGAACTGGCTGGGCAAGGCGACGGTGTCGTCGTTGGCGGTCCAGTAACCCTGCGGCACCGGCGGTCCCACCCGCAGCCACTCGTCCTTCCCCGGCGTGCAGTTGCGGCTGAAGTACAACCGCGGATGGTCACACAAGATCTGAATCCCGGACCGGATGATGAAGGTCATCAGGAACAAGTTGAAAAAGTGCGTCCACCCCTCCCAGACGTGCATACCGGGAGTGATTCCTCGGCTGTCGGTGCCGGGATAGCGCTGCATGAACGCCTGCACCGCCGGCATGTTGTGCAGGCCCTTGCCGATTGCCACCGCCGCGACCAAAAACGCGAAGCCGATGGGAATCAGCCACAGCAGGTTGAACCACTTGTCCCGGCCCACCCTCAGCTTCGGCGCGGTCGCGCGCCTGGTGAGGTCGAATCCGGCGCCGAAGGTCTTCACATCGATCTGGTCGTGGGCGGGATGTATCTCGGCGCTATAGGACTCCAGCGCCAGCTCGACGAGATGCACCTCCTCGAGTTCCGTGATATCTGCCGACGCGCAAACGGTCCCGGGCCAATTGACTTCCTGGACCGCGTCCTTGCCCTCGCTGGCCTCGCTGCTCACGCGCGTCTCCTCTCACGCAGGCAGTGCTGTACCCCAGCCAATGCCCAAAACGCCTCCCACCCGATTTTGCGCTTCACCACCTATCGGCGCACCGAGATAGCTGGGCCGTCAGTGCGCGAAGTGCTCGGCGTCGTAGTGCCCGCCGGGCCTGATCTTGTCCAGGGAGGCCAGCGCGGTTCGCGTGTCGTCGTGCAGCGCCCGGGCCAAGTCGGCGGACAGTCCTTCGCGAACGACAATGCGCAGGACAGATATGTGGGTGGCGTTGTCGGGCATGGTGTAGGCGGGCACCTGCCACCCGTAGCCCCGCAGCTCGTGGGAGAGGTCGAACTCGGTGTACCCGCAGTCGCGGGCGAGCCGGAAGCTGACCACCGGAATCGCCGAACCGTCCGAGATCAGCTCGCAATGCTCGCCTTCGCTCAGCTGCTCACCCAGCCACCGCGCCGTCAGAGACAGGGCCTGCATGACCTTGGTGTAGCCATCGCGGCCCAGCCGAAGGAAGTTGTAGTACTGGCCGACCACCTGGTTGCCCGCGCGGGAAAAGTTGAGCGTGAACGTCGGCATGTCGCCACCCAGGTAGTTGACCCGGAAAACCAGCTCGTCGGGCAGGTACTCCTTGCTGCGCCACACGACGAATCCGATACCCGGGTACGTCAGCCCGTACTTGTGGCCGCTGACGTTGATCGACACCACCCGGGGCAGCCGGAAATCCCACTTCAGCTCCGGGTGCAGGAACGGCACCACAAAGCCCCCGCTGGCGGCGTCGACGTGCACCGGAATGTCCAGGCCCTTGTCGGCGGCCAGTTTGTTCAGCGCCCCGCAGATCTCAGCGACGGGCTCGAGTTCTCCTGTGTAGGTGGTGCCCACGATCGCCACCACGCCGATGGTGTTCTCGTCGACAGCCTCGACCACTTGCTCGGGGGTGATGACGTAGCGTCCCTCCTCCATCGGCAGATAGCGGGGTTCGACGTCGAAGTAGCGGCAGAACTTCTCCCAGACCACCTGGACGTTGGAGCCCATCACCAGGTTGGGTGTGCGCTTCTCCCAGCCCTTACCGACGCGTTGCCGCCAGCGCCATTTCATGGCCAGGCCGCCCAGCATCACCGCCTCGCTGGAGCCGATGGTGGACACGCCGCAGGCGCTCGACGGATCGTCGTCCTTCAGGTCTTCGGCGTGGAACAGGTCGGCCACCATGCACACGCATCGCTGCTCGATCGCCGCGGTGGCCGGATATTCGTCCTTGTCGATCATGTTCTTGTCGAACGTCTCGGCCATCAGCTTCCCGGCCTCGGGATCCATCCAGGTGGTGACGAAGGTGGCCAGGTTCAGCCGCGAACTGCCGTCGAGCATCAGCTCGTCGTGGATAAACCGGTACGCCGCATCGGGATCCATCGACTCCTCGGGTAGCCGCAGCGCGGGCACCGGCGCGGTGAACAGCCGGCCGGTGTAGGCGGGAGCGATCGCATGCGCGGGCACGGACGGGTGGCTGCGGGACATGGTGGATCCTTTCTCGTTAATTACGAAGTGGTGGCTATAGGGCGGCCAGGGCGGCCCGGATATGCGGGACCATCCGTGACGACGATGTCGGCGCCTCACCAGGGCCCGGGTCGGCGGCCGACAGCGCCGCGGCGCGCGCGTGCACGAAAGCCGCGGCAGCGGCCGCCTCGGCGGCCGGCAACCGGGACGCCAGCAGCGCGCCGATCATCCCGGACAGCACGTCGCCGGAGCCGGCAGTCGCCGCCCAGGACTGGCCGGCCGGATTGAGATAAACCGGGCCGCCGGGGTCGGCGACGACGGTGACATTCCCCTTGAGCAGCACGGTCGCGCCGAACGTATCGGCCAGCTTGCGACACGCGCCAACCCGGTCGTCCCCGGGCGGGTACCCGGCCAGCCGGGCGAATTCACCCGCATGCGGGGTCAGCACCGTCGGTGCGTCGCGGTTGATCACCAGCTCGGGGTGGGCGGCCAGGATGGTCAGTCCGTCGGCGTCCACGATCACCGGGAGATCGGTCTCCAGCGCGAACCACAACGCCGCGGCCCCGGCCTCGTCGGTGCCTAGTCCCGGCCCGATGACCCAGGCCTGCACCCGCCCGGCCGACGCCGGGGTGGGCGAGGCGATGACCTCGGGCCAATGCGCGAGCACCTCGCTGTGCGCGCTGCCGGCGTAACGGACCATGCCGGAGTGGGCGGCGACGGCGGCGCCGGTGCACAGCACCGCCGCACCCGGATATGTCGACGAGCCCGCCATCACGCCCGTCACGCCCTGGGTGTACTTGTCGTCGTGGGGGCCGGGCACCGGCCAGCGGGCGGCGACATCGTCGGCCTCGAAACCCAGCATGTCGGTGTCCGGCAGGTCGAGCCCGATGTCGATCAGCTTCACGCGGCCGCAGTCGGCGAGCGCATGCACCGGTTTGAGCCCGCCGAAGGTGACGGTAAGCGCGGCGTGCACCGCGGGGCCGGTGATCGCCCCGGTCGCCACGTCGATGCCGCTGGGGATGTCGACGGCGACCACCGGGATATCCGCTTCGTCGACCGCGGCGAACAACTCGGCCGCCGCGGGTCGCAGTGGACCGGAGCCGGAGATGCCGACCACCCCGTCGATGACGAGATCGGTTGTCGGCGAGATGCTTTCGACGATCCGGCCGCCGGCTTTTCGGAATGCCGCCAGGCCCTTGCGATGGGTGTGGTCCGGTTTGAGCAGCACCGCGTCGGCGGCCGCGCCGCGACGGCGCAGGAACGTCGCCGCCCACAGCGCGTCACCGCCGTTGTCACCCGAGCCGACGACCGCGCACACGCGGCGGCCGGAAACCCCGCCGGCGCGCGCGGTCAGTTCCCCGACGATCTGCGTGGCCAGCCCGAAGGCCGCGCGTCGCATCAAAGCGCCGTCGGGAAGGCTGGCCAGCAGCGGCGCTTCGGCGTCGCGGATCGCGTCTACGGAGTAGTAGTGCCGCACCCCCGCAAGCATTCCATGCCGGGGTGTACAGGCTCAGGTTGACACCTCGCGAGAACGGGGCCGCCGGAAAGCGGTCTTGAGTCTCGCTGGATTCCACGGCGGTCGCTTGCGCTCTCGCGCCATCGGATAGAAGCAGAGCCCGATGAGGATCGCGGCGAAGTGACCGATCGCGGTGAAGTCCAGTTCGTGGCGGTCCATTTTCAGCAGCGGAACGCCGAAGATGAGGAATAGCACGCCGAGGTAGCCCCAGCGCCACGGTCGCGCGATGTGATAAGCCAGCACGGCCATTACGCCGACGAGGAAATAGCTGACCCCGATGTCGTTGGCCTTCACCAGCCTCTCCGACGCCTCGTGTTCCTCGATCACGAAGTAGAGGATGCCCTCGCTGATGTAGGTGGCCAGGATGTGGGCGGTCAATCCCACAGTGAGCCAACGCAGCTGGCCGAGCCAGTGCTCGGCGGGCGCGAGGAACAGGGTGAACAGCAGCAGGTATGGTTCCAGGTTCTTGCCGTCGATCCACAGCAGGCTGGAAAACAGCACATCTAGCGGATCGGTTCCCAGCGCGCGAATGTTGGTGGAGTGGTGCAGCAACCAATGATGCAATTGCCGCCCGGGCGCGAAGATCTGGATGAGCGTCGTGATTGCCAGCGCAAGCAGCCAGGTGTAGGTCAACGGCGCGCTGATGACGAAATGCCACACCGCGAGCCAGATCCCTCGCAGCCGTGTCCGCACCGACGCGTTCGCCACAACGTCAACTTTTGCATGCCCGGCGCTGCGCCGTACAACTTCGGCTAACAGCGTCGGCCATCGATCAGCCACTCGACGGCCACCCGGCCCTCCGGTCAAAGCGGCCCCTGCCTATTCGGCGGTTATGGACTTGGCGAGAGTTCGTCGCTTATCGAGGTCGTAACCGCGGGCGCAGCAGCGATTGCAAAAGGGTTGACACCGAAAGGATTTCGGTCAGGCGATCGGAGTCAATGACTGATCCGGGTGCGCGCGTACCCTGCCAGATTCCCTGCGTGGGCGTCAGCCCGATGGTGACGGGGCCGGATTCACCGGCGTAGCAACAACGTCAGGCCGCAGATGGCGCCACCAGCAGGCCATGTAGAGCGCCATCGCTATCACCAACGCGACAATCACCCAGAGCACGACCGTGACATCAATCCACGCCCCGAATGCGGGCGCGCCGGGAAGTGCGTTTCGCAGCGGTACCACCGCAAAGAGCAGCGCCGCATACCACGTCGTCATCGGCGGCTGAAACTTTCGCCGGTCGCGCAGCGTCTGAACCGCGACGAATAAGCCCAGGCCGGCAATCGCGATCAGCACGCCGCAAATGACGACGGCGAACAGCGCGGTGCTTAGCGCCCGCCGCACGCTCAGTCGGTAACACACTTGATCGCTGACTTTGCTCGCCGAGACCTTGAACGCGGACAGGTGGTCGATGAATGTCACAGGCACGAGTTCGGGTGGGCTCTGACCGTCGCCACGGAAGAGTTGGACCTCGATCGGCCCCGAACTGTAGTTATCGAAGGGCCAACGTTCGACGTGACCCGCGAGGGTCAGCGGGACCGGAAAACCCCGGGAAGCATGCCCTTTGTGTATTCGCGGCGAGTAGGCGGATCCAACAGTTCAGATCCGGGTGAAACAGCCAGGTTGGCTAGGACCGCGCTGTAGTTCGGCTGCATCTCTTCCACGGTCAACGTCGCGGTAGTCTCGGCGACCGCCTGCGCGCTGTCACTTAGGTTGCCGGGCGGAACTCCCTCAACGCTGTCCTCATAGAGCCCAACCAACGCGGCGTAGGTGCCGACAATCACCGCGATGAGACCTAAAATGCCGAATCTTTTGACCGCCGATCGCATGCATCCGCCTCTATTCGATGTGGCCATCCGAGCCAGTTCTGCGCGAACGCCCTCTCACGGGGAATGTAGTTCAACGCGTGCCTGGCCGCGGCCATACGTTCGAAGCGGCGCTACCTATTCCACGGTGTTTCAGCGCGCCTTCCAGCGCCACCCGGTCCAGCTCCGCACAGTTGGCATTCCGCCGTCGGGCCTCAGATGCCGCCACCAGCAGGAGATGTAGATCAGCATCGAGATCACCAACACGACGATCACCCAGAGAACGATCGTGACGTCGATCCAGCTTCCGAATGGAGGCGAGTCGGGAAGCGCATTTCGCAGCGGCATCACGGCAAAGAGCATCGCGGCGTACCACGTCGTCATCGGCGGCTGGAATTTTCGTCGGTCCCGCGCCGTCTGAACCGCGACGAATAGGGCTGCGCCGGCAAGCGCGACAAGAACGCCGAGGATGACGACGCCGAACGCCACGGTCGTTGACGATCGGTGCAAATCCACCCGATACGCTCCCAGCGCATCGGTTTCGTTGACGCGGGCGACGTTGATTTTCCAGCCCAGCAGGCGGTCGACCAGTCTCACCGCGTGGACTACCGTGTTTTGCCCGCCGCCGGAGACGAGATGGGCGGTGATTGGGCCCGATTGGTAGCGATCGAAGGGCCAATCCGCGACATCGCCGGTAAGGGGCAACGAAACCTGAAAAACATCGGGCAGTGTGCCCTTCGGCCACGTGCGCCTGCTGGCAGTTACCGCGGACGTGACCATGAAACTCAGGTCTTCTTTGAGAATGTGGGTCACAGGGTCCAGCAGCTCAGGTCCTGGTGAAACGGTGTAGTTGGCGACAAGCAAGCTGTTGTCCGACCGAATGTCTTCGACATCGGCGGTCACCGTAGTCCCACCACTCGACGCCGGAGTTTCAGTGACCTGATGCGGGTGGCCCATACCGTCGCTGATAAACAGCACAATTGAGGCGACATATGCCGTGATGAAGACCACGACACCGACGACGCCCAGTTTCACGCGAGCGGTCACACCCGGTTACTCCACGGTGACGGACTTGGCGAGGTTTCGTGGCTTGTCGACGTCGTAACCGCGGGCCTGCGCGACCGACGCGGCGAACACCTGCAGCGGGATGGTGGACAGCAGCGGCTGCAAAAGTGTTGATACCGAGGGGATTTCGAACAGGTGATCGGCGTAGGGACGCACGGTGTCGTCGCCCTCCTCGGCGATCACGATGGTGACCGCGCCGCGGGTCTGGATCTCGCGGATGTTGGACAGCAGCTTGGCGTGCAGCGTGGCCGCCCCCTTGGGCGAGGGCATCACGACGATGACCGGCAGACCGTCTTCGATCAACGCGATCGGGCCGTGCTTGAGCTCGCCCGCGGCGAACCCCTCGGCGTGCATGTAGGCCAGTTCCTTGAGTTTCAGCGCGCCTTCCAGCGCCACCGGGTAGCCGACATGGCGACCCAAGAACAGCACGGTCGACGCTTGGGCGAAGCGGCGCCCCAGGGCGGCCATCGGCTCGACCGTCGCGAGCACCCTGGCCACCACGTCCGGCATCGCCTCCAGCTCCTGATACTCACGCCGGACCTCGTCGGTGTACTTGGTGCCGCGGGCCTGCGCCAGCGCCAAGCCGACCAGGTAGTTGGCGGCTACCTGCGCCAGAAAGGTCTTCGTCGAGGCCACGCCGATCTCCGGGCCGGCGCGGGTGTACAGCACCGCGTCGCACTCGCGCGGGATCTGCGAGCCGTTGGTGTTGCAGATCGCCAGCACCTTGGCCTTCTGTTCCTTGGCGTGCCGGACCGCTTCCAGGGTGTCCGCCGTCTCACCGGACTGCGAGATGGCGACGACCAACGTGCTGCGGTCCAGAACCGGGTCGCGGTAACGGAATTCGCTGGCCAGCTCGACCTCCACCGGCAGCCGGGTCCAGTGCTCGATCGCGTACTTGGCGAGCAGCCCGGAATGGTATGCGGTGCCGCAGGCGACGACGAACACCTTGTCGATCTCGCGAAGTTCCTGATCGGACAGCCGCTGTTCGTCGAGGACGATCCGGCCGTTGACGAAGTGCCCGATCAGGGTGTCGGCCACCGCGGTCGGCTGCTCGGCGATCTCCTTGAGCATGAAGTACTCGTAGCCGCCCTTCTCGGCGGCGGCCAGGTCCCAGTCGATGTGAAACTCGGCGTAATCGACGTCCTCATTGCCGTCGAAGTCGGTGATGAGGTAGCCCTCCGCGGTGATCACCACGGCCTGGTCCTGGCCGAGTTCGACGGCGTCGCGGGTGTGTTCGATGAACGCCGCCACGTCGGAGCCGACGAACATCTCGCCGTCGCCGATCCCGATCACCAGCGGTGTGGAGCGGCGGGCGGCAACGATGGTGCCCGGCTCGTCGGCGTTGGCGAACACCAGGGTGAAGTGGCCCTCCAACCGGCGCAGCACTGCGCGCACCGAGGCGGGGAAATCGCCCGCGGTCTCGCCGTGGTGGTATGCCTGCGCCACCAGGTGCACCGCCACCTCGGTATCGGTGTCGCTGGCGAACTCCACGCCGGCAGCCTCCAGCTCGTGCCGCAGTTCTGGAAAGTTCTCGATGATCCCGTTGTGGACGACGGCGATCTTGCCGGCGGCGTCGCGGTGCGGGTGCGCGTTGCGGTCGGTGGGACGACCGTGGGTGGCCCAGCGAGTGTGGCCCAGGCCGGTGGTGCCGGTCAGCGATGCCGGCGGCATTTCGGCCAGCGCCTCGTCGAGGTTGGCAAGCCGGCCGGCGCGACGTCGCACCGTGAGTTTGGCCTGGCGGTCTACCAGCGCGATTCCCGATGAGTCGTAGCCGCGGTACTCCATCCGGCGCAGCGCGTCCATGACGACCTCGCAGGCAGGGCGCTGCCCGACGTAGCCGACGATTCCGCACATTCTGACCAGGGTAGTGCAGCCGTGCCCTGCTCCGGCTACACGCGTCTGACCTGGGCAATGCTGCTGGTGCGCACACGGTGGGCCGACACCGGTCGATGCGCGACGAAGTTCTATTGCTGAGAATGTCGGATTCTCGGGTGGCGCATACGATCAATTTTAAATTCACGCGATATTCATCAAGTCGAGGCTCTTTTCACCTGTTGTATTTCCGACGTTTTGGCTTGCTTCATTAGCTCAGCAAACGGCTCGCTTAGCATTCGGAAAGTAGGCACGAGCTGGCAACGACCGAGGAGTCATGTGAACTGCGAAAATCGGCCAACTCCGAAACGCAGTGCTGCTAGCGCAAAGACGGCACCGGGGGGCAGCAGAAAGGACCGCGTCGTAGACGCTCGTCCGATCAGGACCGCGCGGAGGCTGGCACAACCATTGCGGGCCAATAGTGCTGTAGCACAACGAATTAACTGCGACGGCGGATCAATGAACGACCACACAACCGTTCTTTCGCCGTCACTTTCTTTCGCCGGATACCAATTCCGGGAGTCGACCCGCCCGGTAAGCGCGCTGGGATGCCGCGTCGTGGATTTAGGGGTGCAGGTATTCGCAGAGCTCGCAAACGTGTATGTGAATCGCCGAATCCGGCAATGCGTGCCAGGCGGAAAGGATCGTTTTTGATGCTGCTCGCCCGCGCACCATCTCCCAGGAGGAAATCGTGACTGCCGTTCGCCACCACGATGTCGTGACGACCACAGCCAAGTCACGGCCGGCGCCGATCGGCGTCGGGGGCGACCCATTGTCCGAAGCCGCCGCTCGTTTGCTGAGCATCCCGGTGCGCCACGCGTACGCGCTGCTCTGGCGGGTCGGTCTGCTAGAGGTCCGGGCCTAACAAACCGTATGCGCTAACGTCGACGGGTGGCCCGCATCCGCAAGCTCGTCGCAACTCTCAGCCGCCGTGGTCCGCATCGAGTTTTGCGCGGTGACCTGGCCTTTGCCGGTTTGCCGGGGGTGGTGTACACGCCGGAGGCCGGCTTCAACATGCCGGGCGTGGCTTTCGGTCACGACTGGCTCACCGGTGCCGCTCGCTATTCGGGTCTGCTGGAGCATCTGGCGTCGTGGGGAATCGTGGCCGGAGCCGCGGACACCCAGCGGGGCATCGCGCCGTCGGTGCTGAACTTCGCCTTCGACCTCGGTACCGCGCTCGACATC
>Ga0318574_10000785_pt1 | contig 10477 bp, 10 predicted proteins | sample GRESIP089b5f22_FD_202527 | JGI IMG/M metagenome (GOLD analysis project Ga0318574, IMG submission 202527) | Tropical soil microbial communities from Luquillo Experimental Forest, Puerto Rico - GRE.SIPMG.089b5f22 | ecosystem: Environmental > Terrestrial > Soil > Tropical forest > Bulk soil...
AAGGTGGCCGGCCTGGCGGGCGACCTGTACGGCCGCCCGGACGGGCGGCCGCCGCTCGTCCTGCTGAGTGGGCTGACGTACGCGCGCGGCATCTGGCAGCCGGTCCTCGGCCACCTCGGCCGGATCGATCACGGCCGGCAGGTGCTCGTGCTGGACCTGCCCGGGCACGGCGATTCACCCGACCAGCTCCCGCACACCATGGAGCGGATCGTCGGCCTCGTCCACGAGGCCGTCGGGGAGGCCGGGCTCGGCGCGCCGGTCCTGGCCGGCCATTCCCAGTCCGGAGGCTTCGCGAGCGTGTACGCCGCGCAGTACCCCACCAGCGGCGTCATCAACATAGATGCGGCACCCGATCTCTGGACGCTGGTCGAGGTGATACAGAGCCTGGCCGTCAGCAGCGGCGGCGACATGCTCGAGGTGTGGCGGAAGATGGAGCAGACCTTCGGGCTGCACCTGCTGCCGGCTGAGACGCGCGAGTTCATCATGCGCCACAGCCGGCCCACGAGGGACCTGCTGGCCAGTTACTGGGAAGACATCTTCGCGATGACCGCGGAGCAGGCGTCGGCGATGGTGAACGCCGCGGTCGCCGTGATCACCGCGGCTGAGGTGCCCTACCTGCTGATCCTCGGTTCCGGGCTGTCGCCGGATGCCGCCGCCTGGATCAGGGACGCCATGCCGCACGCGACCGTCGAGGTCTGGGCGGACAGCGGGCACTTCCCGCACATCGCGCACCCGGCGAGGTTCGCCGAGCGGCTGGCGGCCACCGCGTCGTTCTAGGTCCGCCGGCGCAGCCGGTACCACCGCGGCGCGGTCTGGTTCATCGGCCAGCCCAGGCCCGCGGTGTCGGCCGGCTTGGTCGCGAGCATCTCCCAGCCCGCGAAGGCGGTCTGGACCTCCTCCTGCGACGCGCCTTCGACCAGCCACCGCCACCGGCTCGGGCCGAAGCTCAGCAGCAGCACGGTGGCCCCGGGGTTGGCCAGCGCCGAGACACCGTCCCCCTCGGACAGACGCTGTCCGGCGCCCAGGCCCTGGAAGCAGCCGATGTCGAGGAAGAAGTCGAACGTCCCCAGGTTCGCCGACGGCAGCCGCGTCACGTCGCCGACGACGTAGCTGAGCCCGGCTGCGCCCCGGCTCTTCGCTACCGCCGCCTCGATCGCGGCCGGCACGCAGTCGACGCCCACGGCCTCCCACCCCCGGCGCGCGAGCTCGGGGGTGTACAGGCCACGGCCGCAGCCGAGGTCCAGTGCACGGCCCAGGGGGCGGGAGCGCTCCGTCTCCTCGCGATCCAGCCGTGCGGCGATGCTCGCTGCCGCCGCCGTCCGGTAGCGCTCCCAGGGTGTGAACCCGAACCGGTACATGCGGGCGTAGTTCGTCATCGACTGACCCTCCTGACGCCACCAAAGCGGCATGAGCGGTACATCGATCATCCTCTGGTCGCCCGGGCAGGTCGACGGCGGCAGCGGGTGGCCCGTCCGGCGCGCAGCCTGGTGCGCACGCAGCGTTTCCGCGCCCCGACACGGGCCGGGCCGGTGCTGTCGGGCTCCGGGCATGCTGCCGTGGCTGGTGGTGCGCGCCGCCGCCCGGCCGTCCCGGCGGCATACGGCGTGGATGTCCCAGCCATGTCGCTGACACGACGTGGATGTGGCATCCACGTCGTAAGGCAAGCGCGGCTGCTCCCGCCGAGTTCTGCTCTGGTGTGGAACCTCGCGCCGTAGGCTCGTAGAGCAAACCGGCCCTAGCAGACGGAGGTCGGCTCAGGCATGACTGACATCGACCCTAAGTCAGACATCGAGTTGCACGCCGTCGACGAGCACGTGATCGTGCGGGTGCCGTTGGCCGGGCCGGTGACCGGCGAGTGGATCCGGCGCTATCAGCGGCTGGCGCGCGCCACCGGGGTGCCCGCGCAGACCCAGACACATCCCGACCGGGCCTGGATTGTCGTCAGCGTGCCAGCCGACGGTAACCAGCGGGAGGTGGCCGCGACGATGGACGCGGCCCGCGCCCTGATCGCCGAGGCCGACGCCGGTGAACGAGCGCCCGCCGCGGCGCAGGCGGAGAGCATCATCCGCGACTGGTGGGCCCGCAGGCGGGAAAGCGCCCCGCATCGGCCCATATCCAGGGTCGCTGTCGTACGAACCGGTATAGGAGCCGAGAAGCGCTGGCCGCTGCTCGGCGCGCTGGGCGTGGCGATCGCCGTGCCGTTGCTCCTGCCATCCCGGTTCAGCGTGGGCCCGAGCAGCTCAACCCGGTCGTCGCCCCGCCGGGCTGGCGCCCACAGTTCTTCGACTACCTCTACCTCGGCTTCACCAACGCCACCGCATTCAGCCCGACCGACGTGATGCCGCTCGCCCGCTGGGCCAAGGCGGTCATGACCCTGCAGGCGGCCGGCTCTCTGGCCGTGCTGGGACTGGTGATCGCCCGGGCCGTCAACATCCTGCCGTAGCTGCGGCGGTCACCGCGGCGAGTCTGCGCCCGGGCCGCGCAGCGAGATATACGTCAAATGACTCCGTAGCACGCCCCGAGCGGTCGTGCGACCTGCAGGTGCTGGAGGTGATGTTGCCTTCGGGGAGACCGCTCGCGAATGCCGGGCACCCGCAGACCATCCCGTGCCGGCTCCCGGGTAGTAATACCTCGTCACCAGGCGTACTCACCTGGCCCGGGTACCCCTCCGCGGGCAGCCTGCTGAGGCATTGGCGCTGCTAGGATCCGGGTTTTCCCGCCTGGCACGCGCACCACGAGACGCTCCGGCACCATGGCGCTCACGGCACGGCGTGACGGCGCGGGGGACCCGGCCTGCCCGGAAACCTCACGGGTTATCTTCCGACGCGCACGGATGTTTAGTCAGTTGACGCATGTCTAGGGTGGCCGACCTCCCCTACGCTCCCAGCATGAACGGATAGGTCCGCGGGGCCGCGGGCCACCAGGATGGGCCGGAGTACCGCAGATGACCGTGATAACGCAGGCCGAGACAGTACCGACCCCGCTGTTTGCGCCCGGCGGCTCAGCCCCGCAGAGCTTGGAGTTGCGCCACCTGCGCTACTTCGTGGCGGTCGCCGAGGCCGGCACCTTCACGCACGCGGCGGAGCGGATGTATATCGCGCAGCCCACGCTCAGCCAGCAGATCCGGCGGCTGGAGGAAATCATCGGCACGTCGTTGCTGCAACGCCGGCGCGAGGGCGTCCGGCTGACTCAGGCCGGCGCCGTGCTGCTCGAGGACTCCCGGACCATCTTGTCCCTCTTGGATCATGGCCTGTGCCGGACCCGGCAGGAGGCAGGTCTCGGCCGGCCGCAGCTCCGCTTCGTCATCCCGACGTACCTGCCAGAATCCCTCGCGGTCGAAGCTACCTCGCGGCTGCGATCGGTCGCCGACGCTGCCGGTGTCGGCATCACCTGGATTGAGACAGCGCTCGACGCGGGGTTCTCGCCGATCCGCCAGCGCCGGGCCGATGCCGGCCTGGGCTGGACGGATCCGGCGATGGCAGATCTGCCGGCCCCTCTCGATGTCATGTACCTGGGGAAATTCGAACCCGACGTCTGGATCCCCGATACGCACCCAGCGGCATCTCGCGGCGTCATCGGCCTGGATGAGCTGGCCCGCATGGAGGTAATCCACGGGCAGCGCGCCGGTGACGGGACCTATGACCGCTGGCTGGAAGCCCTGCGGACGCAGAACCCGCACTTCGATTTCACCGACCCGCCATTCCGCAAGTCGCTCGCGGTGACGCTGGCGTTCGCGGCATCCGGTAACCAGCCTGCCGCGGTGCTGACCGGCCCGCGTCAGCGCATCCAAGCCTGGGCCACACCGGCACGGCCGGGCCCCGCGACCAGCACGGGTACGCGGGGCATGGTTCCGGTCCGCGTCGCTCAACGTCAGCTGACGGCCACAGCGGGCCTGGTGTGGAACGGCGACCTGCCGAGCCAGTTGCAGCAGTTGCTGTTCGATACGGCCGACGGCTTCGGCCCCTGACCAGGGGCCGATCCTGGAACTCGCCGCCGCGAGCTGCGCCGTGGCGTCGGCCGGGTCAGCGAGAACTCCGCGGTCGTCCCGGCCATGGCCAGGACCGACATGATCCAGCGGGCGTAAATTATCTAGCATGTGGTCGATCGACCGGCCGCCGCGGTGGGTAGGCCGCCGGCCCGAACTCGCGGTCTTCCGTGCTGCTATCGACGCCTTCGGCCGTGGCGAGGGAGCGGTGATCTGGGTCGAAGGCGAGCCCGGCATCGGCAAGTCGTCTCTGGTCGCTGAGGGCCTGGCCACAGCGGACGACCTGGGATGGGACATCGGCTGGGGCACGGCAGGCCAGCTGAGGGAGCGCCTGCCGCTCCGCGTGATGCTGGACTGCCTTCAGGTACGGCCAAATTCGCCTGACCCGCGGCGGGTACAAGCCTCCGAGCTGCTCCGCGGCCGACGGCAAGGGCTGTTCGCCGACGGCGACGCATCCGACGCCGGCATCGAGGTGCTGGTGACGCTGGTGGACGAGCTGTGCGCGGCGACCCGCACCGTGATGGTCATCGACGACCTGCAGTGGGCCGACAACGAGTCCTTGATCGTCTGGGACCAGCTCGCCGCCTCCGTTGACCAGCTGCCGTTGCTGCTGATCGCAACGTGCCAGCTGCGTCCGCGCCGGCCGGAGGTACAGCGGCTACGGGCGGACGTCGTCCGCCGTGGCGGTGAAATGATCACTCTCGGGCCGATGCCCGAGGGAGACGTGACCGCCCTCGTCACGGCCATAGTCGGGTCCCCGCCCGGGGATGCGCTGCGCCAGCTGACCGCTCAGGCCTCCGGCAACCCGCTTTACCTGCGCGAGCTGGTCGACGCCCTGGTTCGCGAGCAGGTGCTGGAGATCGGTACCGCCGCCGAGGTATCCGTGGCCGAGGAACAGATACCGGCCTCGCTGGCCGCGGTGCTGAGCGACCGGCTGAGCTTCGTCTCGGCAGAGACGGCGGAGATGTTGCGCACCGCCGTGCTGTTCGGCGGGACGTTCGCGGTCACGGACCTGGCCGTGCTGCTGCATAGCCCGGCGTCAAGACTCGCCGCCGGCCTCGAGGAGGCGGTGGCGGCCGGCATCCTGGTCAGCTCCGGTCCGGAACTGGCGTTCCGGCATCCGCTGATCCAGCAGGCGCTCTACGAGAGCATGCCGGCCGCGCTGCGCACGGCGCTGCACGCCGAGGCCGCGCGGGAACTCGCGACCGCCGGCGCGCGGGCCTCGATCGTCGCGCACCAGCTGGCCGCGGGACAGCCGGGTGAGAACTGGGCTCGAAGCTGGCTCATCGAGAACGCGCCCACGCTGGCCGTCCGGGCACCGCAACTCGGAGCCGAGCTACTCCAGCGGGAACTCGACGAGACGCCGGCCGGCGACGAACTCCGGGACGGGCTCATGACCAGCCTCGGGTGGGTACTGCTCGCCGCCGGATCCTACGAGGAGGCGGCGAGGAAGGCCGGCCAGGCCCTGACGGTGATGACCGACCCGGTGCGGCGGGCCGAAGCGTACTGGGTGCTGACCCGCGCTCAGCTCGGCACCGGCGACAGCGACGACGCGAGCTCGACCATACGGAAGGCACTCGCGTCGGCTGACCTGCCCCGCAAGTGGCAGGCCCGGATGCTGGCCTTGCTGGCGATGCTCCAGCGGGCCATCGCCGGGGACCTGGACGCTTCGGGCGCGACCGCCGACAAGGCCCTCACCGCCGGCCTGGAGGCCTCCGACACGTTCGCGACCGCCCACGCCCTGACCGACCTGTGGGTGATCCGCTCCGTCCAGCGCGACCATGCCGTCGCGCTCGACTACGTCGACCGGGCGCTGCGCACGCTCGGTGACGACCCCGGCCACGCGGACCTGCGCTCGTACGCCCTCGACTGCCGTACCTTCACGCTGCAGAACCTCGACCGCTGGCCGGAAGCCGAGCGGACCCTCCGGCAGGCCCGCGAGTTCGCCCAGCGAAGCAGGCACCCCGACCGCCCGACAGCGGTTACCGCCGCGGTGCTCCGGTACTGGCTGGGCCAGTGGGACGACGCCCTGGCCGAGCTGAGCTCATACGACACAGATGCCCACGGGCTGAGGTATACCGGTCTGCGCGAGCGCGGACCTGGGCTGCTCTTCCACGGCGTGGCCGCGCTCATCGCCGGACGCCGGGACCAGCGCGCGAAGGCTGACCAGCAACTCCGCCAGGGCCTGGCTCTCCCCATCCAGACTCTGTCCGACCGGGAGAACCGGGACTTCCTCGTGGCCGCGCACGCGCTCGCGCTGGAGCAGAGCGGAGAGAAACGCCAGGCCACGCAGGTGCTGGCCGCGATCTTGCCGCGGCGCGACGGTGAGATGACCCTCATCCACCAGTGGCTGCCCGACCTGGTACGGCTCGCGATGGCCACCGGCGACAGGCTGATCGCGTGGAACGCGACGCGCGCCAGCGAGGCGGAGGCGGCAGCGGAAACCCAGCCGGCGAGAGCGGCCGCGGCGAGCTTGCAGTGCCGGGGACTCCTCGAGTCCGATCCGGCTCCCCTACGCGAGGCTGTGGCGCATTACCGCCAGGCCGGCCCGGCCGGGCAACTGCCGACCGCGCTCGAGGACCTGGCGGTGGCCTTGGCCGGTCGCGGCGAGGAGGACGAGGCCAGGGCCACCCTGAACGAGGCGATCAGCCTCTACGAGGGCCTGCAAGCCCGCTGGGACGTACGGCGTGCCCAAAGCCGGCTTCGGCCTTACGGCATCAGGCGCGGCGTCCGCGGTCCGCGTCCACAGCGCGCCGCCTTCGGCTGGGAGGCGCTCACGCCGACCGAGATGAGGATCGCCACCCTGGTCGCCGGGGGCGACTCAACGTCGGATATCGCCAGGAGCCTGTTCCTGTCCCGGCGCACCGTCCAGACGCATATCTCGCACATCCTCACCAAGCTCGGCGCGAAGCGCCGAGTAGACATCGTCCGCGAGGCGCTGCGCCAGGGCAGCAGCTCCGCATAGCACGGATCCGCGCTGCCGAGGGCAGCACGCACGGTACGGGTGGGCAGGGGTTTCCGCCGCCCGTTCGGGACATGGGCCGATAGTCCGGCGCGGACGTCAGGCCGGCCGCGCGGCCGGGTCGTCCGGCACCCGGCTCAGGTCGATGCCGAAGTGGTCCCGGTACGCCGCCAGCAGCGCGTCGTCCGTAGCGAGCTGCTGCTCGGTCCGGGTCCCGTCCCGGGTCTGGATGAGCGTCCGGCCGCTGATGGACACCCGGCCGCCGGGAGTCAGCCGGGAGCAGATCGTGCTCTGGGTGAAGTGCGACAGCGGCGACGTCTGCTGCCACCAGCACGTCGGGACGCAGTCCGCCAGCGACCGCTCGCGCGTCTCGATCCGGTACTGAGGCTGGCCGTCCTTCAGGACGTCGATGTCTCCCGAGCTGGCGTCGGCGAGCCGGAACCGGCCGGCCGGATCTTCCTGGTCCTGCCTGACGTCCAGCAGCAGCGGATAGTCGCTGTGACTGCCGAAGCCCACGTCGGCGAGCCATGGCCCGCTGCCGTCGGGCGGACGCACGATGAGCGCCAGGTGATCGAACGGCGGGCTCAGGCCGGCCTCCCCGTACACCCGGGCGGCGACCCGGCTTACCTGCGCGCCGAGCGCCTCCAGCAGCAGCGCGAACGCGCCGTTGAGCTCGTAGCAGAAGCCGCCGCGGCGGCGGTGCACGATCTTGTCGATCAGGTCGCGCTCGTCCAGCGAGATTGGTTCGGCCAGGTGAATGCTCAGGTTCTCGAACGGCACGGTCTGCTGGTGCGCCCGGTGCAGCGCGCGCAGGCCCGCCGCGTCACCGACGGCCGACGCCGGGACGCCGACCCGGTTCAGGTAGGTCACCACGGTTTCGTGATCCATCGGCATCCTCCGGATAGGCGCAAGCCGCGGTCGGATGGTTGTGATGACGATAACTGGCCGATCGGCACGGCGCCTCCGGTGACGGTGATGGGTCCGTCGCCCCGGGGGATGCCGACGATGATCCGGCTGGGTCTTCCCATGTCGTCTCCTTGCCGGACGGTCACCCGGGCCGGTGGTGCCACCCGGCCGAGTTCTCGCAGGTAGGCGCCGAAGGCGGCCGCTGCGGCGCCGGTGGCCGGATCCTCGTACACGCCGCCGACCGGGAAGGGGTTGCGGGCGTGGTAGAGGCCGTCTCCCGCCGGGAAGACGAGGTCGACCGTGGTCAGATCCCGGCTGAGCATGAAGGCCCTGAGCGCCTCGAAGTCATAGTCGAGCCGGGCGAGGCGCTCGCGTGAGCCAGCGGCCAGGATCAGGTGCCGGGCGCCGGCGTATGCGATCTTCGGAGGGAGCGAGGCGTCGAGTTCCGGCCGACGCCAGCGAAGCGCTGACAGGGCTGCGTCCACGTCTGTTGCGGGCAGATCTGCTACCGATGGAGTGATGCTGGTCAGCGAGGCGGTAACGGCACCGGCTTCGCCGCGCCGGGTCACGACGGGGACGGTCCCGGCGGCGACGTGGAAGACAAGCTGGCCGGGCCCGTCGCGCTCGGCGATGGCGACCGCGGCGGCGATCGTCGCGTGCCCGCAGAACGGGACCTCCGCCTGCGGGCTGAAGTAGCGGACGTCGTACTCGCCGGCTTCGCCGCCGTGGCGGCGGCTCAGGAAGGCAGTCTCCGAATAGCCGAGGCGCCGGGCGATGGCGAGCCGGTCGCTGTCGCCCAGGGCGGATGCGTCGAGGACCACTCCCGCCGGATTGCCGCCCGTCGGCTTGTCGGTGAAAGCGGCATAGCGGATGACGGCCGCCGTCGCGTCGCGGGCCCGTTCTTCGGTAGGCATGTCTGCGTTCCTTAAGCTTGGATCATGATCTAAATTTGGACTATAGTCCATGAATGTGAGCCTGGCGACACCTCCTATCGGCCGGCGGGAGCGGCGCAAGCGGCAGACGCGTGAGCGGATCGTCGCCGCTGCCGCCGCCTCGTTCGCCGAGGAGGGATTCGACGGCACGACCTTCGATCACATCGCCGAGCGCGCCGACGTCGCGCGCGCGACCGTCTTCAACTACTTCGGGGACAAGCAGCAGCTCTTGCGCGCGTACCTCGACCAGCGCAGGACGTGGCTGCGGGCCCAGCTGGACGATGAAGCCGCCAAGGAGCAAGACGGCGCGGCGCGCCTGGCCCGGCTGCTGGACACGCTCGCCGCGTTCAACCAGGACCACGAGCGCGAAGCGCGTGCCGTCGTCGACGCCTGGCGGGTGATGCGCGGCGCCTACGGCGAGGGGGCGCCGACCGCCGAGGTGTTCCGCGAAGTCATCGAGGCGGGGCAGGCCGCAGGCGAGTTCGCCGCGGACGTCGACCCGCGCGCCGCCGCGCTCTTCCTCTTCGACGCCTACATCGGCGTGATCACCCGCTGGTTCGGCACCGCGCCAGCCGAACGGTTCGACCTCCGTGCGGGCCTGCGGCAGGCCCTGGCGGTCGCGCTGCACGGAATCTCGCGGAAACCCGCGACCTGAGCCTCACGACGCGCTGACCGGGCTGGCGTTCTTCCCCGCCTCGTTCGGCCTGACCTGGTTTGCCGTGCTGTTCGGCTGGCCTGTCCTGACGCTATGGGAGCGGCGCCTGGCCCCGTAATGGCCGGCCGGCGGGCGTGTTCGGCATGCCCGGTTCACCGGCTGGAACGCGTACGGCGAGCTCGCCGCCGAGCCGGAACCCGGCGGACAGGCCCAGATTGTCCCCGCTCCAGAAGCTGCCCGGGTCGTACCGACCCGGGCGGCCGCCGGGCAGCAGCCCCATGGCCTGGTAGGTCACAGCCAGTATCTGCGCGCAGTAAGCCGTCTCCGGATCGGCGCCGCCGCCCTGGTTCCGGCCGGCCGGCATGCGGCCGAGCAGCCAGCCCGAGGCGAGCCGGGCCGTGGAGGGGAACGGCGTGCCATCCAGCCGCGCGATCGTCCGCAGCACGGCGTCCTCCATCTCGCCGGCCGCGGCAGGATCCAGCTGACGCAGCCACGCCCGCTGGCCGTACCTGGCCGCCCAGACGATGACCGCCTCGCGCAAGTCATGCAGCTGGGCTCCGCGGTGGCGGGCCCCGGTCCACACGTCGGGCAGCGAGCGGCCAAGCTCGGCGTGCCACATCAGCGGCGGCAGGTCCTCGATGGCCACCGACATGCCCACGTGGTTGACCGGGCTATTGGTCGCCATCTGGATCGCCCGGTCGGCCATCTTGTGCCCGCGGAACAGCCACACATCACCGGTGCGGGCCAGATTCACGGCCTCATCAAGGGTGATGCTCGGATCGGACACGGTCTAGCCTAAACAGATGCGCTGGTACAAAGTACTGGGATTGGCCGCCTTCGCGGGCGTCGCCGCCACCGGGGCGGTGATCGTCCGCGACCAGCGGCGCCGCCGCGCCTACACCCCAGATCAAGTCCGGGACCGGCTGCACGCCCGGCTAGCGGAAGCACCCGAAGCCCGCCAGGCCCCGCCGGACTCCCGGTCGTAGCCACACGCCCGAGCCGCCGGGAACCTGCGGGCCCCCCGCCCGGTCCCCGGC
>Ga0318574_10000793_pt1 | contig 10444 bp, 10 predicted proteins | sample GRESIP089b5f22_FD_202527 | JGI IMG/M metagenome (GOLD analysis project Ga0318574, IMG submission 202527) | Tropical soil microbial communities from Luquillo Experimental Forest, Puerto Rico - GRE.SIPMG.089b5f22 | ecosystem: Environmental > Terrestrial > Soil > Tropical forest > Bulk soil...
AGCTACGGGCTCGGCGCGACGCTCGGGCCGCTGCTCGTCACCGCCCTGCTCGGCAGCGGGTCGTCCTGGCGTCTCACGCTCGCCGCGCTGGCCACCGTCCTGGCGGTGATCGCGCTGATCCTAACGGCGGGTCGGCGCGGCTGGGCGCCGCCCGCCGGCGGCCGCGGGGAGCGTCCGCCGCGGACACCGGACGAACAGGTGGCGGCGCCGCTGCCGCGGCCCCCCCGTCGCCGAGTGGCCGCGGGGGTGGTGTTCACCGCCGTGGAGACGGGAGTGGAGTCGGCGGCGGGCATCTGGGGCTACGTGTTCCTGACCTCGGGGCGTGGTCTGCCCGCGACGGTCGCCGGCGCGGCCGTTTCGGCCTACTGGGCGATGATGTTCGCCGGGCGCGTCCTGCTCGGCCCGGTGGCCGAACGGGCCGGGGCGTCCCGGGTGCTCGCCGCCGCGGTCGCCGGGGTCCCGGCAGGCGCCGTGCTCATGACCGTGCCCGCGCCCGGGTTCGTGGCAATCGCCGGGATGATGCTGCTCGGCCTGGCGGCGGCACCGGTGTTCCCGCTGCTCACGCTCACCACGGCGGACCGGGTCGGCGCGGCGGGCGCGACCGCGGTCGTCAGCCTGCAGGTCGCCGCCTCAGCCGTGGGCAGTGTCGCGCTGCCCTCCGGCGTCGGACTGGCGATCGGCGCCAGCGGCGCGGGAGTTCTCGGGCCGGCCCTGCTCGCCTGCGGGCTCGCGATGTGCTCCGTGTACTGGCTGGCCCTGCGGCCCGCCCCGCGCCCGGAGTCTGGGCGGGCCGGGCGAGGCGCCACGATACGTTCCGGATAAAAAGGATGCTCAGCCGGAGCGGGACCGCAGGACGTCGTCAAGGACGGGACCGGGGGCGGCGCCCGGCTCCGCGAACCATTCCCGCCCGGCGAGCAGTCCGAAGACCGGTACGGGAAGCGCGACCGCCAGGCGGAGCAGGCGGTTCGCTCGGCCCCTCCCGTATATCGCCGAGCGGTGCGCGGCCAGGGCCGCCTGCTTGCGCGCCCCGTAGCGGCGGACGTCCACCCGGTGGGTGATCGCGGCGCGGGGCGTGCCGGCAGCGCTGGCTTCCTGTCTCGTGTACCGGCGGGCCAGGCCGCCGAGGCGGTTAAGCACGGTGGACACCCGGACGGCCATTTCCCGCGGCGCGGTCGCCTCGAGTACCCGGATCCCGGTGAGCTCGGCGGCGCGGGCCCCGACCACGTGGACGCGCACATGGTCGCGGTGACCGTACCCGCCGCCCGGGTCGTAGCTCAGCAGCAGGTCCGCGTGCTCCTCGCGGAGCAGCGCGGCGAGCCGGCCGGCCGCCTCCCCGACATCGGCGCGGACGAACCGGACCCGGCCGGGCGGGTCCGGGTAGAGCAGCGGGCCGCGTCCGCTGTCGGCGTAGCCGAGGTGCTCGGCGCGTGCCGCCCCCAGGATCGCGGCGCTCCGGCGGAACTCATCCAGCCTGTTGTTGGGCGCTTGCACGGCGCCGTCGGTCGCGACGACGACTACTACCCGGTGGCCTTCGGCGGCCAGCCGTGCCAGCGTGCCGCCGGTCAGCAGCACCTCGTCGTCCGGGTGCGCGTGGAACGCGACGACCGTCGCCATAAGACCAGCCTGGCACGCATGACGCTGGGGCTGTGGTCCACGCCCCGATCTAGGTGGGGTGGTGGGCCACAGCCCCAAGCTCTGCTGGCTTGCCGGGCATCCGGGCATCCGGCGCCGGGTGGCTCAACGGTCGCGGCGGGCGCGGGTGGAGCGGGTGACCAGCACGATGGCCGCGACGAAGACCGCGACCCAGAACCATGGGATGAAGATGGTGGCGACTGTGTGGCCCACGGCGACCGCCAGGGCGATGACAAGAGCCACGAAGAGGATCGGGCGCATGGGGCTGCCGTAGCGGCGTCGCACCCGGTACGGCGCCGACAGGCCGCCCTTCCCTGGGGCCCCCGCAGGCTCAGGGTCGGGGAGGTCGTCGAACAGGCCCTCGAGGTCGCCGCGGGTCTTGGCGGTCATCGCGCGGGAAACGCGCTCGTCGAATTCGGCCTGGTCGAGCCGGCCTTCGCTGAAGTACACCCCGAGGCGTTCCGCTACCGCGTTGCGCTCCGCGTCAGAGACGCGCAGGTGCTGGTCGGAGTAGCGGATGCGGCGGGCCCATTGCTGGCTGGATGTCGGTGACATGGCTGGCCTCCTACCGGTCGCCGTGCTGAAAGGAATCGAGAACCGAGCTCGCGATGGACTCGTCACTGCCCTCTTCTGGGACGAGCAGCAAGCAGGCCAGGTAGGCCGGGATGCCAGCGCCGCCCAGGAAGGTGAACACGACGAAGGCGATCCGGATGAGCGTGACGTCGACGCCGAAGTAGTCGGCGAGGCCTGCGGCGACGCCGGCGAGCATGCGCCCGTGGTAGGCGCGGCGCAGCGGCGGGCGGCCGGTCCGGATCGGCTGCGGTTCTGTGCTGGTGTCAGGGAAAGTGTTCATGACTCAAGCGTGCGTCCGCGCGCGGTCAAGGGGTATGGGGAACGGCCCTGGTCTGACCCTGACCCGGGAACCTCTGGCCGCGGGGCCTATCAGGGTAAGTCCCGATGGCAGGCAAGGGTCCGGCGGGCGATGATAGTTGTGTGCAGCAGGAACCGAGCCAACCGCCAGGGCCGCCGTTCCGCGTCCGTGACCGGCATGCCTGGCACGGCGAGCGCGACTGGCAGGGCCGTCCCGACTGGCGTGGTCGGCCACGCCGGTGGCGGCGCCGCGGCAACGGCGAACCGCTGCGCCGCGACCCGGAGGACCGGCTCGCGGGCGGGGTCGCGGCCGGCGTTGGGGCCTGGCGCGGCTTCAGCCCGACCACCGTGCGCATCGTGTTCGTGGTCGTGGCGCTGATCTCCCAGGGCTGGACGATCCCGGTCTATCTCGCCTGCTGGCTGCTGATCCCGGCGAAGGGCGCGCAGGCCAACATCTGGAGCAGGGCGCGGCACGATTCCCGCGGCATCGCGCTGGCCGTCGCACTGGGCACGGTCCTGTTGGTGCTACTGGGCCTGGCCAGCGTGCTGAACGCCGGACTGATCAACACCTACGGCTGGCAGCAGGTCCCCAGCGTGGCCTTCCTGGTGCTTATCTGGCGGAACGCGCCCGACAGCGAGCAAGAGGCGATGCGGCACCTAGTCGAACCGCTGGAAAGCCTCGGCGGCGGGCAGGGGACGCGCCGCGGCCTGGGGATCCGGCTCGCCGTGGCGGTCGCGCTGCTGGCGGCCGGGTTCGGCTGGCTGCTGACGTCGCATGAGAGCATCGCCTTGCTCCGCCCGCTCGCCGGCCTAATCCTGGTGACCGCCGGGATCGTGGTCCTTCTCGGGCCGTGGTGGCTGCGGATCGCCCGCGACCTGGTGCTGGAACGCCAGGCCAGAGCCAGGGCGGAGGAACGGGCCGACATCTCCTCCCGCGTGCACGACTCGGTGCTGCAGACGCTCGCGCTTATCCAGCGGCACGCCGACGACCCACAGCAGATCGTCCAGCTCGCCCGGGCGCAGGAACGCGAGCTGCGCTCCTGGCTGTTCGAGGGGCGCACGCTCGGAGACGGGGACGCGACCACGTTCGTCGAGGGCATCAGGCAGATACAGCGGGACGTCGAGGCGCGGCACGGGGTACCCGTCGAGATCGTCACCGTCGGCGACTGCCCGCTCGACGACGACCTGAACGCGCTGCTCGCCGCGGGCCGTGAGGCCACGGTCAACGCGGCGAAGTGGTCCGGCGCCAGGGTGATCTCGCTGTACGCCGAGGTCGAGCCTGAGCAGGTAGAGGTGGCGGTCAGGGACCGCGGCAAGGGCTTCGACCCGGACGCCGTGCCTAGCGACCGCAAGGGACTGGCGGAATCGATCCACGGCCGGATGACGCGCCACGGCGGCTCGGTGACCGTTCAGTCGGCCGTTGGCGAGGGGGCGAAGGTGACCTTGACGATGCCCCGGTCCGCCGCGTCCGCCGAGGCGAAGGGAGGAAGCCGGCGATGAGTACTGAGGCCCGGACGCTGCCGCGGGTCGTCCTGGTTGATGATCACGGCCTGTTCCGCTCAGGGGTGCGCGCCGAGATCGGCCGCCAGGTAGAGGTGGTGGGCGAGGCGGATGACGTAGGCCCGGCGATCGACGTGATCGGCCGGCTGGTCCCCGATGTGGTGCTGCTCGACGTGCACCTGCCGGGCGGCGGTGGCCAGGCCGTCATCGCCGCGGTCAAGAGGGACCACCCCGAGGTGCGATTCCTCGCGCTGTCGGCCTCAGACGCCCCCGAAGATGTGATCGCGGTGATCCGGGCGGGCGCCCGCGGCTACGTGACGAAGACGATCAGCACGTCCGACCTGGCGGACGCCATCCAGCGGGTCGCCGACGGCGACGCGGTGTTCTCGCACCGGCTTGCCGGGTTCGTGCTCGACGCGTTCGCCGCCTCGCCGTCGGGGCAGGACGTGAAGCCGTCCTTCGACCCCGAGCTCGACCAGCTCACCAGCCGTGAGCGTGAGGTCCTCCGGCTGATCGCCCAGGGGTATACGTACAAGGAGATCGCCCGCGAGCTCTACATCTCCGTCAAGACGGTAGAGAGCCACGTCTCGTCGGTCTTGCGGAAGCTGCAGCTGTCCTCGCGGCACCAGCTCACCCGGTGGGCCGCCGAGCGCAGGCTGACGTAACGACCGTTACAATCCTCTGGTGGCTGGAAGTGACATTCCCGGCGGGGGGTTTGACCCGTCCCGTCCGCACGTGGCGCGGGTGTACGACTACCTGCTCGGCGGTAAGGACAATTTCGCCGCCGACCGCGCGCTAGGCGACCAGATCATCGCCACCCTGCCAGAGGTCCAGGCCGGCGTGCAGGCGCAGCGTGCCGTGCTCGGCCGGGTCGTCAGGTACCTGGTCGGTGAGGCTGGGATCAGGCAGTTGCTTGACATCGGTTCCGGCTTGCCGACCGCCGACAACGTGCACGAGATCGCCCAGCGGGTCAACCCGGCCACCCGCGTCGTGTACCTAGACAACGACCCCGTGGTGCTGTCCCACGCCCGGGCGCTGCTCGCCGACGACACCGCCACGTTCGTGGTGCAAGGCGACCTGCTCAAGCCCGCCAGCATCATCGACAACCCCGTGATCCGCACCCAGCTGGACTGGCAGCAGCCGATCGGCTTGCTGCTGTGCGGCATCGTGCATTACGTCCTCGATGACGAGGGCCCGGCCGAACTCGTCGCCGCGCTCGTGGACGCGCTCCCGTCCGGCAGCTACGTGTTCATCCACCACCTGCTCGACACCGGCGACCCGGCCGCGGCCACGATGCAGGCGCAGATGCTCAAGGGGCTGGGCCGCGCGCAGTTCCGCACGCTGGCGCAGGTGCGAGGGCTGTTCGGCGACCTGGAGCTGGCCGAGCCCGGCCTGGTGACGGTCCCGGAGTGGCGTCCTGACCCGGGCACGCCGATCATAGCTGACTACGGCGAGGTCCTGTCGATGGCCTGCGTGGGAGTAGCGCGCAAGCCTTTATGATCCACCAAGGAGCATCCGCGCGGCACTGGGGCCGCCGGGATCCGAGGAGGCGACGATGCCACTGGTCCAGGCGAACAACATCGACATCTTCTACGAGGTCCAGGGTGACGGGGAACCGCTCGTCCTCATCCCTTACCTGGCGGCCGACCAGGCCTGTTACGCGTTTCAGGTGGCCGACTATGCCAAGCACTTCACCTGCTTCACCGTCGACCCGCGCGGCGCGGGCCTGTCGGGCAAGCCCGACGGAACCTACACCACCGAGCTGTTCGCGGACGACATCGCGGAGTTCATGCGGGCGGCGGGCATTCCCGCCGCGCACGTATCCGGCCTGTCACTCGGCGCCGCGACCGGTATGTGGCTGGCGGCCAAGTACCCGTCCCTGGTGAAGTCCCTCTCGCTGCACAGCGCGTGGAACGCGAGCGATCCCTACCTCCGTGCTGTGGCCGAGGGCTGGCGCACCATGGCAAGGGCACTGGACAGCGTCACCGACATGGTTATCCAGGGCATCTTCCCCTGGTGCTTCACTCCCGAGCTGTACGCGGCGCGGCCGGAGTACATCGACGCTCTGGCCGACTTCGTCCGGGGCAGGCCGATGCCGCCGGTGGACGCGTTCCTGCGCCAGTCGGACGCCGTGCTGACGCACGACGCCAGCGGGGTGATCGGCACGATCCAGGCGCCGACGCAGATCACGTTCGGGCGGCACGACATGGTGACCTCGACCCGGTTCGCCGGGCCGCTCACCGAGGCGATCAAGGACTCGGAACTAGTCGTGTTCGAGGACTGCTCGCACGCGCCTATCTACGAGAACGTCGAGGAGTTCAACGCAAGGACGCTGGCGTTCCTGACCCGGCACTCCGGCTGACCTGATTTTGCGGATTCCTGCCCCACACGCGATCATGCTCGGGCAGTCCGGCTAGCTGCCGGCCGAGCCGGCGGCGGTGCGGGTCGTCCTGCTTGCGGAGCTGCTCGATCAGGGTCGTGGCGTGCGCGCGGACGTGCGCGCGCCACGCGCTGGTCTGCGCGGGCGTGGCGGAGACCGGAGGCGGCTCTATCGCCAGGATCTGCTTGGCGTAGCGTTCGAGCAGCGTGCCCACCGGGCCGCGGGAACCACGGACGCGGAGCGCGGCGATCTTCTGCAGGTCGAAAAGGCGCTCGGTATCCGGCGAGGCGATCACGCGCCGCTGCAGCTCCCATGCCGAGCTGGTGAGCCATCGCGGGTTGGCTGAGCCGTCCGGGTTCAGCGCCGGCACCACGTAGGCCCGCGCGCCGGGCGCGCGCCGCCAGGCGCGGCGTTCGTCCCTGCGCAACGGGGCGAATGCCCGGCTGTCCAGCTGGAGCTGGCGCTTAGCCCACAAGTACTCCTCGAGGAACCCCGCGTTCTGCGGCCAGCCGAGCTCGTCGAGGGCCTGCAGGACGACCTCGCGGATCGGCGGGCTCGGGGTGGCCGCCCGCAGGCCGGCGCTCGCGGTACGACGAAGCTTGCTGATGAGCTCCTCGCGTCGCTGGTCCAGCCGGTCGAGCATGGTTGACTGCGCGACGAGGTCCGCGACGGGCACTTGGTCGTCGCGCGCGTCTTCCACGAGCTGCTGTGCCAGGCGCAGCGTTTCTTCCAGCGTGGCCACCAGCTCGTCGCGAACGACCGGCACCTTCACAGCGTGCACTGTACCCATGATCCATGTCCGTGATGCATGGACGCCATGCGGTTGACGCATGGACAACCGGGGTACCGAACTAACTGCGGGGTTAGTGCGCGCGGGGTTGGTGAAGGAGGTGCCTGCGGTGCCAGGGACGGCGAGGGTCGGGCGGCTGCGGCAGCCGCCTATCGTCAGGCGGCGGTTTCCCCCGCGCACGCTTCATGTCGTCGATATCGAGAACCTCGCGGGCGCGGCCATCCCGAGCCTCGGCCAGGTCAGCGAGGTTCAGGGGCGGTATGTGGCGCGCCTTGGCTTCGGCGCGGACGACCAGGTGGTGATGGCCGCGAGCCACCTTGGCCTGCTGAACGCGGCACTCGGCTGGCCCCACGCACGGTACCGGGTCCGGTCTGGCCCGGACGGCGCCGACCTGGAACTGCTCGACGTGCTGCTGCACGAGAACGTCGCCGGCCGGTTCACGCATGTGGCGATCGGATCGGGGGACGGTGTCTTCGGCCAGGCCGCGGCTGGTCTCGTGGCCCGTGGCGTGTGGGTCACGGTGGTGAGCCGCAGGGACAGCCTGTCACCCGGACTGGCCCGGGTCGCCCGGGATGTGGTCTACCTGGATACGCCGCGAACCGTGGCAGCGGCGTAAGTCGTTCCCGGGCCACGGCAGCGTCCGTGGCAGCCCGAAGCATGGCAGGACGCTGTTGTCCATGAAGCGGGTAAGGGTGCAGATGCGATCTCCGTCAAGCGTGAGCACGAGCAGGCCGTGGGCGTGCGCGATGGGGGCCCGCGGATCCCGCAGGTAGCAGCCGAAGGCAGGCTGGCCGTTCGCCCTGGTGGCGATCAGCCGGAACTGGCGCGTTCCGTTCCTGAAGGAGATGGCCGACAGGAACTGCGCGGCGGCGCGGCCCTGGTATTCGAACGGCAGCGGCGGCATGGTCAGCCACGCGTCGGAGGTGAGCAGGGTGATAACGCCGTCGATGTCGCCGCGCTCAAAGGCCTCGGCGAACCGTTCCACGACCGCACGCTCGCGCTGGGAGCCAGGCAACGGCGAGCGGTCGCGCCAGCCCGGCGGCAGGTGGCTCGCAAGCCCGGCGCGGGCCCGGCGGAGCGCGTTATTGGCCGCGTCCAGGCTACAGTCGAGGAACTCCGCGGTCTCCGCGGCCCGGAAGCCGAGCACGTCACGAAGCACCAGCACGGCTCGCTGCCTAGGCGGAAGCTGCTGCAGCGCCGCGACGAAGGCCAGCGAGACCGACTCTCTTAGCAGGTAACGCGCCTCGGGCCCGGGGGCCGTGTCGGGCAGGTCGTCGAGCATGCTGTCGGGATAGGGCAGGAGCCACAGCGGCTCGCCGCCCCCAGCAGGGTCGCCGCCGCGAGTCGGCTCGGGCAGCGGAATCTCCGGCTGATACTGCCACCGGGAGCCACGTCGCCCGCTGTCGCGCAGCGCGTTAAGGCACTTGTTGGTCGCTATCCGGTACAGCCACGCGCGCAGCGGCGCGCGCTCCTCGAACCGGTCAAGTCCGCGCCAGGCAGCCATCATGGTCTCCTGCAGAAGGTCTTCGGCGTCCGCGGTCGATCCGAGAATCCGATAGCAGTGCACCTGAAGCTCATGCCGGAACGGCGTTATGAGCTCCGCGAACGCGTCACCGTCACCCGCGCGCGCCCTGGCCAGCAATCGTTCGGTCATGTCGGTTAAGACACCGTCCGCGCCCGGAAGTCGCCGGCCGCGAGCTGACGATTTTCGCCGCCCCGCCGGGTCTTGATCAGTGACTGGAAGGAGACTCGGAATGGCACGCAGGCAAGAGGCAGCGGGCGGCGCGACGCCCGCGCAGCTCTGGGTGCTCGCCCTGGCATCGCTGGCCTCGTTCATGGTGATTCTCGACATGCTCGTCGTCGCGACCGCGCTGACGGCGATCCGCCGGCACCTAGGGGCTTCCCTCGCGGACCTCGAATGGACCGTGAACGCATACACGCTGAGCTTCGCGGTGCTGCTGATGACCGCGGCCGCGCTCGGCGACCGGCTGGGCCGCCGCCGGGTCTTCGCGGCGGGGCTGGCCATCTTCGCGACCGCCTCCGTGGCATGTGCCCTGGCCACGAGCACCGGCGCGCTGATAGCCGCCAGGGCCGTGCAGGGGGCAGGCGCGGCGGCGATCATGCCAACCGCGCTCGCGCTGCTCAACGGCGCCTTTCCGCCCGCGCGACGTGGCTGGGCCATCGGGATGTACGGCAGCGTGACCGGGCTCGCCGCGGTGCTCGGCCCAGTGCTCGGCGGGGCCGTCACCCAGGGGCTCGGCTGGCAGTGGATCTTCTGGCTGAACGTCCCGATCGCGTGCGGCGCGATCCCGCTGGCGCTCGCCCGCGTCGCTGAGGCCAAAGGCCCGGCCGTGGCGCTCGATCTGGCGGGGCTCGCACTGGTGACCGTCGCCGCTCTCGGCCTGACATGGGGCCTGGTGCGCGGTAACTCCGTCGGCTGGACCAGCCCCGAAACGGCGATCGCGTTCGCAGCCGGAGTCGTCGCGGCCACCGGATTCGTCGGCTGGGAGCGGCGGGCGGCCGCCCCGATGCTCCCGGCGCGCCTTTTCCGCTCGCCTGCCTTCTCCGCCGGCAACGGCGTGATCTTCCTGCTCAACGCGTCACTGACGGGTGCGGTCTTCCTCATGCCCCAGTTCCAGCAGGTGGTGGACGCCGCCAGCCCCCTCACCGCCGGCCTGCGGCTGCTTCCCTGGGGTATCGCGCCGTTCCTGCTCGCCCCGCGCGCTGGCGCGCTCGCCGACCGGATTGGCGAGCGCGTCCTGGCGGTGACGGGGCTCCTGCTGCAGGCGGCGGGACTGGCGTGGATCGCCGCGGTGGCCGGGCCCGGCGTCGGCTACCCAGCGCTGATCGCTCCGATGACTATCGTCGGCGCGGGTTTCGGCCTCGCGATTCCCGCTGTCACCAGGTCCGTCACCAGCAACGTGCAGCCAGCCGACATCGGCAGGGCGTCGGGTGCCTACAGCATGATGCGCCAGCTCGGCGGCGCGTTCGGCGTGGCGATCCTCGGCGCGGCTTTCAGCGCGGCCGGCGGCTACTCGTCACCAGGCGCGTTCAGCGACGGGTTCAGGGTCGCCTTCGGTGTGGCCGCCGGGATGACTCTTGCCGCCGTCGCGGCCGGCGCCATCCTGCCCGGACGCCACCCGACGGCGGCCTCAGCTCCGGCGGGAGCGGCGGCTCCCGCGGGGGCGGCGGCCTCCGCTCCGGCGGGGGCGGCTCCGGCGGGCTCCGCTCCGGCGGAGGCGGCTCCGGCGGAGGTGTCCGAAACAGCCTGA
>Ga0318574_10000824_pt1 | contig 10323 bp, 11 predicted proteins | sample GRESIP089b5f22_FD_202527 | JGI IMG/M metagenome (GOLD analysis project Ga0318574, IMG submission 202527) | Tropical soil microbial communities from Luquillo Experimental Forest, Puerto Rico - GRE.SIPMG.089b5f22 | ecosystem: Environmental > Terrestrial > Soil > Tropical forest > Bulk soil...
TCCATACACTGATCAGCGGCACCGACTCGCTGCTCGCGGGCGCGGACGGCCCGCTCGAAGGCATCATCGCCGAGATCCTGCTCTCGGTCCCCGCGGTCTCGATCGCCGGCGGCACCGACGAGATCCAGCGCAACATCGTCTCCGAGCGCGTGCTCGGCCTGCCCAAGGAGCCCCAGACCGACGCCGAGCGCGCGTTCCGCGACGTGCCGAGGAACCGGCGCTGATCCACGCGGAGGTCACCGGGCGCGGCCCCGCGCTGCTCTTCACGCACGGCTTCACCGGCAGCTCGCGCGACTGGGGGAAGCTCGCGGGCCCGCTGTCCGAGCGACACACGGTCGTCAGCTGGGACCTGCGCGGCCACGGCAGGAGCGCCGCACCCGATGATCCCGCGCACTACTCGGTCGAGCTCGCGCTCGCCGACATGGCGGCGCTGCTCGACCGTGCCGACGCCCGCAGCGCGGTGTTGGTGGGTCACTCGCTCGGCGGCTACCTCTCGCTCGCCTTCCACCTCGCACACGCGGAGCGGGTCCGCGCGCTCGCGCTGGTCGACACCGGTCCCGGCTACCGCAAGGACGACGCCCGCGCCGGCTGGAACCGCATGGTCGAGTCGCGCGCGCGCGAGCTCGAGAAGAAGGGCCCGGGCTCGATCGGCCTGGCGCACGCGGCGCGCGGCATCCTCGCGCAGCGCGACGGGCGCGTGATCGAGTCGCTCGCGGAGATCCGCGTGCCGACGCTGGTCGTGGTCGGCGAGCAGGACCAGCCCTTCCTTGCAGGGTCGAAGTACATGGCGGAGAAGGTTCCCGGCGCCAAGCTCGAGGTCATCGCCGGCGCCGGTCACTCGCCGCAGGAGACGCATCCCGAGCAGGTGCTGGCGCCGCTGCGCGAGCTGCTCGCGCGCGCCTAACGCGGCGCGGCCGGGCTCGTGTTCTGGTCCAGAATCCGCTCCAGCTCGCGCGCGCGCTCATCGGTGAGCACGGTCGCGCAGTCGCTCGAGGCCTGGAGCGAGGCGACGGCCTCGCACTGGAGCCGGCGGTACTCGAGCCAGGCGTCGCGCGCCTGATCGAGCGCGCGGACCTGGTCGGGCGTCGCGATCTTCTCGAGCTGCGCCTCGCGGCGCGCGAGCTCGGCCTCGGCGCGCCGCGCGCGCTTCGAGCCGCATTCGCGCTGCTCCGCTGGGGTCCGGGCGGACTGGCAGAGCGAGTCGGTCGTGTCCACCCACTCCGGCCGCGTGAGCCGTACGTCGTGCGCGAGGAACCCGCGGAAGGCGACGACGTCGTCGCGCAGGCGTTCGAGCGTGGTGTGCAGCTGCGCCTGGTAGTCGAGCTTGGCGACCTCCTCGCCGTCGGCCTGGGTCACCACGAAGACGTCGACCCACGAGGTGTCGGGCGAATCGCTCCGGCACGCTGCCGAGCGCCGCGCGGCGAAGGACAGGTTCGGCGGCGCGTCCCCGCGTGCGGACCCGCACAGCTCGGCGACCGCCTGCTGCGGCGTGGCGAACTTCTCGGAGTTCTCGCTCGCGCGGATCTCGATGTACGGGCGCTGGTCGAGCTGTTCGCAGCCATCGAGGCCGCCGTCGAGGAACATCGCCACGCGGTCGCGCTTCGCCGCCGCGTCCTGGCAGGTGGCGGCGCCGGCGGGAAACGAGACCTCGAGACCGAGCTCGTCGTTCGCGAACGTCTCGGGCTGCTCGCTCGCAGCGACGAGCAGGAGAGCCGCCGCGGCGGCCCGGACGCGCATCTACTTCGCGCGCTCGATGTAGCGCCCCTCGACCGGGTCGACGCGCAGCTTCTCGCCGGCGTCGATGAAGGGCGGCACCTGGATGGTGACGCCGTTCTCGAGCACCGCCGGCTTCGACGACTTCGCGGCGGTCTGGCCCTTCACCACCGGCTCGGCCGAGCGCACCTTGATCTCGACCACCTTCGGCAGCGTCAGCCCGATCGGCACGCCGTCGAGCAGGTCGACCCAGCAGCGCATGTTCTCCGAGAGCCACGGCCGCGCGTCGCCCAGCACGTCGTTCGAGATCTGGATCTGCTCGTAGCTCTGCAGGTCCATGAACACCGCGGCCTCGGGCTCGGCGTACAGGAAGTCCATCTCCTTGGACTCGATGTCGGCCTCGTCGACCTGGTCGGACGTGGAGAGCTTCAGCTCCTTCTGCGTGCCGTCGAGGATGCTGCGGAACTTCACCTGGATGAAGGCGCGCCCCTTCCCCGGCGTGCGGATCTCGCTCTCCATCACGCGGTAGGGTTTGCCCTCGATCATCACGTTCATGCCGCGGCGCAATTCGTTTGCCTGCATCAGCTCAACCCTGCCTCAAGCGCCCCAGCAAGCGCTCCCAGATGTTCCCGAAGCCGCCGTTCGACATGACCAGCGCGACGTCCTTGCCGGTGCGGTGGCGCGCGAGATGCTCGACGATCGCGTCCACCTCGGGCAGATAGTGGGCCTGCTTGCCCGCCGCGCGCACGCGCTCGACCACCACCTCCGGCCGCATGCGCTCTTCGTCCTCGAGCGCGTCGGCCTTGAACACGCCGGCGAGCAGCACCTCGTCGGCGGCGGCGAGCGCGTCGGCGAAGTCGGTCTCGAAGAAGCGCCGCCGGCTGGTGTTGGTACGCGGTTCGAGGATCGCGAACAGCCGGCGCTCGGGATAGCGGCTGCGGATCGCGGCGATGGTCTCGCGCACCGCGGTCGGGTGGTGCGCGAAGTCGTCGATCACCGCCATGCCGGCGGCCTCGCCACGCAGCTCCTGGCGCCGCTTCACGCCGGCGAAGCTGGCCATCGCGGCCGCAGCGACCTCGGGGTCGACGCCCAGGCTGGCGCACACCGCGAGCGCGCCGAGCACGTTCTCGACGTTGTGCCGGCCGAACAGCGGCATGCGCACGCGCGCGACGCGCTGGTCGCGCTTCCAGGCGGTGAACTGCGTGCCGTCCGCGTCGAAGGCGACGTCGGAGACGCGCCAGACCGCGCCCTCGCGAAAGCCGTAGCCCTCGACCGGCACTTTCGCGCCCACGATCACCTCGCGCACGGATTCCGCGTCGGTTGCGGCCACGATGCGGCCGTCGGCGGGGAGCTGCGCGACGAGCTTCCGGAACGCGCTCTTGATCTCGTCGAGCGACGCGTAGATGTCGGCGTGGTCGAACTCGACCGAGGTGATCAGCGCCGTGCGGGCGTCGTAGTGCAGGAACTTCGGCGTCTTGTCGAAGAAGGCGCTGTCGTATTCGTCGCCCTCGATCACGAACTCGGGGCCGGAGCCCAATCGGAAGCTGCCGCCGAAGTTCTCGAACACGCCGCCGATCAGCGCCGAGGGATCGCGGCCGGCGTGCGTCAGCATCCAGGCGACGACGCTGGTGGTGGTCGTCTTGCCGTGGGTGCCGGTGATCACCACGCTGTGCTTCCCGCGCAGGAAGAAGTGCTCGACCGCGTCGCAGAACGAGACGTAGTGGAGACCCGCGTCGATCGCGGCGCGCGCCTCGGGGTTGTCGGGGCGAGCCGCGTTGCCGATCACCACCACCAGGTCGGGCGAGTCCTTGCCGAGCCGCGAGGGGTCCCAACCCTTCTTCACCTCGATCCCCGCGCGGCGCAGCTGGTCGCTCATCGGCGGGTACGCGTCGGTGTCGCTGCCCGTGACGCGGAAACCGCGCGCTGCGAGCATGCACGCGAGCGACCCCATCGCCGTGCCGCACACCGCGACGAAGTGGACGTGGCGGATCTCGCCGACCGGCGGCAGGCTACGCGGCAAGGAACGCCTCCCAGACCAGGTCGTGCAAGTGCGGGCGCAGCTCGAAGCGGCTGCGCTTGGCGATCAGGTGGATGCGGTTCGCGAGCAGCACCACGACCATGCCGCGCTCGAGGTCGATCCACAGGCTCGTGCCGGTGAAGCCGGTGTGGCCGATCGAGTGCTTCGAGAAGTGCGACCCCGAGGTCGACTGGCCTTCAGTCGGCGTGTCCCAGCCGAGCGCCCAGTCGCTGCCCGGCGCGATCTCCTGGCGGCGAAAGAACTCGCGCGCGATCTCGGCCGGGAAGAGCGCGGAGCGCCCGCGCTCCGCGGCGAGCATCTCCTGGGCGAAGCGCAGCACGTCGGCCGCGGTGCCGAACAGCCCCGCGTGGCCGGCGACGCCGCCCATCGCCCAGGCATTGGGGTCGTGCACCTCGCCCCACAGCACGCGCTCGCGCCAGGCGCACTGCTCGGTGGCCGCGTAGCGCGCGCGCGAGCCTTCGAACGGCAGCCGGTTGAAGTGCGTGTCGGCCATGCCCAGCGGCTGGTAGATGCGCTCCGCGCAGAACGCGTCGAGCTCGCGGCCGGCGAGTGACTCGACGAGCGCGCCCAGCGCGATGAAGTCGAGATCCCCGTAGACCGACGCCTCGCCGGGCTCGTGCACCGGCGCGCTGCGCAGCACGCGATTCTCGATCTCGCGCTTGCCCTCGGGCGTGCCCACGACGTGCTCGCCGCGGCGGCGGTCGCGTTCGGCAAGGTCGGCGTGGTAGGCGCGCCAGGGCCGCAGCCCGGAGCTGTGCGTGAGCAGGTGGCGCAGGGTGATCTTGCCCTTCCCGCGCTCCGCGAACGCGGGCAGGTAGGTCGCGACGGGGGCATCGAGCTCGAGCCTGCCCTCGGCGGCGAGCAGCATGACGGCGGCCGTGGTCGCCAGCACCTTGGTGAGCGAGGCCAGGTCGTAGAGGGTGTCGAGCCGCGCTTCGTGGCGCTCGGGCACGAGCACCGCGGCGCCATAGGCGGCGTCGAACGCGAGCTCGTCGCCCATGCGCGCCATCACCACCGCTCCCGGCAGCTCGCCGGCCTCGATCGCGCGCTCCACCGCGCGCTCGACCTTGCCCAGCCGCCGGTTCACCTCCGCGCGCTTCACGGGTCGACCTCCACCACCGGCTCCAGGCAGGCCAGCAGGCCTCGCTCTCCGTCCAGCCGCGCGCGCACCCCCACGGCGAGCGCGCGGTTGTCCGCGACGTGGCCGAACGGGAGATCCACGACGATCGGCCCGCGCACCGCGGACTCGAGGATCTCGCGCACGGCGTCGGGCGCGGACGCGCCAGGGTAGCGAGTCGACTCGCAGTTCACGAGCTGGCCGACCGCGACGCCGCGCACGCGCGCGAGCCAGTCCGCCTCGCGCAGGTGGACGAGCGCGCGGTCGATCGCGTACGGCGCCTCGGACACCTCTTCGAAGAACAGGATCGCGCCGTCGAGCACGGGCTCCCACGGCGTGCCCACGCTCGAGTGCAGCATCTTCAGGTTCCCGCCCACGAGCGGGCCTTCGACGACCCCGCCGCGCAGCGGACGGCCGGAGAGGGGCGCGAGCCCGCCCGGCTCGCCGCGCATCAGCGCGAGCTCGCGCGCGCGCGCCTCGGGCGTGACGTCGCCGCGCTCGAGCATCGGGCCGTGGAGCGACGCGAGCCCGGCGCGCGCCTGCAGGTAGCAGAGCAGGTGGGTGGCGTCGCTGTAGCCGACCACGAGCTTGCGCGCGCCGCGCAGCTCTCCCGGATCGACCCGCGCCAGGTAGCGCGACACGCCGTAGCCGCCGCGCGCGCAGAAGATCGCGCCCACCGAGGGGTCGCGCACGAGTGACTCGAGGTCCGCCATCCGCTCCGAGTCAGTGCCCGCGAGATAGCCCGCGCGCGCGCGGACGTTCTTCGCCACGACCAGCGGATGGCCGAGCCCGCCGAGCCAGTTCAGCCCGCGCTCGAGCTCCGCGGGGTCGACCGGCCCGGAGGGCGCGCACACCCCGATCGCGCGGTCCGGGCGGAGCGCACGCGGGCGGACGAGCGCAGGCCGCGCCGCGCGCGGCATCAGAACGGCGGCTCCAGGTCTCCCCCGCCGAAGCTGCCGCCGCGCGGCTCGAAGCCCGCCTCGGGGGGCGGGGCGTCGCCCCGGTTCGACAGGTTGTGGAAGCGGCCGTACTCCTTGGCGAACTGCAGCTTCACCGTGCCGATCGGGCCGTTGCGCTGCTTGGCGATGATCAGCTCGGCGATGCCGGCGTCGGGCGTCTCGGGGTCGTAGACCTCGTCGCGGTAGACGAACATCACCACGTCGGCGTCCTGCTCGATCGCGCCCGACTCGCGCAGGTCCGCGAGCTGCGGGCGCTTGTCGGGGCGGTTCTCGGGGCCGCGGTTCAGCTGGGACAGCGCGAGCACGGGGATGTCGAGGTCCTTGGCCAGGAGCTTCAGCGAGCGGCTGATGTCGGCGACCTGCTGCTCGCGCCGCTCGCCGCCGTCGCGCGTCTGGCGGCCGAGCACCAGCTGGATGTAGTCGATCACGAGCAGCGACAGCTTCTGCTCGCGGTCGATGCGGCGCGCCTTCGCGGCGATGTCCGAGACCGAGATCGCCGCGCTGTCGTCGAAGAAGACGCGCGCCGTCTCGAGCACGCTCGCGGCGTGGGTCAGCCTGCGCCAGTCGCGGTCCGACAGCACGCCGTTCACGAAGCGGTTGTTGTCGATCTCCCCTTCGCCGAGCAGGAGCCGCAGCGCCAGCTCGCGCTTGGTCATCTCGAGCGAGAAGAACGCGACGCAGCCGCCATAGTCGAGCGCGTGGTTGCGCGCCATGTTCAGCGCCAGCGCGGTCTTGCCGACGCTCGGCCGCGCGGCCAGCACGATCACCTCGCCGCCGCGGAAGCCGCCGGTCAGCTGGTCGAAGCCGTCGAAGCCCGTGCGCACGCCCACGATCTGGCCGGACTGCACGCGCTCGATGTACTCGAACGTCGACTGCATCTCGTCTTTGATCGAGGTGAAGCCGGACTGGGCGCCGCGCTCCGCGATCGCCAGCACCTCACGCTCCGCGTCCTCGACCAGCGTCGCCACCGGGTCCATCCCGTCGTAGCCGCGCGCCGCGATCTTCTCGCAGGTGCGGATCAGCGCCCGCGCAGTGGCCTTCTGGCGCACGATCTCGGCGTGGTGCTCGATGTGGGCGGCGGTCGGCACCGCGTCGGAGAGCTGGGACAGGAAGGGCACGCCGCCGCTCTGCGCCAGCATGCCCCGCTCCTCGAGCGCGCTGCGCAGGGTGATCAGCGAGATGCCTTGCTGCTTGTCGGCCAGGTCGCGGATCACCTCGTAGACCATGCGGTGGCGCGGCAGGTCGAACGCGGCGGGATCGAGCTTGTCGGCGACCTTGTAGAAGGCGTCGCCGTCGAGCAGCAGTGCGCCCAGGACCGCGCGCTCGGCCTCGTGGTCGGTGGGAATCGCGCGAAGTGCTTCGTCGGTCCTCGGCAAGTGGCCCCCCGCCCCGCCGTTGGTCCCCTCCGGCCGAAGGCCGGATTCCTGCCGCAGTCTACTCAGTCTCGTCGTCGTCGTCGCGAGGTTCTTCGGTCTGCAGCCCCTCGGGCTCGGCGACCGGCCCGGGCTCGCCGCTCGAGACCACCTTGACCACCATCGGGGTCTGCACCTCGCGGTGGAGCTTCACCGTGATGGCGTGCTCGCCGGTGCTCTTGATCGGCTCGGCGATGGCGATCTTGCGCCGCTCGATCTCGATCCCGGCGGCCGCGAAGCGGCCTGCGATGTCGGCGTTGGTGACCGAGCCGAACAGCTTCCCCTCGGGCGAAGCCTGCATCTCGAACACCAGCTCGACCGCCTTCACCTGCCGCTCGAGCTCGCGGAAGCTCGCGACAGCCTTCTTCTGCAGCTCGTCGATCACGCGCCGCTGGTGCTCGACCTGCTTCACCCGCGATGCGGTCGCGAGCATGGCCTTGCCCTGGGGCAACAGGTAGTTGCGGCCGAAGCCCGCCTTCACCTTGACCACGTCGCCGGCGTTCCCGAGCCGGTGGATGTCCTCGGTGAGAATGACCTCCATCGTCGCCATGCCAGTCTCCTCTAGGCGTGGGCCGCGGTGTACGGGAGCAGCGCCAGGTGGCGGGAGCGCTTGATCTCGGTGGTGAGCTTGCGCTGGTGCCGCGCGCAGTTCCCGCTGATGCGCCGGGGAATGATCTTGCAGCGCTCGGTCAGGAAGATGCGCAGCGTCTTCGCGTCCTTGTAGTAGATCTCGAGCTCCTTGTCCGCGCAGAACCGGCACACCTTGTGGCGCGAGAACATCTTGCGGCCGGCGCGGCGGCGCTTCTTCTGCGGGCGCTTGGCAATGACCTCGACCATGGCCTACTCCTCGTCCTCGTCGTCGTCGCGGCCGTAGCGGTCGCGGCCGGCGTCGTCGCTGCGGAAGCGCGCGTCGTCGTCGTCCTCGTCGATCACGCCGCCGGCGCGCTCGCGCTCCTTCTCGCGCTCCTCGCGCTCGTCGTCGTTCGCCTGGACCGACAGGTAGCGCAGCACGTCGGCGTCGATGCGCATCAGCCGCTCGATCTCGGCGATCTCCTTGCCCAGGCCGAGGAAGTTCACCTGGAAGTAGTGGCCCTTCTGGAACTTCTTGATCTCGTAGGCCAGGCGGCGCTTGCCCCAGTCGTCGCGCAAGAGGAGCCGCCCCTTGTGGTCCGACACGACCTGGTCGATGCGCTGGTGGATCTCGGCCTCGCGCTCCGCTGTCGCGTCCGGCTGGATCACGTAGACGAACTCGTACTCTCGCAAACGCCCTCTCCTCGTGGCTTCTGGCCCCAGATCCGAAGCGCTGGGTAGGGTGCCCAGCGCGTTCACCTGTCCGGGACCGAGGATGGATCGCCGCTCAACGCGGGGGCCGCAGTCTACCCGGAGCCTCCTGCGGCTGCCAGCGGCCCCTGGAAAGTCTTCTCGCTTTCGCGGCCCGGGCGTAGGATGCGCGAAAACCCGTCAGGAGAGCGATCTTGGCCAAGAAGAAGGCGCGAAAGAAGGCAGCGGCGAAGAAGACCGTGAAGCGAAAGGCTGCCCCCCGGCGGCCCGCGAAGCCGCGCTCGGCAGCCAAGCCCGCAGCGTCTGCGGCGCAGCAGGCGGCCGTCATCACGGCCTACCTGTGCTGCAAGGGCGCCGCAGCCGCGCTCGATTTCTACCGCCAGGCGTTCGGCGCGGTCGAGACGATGCGCATGACGGGCCCGGACGGCTCGATCGGCCACGCGCAGATCGAGATCGAGGGCGCGCCCTTGATGCTCTCCGACGAGTGGGCCGACGGCGGCGTGTTCAGCCCGCAGACCCTGGGCGGCTCACCGGTGACCGTGCACCTGCTCGTAGGAGACGTCGACGCCTTCGCCCGCCGCGCCATCGAGAACGGCGCAACGCTCCAGCGCCCCGTCCAGGACGAGCCCTACGGCCACCGCGCCGGCACGCTCCGCGACCCCTTCGGCCACCGCTGGATGGTCGCCACCCCGCTCCGCGAAGTCTCGAAACAAGAGATGGAACGCAACTTCGGCGGCTCCTACAAGGTGACCTGAGACCCGCGGCCAGAAAGCCAGGTCCGGTCTTCTCGAGCGACCAGCTCGACGGTGCGAGGCCGAGCGAAGGCCGTCCTGAGCGAGGCCGCAAGCGGCGCAGCCGCGCGCAGCGAGGCGCAGCCGAGCGTAGTCAATCAGACTAGTGCGCCGGGCTCCCTGCCGTCTGCTCGCGCTTGTGCATCGCGTCGACCGACGCGGTCGCCGCCGCCGCGAACGAGGGCTTGAACAGCGAGGTCATCGACGGCACCAGCAGCATCGCGCCCACCATGTTGGCGCCCAGCACGATCGACATCAGCAAGCTCATGTCCGCCGCGAAGCGCAGGCTCGAGATGAAGTACCAGAAGATGATCCCGCCCACGAGCGTCGAGCCCGTGAAGAACACTGCCATGCCGGTGGTGGTGATCGCGATGCGGATCGCCTCGTCCAGATCGTGCCCGCGTTTTCTCTCGTGGATGATCCGGTCCATCAGGTAAAGCCCGTAGTCGACGCCGACGCCGACGCCGAGCGCCTGGACGGGCAGCGTGTTCACGTCGAAGCCGATGTTCGCGAAGTACATGTAGGCGAGTGACACGAGCGTGGCCGTGCCCAGCGAGACGCACAACAGCAGCGCGATCGCGAACGAACGGTAGGTGAGCACGATGACCATGAAGATCGCGGTGAACGACGCGATCAGGGTCGCGTTGTTCGAGCCCTCGACCTCGTCGTTGCTCGCGCCCAGCACGCCCATCAGGCCCGACGCCAGCGCGAAGCTCGCGCCCTCGGCCCACTGGCCCGACTCGCGGCGCACGAAGTCGGCACCCTTGTACTGGACCCAGAGCTCGGGCAGCTCGTACAGGCCGCGCCGTCGGACTTGCGTGTGCACGCCCTGGGCGTCGTCCTGCCACTCGGATTCCACGGTGTAGTGGCGCCGATCGAGCTGCGCAGACTTCTTCAGCGCATAGGCGGTGACCAGGTCGAAGCCCGGCACCGTGGCCAGCTTCTTCAGATCGGAGTCCGCGATCTTCTGCACGTTGTCGTAGCCGTGCTCGACCAGGCTCTGCACCAGCTC
>Ga0318574_10000827_pt1 | contig 10321 bp, 9 predicted proteins | sample GRESIP089b5f22_FD_202527 | JGI IMG/M metagenome (GOLD analysis project Ga0318574, IMG submission 202527) | Tropical soil microbial communities from Luquillo Experimental Forest, Puerto Rico - GRE.SIPMG.089b5f22 | ecosystem: Environmental > Terrestrial > Soil > Tropical forest > Bulk soil...
CAGCCGGTCGGTGCCGGGCACGGGGCCCCACGAGTGGAACATCTCGGCGCACGAGATGTCCCGGTCGCGGAGCTGCTGGACCGTCGCGGCGATCGAGCCGGGGACGTCGAGCCGCGCCACGATGAGTTCAGCCTCGCGGTCGGCCACGACGAGCTGGCGATCGCGTCGGAGCCGCCCGAGCCCCGTCGCGAGCCCGGCGATGGCCTCCCCGTCCTCGCGCATCGTGCCGGAGAACAGCCCGGCGACGTTCTCGTGCAGCCAGCGGAGGTTCGCCCCCGCCTCGTCCACCAGATCGCGCAGACCCACCGGCCCGTCGAGCGCGTGCTTCAGGGGATCCATGGGCACCTCCGGGGCGAGCCGCCGACCTCCTTGGACGCCGCCTCAGCTAGGCGATACCGCCCAGGCAGACGTACTTCACGACGAGGTAGTCCTCGATTCCGTACTTCGACCCCTCCCGCCCGACGCCGGACTCCTTCACGCCACCGAATGGGGCCACCTCGGTCGAGATGAGGCCGGTGTTGAGCCCGACCATCCCGTATTCGAGCGCCTCGGAGACGCGCCAGGCCCGGGCGAGATCGCGCGTGTAGAAGTAGGAGGCGAGGCCGAACTCGGTGTCGTTGGCGAGGCGGATCGCCTCCGCCTCGTCGTGGAAGCGGAAGAGCGGGGCGACGGGACCGAACGTCTCCTCCCTCGCCACCGCCATGGCCGGGGTGGCCTCGGTGACGACGGTCGGCTGGAAGAAGGTGCCGCCCAGCGCGTGCCGCTTTCCGCCGACGAGCACGCGCCCGCCCTTGGCGACGGCGTCCTCCAGGTGCTCCTCCACCTTGCCCACCGCATTCATGTCGATGAGGGGCCCCTGCTGCGTGTCGGACTTGAGCCCGTCGCCCACCTTGAGGCGCGACACCGCGTCGGCCAGCTTCGCCGCGAAGGCGTCGTAGACCGCGTCTTGGACCAGGAAGCGGTTCGTGCAGACGCAGGTCTGGCCGCTGTTGCGGTACTTGGATGCGATCGCCCCGGCCACCGCCGCGTCCAGGTCGGCGTCGTCGAAGACGATGAAGGGCGCGTTCCCGCCCAGCTCGAGGGAGACCTTCTTCACGGTCGAGGCGCACTGCTCCATGAGCTGCTTGCCCACCTCGGTCGAGCCCGTGAACGTCACCTTCCTCACGAGCGGGTGGGTCGTCAGCTCGGTCCCGATGGGCCCGGACGCGCCGGTGATCACGTTGAAGACGCCCGGCGGTAGCCCTGCCCGCTCGCCGAGCTCCGCCAGCGCCAGCGCCGAGTACGGCGTGGCCGTGGCGGGCTTGAGCACCACCGTGCAGCCGGCCGCCAGGGCCGGCCCCGCCTTGCGGGTGATCATCGCCGACGGGAAGTTCCAGGGGGTGATCGCGGCCACCACGCCGATGGGCTCCTTCAGGACGACGATGCGCTTGTCGGCCGCGTGCTGCGGGATGGTGTCGCCGTAGATCCGCTTCCCCTCCTCCGCGAACCACTCGATGAAGGAGGCGGCGTACGCGATCTCCCCACGCGACTCGACGAGCGGCTTCCCCTGCTCGGCGGTCATGAGCACCGCCAGGTCCTCCTGGTTCGCCATGATGAGGTCGAACCACCGGCGCAGGACCGCCGCGCGTTCCTTGGCCGTTCTCTTTCGCCAGGCCGGCCAGGCCGCGTGGGCCGCCTCCACCGCCCGCCGGGCCTCGGCGGCGCCCATGCGCGGCACGGTGCCGAGCTGCTCGCCGGTGGCGGGGTTCGTCACCGCGATCGTCTTGCCATCGTCGGCGTCGGTCCAGGCGCCGTTGATGTAGCACTTCTGGTGAAGCAAGAACTCGTCTCTCAGCGGGATCGTCGCCACCGGAACCGTCACGGCCATCTCGTCTCCCCCTGCGCGCGGTGCGCGCGGCTCGTCCTGCTCATGTTCAGAACCCCAGGTACGCCTCGCGCACCTTCGGGTCGGCCTCCAGCTCGCGGCCGGTCCCCTCCTGCACGATCCGGCCGTTCTCGAGCACGTAGCAGTAGTCCGCCACCTTCATCGTCTGCCTCACGTTCTGCTCGACGAGGAAGATGGTGAGGCCCTCCTCGTGCAGCCCCTTGATGATGCGGAAGATCTCCTCGACGAGGAGCGGGGAGAGCCCCAGGCTCGGCTAGTCGAACATGATGAGCGCGGGGTCCTGCATCAGGGCGCGCCCGATGGCGAGCATCTGCTGCTCGCCGCCCGACATCGTCTCCGCCACCTGCGTCCGCCGCTCCGCGAGCCGCGGGAAGAGCCGGTAGACGCGGTCGAGGTTGATCGCCCTGCGGGGCTTGGCTCGCCTGAGGTACGCCCCCGCCCGCAGGTTCTCCTCCACCGTCATCTTGGGAAAGAGCTGCCGCCCCTCCGGAACGAGCGTGATCCCGAGGTCGACCACCTGGTGGACCCGCTTGCCGCTCACCAGCGTCCCGTCGTACCGGATCGTCCCACCGGTCGGGCGCACGAGCCCGCAGATGGTCTTGAGGGTGGTGGTCTTGCCGGCGCCGTTCGCGCCGAGGAGCGCGACGAGCTGCCCCTTCTCCACCGAGAAGGAGATGTCCCACAGCACCTGGGTGAGCCCGTAGCCCGCGGACACCCCGTTCACCTCGAGCACGCTCATGCCGCCGACTCCCCGAGGTAGGCCTGGATGACCGCCGGCTCGCGGGCGACCTCCGCCGGCGCGCCGTCGGCGATCTTCTCGCCGAAGTTGAGCACCACCAGCCGGTCGCTGATGCGCATGATGACGCGCATGATGTGCTCGACGATGAGGATCGTCATCCCGCGCGCGCGCAGCTGAAGGATGAGCTCGATGGTGCGGTCGACCTCGGTGGGGTTGAGGCCGGCGACCACCTCGTCGAGGAGCAGGAACACCGGCTCGAGCGCCAGGGCCTTGCCGATCTCGAGCCGCTTGCGCCCGGCCAGGGTCAGGCTCGCCGCGGGCACGTCGGCGCGGTCGGCCAGCCCGATGAGCTCGAGCACGCGCCAGGCGTGCGCCTCGGCGTCGGCGCGCCGCGGGTGCTTGAGGAACGACGCGATGACGATGTTCTCCAGCACGGACAGGCCCGCGAACGGCTTCACCACCTGGAACGTCCGGCCGATGCCGCGAGGCGCGAGCGCGTAAGGCGGCATCCCGCTCACGTCCTCGCCGCGGAAGACGACCTTCCCGCGCGTCGGCGCGTAGTAGCCGCTCACCACGTTGAAGAGCGTGGTCTTGCCGGCGCCGTTCGGGCCGATGAGGCCCACGATTTCGCCCGGCTGGACCTCGAACGAGACGTCGCTCACGGCCATCAGGCCGCCGAAGGCCTTGCTGACGTTCTGAACCTTCAGGATCGGTTCCGTCATGCCGCCCCCTTCCCCGCCGCGGCACCAGCCTCGGCGGCGGGGGGCGTCGTCAGCGCAGGCGCGCCGGAGCCGGGCCGCCTCACCGCGCCCCGGCGGCGCAGCGTCCCGAGCACGCCGTTGGGGAGGAACACCACCGAGAGCGCGATCACCGCGCCGAGGATGATGACGTACAGCACCTCGTACTCGGCGAGGTAGGCCCAGAAGACGGTCTTGAAGGCGAAGATGAGGACCGCGCCCACCACGGGCCCGAGGAGCGTCCCCATCCCGCCGAAGACGACCATGACGAGCGCCTGATCGCTCACCAGATCGCCCAGCGTCGAGTCCGGGTCGATGAAGGTGACCCAGTAGGCGAAGACGCCGCCCAGCACGGCGGTCGGGACCGCGGAGAGGACGAACGCCTGGACCTTGAGGCGCGTCGGGTTGAGGCCGAGCGCCTTGGCGCCCTGCTCGTCCTCGCGAATGGCCTTGAGCTTCAGGCCGAAGGGCGCGCGCTCGAGCAGGAACCACAGGAGGAAGAAGGTGGCGCCCACCACCCCGAGCATCACCCAGTAGAAGAAGCGCGGCTGGAGGTAGGCCGTGAGCCGCATGCCGTCCGGGCCGCCGGTGAGCGACGACATGAGCGCGAGCTGCTGCACGGCTCGGGAGAGGGCCCAGGTGGCGATGGCGAAGTAGGCGCCGCGCAGCCGGAGCGTGGGGAGGCCCGCCACCACCGCCGCCGCCGCGGCCACGAGACCGCCGGCCCCGGCGGCGGCCGGGAACGGCCAGCCGGCCCGCATCATCAGGATGGCGGTGGTGTACGCGCCGACGCCGAAGAAGGCGCTGTGGCCGAAGTTGAGGTAGCCCGTGTAGCCGGCCAGCACGTCGAAGGCGACGGCGAGGCCGACCCACATGATGGCCTCGGTCGCCACCCGCAGGAAGAACGTGTCGTGGACGGCGAGCGGGAGGAGCAGGAGGGCGACGAAGACCGCGATCGAGCCGAGCAGGCGCCGGTCGTTCACGTCACACCCCCTTCCGGAAGAGGCCGGTGGGGGACACGAGCAGGATGAGGTAGAGGACCGCGAAGACGGCCAGGAGCGTGTAGCCGGGGTCGAGGTAGACGAGGAAGACGGACTGGATGATGCCGAGCAGGAACGCCGCCGCCGGCACGCCCGCCAGGTAGCCCATCCCGGCCAGCACCACCACGAAGAAGGCGAAGATCGTGTACTCGGGGCCCATCTTCGCCGAGACGGACAGGATGGTCCCGATGAGCACGCCGGTCATGGCGCTGATGCCGACGTAGATGGCGTAGACGAAGGCGTTCGTCCGCCGGTCGTTCACGCCCATCAGGCCGGCCGAGTCCTTGTGCTGCGCCAGCGCCCGCACGCCCAGGCCGAAGTCCGTGTGCTTGAGCAGCCACTGCAGCACGCCCGTGATCACCACCGCGTAGACGAGCCCCGCCAGGCGCACCGAGGACACGGTCAGGAAGAAGCCGCCCTTCTCGAAGAAGAAGGATCCGGTGGAGAAGCGGGAGGGCGTCGAGTGGCTGTAGAAGCCGAAGAACGTCTGGGCGAGCCCCCGGAACATGAGGGAGAGCCCGAAGGTGAAGACGAGCCCCATGAGCAGCGGGTTCCCCTTGTGGCCGGAGAGCACGCGCTGGATGAGCGGCTGGAGCACGTAGCCGAGCGCCGCGAACCCGACGAAGACGACCGGGAGGAGGAGGAAGGGATCGACGTGCGTGCGCTGGTTGAGGTGGAAGCCGGCGAACGCGCCGAGCATGATCCACTCACCGACCGCGAAGTCGATGACGTGCATGACCCCGTACACGAGCGAGAACGCGATCGCGATGATGATGTAGATCGCCCCCAGCATGACGCCATCGGCGAGGGCCTGCGGCAGGAGCTCCATCGCTCGTCTCCTCGGATCGGCGAGTCACGGCGGGCCGGGCGCGCCGGAGGGTCTCCCCGGCGCGTCCCAGCCTCGCAGCCCGGGCTAGCGCTTGCTCCAAGGCGTCATCGGGTACTGCGCCGCGGCGTCGGCGTCCTTCTTCGGCCCGACCACCGCGACCTTGCCGCCCTGGATCTGCACCGTGAGCGGCGCCAGGCCGACGTTGGCGTGGTAGAACTCGCCGTCGGTGGCGAACTTCACCTTGCCGTAGAAGGTGTCGACATCCACCGCCTCCAGCGCCTTGATCAGCTCCGCGCGCTTCGCCTCGGAGAGCGGCGGCGGCGCCCCCACCTTCTGCAGCGCCACCTGGAATGCGATGCCGGCCGCCGAGCAGCCCGCCTGCGTGTAGTCGGCGCCCACGCCGAACGCCTTGCGGGCCGCCGCCTCGTAGCTGGGCGCGTCCTTCCAGAGGATCTCGCTCTTGGTCCGGGTGGTGGCGGTCCAGACCGCGCCGCCGAAAACCTGGTTCGCGTCGTCCTTCAGGGCCTCCACGAACGCCGGCTCGGTGACGCCGTAGTGCATGAGGATCGCGCTTGGCGCGAAGTCGATCTGGCGCATGCCCTTCACGAGCTTGATGAGCTCCTCGTCGTGCCCGCCGAACGCGACGAGGTCCGGCCGCATCCCCTTCACCGCCGACATGAGCGGGGTGAGGTCCTGGCCGGCCGGGACGATGTTGAACTTGAGCACCTTGATGCCGGCCTTCTTGGCGGCGCCCTCGAACGCCTCGGCGGTGGCCTTGGAGAAGGTGTCGTTCGAGCCGAAGATGACGGCCGTCTTGGGCGCCGGGGAGAGGCCGGCCAGCGTCTGGATGGCGGCGGCGCCGGTGAAGTTGACGGGCGGAACGGTGCCGAACGTGTAGAGGAACTTCTGCCGCCAGATCATGGGCGACTCGGCGGAGCCCGTGATCATCGGGACCTTGTACTTCTCCACCACCGGCGCGACGGCGATCGTGACGCCGGACGCGTAAGGCCCGAGGATGAAGTCCACGTGCTCCTGCGTGATGAGCCGTTCGGCCGCCGCCGCGCCCTGGGACGGGTTCGACTGGGCGTCCGCGTAGAAGAGCTTCACCGGATACTTCTTCGCGCCGACCGGGATGCCGCCGGCCTCGTTCACGGCCTGGGCCCACAGGTCGTAGCCGCGCTTCGTGACGTTGCCGCCGGTGGCGAGATCGCCGGAGAGCTCGGCCACCACACCCACCTTGAAGAACTCCCGCGCCTCTTGCCCGGCGGCAGGCACGGCAACGGTCAATGCCACGAGGGTCGCCCAACGCAGTGCTCGTCTCATCCGCTTCCTCCTTCTCGGGGGGAGAAACTGGGGAGCTTCGTTTCGACGTCGGCTGGCTGTGCTGGTGTTCGTAGCGAGAGGTGTGCCACGGGAGCGCACCCCCCGTCGCGCAGGAATCGGTGACCACGCCCCTGAAAGGATTTGCTGGGATCGACGGGGGGTCACGCGGCCGGAGCGGCCGGGAGGCCCCGTCGCGTGACCGCCGCGGCCCCGTGGCCAGGCTGGCCGGTTATGCAAGACGGCATGAGGCCGCAGCCTCGGAAACCCGCGCCCTCGTTGACGGCCTGCGTCACGAGATGCCGTACTTCTTCATCTTCCGGGCGACCGTGGACTGGTCGACGCCGAGCGCTCGGGCCATGGCGGTCTGGTTGCGGTGGCGCTCGCGCGCTGCGATCAGCATCGCCCGCTCGGTGCTCTCCACCGCCTGGGGCAGCGTGAACTCCTCGGGCCAGCCACCCGGTGCCGCGCCCGCCTTGCCCGAGCGGCCCACGATGTCGTGCGGCAGGTCGGACAGGTCGATGACCTCGGCGTCGGACATGACGACGAGCCGCTCGCAGAGGTTCATCAACTCCCGCACGTTGCCGGGCCAGGGATAGGCGAGGAGCGCCTCGGACGCGGCGCGCGAGAAGCGCCGGCGGATCCCGAGACGCTCTCCGAAGTGATCGACGTAGTGGCGCAGCATGGGGAGGATGCACTCCGTCCGCTCGCGCAGCGGCGGGACTTGGAGCGGGATGACGCTCAGGCGGTAGAAGAGATCGAGCCGGAATGCACCGCGATCCACCATCGCCTGCAGATCGCGGTGCGTCGCGGCCAGCATGCGGACGTCGAGCTTCCGGCTCTGCGTGCCCCCCACCCGCATGACGCGGCCGTCCTCGAGGAAGCGCAGCAGCTTCACCTGGGACGACAGCGGAAGCTCGGCGATCTCGTCGAGGAAGAGGATCCCGCCGTCCGCGAGCTCGAAGTAGCCCGGCTTCCCTTTGGCCTGGGCGCCGGTGAACGCGCCCTTGTCGTAGCCGAACAGCTCGGCCTCGACGAGCGACTCGGGGATCGCCCCGCAGTTGATCTTGACGAGGGGCTTGCCCGCCCGGCTCGAGTACTTGTGGATGAGGTCGGCGATGAGCCCCTTGCCAACCCCGGACTCGCCGAGGACGAGGACCGTCGAGTCCACCGCGCTGACCTTGATGGCCTGGCGCAGCGCCTTCTGCATGCAGGGGCTCTTCGCGATCACGCGCCGCGACTCGACCTCCTCGAGCTGCATCTCCAGCATCTGGTGGCGAAACCCGTCCCGGATCGCCTCCTGCTGCTCCAGCTGCTGGTGGAGGGCGTCAAGCTCGGTGACGTCGCGCTCGTACACCACGACGCGGATGAGCCGACCTCCGTCGTCGAAGACCGGGGTGCCGGTGAGGACCAGCTTCCGCCCCTGCCGGGTCTGCAGCATGTCGACCGGCGCCCGCGTCCGGATCACCTCGAGCGTGGCGGACCGGTCGAAAACGCGCTCGGCGACGAGGTCCCGCATGTTCCGCCCAACGACCTGCGCAGCCTGGATGGCGTTGAGGCGCTCCGAGGCCGGGTTGATGCGGAGCACGTTGGCCTCTCCGTCGCAGATCCAGAGTCCGTCGGAGAGCGAGTCGATGATGGCGTCCTGGACGCGCGTCAGCTCCTGGTAGCGACGCATCTGGCTGTCGTGCTCGCCGGCCTCATCGCGGGTGTCCACCACTTCGGGGGCCATCGGAGCCGTCGGATCGCTGGGGCTCATCGCCTATGCAGTATCGCATCAACTTAGGCAGATGTGCATGCCCATCAGGCCAGGTCCGCCCTCTGGAGCCGGCGCGCCGGCGTACCGAGTGGCAGATCGCGCGCTCCGAAGCTGATCCACCAGCATTGGTACGATCGCTGCTATCGGCCTCGCTCGACCCTCACCGTCGAGGAGACGCGCTCATGTCGAGGCAGACCGAATACCAGGCGCTCCGGGATCGCCACGTCCCGAAGGGCCCCTCCCACGCCACCCCCGCCTTCATCAAGGAGGCGCGCGGGGCCGTGATGATCGACCTCGACGGCCGGGAGCTCATCGACTTCGCGGGTGGGATCGGGGTGATGAACGTCGGCCACTCGCACCCCAAGGTCGTGGCCGCCATCCAGGATCAGGCCGCGAAGTTCACCCACACGTGCTTCCACGTCGCGATGTACGAGCCGTACGTCGACCTCGCGGCGAGGTTGAACGAGCTCTCCCCCGGCGACTTCCACAAGAAGACGATGTTCGCCAACAGCGGCGCGGAGGCGGTCGAGAACGCCGTCAAGGTCGCGCGCCACGCCACCGGCCGGCCGGCGGTGATCGCCCTCGAGGGATCCTTCCACGGCCGCACCCTGCTGACGATGACGCTCACCAGCAAGGTGAAGCCGTACAAGCTCGGCTTCGGGCCGTTCGCGCCCGAGGTCTACCGGATGCCGAACGCGTACTGCTACCGGTGCCCGTTCGGCCTCCGCTACCCCTCCTGTGACGTCGCCTGCGCCGACTACCTCGAGGAGTTCTTCATCGGGAACGTCGCGCCCGAGCAGACCGCCGCGGTCATCGTGGAGCCGATCCAGGGCGAGGGGGGCTTCGTCACCCCGCCGCCGGAGTACTTCGCGAAGCTCCAGGCCATCTGCAAGAAGTACGGCATCGTCCTCGTCATCGACGAGGTGCAGACGGCCATGGGGCGCACCGGGAAGCTCTTCGCCATCGAGCACTGGGGCATCGCCCCCGACGTCGTCACGACCGCGAAGAGCCTGGCGGGTGGGCTCCCGCTCAGCGCCGTGACCGGCCGGGCGGAGCTGATGGACGGGCCCCACGTCGGTGGGCTGGGCGGCACCTTCGGCGGGAACCCGGTCGCCTGCAGCGCGGCGCTGGCCGTCCTCGAGGTCCTCCTCGGAGAGGGGTTCCTCGCCAGGGCGGAGGCGCTCGGAGCGGAGATGTGGCGCCGGTTCGAGGCCTTGCAGCGCCGCTTCGAGATCATCGGCGACGTGCGGGGCAAGGGGCCGATGCTCGCCATCGAGCTCGTGCGCGATCGGGTGAAGAAGACGCCGGCCAGCGCCGAGACCAAGAAGCTGGTGAAGCTCTGCTACGAGAAGGGGCTCGTCCTCATCGCGTGCGGCAACCACGGCAACGTCATCCGCACGCTCATGCCGCTCGTCATCACCGACGAGCAGCTCGACCGTGGCTTCGCGATCCTCGAATCGGCGCTCCAGGAGCTCTCGCCCGAGCGGTGATCGCGGCCTTCACCCTGGAGGAGATCGACGATGGCGACCCTGACGCCCACCCCTCGCACCACGGTGCGGCAGCGCGCGGATCGAGGCTCGTATGATCGCGCGGTGATCGACGCGATCCTCGACGAGGGCCTCGTGTGCCACGTGGGCTTCTCCGTCGAGGGGCAGCCGTACGTGCTGCCGATGAACTACGCCCGCGTGGGCGACCGGCTCTTCCTCCACGGGTCCAGGGCCAGCCGGCTGCTGACGTCGCTGGCGAAGGGCGTCCCGGTCTGCCTCACCGTCACCCTGCTCGACGGCGTCGTGCTCGCGCGCTCGGCCCTCCGCCACTCGCTGAACTACCGCTCCGTCGTCGTCCTCGGGACGGCCACCGAGGTCACGGACCGCGCCGAGAAGCGCGCCGCGATGGAGGCGATCCTCGAGCACGCCGTGCCCGGGCGCGGCCGCGAGGTCCGCCCGCCGAGCGACGCGGAGCTCGACGCGACGCTGGTCGCCGCCCTCCCACTGCTGGAGGCGTCGGCGAAG
>Ga0318574_10000832_pt1 | contig 10297 bp, 9 predicted proteins | sample GRESIP089b5f22_FD_202527 | JGI IMG/M metagenome (GOLD analysis project Ga0318574, IMG submission 202527) | Tropical soil microbial communities from Luquillo Experimental Forest, Puerto Rico - GRE.SIPMG.089b5f22 | ecosystem: Environmental > Terrestrial > Soil > Tropical forest > Bulk soil...
GGGCGCGCTGCGAGCTGGCCGCCGAGCTGCTGGCCGACATCGGCCACCTGGACGCCCAGCGGCGCGAGGTCAAGAAGAAGCTGGCCGCCGCGGTCACGGCATCCGGCACCAGCCTCACCGAGGTGTCCGGCGCCGGGCCGGTCATCGCCGCCACCGTCATCGGCGACGTCATCACCGTGGCCCGGTTCCCCAGCCGGGATCATTTCGCCGCCTGCAACGGCACCGCCCCAGTCGAGGTGTCCTCGGGGCAGCGGACGATTTACCGGCTGTCGCTGCGCCGCAGCCGGCGCCTCAACCATGCCGTCCCTATGGCCGCGATCACCCAGATCCGGCACAAGCACAGCGACGGCCGCGCCTACTACCAGCGCAAGCTCGCCGAGGGCACGACCCGCAAGGAGGCGCTGCGCTGCCTCAAACGGCGGATCAGCGACGCCATCTACGCGCGGCTGCGCGCCGATGCCCGCACGGCGGGCCCGGGAGGGCAACCGGGGAACGACACTGGCTCCAGCGTGACCGGCTCACACCCCGGGCACCGGCTCTTCGGACAAGCCACTTTCGGGCCCGAGCCCGGCCTACCTGCCCCGGCAACGTTCACGCAGGCCACGCCAGCACCCGAGCCGTCAGCGAAGAAAATCCAGCGAGCCACTTGACAACGCCGACAACAAAGAGGATTCGATACGGGGTTCCCCTGAAAGCGTGGACACTTCGAATTGGCTGATCTTGCCTGTCCGTGCTTCCCGATAGCTGCCATGTTCCGCCGGAGCGCAGGCCCTGTCCAGGGGAGGAACGACCTTGACAGGGCTGAGCACCGGCCGATCCTTGGCGGCGGAGAAGCGCGGGCATCTCAGGCTGCCTTCCTGGCCTTAAGTGTTTGTTCGTAGTTGACCGGGGACATCATGCCCAGCGCGGAATGCCAGTCGGCGCACGTTGGAGTGCAACCCGTCGGCGCCGATGACCAGGCTGAACGTCCGGGGCGGCGCGTGCTCGAACGAAACGTCTACGCCGCCGAGGCGCTCATCCAGGCGGGTGACCGAGTCGCCGAACAGGTACTCGGTGGTCTCCCGGGTCGCCTCGTGCAGGATCTGGGCCAGGTCGCCGCGCAGGATCTCGACGTCGCCGGCGAACACATGGGCCGGCATCTGCGCCACTGGCCTGCCCTGCTCGTCGACGATGGTGGTAGCCGACAGCTGGGTCTGCCGGGTCTTGATCGCGTCCAGGATGCCCATCTTGGCCAGCACGGTCAGGTGGACGGCGCCGCGGAAGTCGACGGCGTAGCCGCCGCCGCGCAGCTGCGGTGCCCGCTCCACCACCGTGGGGTGGAAGCCGTGCCGGCTCAGCCACCAGGCCAGGGCGGGCCCGGCGACGCTAGCGCCGGAAATCAGGATGTCGCGGTTGTCGTCCATGCCTCGAACCATTCTTTGTCTAGATTTAGCGATCGGACGATGGCCACGCGCCAGGTGGCAAGGTCAATGGCTGATACCGCTCGCGCCGCACGGGTTGGACGGCCCGGGCACGGGCCCGGCGGCGCGGCGGGGTCCTGCGGGCCAGCGTCAGGATGGCAGCGGGGTGGAGATGTCGACGGCGATGCGCCAGTTGCCGGCGGGGCCGCGCTGCCAGATGGTCGCATCCCAAGATGCCCGGCGGATGCCTCCGGGGATCTCGACGGTCACGGTGCACAGGACATAGCCCAGATCGCCCGAGTAGTGTGCGTCGTGCAGCTCGATGGCCCGCCGTGCCCCGGCCGCCTGGGCCCGGGCGATGGCCGAACGCCAGAACAGCTCGACCGCGCCGTGGCCCCGGACCGGGGTGATGCCATCGGCCATGAGCCGCGCCTGCTCGGTGTAGTAGGAAGTCATCGATTCCGGGTCAGCCGCGTAGAAGAGCTCCTCGAAGGTCCGCGTGAAGCGCTCTAGTTCGGGCTGACCGAAGGTTGTCAGTGATGCCATGGTGCTATTCCTCCTGTTACCTGCCTTGCGCGTCTTGCTGCCTGCCCCGCGCCGCAGACCCGGCCAGCAGGGGCAAGACGATGTCATCGACGAGGTGGCCGGCGAACCGCTGGCCGAGCTCGCCGCCCGCGGCTATCTGGCGGAACACCTGGGCCTCGACGACCTCATGCACCAGGGGCGCCAGCCTGGCGGCGTCGTCTGCGGGCAGCTCCCCGCGCCCGACGGCGCGCGCGACGAGCTCGGCCGATACCGAGTCCTCATCGAACATCGACCGCAGGCTCCCGGCCAGCTCGGGGTCTGCCCGCATGGCGTGCACCAGGCCGCTCATCATGGCCATGAACTCCGGGGTGAGATGCTCGCGCATCGCCTGGAGCACTGACAGCAGGTCGCCGCGCAAGCTGCCGGTATCGGCCGAGCGCAGCACCCGCCCTGCGATGTAGGCGTCCACCGCGGCCCGGACCAGTTCCGGCTTGCCAGGCCAGCGCCGGTAGATCGTGGTCTTGCTGGCGTGCGCCCGGGCGGCCACCGCGTCCATGGTCATGGCCTCGTACCCGGCCTCGCCGAGCAGCCCGATGACAGCGGACAAGATCGCCCGCTCCCGGGACACGCCCCGGCTGCGCCGCTCACCGCCCATGCCACCTCCGTTCTGCCGCCACTTGTGTACGATACCGTATCGTACACATAAATGTCACGACCCGCGGGCCAAGACCAGCCCGCTGCCGCCTGGCTGCCGCCCCCGCACACCCGGATAACGAGCGACCGACGCAGATGAGTAAGACGTTCAAGCTCGACATCCTGCGGACCGCCGCTGACCACCGTCCGCGCGCACTTACGGCGACGGGTGAGAGCGTTGCGAAAGGGTGATATGGGCGCAACTCTGCCTGCCGTCGACCCCATGAGCTGTCGCGCCGAGTCGGCGATCCGGCCGCATGAAGAGGCCTGTTTCCCGGTCGCGCTGCGTGTTCACGCCGCGGGAGGTACGCGAACCGTAACCGCTGATGGGTGCGGCGCGGTTGGTCACAGGACGTAAATGGCGCGTTCGTCATCATCGTGATTTGGCATGACTTGCTCGTTGCACGCCAGGGCAATGTACGCTCTGCGGTCTGTTCTTGGATGTCGGCTGATCCGCGTCAGGGCATCGGGTCGTCGTGACGGCGGCAAGCTGCCCATGAGCATTTCGTGATGCCTCGCGCCCAGGGCGCTGGTGCCGGGGCGCCGGTGCCAGCCGATAATGGGTTGGTGCCGGGTTTGCTGAGCGAGGGCCGGGTCACGGCCAACGGGCTGCAGTTCGCTTACCTGGACGGGGGCAGCGGGCCGCTGGTCGTGCTGTTGCATGGCTGGCCGGACACGCCGCACACCTGGGACCACCAGATGGCCGCCCTGGCCGGGGCTGGCTTCCGGGTGGTAGCACCGTGGCTGCGCGGCTATCCGCCCACCGAGATCCCGCGGTCGGGCTACTTCGACATCGGCACGCTGGCGCTGGATGTCCGCGAGCTGATCCGGGCGCTCGGCGGCGGCGATCCGTGCCTGCTCGTCGGCCAGGACTGGGGCGCGTCGATCGGCTACCAGGTGCTCGCCGCCTTCCCCGAGGTCGTGCGGCGCGCGGTGGTGATGGCCGTGCCGCATCCGGTCCAGACCCGGGAGTCGCTGCTGCGCGCCGAGCATGTGCACCGTTCCTTCCACTGGTTCTTCTTCCAGCTTCCGCAGCTGCCCGAGCGGGCGCTGAGCGCGGACAACTACGCGTTCGTGGACTGGTTGTGGGATTACTGGACCGTGCCCGGCTTTACCGATCAGGAGCACCTGGCCGAGGTGAAGCGTATGCTGGCCGCCCCTGGCGCGCTGGAGGCGACACTCGGTTACTACCGGGCTATGTTCGACCGGGCCAGAGCGGACCCGGACCTGGCGGAGGTGCGGCAGGCGGCAGACCGGCCGATCGTGGTGCCGACCCTCGCCCTGTGCGGCGCCGAGGACAAGCGGGCCGAGCTGATGCAAGGCCAGGCCCGGCACTTCGCCGGCCCGTACCGGTTCGGGCTCGTGCCAGGCAGCAGCCACTTCCTGCAGCGCGAGCAACCGCAGGCGGTCACGAAACTCGTCCTGGACTGGTTCGCCCGGGAATAGCCGGTTTCCTTACACCCGGTCACGCGGGGTCAGAAAACTACGATCGTGCGACCTGCGCCGCGTCGCGGCTGCGGGAACCGGGTCGCCCGGCATGCCAGGATCAGCCGGGCACACCAGGATCGTCCCGGCGTGGTGCCCGTTTCTCGCGGCGGCGCAGTAGCACAGAGGACGTCCGGGTTCAGAATGATCACGGTGGCCGCGCGCCACCCGCGGCGGGAGCCGCCGACGAGCTGCTGTCTGATCCCGGGGGGTAGCGTGCTGGCACGGGAGGCAGGTCCGGCCCGCTCGCTCCGATCCCATCGGCCGGGTTCACGGGGTCTCGGGGGAACGTTGGCTCGGCTGACCGCCAGTTACCCGCCGCGATCACAGCAAGGGCCAGCAACGAAAAATATCCAATTGTGAGTAGGCGTTGCGGGCCTGGCCGGGATGGCAGTGAGCCGGGCTCGTAACGTTGAGAGGTCCCGGCAGGCCTGGCTCTCATATCCGCTGCCGGCTGCGCTTGTGGCCTGGCTTTCGAACGACGTGCCAGCTTGCCGGGGCCTCGCCGTGGCGTGGCTCATAAGAGGTGCGCGAGCGCCAAGCGTGATCCCTGGAATTGGGCGTGCCCGCCGCGGTCGTTACCCCAGGTCAAGGACAGGGAGGAGGACGTTCCCATGGTGGCGGTGATGATCGGGATCGACCCGCATAAGGCCTCGCATACCGCGGTGGCGATCGACCCGGCGGAAGCGCCGCTGGGCCAGGTGCGGGTACGGGCCTGCGCTGCCCAGACGGAGCGGCTGCTGGAGTGGGCGCAGGCCTGGCCGCAGCGCACCTGGGCGGTCGAAGGCGCGGGCGGGGTGGGCCACCTGCTGGCCCAGCAGCTGGCCGCCGCGGGTGAGCGGGTGCTGGATGTGCCGCCCACGCTGGCCGCCCGGGTGCGGCTGCTCGCGACGGGAAACATCAACAAGAATGACCCGAATGATGCCCGGTCGGTGGCGGTCGCGGCGCTGCGCTCGGCCGGGGTCCGCGAGGTCCGCCGTGATGATCACGCCGCGGTGCTCAAGGTCTGGTCCAAGCGCTACCGGGATCTGGGCCGGGCCCGCACCCAGGTGGCCTGCCGGCTGCACCAGGTGCTGTGCGAGCTGGTGCCCGGCGGCGTCCCCGGGGAGATCACCGCAGCCCAGGCGGAGCGAATCCTGGCATCGATCACCCCAGCGGAGGCGGTGCAGGCCGCCCGCTGGGAGCTCGCCGCCGAGCTCACCGAAGACCTGCGCGGCATCGATGCGCGGATCCGCCAGGCCAGGACCAAGCTCGCCGCAGCGGTCCGGGCGGCCGGGACCAGCCTGACCAGGCTGTTCGGCGTCGGCCCGGTGATCGCGGCCGCGGTCATCGGCGACGTCGGCCAGGTGGCCCGCTTCCCGGACCGGGACCACTTCGCCGCCTACAACGGCACCGCACCGATCGAGGTGTCCTCCGGCGGCCGCAAAATCTGGCGGCTGTCCCGGCGCGGCAACCGCCGCCTCAACCATGCCATCCACATGGCCGCGGTCACCCAGATCCGCCACCGGCACAGCCAGGGCCACGCCTACTACCAGAAGAAACTGGCCGAAGGCAAGACCGGCAAAGAAGCCCTGCGCGCGCTGAAACGCCAGGTCAGCGACGCCATCTACGCCTGCCTCCAAGCCGATGCCCGGCGCGCCGCAGCCCACGTCAAGGGCCCGGGAGGGCAACCGGGGAACGGCTCTGACTCCAGCGCGGCCGGCTCACACCCCGGACACCGGCTCTTCGGACAAGCCACTCCCGGACCCCGCCACCACACTACGACCGCGGCCAGCGACCCAGCGCCCGGCCCTGCCAGTGCCCGGGGCAGAGCCGGCCATTCCTCGATCGCTGCCACCTTGCCGTTGGCGAAGCCGCAGGTCCAGGTGCAGCGCCCGCAGCGAAGCGAGGACGAACGACCTGGAGGTGCGGCAAGACAACGGCCATACTCGGCCGCGAGGAAGGCCTGGGGCCAAGGTTCGCAGGCAAAGCCACAGCGCCCGGAAGCCGCCTCACGCGCCCGCGAAAAAGACCGACGGAACCCTTGACGATCGCACAAAGAGGTGTTCGTTCTGGCCGGGCTGACCCAATTTGATCATGGTCTTCGGGTCCGCGCGGATTGGGTTATTCGGCGCAGGTCCGGTGGTGGCTGAGTGCGTTGGGCGATGCGATAGCGAGTCGGCCGGCCGGGGTTTGGGATGAGGCCGCTGTGTTCTATAGGGATAATCAGCCGAGCCTTGCTGATGAGAGCGTGCAGATGAGGTTGTTCTTGGGCATCTTCAGACAACTGCGTTCTGCCGGGCGGCCTCCCGGAACCACTCGGCACTGAGCTTCAGGGTGCGTTCCAGTGTCTGGAAGTCGACGTGGATCAGGCCGAACCGGTCGCCGAAGCCGGAGAGCCATTCGAGGTTGTCCTGGGCGCTCCAGTGGAAGTACCCATGCACCGGCACGCCCTCCGCGGTCGCCCGCTGGAGCTGGCCCAGGCAGGCGCAAGAACATCACCCGGTCGGAGTCGTAGACGTTCCCGTCCTCGGATAGCTGGTCCGCTGCGGCGCAGCCGTTCTCGGTGATGAAGATCGACTCTGGCGCCCAGATCGAGGTGACCTGGCGGGCAGCCCAGTACATGACCTCGGGGTCGAAGATGTGCCAGTCGGCGGCCATGGTGGGGTGCGAGGCGCTAAACGGGATGGTGCGGTATCCCGGCGGCTCATCACACGGTGCGACGTAGATGTTCGGCCGGTACACGTTGATCCCGGCGAAATCGACCGGGGAGCCGATGGCCGCCAGTTCCGCGTCGGTGAACCTCGGGGCGTCACGCCCGGCGGCGGCGAGGTAGGCGTCGGTGTACCGGCCCTCCAGCATGACGGTCAGGAACGCGGCATTGAGCTCGCGGGTGGCCGTCTCGGCCGCCCTCACGTACTCAGGCCTGTCGATGACCGGCACCGCGGCGGCCATGTTCTCAGCAAAGCCGACCTTCGTGCCGGCCCGCCCGGAAGCGCGGATCGCCTGCACCGCCAGGCCGTGGCCCAGCACGGCGTGGTGCCGGACCTGGTTCAGCCCGGCCGCGCGGAGCTGCAGCGCGGGGGGGCGCCCCCCATGCGGATGGTCTTCCCGCCGCCGACCTGGACCTCAACCCCGCGGTACCCGGCCTCCACGAACGAGCGGAGCTCGTTGATCGTGAAGAAGTGCTTCACCCGGTCGCCGAGCTGCCCGGCCACATACCCGGTCCCAGATCGACTCGCCCTTGCCATCCTCGTCCCAGGCACCCTCGACCTGGTACGCCGACGTCGCCACACCCCAGTAGAACCCCTCCGGAAACCGCCGCCCGGCGGAACCGGGCGTCGCAGCGGTACTCGCGTTCACTCCCGAACCTCTTCATGACAGCACTGAAGCGGCCCGGCAGTCCTCACTGCCGATAGCACGACCCTCCCCGGTGACGGCGCAATTGGCAACGGGCCAGATACCACCGCCTGCGCGCCCGAGCGACCACGGGTGCGAAACCTGGCGCGTCCCAGCGCCACTGCCCATCGCGACGGGGACTCTGCCGCAGACCCGGCCTTCCCAAGCCAGCGATCACCCCGCGGTGCTGGCTGCCGAGGCAGCGCGCTCGCGTAGCCGCCGATCGGGCGCGTCCGATGACGCCTGCAGTCGATATTCTGCGTGCGCGTCCGGGCGTTCCTCATCGGCACTCCGGGACACGACGAGCGTCACCCCGTCTAGAAGTCGGACATCCGCCGGCAGATGTCGTTCCGTCGCCGTTGGACCCCCGGCGGACCAGTTCACGGATCGCATCGGGACCCCTGCGGGCAGCCGCACGCGTAGCATCGCCGCCATGCCTGCCCCGCGCTGGTTCTTTCGTTTCATGTACGACCGCGAGAGCGCGGCCTGGGATCGGCGGCGCAACGAGCCGGAGCATCGTGAGCTGGTCGAGCGGACCGCCGATGAGCTCGCCAACGTGGTTGCACCGCCCGGGCCGGTAGCCGACCTCGGCTGCGGACCTGGCGCGCACGCGCTGGCCCTGGCGCGGCGCGGCTACGACGTCGCCGGCGTCGACGGGTCACCTCGCATGGTCCAGGTCGCGCGCGCACGAGCCGCGCGCGACGGGGTCGACGCGACGTTCGACGTGCACGACGTCAGCAAACCGCTCCGCTTCGCGGACGCGTCGCTGGGAGGTGTCCTCGCGATCCTCGTCCTGCAGCACCTCCCGCATCCGGCGGCCTTTCTCGCCGAGATCCGGCGCTGCCTCCGGCCCGGCGGGCACCTGCTGATCACCGCTCCCGCCCGCGGCAGCACGTCGCGCACGTCCCGGGACCTGTACTGGCGGCTGCGCGCAGCGTGCTATCACCTTGTGCCCGGCGTCGTCCGCTTCTACGACACGAACTGCCTCACTCGTCTGGTCGAGGACCAGGGCCTGACCGTCATCGAGTTCAAAGTCGAGCCCGGTCGCGTGAGCGTGCTGGCTCGCTCATGACGTCGCACGCCGAATGTGCCCCCCAACGCCGGATCGCGGGCGCACATAATGACCTCATCCGGCGGGCTAACATATCCCGGAAGCGCCAACGCGCATATATCCGCCCGATTGCTGGCGCTATGTCCGAACGGTGAAGCCTTCCAGCGGCGGGCACGCGGATCGGGCAATCTGAGCGCTCGCTGCGTCTTGGCCGTGATGATCGGAGCGCAGGGGGCCGGGTGTCCGAGGGAAAGCTTCGCCGGGAGTCATGGCCGGTCCCCGACGGCGGGTGTGAGTCGTGTGCCGCCTCTCGCTTCATCGGATCGTCGGCTCTATGCTCATCGAGGGATCTTCGCTTTGTCGTCGTCGCGGCACTCGACGATCCGCAAGACGCCCAGCGGACGCGGACGGGGAGGACACGATCATGAGCGACACCACGACTGCGAGCGCGGAGGGCGCGGTCCGGCCATTCCGGATCGAGGTACCTCAGGGCGAGATCGACGAGCTGCGCCGCCGCATCGATGCGACGCGCTGGCCGACCAGGGAACTCGTCACCGATCGATCGCAGGGTGTGCAATTGGCGGCGATACAGAACCTCGCGGGGTACTGGACGACCGAGTACGACTGGCGCCGGTGCGAGGCGCGATTGAACGCGCTGCCGCAATTCAAGACCGAGATCGACGGGCTGGACATCCACTTCATCCACGTCGAGTCGGCACACGAGAACGCGTTGCCGTTGATCATGACGCACGGCTGGCCGGGCTCGGTCGTGGAGCTGCTCGAGACTATCGGCCCGCTCACCGACCCGACCGCGCACGGCGGCCGCGCTGAGGACGCGTTCCACCTCGTACTGCCGTCGATCCCCGGCTACGGGTTCTCCGGCGAGCCGGCCGAGCTCGGCTGGGGCCCTGTCCGTATCGGGCAGGCGTGGGCTGAGTTGATGCGGCGCCTGGGTTACACCCGGTACGTCGCGCAGGGGGGCGACGTGGGATCCCAGGTCACCGACGCGATGGGCCGCCTGGCACTCGACGGGCTGATCGGCATCCACACCAATCTTCTCACGCCCGCGCTGGGCGATGCCGAGGCCCTGAGCCAGTCGCCGCCCTCGGCAGAAGAACGTGCCGCCCTCGACGCGCTCGCCGAATTCCATGCGACCGGCGCTGGGTACTTCGTGGAGCAGGCGACGCGCCCGCAGACGATCGGCTACGCCTTGCTGGATTCACCCGTCGCGCTGGCGGCGTGGATGATCGATCACGATACGGACAGCTACCAGAAGATCGCCCGCGGCTTTACCGGCGGGCAACCCTCGGGCAATCTCACCCGGGACCACATCGTGGACAACATCACCCTGTACTGGCTGACAGGCACCGGGGCGTCGGCTGCGCGCTCGTACTGGGAAGAAGGACAAGAAAATGCTCGTGCGGCCGGCCACGCTCCCGCGCCGGTCTCGATTCCGGTCGGCTTCACGACGTTCCCCGGGGAGATCTGGCGGACCCCGCGCAGCTGGGTCGAGAAGGCCTACCCCAACGTCATCTACTTCAACGAGGTGGACAAGGGCGGTCACTTCGCCGCTTGGGAGGAACCGGGGCTCTTCTCGCAAGAGTTGCGCGCCGCCTTCCGCCCGCTGCGCTAGCCCGCACTCGTGCACTAGGCGATACCTGCACAACCGGTGACTGGCCGTTCGACGGGTCGATGCGGCATTGGCTCGACCGAACATAACTGCCGATCCGTGCCTCAGCCCCAACGCCCGAATCTGAGTCTCGAT
>Ga0318574_10000840_pt1 | contig 10283 bp, 9 predicted proteins | sample GRESIP089b5f22_FD_202527 | JGI IMG/M metagenome (GOLD analysis project Ga0318574, IMG submission 202527) | Tropical soil microbial communities from Luquillo Experimental Forest, Puerto Rico - GRE.SIPMG.089b5f22 | ecosystem: Environmental > Terrestrial > Soil > Tropical forest > Bulk soil...
GACCGGCGGCAAGCAGTACAAGGTCGCCAAAGACGATGTGATCTCGGTTGAGAAGCTCGCGGGCGAGCCCGGTGCCGCGATCGAGCTCGGCGAAGTGCTGATGATCGGCGAGGGGGCCGAGGTCACCACTGGGACACCTCTGCTGGCCGGCGCGTCGGTCGCTGCCACCGTCGTCCAGCAGACGCGCGCGCCCAAGATCATCGTCTTCAAAAAGAAGCGGCGACACAACTACCGGCGCAAGAAGGGGCATCGCCAGTACCAGACCGTACTGCGGATTGCCGAGATCAGAGGTGCCGGCGGTCCGGGGCATGAGGGTCCGGGGCATGAGGAAGGAGTGACGGATGGCGCATAAGAAAGCGGGCGGCTCCTCGCGCAACGGGCGCGACAGCCGCGGCCGGCGGCTCGGCGTCAAGAAGTTCGGCGGCGAGATCGTCGTTCCCGGCCACATCATCGTGCGTCAACGCGGCACCAAGTTTCATGCGGGGACGCATGTCGGCATCGGCCGCGACCACACGATCTTCGCGACCTCGGGTGGTGCGGTCAGGTTCCACGCGGGTCGTGCCGGGCGTACCTATATCTCGATCGTGCCGCCGACCGCGCCGGCGGCGGAGGCCGCCGAGTAGCTGTCCGAGGCGGCAGCCCATTCGGGGCGCTGTCGAAGCCCCATGCAATTCCTCGACCAATGCAAGATCTATTTGAAGAGCGGTGACGGCGGACGCGGAGCCGCGAGCTTTCGCCGCGAGAAGTTCATCGAGTTCGGCGGCCCGGACGGTGGCGACGGCGGCAAAGGCGGCGACATCGTCTTTGCCGCGGCGGACAATCTGAACACGCTGATCGACTACCGCTATCGCCAGCATTTCCGGGCATCGGCCGGCCAGCCGGGGGCCGGGCGCGAGCGCACCGGCGCCGCCGGCGAGAATCTCGTCCTACAGGTCCCGGTCGGGACCCAGATCATGGATGCCGAGAACCAGCAGGTGCTCGCCGATTTCACTCGCCCCGGCGAGCGGCGGGTCTTTTTTAAGGGCGGTGACGGTGGCTTCGGCAACGTGCATTACAAGAGCTCGACCAATCGCTCGCCGCGGCGCGCCGATCCCGGCTGGCCCGGGCGCGAGGCTTGGGTCTGGCTACGCTTAAAGCTCATCGCCGATGTCGGTCTCGTCGGTCTGCCCAACGCAGGTAAGTCGACCTTCCTCGCCGCCGTCTCGCACGCCCAGCCCAAGATCGCCGACTACCCGTTCACGACCTTGAAGCCACAGCTCGGCGTCGTACGGCTGCATGACGAGGAGTTCCTGTTGGCCGACCTCCCCGGGTTGATCGAGGGTGCCAGCGAGGGTGCCGGGATCGGCACCCGCTTTCTCGGTCATGTCGAGCGCTGCTTGGTGATCTTCCACCTGATCGACGGCACCTTCGAAGATGTCGCCGACGCTTATCGCACGATCCGCCAGGAGCTCGCCTTCTACGGTCACGGCCTTGCGGGCAAGCCGGAGATCGTCGCGCTCAACAAAACCGACGCACTCGACCCCAGGGCGGTACGTCTGAAGCTCGGGGAGCTGCGGCGCGCCACGGGGCATGGCACGCCGGTTCTACCGGTGTCGGGGGCGGCCGGTGCCGGCGTTCCGGGAGCGCTCGAGGCGGTGCTCGCCGCCCTCGCGGCGACGCGCGGCGGCGGGGACGCCGCTGGGGCGGAGACCAGGTCTCTCGCCGTGGCCCCATGACTCCGGCTGACGCGCTTGCCGGCGCGCGGCGGCTGATTGTCAAAATCGGCTCGGCGCTCTTGGTCGCCGAAAGCGGCGAGATCCGCCGCCCATGGCTTGCAGCACTCGCCGCCGATGTCGCCCGCTGCCGTGCGGGCGGCCAGGAGGTGATCCTCGTCTCTTCAGGGGCAATCGCGGTCGGCCGCCGACACCTCGGCCTCGCGGGTCGGAGGTTGCGACTCGAGGAGAAGCAGGCAGCTGCCGCGACCGGGCAGATCCGGTTGGCCCACGCCTATCAGGAGGCGCTCGCCGATCACGGCATCACCGTCGCTCAAATCCTGCTGACCCTCGACGACACCGAGGAACGCCGGCGCCACTTGAACGCACGCGCCACCTTTGCCCAGCTGATGGCGCTCGGCGCCGTTCCGGTCGTCAACGAGAACGACACGATCGCCACCGCCGAGATACGCTTTGGCGACAACGACCGGCTCGCCGCCCGAGTCGCCCAGATGACGAGCGCTGACATGCTGGTGCTGCTTTCCGACATCGACGGTCTCTACACCGCAGATCCGCGCCAGGACCCGGGTGCGCGGCACGTGCCGATGGTGCGCGAGATCGGGCCCGAGATCGAGGCGATGGCTGGCGAGGCCGCACCGGGCTACAGCTCGGGTGGGATGGTGACCAAGCTTGCCGCCGCCCGCATTGCGATGCATGCAGGCTGCCACATGCTTATCGCCCAGGGAAAAGGTGCCAGCTCTCCGCTCGCGGCGATCGAGGCGGGCGGCCGCGCGACGTTGTTCTTGCCACGCGGCGAGCCGCGTTCGGCACGCAAAGCGTGGATCGCCGGTACCGTCAACCCGTCGGGCACGCTGACCGTCGACGATGGCGCGGCCGGCGCGCTGCGACACGGCAAGAGCCTGTTGCCGGCCGGTGTCGTCGCGGTCGAAGGGGTTTTCGAACGCGGCGACGCGGTGATCATTAGCACCCGCACCGGCAATGAGGCCGGGCGCGGCCTCTCGGCCTATTCGAGCGCCGACATCCGCCGCATCGCCGGCTACAAGAGTGGTGAAATTGCCGGCATCCTCGGCTACCGTGGGCGCGACGAGATCATTCATCGCGACGATCTGGTGGTGACCGAAAGCTGATGACCGAGACCCTATTGCGCGAGAGAATCCAGAGCTCAGAGCCCGATCTGACGACGGCGATGGCCGAAATCGGGCGTCGTGCCCGCATAGCGTCGGCCGCGCTTGCCCTCGCCTCCGCCGAAGCCAAGGTCACGGCGCTGCGTGAGGCGGCCCGGGCGGTGCGCGTCCGGCAAAACGAGATCCTCGCGGCCAATACCCGCGACCTCGAAGAGGCCGAGAACGAGGGCCTCTCTCCGGCACTGCGTGACCGGCTGGCACTCGATCCCGAGCGGCTTGAGGCGATTGCCGCGGGGCTCGAGGCGATTGCCGATCTGCCCGACCCGGTCGGCCGGATGCTGGCTTCCTGGACCAGGCCGAATGGGCTCACGATCGAGCGGGTCGCCGTACCGCTCGGGGTCATCGGCATCATCTATGAGAGCCGGCCCAACGTCACGGTCGATGCCGGCGGACTGGCACTCAAATCCGGCAATGTCGCGATCCTGCGCGGCGGGTCAGAGAGCTTCTACTCGTCGCGCGCGCTGGTCGCGGCCTTGCAGGCGGGGCTGCGCGCCGCGGGGCTCCCCGAGGATGCGGTCCAACTGGTGCCGACGCGCGACCGCGCCGCGGTCGGGCTCATGCTGGCGATGAATGGCGTGATCGACATCATCGTGCCGCGCGGCGGGACGTCTTTGATCGAGCGGGTGCAGCGCGAGAGCCGGATACCGGTGATCGCCCATCTTGAGGGGCTGTGCCACACCTATGTCGACGGCGCCGCTGACCCGGAGAAGGCCCGAAGGATCGTGCTCAACGCCAAGATGCGCCGGGTCTCGATCTGCGGGGCCACCGAGACCCTGCTCGTCGACCGCAAGATCGCAGCGACGGTCTTGCCGCCGATCCTCGCCGACCTGCGCACCGCCGGATGCGATTTGCGCGGCGATCCCGAGGTCCTGTCGCTCGACCGCGAGGTCAAGCCGGCGACCGAGCAGGACTGGCGGACCGAATACCTCGACGCGATCCTTGCCATCCGCGTCGTCGACGGCTTGGAGGAGGCGGTCGCCCATATCGAGCGCTTCGGCTCGCACCACACCGATGCGATCGTGACCGAGGATCACGCTGTGGCGGAGCGCTTCCTGCGCGAGGTCGACAGCGCCATCGTGCTGGTCAACGCCTCGACCCAATTCGCCGATGGCGGCGAGTTCGGCATGGGTGCGGAGATCGGCATCTCGACCCAACGGCTGCCGCCGCGCGGACCGGTCGGTGCCGCCGAGCTGACGACCTACAAATACCTCGTTCGCGGCAGCGGGCAGGTGCGCCCCTGAGCGCCGCTGGCCGGGGCCGGCCGAGTACCGGCCGGCATCGCCGCATCGGGCTGTTGGGCGGCTCGTTCAACCCCGCCCATGGCGGCCATCTGCATTTGAGCCTGCTCGCCACCCGGCGCCTAGCGCTCGACGAGGTGTGGTGGCTGGTCTCGCCGCAGAACCCCTTGAAACCAGTCGCCGGCATGGCGCCGTTCGCCCTTCGGCTGGAGCACGCTCGGCGGGTCGCCGCCGGACACAAGCGCATTGTCGTAGGCGATCTCGAAGCCCGGCTCGGCGGTTCGCACTACACCGCCGACACCTTGAGGGCATTGCGCGGTCGCTTTCCGCGGCGGCGTTTCGTGTGGCTGATGGGCGCCGACAACCTTGTGCAATTACGCCGCTGGCATCGGTGGGACGAGATCTTCCGGACGGTCGCGATCGCCGTGTTCGATCGCCCTTGCCATTCTCTGAAGGCTCTCGGCAGCCTCCCCGCGCGGCGCTTTTCCCGACACCGCGTGCCGATCTCGGCGGCGCGCCGGCTGGCCGAGATGAAGCCGCCTTCCTGGGTGTTTTTCCACAGCCGGCTCGACAGAAGCTCGGCGACCCGGATCCGTTCCGAGCGCCAGGAGATGTTGTCCCGAATCTTCACGGAGCAGAGACCCGAATTGTCGACGATCACCACTCTCACTCCCCGCACCCGGCCGATGCAACCCCGATCGGCCGCGTCGCCGTCCCTCCTCGAGCTGATCCGGCAGACGCTCGGGGATGGCAAGGCCGAGGACATCGTCACGATCGAGCTCGCCGGTAAGACGACGATCGCCGATCAAATGGTGATCGCCAGCGGCCGCTCGGCACGGCAGGTGCTGGCATTGACCGAGCATCTCGAAGAGGCGCTGTCGCGGCGGATGCGAATCTCGGTCGAGGGCAAGACGCAGGGCGACTGGGTGCTGATCGATGCGAGCGATGTGATCGTGCACCTGTTCCGGCCCGAGATCCGCGCCTACTACAATCTCGAAAAGCTTTGGGGTGAGGCGCTCCCCGACAGCGAGGCAGTTCTCCAGTCGTAACCGGGACACCCGCCGATCCGCCTCCGCCTTCTTGCCATAGGCAAGCTGCGCAACGGTCCGTTCGCCGAGCTGCAGGCGCTTTATGCCGCGCGGATCGTGCCGCCTGTCGCGATCGTCGAGCTCGACGTCCGGCAGCACTTGCCCTCGGCGGCGCTGAAGATGCGCGAGGCGGGATTGATCCTCAGGGCGTTGCCTCCCCGGGCGCGGCTGATCGCCCTCGACGAGCGCGGCGCCATGTGGCCGAGCCGCGGTCTTGCCGAACGGCTCGCGGCATGGCGCGACCAAGGCGTGGCAGAACTTGCCTTTGCGATCGGCGGTGCAGATGGCCTCGGCGCCGAAGTCCTCGACCACGCCGACGCGACGTTGTCGCTTGGCCCGATGACCTGGCCGCATCTTTTGGCGCGCTGCATGCTGCTGGAGCAGCTTTACCGCGCCCAGCAGATTCTCGCCGGCCATCCTTATCACCGGGAATGACCTGCGGGCGGATTAGAGCGTCGTAGCTGTCACCTGATGGTGCCGAGTGAGGGATTCGAAACCCCCAGACCTTCGGTTTACAAAACCCAAAATAGGGTAGCACAGCAGTTACCGCGGGTGACCATCGTTAGCCAAAGATTCGATTAGTCGCTTTACATAACAGTAAGTTCGGCTTAACTTAGATAACATCGGATAACAAGCGTTAACCCGACGAGTCCGTTAGCCCGTGTTAGCCCAGGAAGCCAGACCGATGCCCGCCGCCGCCCGCAAGATCCAACTGACCGACCGCTCGCTCCAGGACCTTCGCCCCACCCCAGAGGGGCAACGCGCCGTTGTCTGGGACGCGCTGATGCCCGGCATGGCGGTGCGCGTCAGCGGCAAGGGCAAGCGGTCGTTCTACGCCGTCAAGCGCCGGGCCGGGGCGGCGCAGCCGAGCTGGGTGCTGCTGGGCCACTACCCGGTCATGACGCTCGCCGAGGCCCGTACCAGGGCGCGCGAGGCGATCGGCGCGCTAGTGGAGGGCAACGACCCGGCGGCGCTGGCCGAGGCGAAGCGCCGCCAGAAGGAGGAGGCCGAGCGCCAGCGCCAGGCGAGCACCTTCGCGACGGTCGCCGAGGACTTTGCCGGCCGCCTCATGAGCGGCCGGATACCCAAGGCGCGGGGCGAAGGGCCCTTGCGCCATCCCGGCGCGACCGCGGCCACCATCCGCCGCGAGCTGGTCCCTGCCTGGGGCGACCGGCCGATATCGGAGATCACCCGCCGCGACGTGATCGAGCTGATGGAAGCCATCCGCGACCGCGGCGGCCCCAAGCCCGAGCCGGGTACGCGACGGGCCTCGGGCGGCCCCTACGCCACGCGGCACGCGCTGGCCGCCGCGCGGCGGTTGTTCGATTGGCTCGTCGCCCGCGACGTCCTCGCCCAATCGCCCTGCGAGCGGGTGAAGTCGAAGGAGGTGCACGGTAGCCCGGAGGCGCGCAAGCGAGTCCTCGACGACGACGAGGTCAGGCGGGTCTGGGCCGCCGCCGAGGTCACCCCGTACCCCTACGGTCCGCTGGTGCGGATGCTGATGTTGACCGGGCAGCGGCGCAATGAGATCGCCGAGGCGACCTGGGGCGAGATCGAGGCGGCGCTGCTGACGATCCCTCCCGAGCGCATGAAGGCCGATGCCGGCCACGTCGTGCCGCTGACGCCCGCCGCGGTCGCGATCCTGGAGGGGCTACCGCGCTTCGCGGCCGGCGACTTCGTGTTCGCGGGCCAGACCGGAGCCCGGCCGTTCTCAGGCTTCAGCAAGGCTAAAAGACGCCTCAATGCGGCGTTGGGAGGCATGAAGCCGTTCACCTTGCACGACCTGCGGAGGACGACCAGGACGCGGATGGCCGAGCTGGGCGTCACGCCCTTCGTCGGCGAGCTGGTCATCGGCCACCGCCAGCGGGGCGTCCACGCCGTCTACGACCTGCACACTTACGACGACGAGAAGCGCGAGGCGCTGCTCAAGTGGGAGGCGAGGCTGTTGTCGATCGTCGCCGGTCCCGAGCCGGCGACGCCCGAGGTCGTGCCGATGAGGGCGAGCGCGTGAACGCGCGCTTCGCCGACGAGCTGGTCTCTGAGTTCGGCATCCCTCGCGGCGGGCTGGCCGAGGTCCTCGAAAGGTGGAAAGAGTCCTACGGGCGCGCGGTGCTGCGCGAACGAGGCAGCGCGTGGAGCGAGACCGAAGCGGCCAAGCTCGATGAACTCGACAGGACGTTCGGACGCTTGTGGGCTCTGCTGTTGGAGCTGGAGCCGCAGCTCGCCAGAGAATTGGCGGGCGTTGGCACCACAGACGCGCCGTGTTGTCCCGAGACGCGGTCGCCACGCGCTTGCCATCGGGGCTGAATACCGCGCTCCACACGTCATCCTCATGGCCTTTCAAGACGGCGATCTCAATTCCCGTCTCGGCATCCCACTGACGCGCCGTGTGGTCTTCAGACGCGGTCGCCACTCGGCTGCCATCGGGGCTGAACGCCGCGCTTGTCACCCGCTCCTCATGGCCCCTCAAGACGGCGATCTCGGTTCCCGTCTCGGCGTCCCACAGACGCGCCGTTTTGTCTGAGACGCGGTCACCACTCGCCTGCCATCGGGGCTGAACGCCTGATTGACCCTTTCCACCACTGGTAACACGGGGGGAGTTTCGGTTGTGCCATCGTAGCCTCTCACAGGGTTTGTCGAGGGCTACTGTATCCCCAACTGTATCCTCGAGTCGAGGAAAAAGGTAGTTAACTCAAGCGGTTATGGGGATTCCGCCATTCGGGACGCTGTCCCGAATCAACAGGGATTTAAATCGGCCGAGCAGGGAGCCGAATCAGCCTAACAGCGAAGCACCAGGGTAGCTGGCGGGAGGCTAGTTATGCGCCGGCTCTGCTCCAGCGCAGCCGCCGCGGGAGGCGGGTTAACCGCCCGGCAACGTCAGCCGAGGCCCCAGCCGAGGCGGACGCGCCCGATTGCCATCGTGACGGCGGCTTGGGTCGGTTCGACGACCGGGATCTGCACCGCCTCTTCGAGTTCGGCGCGATAGCGCGCCATGCCGCTGCAGCCCATGACGAGCACGTCGGCACCGTGCCGGTCGCGCAGCCGGCGGCCGGTCTCGATCATCCGTGCCAAGGTCATGTGGGCATCGGCGAGTTCGAGAACGCCTAACCCGACCGGGAGATCGGCGGCCAGCCGCTGTCCGACCCCCATTGCTGCGATGTAGCGCAAATGACGCGGCACCGAGCGGGCGAGGATCGAGATCACGCCAAAGCGGTGCCCGAGGGTCAGCGCGGTCAGGATCCCGCATTCAGCGATGCCGAGCACGGGTCTTGCAGTCGTCTCGCGCGCCGAGAACAGGCCGGGGTCGCTGAAGCAGGCGATGACAAAGGCTGCGGTGTGCGCCTGCGCCTCGCGGATCAGTCGGCAGAGCGGGAGAATGACTCTGTCCGCATCGCTCTGGCTTTCCACGGCGGGCGGTCCCTCCGCGAGCGTCACGCAACCGATCTCGGGCCCACCGGGAATGCGCAGCGGCGCCATCGCATCGTCGATGCCCTGTGTAACGGCATCGGTGGAGTTGGGATTGACGACGAGGATGCGGTCCGGCATCGGCCCCTCCGTTGACAGCGCCTCTTCCGCCGCAATTTATCACATCGCTTGGCTTCCCGCTGACGCATCGCTCCATCTCCTATCCGATCGGTGATAACCTCCGGAACGTTGCCGCGCACCGCGGCCCAACAACGGGCAGCGGCGCGACGATGGCGGATTTCACGAATCCGCTTTGACGAACAGGAGGCGATGGAAATGAGGCGAAGCATTCGCGCGCTCGCGATAGCGGCCACGCTACTCCTTGGGTGCTCGGCCGATGACCCAGCATTCGCCCAAAAAGCGGGTGGTATTCTTAAGATCCCCCACTTCGACAGCCTGGCAAGCATGTCGCTTCTCGAGGAGTCTACGGCCGCGGCACTGCGGCCGATGATGGGGGTTTTCAATAACCTCGCTGTTTACGACCAGCACGTGGCGCAAAACAGCTTGAGGTCGGTCGTCCCGGACCTTGCCACCAGCTGGTCTTGGAACGAAGAGGGGACAGAGCTGACCTTCCCGCTGCGCCAGGGCGCCAAATGGCATGACAGCAAACCCTTCACGGCTCAAGACGTCAGATGCACGTGGGACCTGCTCAGCGGCAAGGCGAGCGAAAAGCTGCGCATCAATCCGCGCAAATCGTGGTACAGCAATGTCGAGGAAGTGACCACGAACGGCGATTACGAGGTCACATTTCATCTGAAGCGGCCGCAGCCCGCATTGCTGGCGCTCTTGGCCTCCGGATGGTCGCCGATCTACCCCTGTCACGTGTTGCCGCGCGACATGCGCAGCCACCCTATCGGGACGGGCCCATTCAAATTCGTCGAATTCAAGCCAAACGAGGTGATACGGGTCGCCAGAAATCCGGACTACTGGAAGCCGGGCCGGCTTTATCTTGACGGGATCGAATGGACGATCATCAAAGATGTCAGTACACGGGTCCTGGCGTTTGTTGCCGGCAAGTCCGATCTGTTCTCACCCTATGGAGTAACCATCCCGCTCTTGAAGTATATAGAGAGCCACGCGCCAGACGCGATCTGTGAGGTGACCGCGACCAACGTCAACCGCACGCTGATAGTCAACCGGGACAAGGCTCCATTCGACAATGCAGATCTTCGGCGGGCGATGTCGCTCACGCTCGACCGCAAAGCCTTTATCGATATCATCACCGAGGGGAGGGGCGACATTGGAGCGACCATGCTGCCGGAGCCGGAAGGCGTCTGGGGCATGCCGAACGACGAGCTGCAGAAATTGCCGAGCTATGATCCCGACGTAGCAAGAAACCGCGCCGAATCCCGCAATCTGATGCAGAAGCTCGGCTACGGACCGGACAAGCGGCTCCCGGTTATAGTGTCGACGCGCAATCTTCCTCCGTATCGTGATCCGGCAGTTATTCTGATCGATCAGCTGAAGGAGATCTATATCGACGGGGTGCTCGAACCTGTCGACACGACGCAATGGTATCCCAAGATCATGCGCAAGGATTACACGGTCGGCCTCAATGTCACTGAAGCCGGTGTCGATGACCCCGACCAACAATTC
>Ga0318574_10000854_pt1 | contig 10260 bp, 9 predicted proteins | sample GRESIP089b5f22_FD_202527 | JGI IMG/M metagenome (GOLD analysis project Ga0318574, IMG submission 202527) | Tropical soil microbial communities from Luquillo Experimental Forest, Puerto Rico - GRE.SIPMG.089b5f22 | ecosystem: Environmental > Terrestrial > Soil > Tropical forest > Bulk soil...
CAGCAGCACCGGCCGGGCCGCGCTGGCGGCCAGCTCGGCCGCCAGCCAGCCGAATTGCGTCCCGTCCAGGGAACCCTGCCAGCCGCCGTGCGGATTCACCGTGTCCAGCACGAGGCAGCGCACCACGCCGTGGTCGAAGCCGTAGTAGGCGGTGCCCTCGTCGGCGTTGCGGCGGGGGTAGCCGTGCCCGGCGGGTCGGCCCGACGTGCGGAAGTGCTCCCGCACGTGCGCCGTGCGGGTCACCGGCACCCGCGCCGGGTCGGGCGTCACCGCCAGCCGCGGGCCCGCGGCCAGCGCCACCAGTGCGTCCGCCTCCGCGGTATCGAACCGGCGCAGCATCTCCGCCGCGTCGATGCCGTCGGGCGGGGTGACGTACTTCACCGCGCCGGCCGGGTAGTCCCGCAGCCAGCCCGCGGCGGGCACGGTGCCCTGCAGCATGTTGTCGTGATTGCCGTGCACGGCGTACCACGGCAGGCCGAGCCCGGCCGCGCGGAACGGCCGCCGGACCGCCGCCAGCACGCCGGGCACGTCCGGGAGCCCGAACCGGGTCCGGGGGAGGTCGGGCTCGCCGCCGTCGGGGTGCCAGTACCGCTCGTCCTCGACCTCCGGCCCGGCCACGCCCTCGTACCGCTGCAGGTCGCCGGAGTCCGGCCGCACTTCGCCGCCGTCGAGCAGGTCGATGTAGGCCCGCAGCTCATTGTGCTGGCAGTTGTCGGTCGCGTCGCCGGTCACCACCGCGAAGTCGACCGGCGCCCCGGACACCGGGGCCGACCGGACCTGGCGCACCGCGCGGACCATGGCCTCGGCCACCTGGTAGGTGAACAGCTCCTGGGGCCGGTAGGTGCCCACGATGCCGACGGCCGCGCGCAGCGGCGAGTCGGGGTCGGAGTAGCGGTCCAGCAGCTCGGCCCGGCCAGGGGACTGATGATCCATCACGTGCGTGTCCGACAGCTGGGCGATCACCAGCAGCGGCCGGGCGGACCGCCGCCAGGCCGCCCGCAGGGTGCCGCTGGCCAGGTCGTGGCGGGCGGCGTGCGGCTCGCCGTCCGCGGGCACCAGCGTGCGGTACCCGCCCGGGCCCGCCTCGCCGGGGACCAGGCGCCGGCGGCCCGTGGTCATCGGCTCCGTGCTCGTCGGCCCCGCGGACCCCGGCCCCGCGGTCACCGGCGCTCGGTCACCAGGACTGGTGCTCCCGGCAGGCTGACCTGCACAGACGTCCCCAGAGACATCGCGTCCGCCTCGGTTGTCAGGTGGTCCACCTTGACGGTCACGTCACCGGACAGCCGCACGGCGATGCGGGTCACCGAGCCGAGGAACGTGCGGTCGGTCACGATCCCGTTGCCGCCGGGCTGGACGGCGATCCGCAGGCCCTCCGGGCGGACCATCACGTCGACGTCCCCGGAGAGCCCGGGGGCCGAGCCCTCGTGGACCGGCACCACGGTGCCGAGCGCAATGACCCGGTCCGGGCCCTGCATCTGTCCCGGGAGGCGGTTCATGGTCCCGACGAACTCCGCCACGAACGCGGTGGCCGGCTCGGCGTAGAGCTTGCTGGGCACGGCGACCTGCTCGAGCTTGCCGTCCTTCATCACGCCGACCCGGTCGGCCATGGACAGCGCCTCTTCCTGGTCGTGCGTGACGAACAGCGTGGTGATGCCGAGCCGCTGCTGCAGCGCGCGGATCTGCTCCCGCAGCTGCAACCGCACCTTCGCGTCCAGCGCCGACAGCGGCTCGTCGAGCAGCAGCACCCGCGGCTCGATGGCCAGGGCCCGGGCCAGCGCCACGCGCTGCTGCTGGCCGCCGGACATCTGGTTAGGGTACTTCTTGGCCTGGTCGCTCAGGCCGACCAGGTCCAGCAGCTCGCCGGCCCGCCGGTTCCGGTCGGCCGCGCGCAGCTTGCGCATCCGCAGCCCGAAGCCCACGTTGTCCAGCGCCGTCATGTTCGGGAACAGGCTGTAGCTCTGGAACACCATGCCCATGTCCCGCTTGGCCGCGGGTACCCGGGAGACGTCCTTGCCGTCCACGGTGACCGAGCCGGTATCGGCGTACTCGAAGCCGGCCAGGATCCGCAGCGCGGTGGTCTTGCCGCAGCCGGACGGGCCGAGCAGCGCGACCAGCTCTCCCGGCGCGATGTCCAGCGACAGGCCGGCCAGGGCGTGCACCGTTCCGAAGGAGCGGCTGAGGTCGTGCAGGGCGACCGGCGCGCCCGCGCCGCTGGCGGCGGCGCGCACGGCACCGCCGCCCGCCTTGGTGCCCGCTCCCGTGCTCGCGGTCATCCCGGCGTTCGTGGTCATTCTGGTTCTCCCGTGGTGTGGCTGGTTTCCCGCGGAGGGGTGACGGTGAAGAGGGAGACCTGAGCCCCGCCGCGCTTGCGTGCGCCCTGGCCGCCCACGGTCACAATGACCATCAGCAGCAGCCAGGTGACGAACAGCGCGAGCAGCGAGGCGGCGACCGACACCGGCCCGCTGTTCTGCTCGAACTGCACGATCCACACCGGGAAGGTCACGTAGAGCGCCAGGCTGGCCATGGTGAACTCGCCCAGCACCAGCGCGACCGTCAGCACGGTGGCCGACAGCATCGCGGTCCGGATGTTCGGCAGCACCACCCGCCACAGGGTGGTCGGCCAGCCCGCGCCCAGCGAGTTCGACGCCTCGGTCAGGGTCTTCAGGTCGACCGCGCGCAACCCGGCGTCGAGCGACCGGTACGCGAACGGCATGGCCAAGATCACGTACACCAGCGCGAGCAGGTACGGCGTGCTCAGCAGGAACCCGGGCGCCACCTTCAGCACGCCGATGATCAGCACGATCGGCGGGATGACGATGGGCAGGATCGTGATCCCCTCCATGGTGCGCCGTATCTGCGGCAGCCGCAGGTGCACGTAGATCGTGGTGGGCACCATGAGCACCAGGGTGAGGATCGTGGTGATCACCGCCAGGCGCAGTGACAGCTCGATCGCGTCAGCGAACCCGGCCTGCTTGAAGATGTCGGGGAAGGCCTTCAGGCCGGCGAAGCGCAGCGCCGCGTACAGCGGGATCACGAAGTAGAGGCCCGCGAGCAGCAGGATCACCCAGCGCCAGACCGGGTAGCTGCGCCGGCGCCCCGCGGGCCTGGCGATCGGGGCCGGCGCCTGCGCCCCGGCCTCGACGTCAGCTACCGCCGCCATCGCCCCTCCTTTCGTCGGCCGTACCCAGCGCCCGCCTGCTAGCTACCGCAGCCATCGTGCCGTCCTCCGCTGCAGGATGGTGTAGCCGACCATCACGATGGCGATGATCACGACCATGATGACGCCGAGCGCGTAGCCCAGGTTCTCCTGGCCGGCTACCACGTTGCCGTTCAGCAGCGCCCCGATCTGGATCGGCGTCAGCGCGATCGTGCCGCCGGTCAGCGCCTCGGCGGTGGCGTAGGCGGCGAACGCGCTGCCGAACAGCAGCAGCAGGCAGCCGAGGAACGACGGGAACAGCACCGGGCCGCCGACGTAGCGCCAGTACTGCCAGGTCCCCGCGCCCATGTTCTGCGCTGCCTCGCGCCAGGCCGGCCGCAGGCCCTCCAGCGCGGGCAGGATGATCAGGACCATGAGCGGAATCTGGAAGTACAGGTAGACGAAGAACACGCCGTACGCGCTGTACAGCGTGAAGCCGTGGTTCCAGATGTCGACGCCGAAGATGTCCTTGATCCACCCGGTGACGACGCCGGTGGTGCTGAGCGTGGCGATGAACAGGAAGGCCAGCGGGACGCCGCCGAAGTTGGCGAACACGCCGGACGCCGTGATCACCACCTGGCGCAGCCACTGGCCGCGCTTGGCCGTGAAGATCGCGTACGCGATGAGCAGTCCGAAGATCCCCGGCACGATCGCGGTCGCGATCGACAGCAGGATGGAGGTCTTCAGGCCCAGCAGGTAGGTGCCGTGAAAGGCCGTACTGAAGTTGCTCATCGTGAACTGGCCGGTGGTGGAGTCCTGGAAGGCGGCGATCGTGATCGCGACGGTGGGCGCGATCAGGCCCAGGGCGACGTACACGCCGAACGGCACCACGCCCAGCCAGCGCAGGGCGCGGTGGAGCGCGGAGGAGACCCGGCGGGGCCGGGCCCCGGAGGTCAGCGCCTCCGGGGCCACGGCCTGGGTCGTGCTACCCGCCATCAGTTACCCGCCGACTTGCGTCGCCCAGTTCTGGGTGACGACGTTCTCCGCGGCGGCCTGCTGGGCTTGGCTCGGGAACGTCAGCGCGCCGGACGGGGCCGGGGGCAGTTCCGCGTACGCGGTCTTGTCCACGGTCCCGTTGGCGATCAGCGTGGGCAGCTCGATCGGCCGCGCGAAGCCCGCGAGCCACAGGTTCTGGCCCGTGGTCGAGTAGAGGTACTCCTCCCACAGCCGCGCCGCGGCCGGGTCGGGCGCGGTCGCGCTGATCGCCTGGTCGTAGTAGGACGCGTACGCCGCGTCCGACGGGATCACGATCTTGAAGCCCTTGACCACCGGCTTCACCTCGGAGGCGAGCAGGTAGTCCCACCACACGAGGATCGGCGTGGTGCCGTTCTGCACGGTGGTCGGCCCGCCGATGGCGGTCGGGACGAAGTTGCCGATCGATTTCAAGTGCGCGAAGTACTTGATGCCCGGCTCGATGTTGCTGAACGAGCCGCCGTTGGCCAGCGCCGCGGCGTAGACCGCGGCGAACGCCGCGCCGGCCGTGGTGGGGCTGTTGTTGAGGCCGATCATGTTCTTGTAGGCGGGGTTGGTCAGGCTGGCGAACGAGGTCGGCGCGACCTTGACCTTGGCCGGGTCGTAGCCGATGGCCACATAACCGCCGTAGTCCGCGTACCAGTCGCCGTTGGCGTCCTTGGCGTTCGCCGGGATCTTGGACCAGGTCGCCACCTCGTACGGAGCCCACAGGTGGCTGTTGGCGCCCTCCACGGCGAACGGCGTGCCCACATCGACCACGTCGGGCGCGCGGCTCTGGCCCTTGAGCTGCTGAACCGCGGTGATCTCCTGCCCGCTGGAGCCCTCGGGGTTCGCGTCGGTGATATGAATGTGGTACTTCTTGCTGAAATCGCTCATGATGGCGCCGTAATTGGCCCAGTTGCTCGGCAGCGTGATGACGTTGAGCTGCCCTTCTTTCTCCGCGGCCTTGACCAGGGCGGCCATGCCGCCGCCGGCCGCCGCCGAGGCGGCCTTCGACCAATCTGTTGACGCGGTAGAGCCACTCGTAGAGCTACCGCTGCTGCATCCGGCGGCCAGCACCACGCCGCCGAGAAGTGCCGCGATGGCGGCGACTGTCTTCTTCCTTCGCACCTTTCCCCCTCAGACCTGCATGACCACGTGGGTCAGGGACGCTCGCATCGTCGCGAGGGAATGTAAAGGCGAGATATCTATCAAACGGATAAAGGCAGGCTGATTCATGAACGGTAGCGGGCCGGAAGAGGAATTTCTGCATCAGCCTTTAGCCGCCATACATTAAGACAGAATTAACAGTTGATACGGTGACCTGTAACAATGCCGTGCTGGGCAACGGGGTTAACGGGGAGTACACTGCACGCCCGTTCAAATCCTCCAGTGCGCCCCGGACAGCGCCGCGATCGCGTCCTCGCCGCCGTCCAGCCGGACCCGGGCGGCGGCCGTCCGGCCGAACACCCACAAGGTCAGCTCCGCCGGGGCCCCGGTCACGGTCACCACCGGGGTGCGCGCCTTCGCGGTGATCCGGACCCTGGACCCGGCCGGCTCGGGCTTGTCGTCCCGGGCGAGTTCGACGCCGACCGGCGCCTTGCGCAGCATGAACCGGGCCATCCGCAGCCGGGCCCAGAGCACCTCGGTCAGGCCCGGGTCGATCTTGCGCGGCTCCCAGCCTGGCTGCGCCCGGCGCACGTCCTCGTGGTGCACGAAGTACTCGACCACGTTGGCCCGCTCGTCGGCGCCGGGCAGCGCGAACAGCGAGAACCGCGGCGGGCCCGCGCGGAACATCTGCACCAGCCACGGATACGGCATCCGCCCGGCCAGCCTGCGCTGGACCCTGCGGGTATGAGCGGCCAGCGGGCCCCCGAGCAGCCCGAGTCCGGCGTCCGGCCGGTGCTCCCTGAGCACCAGGTGCGCGGCGAGGTCGAGGGTCGTCCACCCCTGGCACAGGGTCGGCTGCCGGGGACCGGCCTGGTCGAGCCGCGCGGATAGGGCAAGGCGCTCATCCCGGGCGTATCCCATCGTGCGATGGTAAGGCACCGGCTCCCAGCTGGGAATGAGGCTCACCCGCGCCGCAGGCCGTCCCGGGGCCGCGGGCGCGGCCGGCCTATGCTGGCGGCTACCAGCGCGAACCGATCCGCATCCGCGAGACGGCGAAAGGAGCGCAGATGACCGCGGGCAGTCCCGCGCGTGCGGCCCGCAGCCGGCCGCGGCGCGAGCTCGCGCTGCTGCTCCTGCTCGGCGCGGCCGGGGCGGGCCTGGCCGTGCTGGCCACGCGGCAGGGCTGGGCCCGGGTCGAGACAGCCGCGCCCCGGCCGCTGCCGGCCAGCGTTACCACCGTGACCGGCCAGGCCCTGGTGCCCGCCGCGGGCGCGCTGGCGCTGGCAGCCCTGGCCGGCCTGGCCGCGATCCTGGCCACCCGGCGGGCCCTGCGGCGCATCGCCGCGGTCCTGGTGGCCGCGCTCGGCGCGGGCCTGGCCCTGGCGGTCGGCGCCGGGATCTCGGCTGCCGACGTGCTGGCGGCCGCGGCGGCCGGCGCCCCGGGTAACCCCGGCGCCGCGGCCGGATCGGGGGTCGGCAGCACGACCGCGGGCAGCGGAGGGCCGGCCGGCCCGGCGGGATCGCCGGTGTCCGGCCTTTCCGGGCACGTGGTCTTCGTGAGCTTTCCCTGGCGGCCGATCGCCTTCGCCGGAGCGCTCGCGGTCGTCGCGGCCGGGGTTCTGGCGGCGTGGCGGGCGCAGCGGCTGCCGGTGATGTCCAGCCGCTTCGACCCGCCCTCCCGGCCCGCCGGCGCGGAGGCGGCGGAGCCGGCGGTGCCGGCCGGGGGCCGTGGCTACCAGGGCGATTCCGCGGCGATGTGGGAGTCGCTGAGCCGGGGCGAGGATCCCACTGGCCCGGAGTAGCCGAGGGTCCGGAAATATCGCCCCGAGCCCGGTTTGCCGTGCCCCGCAACCGGCTGCCCCTGCGGCCGGGCCCGCGGCGAGGCCGGAGCGGACGCGCTGGCGACGGCGTGACCGGCTGACCCGCGGCTCCCGGCCGCGCCGGCTCCGTTCTTCCCGCTGTATCCCCAGGCAGGTGCCGGGCACGGCTCCCCAAGGCAGGGGTTCCTGCCGGAGCACCATGGCGTTCTCGCTACGATCGGGGGGCAAGCCATCCCACCCCGAGGGGGCAGCAGAACCGCGTGAGCGTGCTCGACGAGATCCTCGAGGGAGTGCGTGCCGACCTGGCGGCCCGGCAGCGGAATGTCCCGCTCGACCGCCTGAAGGAGGCGGCGGCGCGGGTGCCGTCGCCGCACAACGTCGTGGCCGCGCTCAAGGGCGCCGACGTCGCCGTCATCGCCGAGGTCAAGCGCGCCAGCCCGTCCAAGGGCGCGCTGGCCGCGATCGCCGACCCGGCCGCGCTGGCCATGGACTACGAGGCCGGCGGCGCGCGCGTGATCAGCGTCCTGACCGAGTCGCGGCGGTTCGGCGGCAGCCTGGATGACCTGATAGCCGTCCGGGCCGCGGTGCAGGTGCCGGTGCTGCGCAAGGACTTCGTGATCAGCTCGTACCAGCTCTGGGAGTCCCGGGCCCACGGGGCCGACATGGCGCTGCTCATCGTGGCCGCGCTGGAGCAGAACGCGCTGGTGTCGCTGGTGGAGCGGGCGGTCTCGATCGGCCTGGTCCCGCTGGTCGAGGTGCACACCGAGCGGGAACTGGACCGCGCGCTCGAGGCCGGGGCGAGAGTCATCGGCGTCAACGCGCGGAACCTGATGACGCTCGAAGTCGACCGCAGCGTGTTCGCGCGGCTGGCTCCGCGGATACCAGACCGGGTCGTGAAGATCGCCGAGTCGGGAGTCCGCGGCCCGCACGACCTGCTCGCCTACGCCGCCGCGGGCGCCGACGCCGTGCTGGTCGGGGAGAGCCTGGTGACCGGCCGGGACCCGCGGTCGGCCGTGGCCGACCTGGTGACCGCCGGCTCGCACCCGGCGCTGCACGGGGACAGGTGATGCCCGCCGCTGCGGTTCCCGGCGCCCAGGTTGAGGACCCGGCGGCGTCCGGCGCTGTTATGCCCGACGCCACCCAGTCCACCTCCCCTGTCCCCGACGCGGCCGGGCATTTCGGGCGCTATGGCGGCAGGATCGCGCCCGAGGCGCTGATGTCAGCGCTGGAGGAGCTGACCGCCGCCTATCTTTCCGCCCGGGCCGATCCCGGGTTCCAGGCCGACCTGGCCGCGCTGCTGCGCGATTACGCGGGCCGGCCCACGCTGCTGACCGAGGTGCCGAGGTTCGCCGCGCAGGCGGGCGGGCGCCGGGTGTTCTTGAAGCGGGAAGACCTGGCGCACACCGGGTCCCACAAGATCAACAATGTTCTCGGCCAGGCGCTGCTGACCAGGCGGATGGGCAAGACGCGGGTGATCGCCGAGACCGGCGCCGGCCAGCACGGCGTGGCCACCGCGACCGCGTGCGCGCTGCTCGGCCTGGACTGCGTGGTCTACATGGGCGAGGAGGACACCAGGCGGCAGGCCCTGAACGTGGCGCGGATGCAGATGCTCGGCGCCGAGGTGGTCTCGGTCACGACCGGCAGCCGGACCCTCAAGGACGCCATCAACGAGGCGTTCCGGGACTGGGTGACCACGGTCGAAACCACCCACTACTGCATTGGCTCGGTGATGGGCCCGCACCCCTATCCCGTTATGGTCCGTGACTTCCAGCGGGTCATCGGCGTCGAGGCGCGCGCGCAGATCCTGGCGGCCGCCGGGCAGCTGCCCGACGCCGTGATCGCCTGCGTCGGCGGCGGGTCCAACGCCATCGGGGTCTTCCACGCCTTCATCCCCGACGAGGGCGTGCAGCTGATCGGCTGCGAGGCCGGGGGCGACGGCCTGGCCACCGGGCGCCACGCCGCGACGCTGGCCGGCGGGTCCGCCGGGGTGATCCACGGCATGCGGACCTACCTGCTGCAGGACGACGACGGGCAGACGCTGCCGACCCACTCGGTGTCCGCAGGCCTGGACTACCCGGGAGTGGGGCCCGAGCACGCCTGGCTGCGCGACACCGGGCGGGCTCGCTACCGCGCGGTCACCGACGCTCAGGCCATGGATGCCTTCGCCGTGCTGTGCCGGACCGAGGGGATCATCCCGGCCATCGAGTCGGCGCACGCGCTGGCCGGGGCGCTACAGCTCGGGCCGGAACTCGGCGAAGGCGCGGTGCTCCTGGTGAACCTGTCCGGGCGCGGCGACAAGGACGTGGACATCGCCGCCCAGTGGTTCGGTCACCTCCGGTGAGCACGGTCGCCGGCGCGTTCGGTCAAGCGAAGGCGGAGCACCGGGCGGTGCTCGTCGGCTACCTGCCGGCGGGCTTTCCCTCGGTGCCCGGCGCGATCGCCGCCGCGACGGCCATGGCCGAGGCCGGGGCCGACATCATCGAGATCGGCCTGCCGTACTCCGACCCGCTGATCGACGGCCCGGTCATCCAGGAGGCCACCACCCGGGCGCTGGCGGGCGGCACCCGGGTCGCCGACGTGCTGCGGACCGTGGCGGCGCTGGCCGGCGCCGGGGTGCCGACCCTGGTCATGACGTACTGGAATCCGGTCGACCACTACGGGGTGGCCGCGTTCGCGCGGGACCTGGCCGGCGCCGGGGGCAGCGGGCTGATCACCCCGGACCTGACGCCGGAAGAGGCCGGGCCGTGGCTGGCGGCCGCCGCGGAGCACCGGCTCGACCCGGTCTTCCTGGTCGCGCCGAGCTCGTCACCCGAGCGGATCAAGCTGATCACTTCGGCCTGCGGCGGGTTCGTGTACGCGGCGTCGCTGATGGGGACCACCGGCACCCGCGACGCGGTCAGCGGCGAGGCGGACGGGCTGGTCCGCCGGGTCAGGGAATGCACCAGCCTGCCGGTGGCGGTCGGGCTCGGGGTCCGGGACCGGTCCCAGGCCGCGTACGTGGCGGGCTTCGCCGACGGGGTCATCGTGGGATCCGCGTTCGTCCGACGCCTCCTCGACGCGCCGGACGAGCGGGCCGGGGCCGCCGCCGTGCGGGAACTAGCCGCCGACCTGGCCGCCGGCGTGCGCGCCGGCTGAGCGAGCCGGGGGCATCGCGCTGCGGCGTCCCGACGGCCTCCTGTGACC
>Ga0318574_10000861_pt1 | contig 10231 bp, 8 predicted proteins | sample GRESIP089b5f22_FD_202527 | JGI IMG/M metagenome (GOLD analysis project Ga0318574, IMG submission 202527) | Tropical soil microbial communities from Luquillo Experimental Forest, Puerto Rico - GRE.SIPMG.089b5f22 | ecosystem: Environmental > Terrestrial > Soil > Tropical forest > Bulk soil...
TGCAGGTTTGGTTGCGGCCGTAACGCTTAGGCCTGAGCGCTAGGCCGCCAAAACCATTTCCTAGACCGCCCCACCGGCTGAAACAAAAGGGTTTTTTTCGTTTACTTTCCCGTCACCTTCTTTGCTAGCTTGGCCGCCGCTTGCGGCGCACACTACTGCCTCATACGCGCGTATTACCAACAGCCAAACGAAGCCTGAAAGGAAATTAGCGTTGAGCAGAACAACATCCGGCCACTGTCAACCCATTGCTGTGCGTGCAGCTCTTGCAGCACTCGCTATCGCGGCGACAGCCGCGGTGCCCGCGGTGGCGTACGTCGAGGCCACCCACCTGGCCAAGACCACCGTTAGCGCCGACCCCAACGATGATTACTACTACATTACGGGCGACGGCGGCGCCGGTGGTGGCGGCGGCGGAGGCTAGCAGTCCGCGGCTCGAACCGGCCGGGGTACGCCGGCGTCAGCTGAACACCGTCTGCCCATCGGCGTCGAGCAGATACCGCTCAGTGCCCTGCTCGACCCGAGGGGCGTCGGCCCCCAGCGACACGGCGATCTTGTTGCTCGCATTCCGCATGATGTCGAAGGTGAGCTCGACGGCCTCAGCCTCCGAAAACCGGGAGCGCACCCCGGCGGCGACGTCGGCGACGAGGTGCGCAGGAGTCCAAATTAACGCATCCGTATAGCGAAGCGCTGCTTTGGCGCGGTCATCCAGCAGAACTGATGTCTCAAAGCGCTCGATGTCTTGGTACAACGCTTCCGAGCCCCCGGCATCAAGCGCGGTGCCCTCGCGCAGCGACTTGCACAGCCGGCAGTTGTGCTGGGCCGCGATACGCAGCCGGACCAGCTCGGAGGTGACCGGGTCGAGCGCGCGCATTCGGGCCACGGCGGGCAGAAAGTCGTTGAACACCAGATCCGACGGATCGGTGGTGTGGTCCCATGAGATCGGCCCGCTCACCCAGCCGAGATACTCCGATCCGACGCCGAGCGCTTCCAGCCCGGCCCGCACGCGCGGAATGAAGTCGGCGATGTACATTTGCACGACGACGCCAAAGGTGCTGTCCCCCAACTGCTTCCACAACCGCGATCGCTGCTCGCCACTGATCGCTGAGACATCGACGCTGAACTGCTCGGCGAATCCGGCGACGACGGCCTCGGCCTCAGACGCAGGCTCGCCAGTCTCGACGCGGGCGGGCAACGGCGGCAGGGACAACGCCTGGGCGCACACCCGCCGGACCAGACCCCCGATCCGTCCGTCGCCCGGGGACAACATGACCAACCGCATCAGCATTTCTCACACGCTAGAGCGCGCCGGGTCGCGCGACAATCGGCTACTGGGCCTCTGACCGACGACATGTGCAGTCCGACTCGCATTGGCTCAAATTGGTGTTCAAGCTGAGCTCTGATTTTGGCGTCTGCTAAGGCGCACGCGACGCAGGTTGAGGGGCGTCGATTGTGAAGTGACGGTTGCAGCCCGTCGACGGGCCGGGTGTGCTTGTCTCAGTGATTTTGGCCGCGGAAACAGGTTGTCGGCGGGGCCGTCCCGGCTGACCGTTCGGCGACTTTCGAAAGCGATAGCACCGGTGATAGCGGATTTGCGGTTCATGCATAGCCTGCCTCGGCGGTGCTGATGTGAGTAGTGTGACCCGCGTGGTTTACTACCCGAGTTAGTGCGCAGTCAAATGGCTGCAACCACTTCACGTCGCGGACCGTGAGTCTGACAATCGGCTACTGCGCCTGGCTCACCGACGACATGTAGAAGTCCGGTATCCGCAGGGAGGGCATCGCCGCTCGGGTGGCCCAATCGCTGCATTCCCGCGGCAGGGTCTTCTCGCTGGCGCCGGCCTCCGTGACCCGTCGCAGCAGATCCAGCGGACTCTCGTTGAACCGGAAGTTGTTGACCGCCGCGGTCACCTCGCCGTCCTCGATGAGGTAGACGCCGTCGCGGGTCAGCCCGGTGAGCAGCAGCGTGATGGGGTCGACCTCGCGGATGTACCACAGCGTGGTCAGCAGCAGGCCGCGCTCGGTGGCCGCGATCATGTCGGCGAGTTCGGCCGAACCGCCGGTCATTACCATGTTGTCGGCCGCCACCGCGACCTTGGCGTCGAATTTGGCGGCCGTGGCCCGCGGGTAGGCCAGCGCGTTGATCACCCCGTTGCGGATCCAGTCCACCTGGGCGATCTCCATCCCGTTGTCGAACACCGACGTCGTCTCCGACGAACTGGTCACCGCGACGAACGGTGTGCATCCCAGGCCCGGCGCCATCGGGTCCGAGAACAGCGTCAGCGGCAACTCGGTAAGCCGCTCCCCCACCCGGGTCCCCCCACCGGGCGTCGACAATGCGGTGCGGCCCTCTTGCGCGCCGCGGCCGGCCATCGACCAGGCCAGGTAGATCATCATGTCGGCCACCGTCGACGGCGGCATGATCGTCTCATAGCGTCCCGGGGGCAATGCGACGCTGCGCTCCGCCCATCCCAGCCTGACCGACAGCTGATCGACCAACGAATCGGTCTGCACGTCAACGAAATCGGGCGTACCGATCCCGGCCCAAGCGCTGGCGTCGCCGCGCTTAGCGTTGATCTCCACCGTGCCGGTGGGCTGAGTGTAACGCCGGCGCAGGCCGGTCGACGACGCCAGAAACGTCGTCGAAACATTGTGGTACGCAAAGCCATACAGTCGGTCGGCGCCCTTAAATCCCCGGCTCAACGATTCGGCGACATCGGCGAAAACCAAGGGCCCGGTGCCCGGCACCGGCGCGTTCCAATCGGCGGGCACTCCGGTGTCGGCCAGCAGTGGCGCGGCGTCCCCGGCCTCCGGCGCTGAGCCGGCGGCGTCCTGCGAAGCCGCCACCAGTCCGGGTATCACCCGCGGATCCACGTCTGCGGACATCACCGTGCCCACGTGTGCGCTAGTCCCCCGGCGCACAACGGAAATCACGGTGATGCTGCGGCTGACCGAAACCCCGTTGGTGGTCATCGAATTGCCGGCCCAGCGCAACGTGGCCTCGACCTTGTCGGTGACCAGCACCATAGTCTCGTCGGCGCCCCCAAGTTTGGCCGCCTCGTCCAACACGATGTTGACCACGTGCTGCGCTCTGATCATCGGGTGCCCTCGGCAACCGTGTTGAGCACGTTGACGCCGCGGAACAACGCCGACGGACAGCCATGGCTGACCGGCGCGACTTGCCCGGGCTGGGCCTTGCCGCAGTTGAATGCGCCGCCCAACCACCAGGTCGACTGGCCGCCCACGGCTTCCAGCGAGTTCCAGAAGTCGGTGGTGGTCGCCTGGTAGGCGACATCGCGCAACTGGCCATCCAGGCGGCCGTCGCGGATGCGGAAGAACCGTTGGCCGGTGAACTGAAAGTTGTAGCGCTGCATGTCGATCGACCATGACTTGTCGCCGACGATGTAGATGCCGTCCTCGACGCGGCCGATCAGATCGGCGGTGCCGATGTCCTCCGGGGCGGGCTGCAGCGACACGTTGGCCATCCGCTGGATCGGCACATGATGCGCCGAATCGGCGTACGAGCAGCCGTTGGAGCGCGGCTGGCCCAGTCGTGGGGCGAATACCCGGTCGAGCTGGTAGCCGACGAATATCCCGTCGCGCACCAGATCCCAGCTTTGCGCGGCCACTCCCTCGTCGTCGTAACCGATGCTGGCCAAGCCGTGTTGGACGGTGCGGTCGGCCGTCACGTTCATCACCGGCGACCCGTAGCGCATGGTGCCGAGCTTGTCGGGGGTGGCGAACGAGGTTCCGGCGTAGGCCGCCTCGTAGCCGATCGCGCGGTCGTATTCGGTTGCGTGGCCGATGGATTCGTGGATAGTGAGCCAGAGGTTGGTCGGGTCGATCACCAGATCCGTGAGGCCCGCGGTCACGCTGGGCGCCTTGACCTTCTCGGCCAGCAGCGCCGGGAGCTGGGCGAGCTCGTCGGTCCAGTTCCACACCTCGTCGCCGGCCACCGCTTCCCAGCCCCGCCCCATCGGGGCGGCCAGCGTGCGCATCGAGTCGAAGGTGCCCGCCGCGGCGTCGACGGTCACCGCCTCGAGCGACGGCAGTACCCGCACTCGCTGCTGGGTGATCGACGATCCGAACGTATCGGCGTAGAACGTCTGCTCCTTGGCGGCGGTGAGACCAGCCGACACGTGGTCGATGCCGTCCGCATTCAACAGCCGCCCGGAGTACTCCTCCAGCACGGCGATCTTGTCGGCGGTGGGGATGCCAAACGGGTCGATCCGATAGTCGGACACCCAGGTGGCGTCGGTGTACACCGGCTCGGGCGCCAGCTCGACGCGCTCGGCGTTGAGTGCCGCGAGCGTGGTGGCCACGTGCACGGCGCGGCGCGCGGCCTCGGCCGCGACCGCCGGTGCCAATTCCGCGTGCGAGGCGAATCCCCAGGTGCCGTTGACGATCACCCGCACCGCCAGGCCGACCTCGTGGCTGACGACGGAGGTCTCCAGCTCGCCGTCGCGCAGCTGGATGATCTCGGTGCTGATGCGGTGAAGCCGCAGGTCGGCGTGGGTGGCGCCGGCCGCCTTGGCCGCCGACAGCGCGGCCTCGGCAAGTTCGTGGCGAGGTAGGTCCAGAAAGTCGGCGTCGATCCCCCGGCTCGGTGTCACCTGGCCGGGCCCGCCCCTCTGACCTGCTCAAACACGTCATCACGGGACCAAATGGCCGACCATACCCCAAGGCCGTACCCAAATGAGTTTTCGGCGCTCCCCACGCAGCAAACACTACAGCCCGAGCATGTCGGACAGCCCATCCACCGCCGAGCGAGTCGCCTCGCCGCTGGCGTGCCCGTAGATGTCACCGGTGATCGCAATGCTGCTGTGCCCCAACAGATCCGCCACAACATTGATGTGCACACCAGCCTCCAGGGACGCACGTCAACGGGTTCGATATGGTCGGCCTCGAACGTATACGGGCCCACCACACCGGAACCCGCTGTCACCGCATGGATCAGTCGGTGGTGTGGACGATCAGCACGTCGGTCTTGGCCCTGCGGGAGACTTCGGATGGGACTGATCCCAGCAGCCGCCCGGCGATGCTACTGAGTCCGACGTTGCCGACGACCAACAGGTCGGCATGGACCTGCTCGGCCAGTTGCACCAACGCATCGGTGGGGGGGCCGACGATCGGCTGCTCCTCCACGCGCTTGGCCCCGGCTTTGTACGCCCGATCGCTGGCGTCCCGCAGGATCGCGCGGAAGGGGGTGTCGCGCTGCATCCGGTAGTCTGCGCCGTGGTCGCTCCCCGGCGGGATGGCGTAGCGGCCCTTTTCCTCGCGGACGGGGGCATGCGCCGTCGCCACAATCAATTTCGCGCCGTGATCGGCGGCGATCACGGCTGCGCGTTCCACCGCAAGCATCGACGAGTAAGAGCCATCGGTGCCGACGACGACGGTCTGATAGGCGCGCATGTCCCCCAGTCTGAATCGTTCGGCGTCGGACCACAACCTGTATCTCATGCTCACCTGTTGCGTGTCGCTCCGCCGTATCGACCGCTCACACCCAAACCACGGCGGCGCCCGCTTTAATTACCTGCATGGCCAGCGCCGCCCTGACAAAGCGACCTCGATCCACCGCGCTGGGCTACGCCTTGCTCGCCCCCAGCCTGTTCGGCGTGGTCGCCTTTTTGCTGCTGCCCATCCTCGTCGTTATCTGGCTCAGCCTGTACCGGTGGGATCTGCTGGGTCCGCTGCGCTATGTGGGTCTTGCCAACTGGCGGTCGGTGCTGGCCGATTCCGGCTTCGGCAACTCGCTGATTGTCACGGCCGCCTTCGTGGCGATCGTGGTCCCCGCGCAGACGCTGCTGGGACTGCTGGCCGCATCGATGCTGGCCCGCCAGCTTCCCGGCACCGGCCTGTTCCGCACCCTGTACGTGCTGCCATGGATTTCCGCGCCGCTGGCGATCGCGGTGCTGTGGCGCTGGATCCTGGCCCCCACCGACGGCGCCGTCAGCGCCGTGCTCGGACATAGCATCGGATGGCTCTCCGATCCCAGCTTTGCGCTGCCGCTGGTATCGGCCGTTGTCGTGTGGATGAACGTCGGATATGTCTCGCTGTCGTTCCTCGCTGGACTGCTGGCCATCCCCGACGACATCCACGCCGCCGCGCGCACCGACGGCGCCAACGCGTGGCAACGGTTCCGGCGCATCACCCTGCCCATGCTGCGGCCCACGATGTTCTTCGTCCTGGTGACCGGGATCGTCAGCACTGCACAGGTTTTCGACACGGTGTACGCGCTGACTGGGGGCGGGCCGGGCGACAGCACCGACCTGGTGGCGCACCGGATCTATGCCGAGGCCTTCGGCTCGGCGGCAATCGGGCGGGCATCGGTCATGGCGGTGGTGCTGTTCGTCATCCTGATCGGCGTCACCTTCGTTCAACACTTGTACTTCCGGCGGCGGATCACTTATGACCTCACCTAGCCGCATCTCCAATGCCGTCATCTACGCCGGGCTGGCGCTCGGGGCGCTGATCACGCTGGCACCGTTCGGACTTGGCTTGCTGACCTCGTTCACGTCGGCACACCAATTCGTCACGGGCACCCCTCTGCAGTTGCCGCGACCGCCCACGCTGGCCAACTACGCAGACTTGGGCGGGACCGGGTTCGGGCGCGCCGCGGCGGTGACCGCGTTGATGACGGCGGTGATCCTCGTGGGCCAGCTGACCTTTTCGGTGCTCGCCGGATACGCGTTCGCGCGCTTGCAGTTTCCCGGACGCGACGCGTTGTTTTGGGTCTACATCGCGACGCTGATGGTGCCGGGGACCGTCACCGTGGTGCCGATGTATCTGATGATGGCCCAGCTCGGGCTGCGCAACACGTTCTGGGCCCTGGTGCTGCCGTTCATGTTCGGCTCGCCGTACGCAATTTTCCTGCTGCGCGAGCACTTTCGCATCATCCCGAAGGACTTGATCAACGCCGCGCGCCTAGACGGCGCCAACACCCTGGACGTGATCGTGCATGTGGTGATTCCGTCCAGCCGTCCGGTCCTGGCCGCCTTGACGCTGATCACGGTGGTCTCGCAATGGAATAACTTCATGTGGCCGTTGGTGATCACCAGCGGGCACAAGTGGCGAGTGCTCACGGTGGCCACGGCCGACCTGCAGTCGCGGTTCAACTCCCAATGGACGTTGGTGATGGCGGCGACGACGGTGGCGGTCGTGCCGCTGATCACGCTCTTCGTGATTTTCCAGCGTCACATCGTCGCGTCGATCGTCGTCTCGGGGCTCAAATGAGCCACCTTCGCGCCGAGATTGCCGGGCGCAAACCATGACTCGCCCTCGCTTTTCGACGCTGGTCGCAGGGGCACTTGTGCTCGTCGCGGCGCTGCTGGTCGCCATGGCGATGCTGTTGGACTACTCCGGCGAACCTCACGGCGGCAAGATCGTCGTGCGGGTGCGGCTCTGGGGCGACCAGATTGCCGGCGCGTATCGGCAATCGTTTGAGGCATTCAACCGCGCGCATCCCGATATCGAGGTACGCGCCAACATCGTGGCGTATTCCACATACTTCGACACGCTGCGCACCGACGTCGCCGGCGGCAGCGCCGACGACATCTTCTGGCTCTCCAACGCCTACCTCGCCGCTTATGCCGACGGTGGCCGGCTGATGGACATCGGCAAAACTCTGGGCCCAGGGGCCGCCTCGGACTGGGAGCCGGCGGTGGTGGACCAGTTCACGCGTCGCGGTGTGCTGTGGGGCGTGCCGCAGCTGACCGATGCCGGGATAGCCCTCTACTACAACGCCGACCTGCTCGCGGCGGCCGGCGTGGATCCCGCGCAGCTCAATGAATTGCGGTGGAGTCCCCGCGGCGACGACACGTTGCGCCCGCTGCTGGCCCGGCTGACCGTCGATGCCGACGGAAACGTCGCGGGCACCCCACGTTTCGACCCCGGACGGGTCCGACAATGGGCATACAATGCGGCCAACGACCCCCAGGGGATCTACCTGAACTACATTGGCTCGGCCGGTGGCGTATTCCAGCGTGGTGACGAGTTTGCGTTCGACAATCCCGCGGCGGTGGAAGCGTTCCGCTATCTGGTCGGTCTGATCAACGACGACCACGTCGCGCCTCCCGCCTCGGACACCAACGACAACGGCGACTTCTCCCGGAACCAGTTCCTGGCCGGCAGGATGGCGCTCTTCCAGTCCGGAACTTACAGTCTGTCGCCGGTGTCCCGCGATGCCCGCTTCCGCTGGGGTGTGGCAATGATGCCCGCAGGTCCCGCGGGCCGGGTGAGCGTCACCAATGGCATTGCCGTGGCTGGCAATTCGGCAACCAAGCACCCGGATGCGGTGCGTCAAGTCCTCGCCTGGATGGGCAGCAGTGAGGGCAACGCGTATCTGGGCCGCCTCGGTGCGGCCATCCCCGCGGTGCTGTCGGCCCAGCGGGTCTACTTCGACTACTGGGCCAACAAGGGCGTCGACGTCACGCCCTTCTTCTCCGTGCTGAACGGCCCGCGCATTCCGGCCCCGGGCGGCGCCGGCTTCGCCGCCGGGAGCACGGCCCTGCAAAGCTATTTCGACGAAATGTTCCTGGGCCGGGGCGATGTAGCGGCAACGCTGAAACGCGCGCAGGCGGCGGCCAACGCCGCCGCCGCGCGGCGCTAGCCCCAGTCCCCGCGAAAGCGCCCGTGGGCCTCGCGGACTCACGTCGCCCGGCGTACGCTGACCAGACCCGCAGAAAGGGGTGCCACATGGTGCTTTTGACGCGTGCGATTCGGTCAGTTGCCGAGGGATCCCAATGACTCTTCTCGTCACCGCCATTGAGTCTGCGACGGCGAAAAGGTAATTCGAGGAAAGGAATGTCATGCCTGGGTGGTGGATCGTTGCGATCCTGTTTTTCCTGTTGGCGGTCGTGGTGGCTATCGGGAGCGTGTTCGTCAACCAGCAGTCCCGGTCGAAGTGGTGGGGCATCACGGTCGCCGCAGCGCTGCTCGGCGTGGTCTTCACGCTCATCAGCGCCTATGACCGGGTGGACACGCGCAACGTCGGCATCATCACCGAATTCGGCAAGCCGGTAGGGGTCCACGGTGCCGGGATCGTGTGGCATGCGCCGTGGCGCAAGGTCAGTGAACTCTCAGAGGCGATCCAGTTGCAGGCGTTCGAGTCGAACAGTTACGACGACGCCAGTGCGGGCAGGGGCGCGAACGGCAACCCAGGCGCGATCAATGTGCGGTTGGCGAACAACTCCAACGCATACGTAGATGAGAACCTGAACTGGCGGTTGCGGGAGGGTGCGGCCCCCAAGCTGTTCCAGGATTACGGCGGGGCCAACGTGTTTCAGACCATCAAGGAGCAGTTGGTGGACCGCCAAGCCCAAGTGGCGTTGTCGAAGGTGTTCGCGACGTTCAACCCGCAGGTCATGTTGGCGACCGCGGCGAATGCGCCGGGCGCGTCGGCCCAGATGACCGCGCCGGCCCAGGGCGCGGACTTGCCGGCGATGGCCGCGCAGGTCAAAAAGGATTTGCAGGACGCGGTGGGCTCCGAGATCGAGATCCTCGACGTGCGGATCCCGCGGATCTTCTACGACCAGCCGACCCAGCAGCGCATCGACGCCTACAACCAGAAGGTTCAGGAAACGATCAACGCGCAGCAGGATGTCAAGACCGCGGAGCAGAATCGGTTGGCCGCCGAGCAGCGGGCCAACCAGCCACCGCCGGATCTGCGGATCGCGATCTTCAACTGCCTGACCGATCAGGTGAAGAACGGGCGCGACCCCGCCGGGTGCTGGGGCCAGATCGGTGGCCAGCCGCTGGTGCAGGTGCCCCGCTGAACGGTCGACACTGCTAATCAGCCGGGCAGCGCCAGCACAGGCACCGGACTCTCGCGGATGATCTTGGCACTGCGGGAACCGAGAAATACGCGGCGGATATCGCCGCGCGGCCTGGTGCCCACCGCCAGAATCTCACCGTCCTGCCAGTCCGCCTTGTCGAGCGCCTCTTCCCAGCTGTGGCCGGAAACCACCTCCAGCACAACCTCTTCGCCGACGATCCGCTCGGTCTTAAGGCCCTCCAGGATGTCCCGCGCTTGCGACACCCACGCCGCCAGGACCTCGTCCTCGGCGTGCAGTCCCACCTCCGGCGGATACATCGTCTTGCCGCGGACGGCGAAGGTCATGACGCGCAGCGGCAGCCTGAACCGCTGGGCGGTCTCCGCGCATCGCCGCACCACGTCAATCGTGTCTGGGGTCGCCGAGTAGGCGCAGGTGATCCGCGTCAGTCCACCTGTGCCCGA
>Ga0318574_10000872_pt1 | contig 10193 bp, 9 predicted proteins | sample GRESIP089b5f22_FD_202527 | JGI IMG/M metagenome (GOLD analysis project Ga0318574, IMG submission 202527) | Tropical soil microbial communities from Luquillo Experimental Forest, Puerto Rico - GRE.SIPMG.089b5f22 | ecosystem: Environmental > Terrestrial > Soil > Tropical forest > Bulk soil...
CCAGTGGGACCCGTGCCTGGCCGAGAACCAGAAGATCATCGGAACCGCGGCGGAGTACTACGACCAGGAGAACCCGTACTACTTCCCGGACGCGATGGCGGACAAGACGATCGAGTGGCTGCACGGTGTCCGGGCCCAGGACGCGCGCAAGCCGTTCTTCATCTACTTCTCCACCGGGTGCAGCCACGCCCCGCACCATGTGGCGAAGGCCTGGGCCGACAAGTACACGGGCCGGTTCGACCAGGGGTGGGACCGGTTGCGGGAGGAGACCTTCGCCCGGCAGAAGGCGCTGGGCGTGATACCGGCCGATGCCGAGCTGACGCCCAGGAACGAGGCGTTCCCGGCCTGGGACGACGTGCCCTCGCACTTGAAGTCCTTCTACGCCCGGCAGATGGAGGTGTACGCGGGCTACTCCGAGAACGCCGACCATAATGTCGGCCGGGTGATCGATGCTATCGAGGAGCTCGGTGAGCTCGGCAACACCTTGATCATCTGGATCTGGGGCGACAACGGCGCCAGCATGGAGGGCACCATCACCGGCTCGTTCAACGAGTGCACGATGCAGAACGGCATCCCGCTGACCGACGAGATGCAGCTGCAGCTGACCGAGCGGTACGGCGGCATCGAGGCCTGGGGCGGCGAGCTGATGGATCCGCACTACGGCGCGGCGTGGGCATGGGCCGGCAACACCCCGTTCCAGTGGGGCAAGCAGGTCGGCTCGCACCTGGGCGGCAACCGGAACCCGATGGTCATCTGCTGGCCGGAGCGGGTCACCGGCACCGGCGGGCTCCGGTCGCAGTTCACGCACGTCATTGACGTCGCGCCGACCATCCTCGACGTCGCGGGCATCCCGGTCCCCTCGTCAGTGGACGGGATCGAGCAGGAGCCGATGCATGGCGTGACGTTCACCGGCACGCTCACCGACCCGGGCGCGCCCGAGCACCGCACCCAGCAGTACTTCGAGACCATCGGCAACCGGGCGATGTACAAGGACGGCTGGTGGCTGGCGATAAGGACGCCGCGGATCCCGTGGGTCATCACGCCCGAAGCCCTCAAGCCGTACGCGCCCGGCGTCTGGGATCCCGACGCTGATCCGGCCGAGTTGTACTACCTGCCCGACGACTTCAGCCAGGCGCACGACCTGGCGGCCGACCATCCGGAGAAGGTCGCCGAGCTGAAGGAGCTGTTCTGGGCCGAGGCCGAGCGGTACCAGGTGCTGCCGCTGCTGGCGACCCTGTCCACCTTCTTCGGCATGGTGCCGCCGCTGCCAGCAGAGGCCAGGTTCGAGTTCCGCGGCGACGTGCAGAACGTGCTGTCGGGGATGATCCCGCGGATCTATAACCATTCCTATGCGATCAGCGCCGACCTGGTGGTTCCCGCGCAGGGGGCCGAGGGCGTGATCGTGGCCGAAGCCGATCACCTGGGCGGGTTCTCGCTCTGGGTCGACGGGGGCAGGCTCACCCACACTTATTCGATGATGGGCGTGTTCATCTACCGTCAGCAGGCCGAAGAACGGCTCCCGGCCGGGGAGGTGACCGTGCGGATGGAGTTCGCCGCGGACGCGCCCAAACCGGCCACCGGCGGTGAGGTGACCCTGTTCATCAATGACCGGCCCGTGGGCAAGGGCCGCATGGACCACACCGTCCCGATCCGCTTCTCCGGCTATGCGGGCATGGACATCGGCCGCGACAACGGCGGGGTGGTCGACCGCAGCTACGAGGACCGCAAGCCGTTCCCGTTCACCGGCACGATCAAGAAGGTGACCTTCGACGTCAAGCCGCACCTGACCGGCGAGGACGAGCAGGAGCTGCACGTGGCCGCCCACCACGGGCACGCGGCGCACGCGCTCGCGCAGTAAGGCACACCCGCGGCCTGGAGGAGGTTCCCATGAAGCTCGATGACGAGACGACCGACGTGCTGATCGGCGGCTACCTGTCCAAGGAGGCCGCCGACGACGACTACGACGCGGTGCTGGCCTGCGGCGGCTACCTACACGGCGCGGTGGTCGTGGCCAAGGACCTGCAGGGCAACCTGTCGGTGGAGCAGACCGACCACATGGTCCGCGAGGGCGCGGCGGGCCTGGGCGCGGTCGGGTTCGTGGTCGGGCTGTTCGCGCCGCCGCTGCTGGCCGCCACCGCCATCGGCGCGGCGATGGGCGCCGGGGTCGGCAAGCTGCTGCACCACAAGACCGCCAGCAAGCTGGAGGAGCAGGCCGGGGCCACCATCCCGATCGGCGGCGCGGGCCTGATCGTCGCCTACCCGCACTCGGCGGCCGGGAAAGTCGAGCCGGCCGTGACCCGCGCCATCAACAAGGTCGTCGGCGAGGCCGAGGGCCATCATGTCCAGGCGCTGAAGGGCGCGATCGCCGACGCGCAGCAGAAGATGGCCGATAGCGGCGCCTGACGCTAAATGGAGACTGCGATGCCCACTGCGATCTCTATTGCAGGCCGGGTCAGGGACCAGACGGCGGAGCTGGCCTCGGCGCTGGCCGGCCAGGCCACCAGCGACACCACGGTCGCGTGGACCCGGCGTCGTCTCGGCCTCTTGCGCATCGGCGGCGCCGTGATCGCCGTACTCGCGCTGCTGATATTCAGCGTCAACTGGGTCCGCATCCTCATCATCGCGCTCCGCCTCGCGCTCTATGAGTTCGGCTTGCACCGGCCGCGCCAGGCACAGCCCGCGGCGGCAAGCCGGCCAGGATGATGACCGATGCTGGGTGACCGGCGGTGAACGCCGAGTTCTTCGCGCTGGCGTTCAGCGCGGCGCTGAACCCCAAGCTGCTGGCCCTGGACCTGCTGCTGATCGAGAACCGGCGGCCGCGGGCCATGTTCTTGTGCGTCCTGCTGGCCGGCATGACCGTGGCCCTGACCATCGGCCTGCTGGACGTGCTCACCGTCCACGCCGACGCAATCAGCCACCAGGGCAAGGCCAGCGCCGGAGTCGACCTGGCCCTCGGCCTGCTGCTGCTGGCCGTCGGAATGCTGCTGGCCACCGGCCGCCTGCACGGCCGGAAGCGGGTACCGGTCCCAGCAGGCAACGCTACGCTCGAGCAGCCGGAGAAAAAGGACAAGAAAGACAGCTGGGCGGCCCGGGTGCTGGCCGAGCCGCGGCTCGGGCTGGCCATGCTGATCGGCGCGCTGGTCGGCCTGCCGGGCGCCAGCTACCTGACCGCGCTGCACCACCTAGTCACAGGGAAGTACTCCACGGCGACCCAGGTCATCGCCGTTGTCGTGTTCGTGGTCATCGAGTTCTTGCTGATCATCATCCCGTTCGTGTTCCTGGAGCTGCGGCCGGAGGGTACCAAGGCACTGCTCAAGCGCTCCCAGGACTGGCTGCTAGGCCACGCGTTGCAGCTCATGGTGGCCATCGCCGTGCTCCTGGGCGCGTATCTGACGGTCAGCGGCCTGGTACGTCTCAGCTGACCAGCCACCGTCACCGGCCCCGCCTGCCGCCTACGGAATCTGCAAATCCGCATCCCGGCCAGGCCAGTGACGAGAGATATCGCGGCGTCCACGGCATAGACCTCGCGCAAGGCTTCCCACCGGGGGAGCGAATGCAGGACTACCGGTACCCGCCAGTCTTAGCTCACTGTTATGCGCTGGCCCGCATGTCGCAGCTGTTTGCGGCCTCACTGCCGGGCACTTCCCGCGGTGTCATCTCGTAGGTGAGGCGCTTGACGAAGGCCGAGTGTCTCGGGAAGAGTTTGTTCATGGCGGCGACCGGTCGCCGAGCTATGGAACATCCGCCCCAGTCGGCGTTCCATTGGCGAAGGGGATTTGCCCTCCCGGTCGTCGATGTCACAGGCCATCTTCCAACACCGCGTCGCTCGGGGACGAGGGTGTCAAGGGGAGGCTTGCCGGTGACCAGGGACGCCAGCTTCAAGAAGGTTGTCCGGCGCCACGCCGGGGAGACTGGGCAGCGCTACACCGAGGCGCTGACAGATCTCCAGGGTCTGGGTGCGCGGATGCACCACGAGCCGGTTCCTGAGCGGCTGCTGGCTCATCTGCGGGATCGCTACGGCATCGACCCGGTCGCGGCGACGAAGCTCAGTGTGCACAAGACCTATGTGTTCCGCATCGACCGCGATGACGGCAGCCCGTGGGTGGCCCGCGCGTTTCCCCCCGCTCGGCCGCGTGCCGGTGTGGAGGGTGACGCCGCGATCCTCAGATTCCTGGAGCGGCAGGCTTATCCCGCGGAGCGCCTGGCGGTCGATGATGCGGTATCTGACTTCGATGGCAGCGCGGTCCTGGTGACGCGGTTCGTTGAAGGCGTCCAGCTCCCCGACGGTGCCGCGAAGTTCGCCATGATGGGTGAGCTGCTCGGACGGCTGCATGCACTGCCATACGACGATTCCGCCGGCCGCCCGGGTGGAGCCAGTGGTGAGGACCCGAGCCGTGAGGGCACGCCGCGCCAGGACCTGCTGGCGGCCCTGTCGTTTCTCGACGCCGTCGACACGAAGGTCGCGGCCGGCGAGCGCGAGCGATTCGAGCAGCTCCGCAACCAAGTGCGCTCGGCCGACGACGGTTATGGCCTTCCGGAGGGCTTGCTCCACGGAAACCTCCTCCACGCCCCCGATCACGCCGTCCTGAGCGAACAAGGGCCAGTCGCGATCAACTGGAAGGCGTCCGGACGCGGACCGCGCCTGGCCGACTTCGCTTACCTGATCTGGGGCACGGGTTCGTCGACGGCGCAGTCGTTCGACATCTGCCGCAGGTCGTTCTGCTTGCTCGTGGCATGGGAGGACCCGGCGGGCAAGCCCGTTCCGCTGCTCGTGCTGCGGGCCGGCCCAGACGAACGCGAGGCGCTGCTGTGCGGTGGCCACCCGTTCTTCGCCTCGCGAGCCGGCCGTGATCGCATCGTGGTGCTGCTCACCGACGACACCGACTGGGAGGAGATCCGTGAGCTCGTGACCGAGAGCTACCGGATCCTCGCACCGAGGAAGCTCACCGCACGGCTCGACTAGCACACGCTGGCCGTCGAGCCCGCAGCGTCCCCGCGGGGACGCTTCGCGCAATTGCATGAAGCGTTCCCGCGGGACCGCCCGAATCTGCCGCGAGCGGCGGCCGCGGCGGCGAGGGGATACACCGTGGTCTGGGCGGCAGCTGCGCTGGGCCGGCCGGTCGCGCTGGCTAGCCGGGCGGGTACGGCCAGCGGACGCCCGCGATGGCCAGGACCTGCTGTTGCACCGGCTGCCCGGAGTCGGTGTTCGTGTCGAGCGGCGATACGGTCTGCGCGCCGACGGTGACCCACGCGAACTGGCATCCCACATAGTCGGCGCCTGCCGTGGCGACCACCGGGCCGCCGGGGACGGCCCTGAAGGTCAGCTGCATCGAGGTGAGCATCGTCGCCGTATCGGCCTCGGACGGGCAGCTGTACGTGCCGTGCGGGAGCTGGCGCAGGCCGTCGATGAGCGCCGCGATTCTGGCCACCGTGGCCGGGTTAGTGACGGTGAAGGGGTGGTCGGGCTCGCCGCGGCTGGGGCGGGAACCGAAGTCGAACACCGGGGTCACGGTCACCACCCGGGCGTCGGGCGGGATCCGTCCCGGGGCTCGGGCGGCCAGGCCGATCACTAGCCCGGCCGCGACGCCGGCCAAGGCGGCGCACAGGTACACCAGGCGGCGCCGGCCAGGCCTGGCTGCCGCGCGGATGGCGATGTCCGTCATGGCCCTCAGACGACGCCCCCGGGGCCCCGGTTCCGGTGGCTGCCGAACCGTTACCTGCCCACCGCGCCCCGCGTTGGCCGCCAGGCAGCCCAGTCACGACGCGCACCGCAGGCTGAGGTCGGCGATCCCGGTGTCGAGGGCGTGGTCGACGGCGGCGGCGAGCAGGCGTTCGCGGGCTTGCGAGGTGTGCATACCTTAGTGTACCGTATGGTACATGTACCATTTGGTACATCTAGAGTGGATGGCCAGGTCCTATGTCGAAGCGGAGGCCGTGGCCCGGCCGGCCCCCGATGTCGTGTGGGAGCTGGCCGGCGACGCCAAGCAGGTGCTGCGCGTGGGGGCCGTCGAGCGCGAGGGGGCCCACGGCCGCGGTGCTCAGGCGGCCGGCGGCGCGGCGCGAACGCACGCGGCCGAGCGCTGCGCGAACGCACGCGGCCGAGCGCTGCGCGAACGCACGCGGCCGAGCGCTGCGCGAACGCACGCGACCGAGCGCTGCGCGAACGCTGCGGTTTATACCTTTTGCGTCGTGCACCAAGTCTGAGCGACTTGAAGGGGGAGTCAGATGACTAGGTCAACAGGCCTGGCCACCACGGCGTGCCAGGAACCGGCCGCGGCTCCGCGCGCTGCGGTGATCACGATGGGCGGTCCTGGACACCCCGGAGCATCTTGGCCGGTGAGCAGGCGATGCTGACGGCCACAGAGATCGCGGGCTTTGTCGGTGCCGGGCTGGCGGGCGCAGCCTACGTACCACAGATCGCCCACCTCATCAGGGCCCGCTGCTCGGCGGGCATCAGCCGACTGGCATTTGAGGTGTGGCTGGTGGCGTCCCTTCTCACCACAGCACGCGCGATCGCCATCGGCGCCAGCGTCTTCATCGTGCTTGGCGGCATCCAGATCGTGGCCACCACGCTCATCATGCTCTGCGCGGCCCGGTACAAGGACACGCCATGCCCAAGCCATCTCCCTCGCCCGCCCGCAGCCAAGACGGGCAGCTCAGGTAACGAGCCAGGTTCCCGGCGCCCGGTCGGCCGCCTGGTTGCGGAATCGGCCGCACCCGCTGGGCACGGTGGAGCACCGCGCGCGGGCATCGCTGTCGTGTACCTGCGCTCCTGCACGCTCACCGACCAGGCCGGGCAAGAGCAGGCGCGTACCGATTTTCATATCACTCACTGAAGGGGGAGGACATGACTGCATCTGCTGGCGTTGCTGACGCCGCGCACCAGGAGCTGGGCGCCGCCGTGCGCGGTGAGACCGGGCGGGCACAGGCGGCCATCGTCATCGTTGGCCATGACCCTGGCGTGCGGGAGATCCTCTACCGGGAGCTGTCCACGCGGTATGGCGCGGATTATCAGATCGTCGTCTGCTACCGGTCCGCGGAGCTGGCACCCTGGATGCGGGACCTGCGGGCCGCTGGCCTGCCGGTGGCGCTGGTCATCGGCGGGGTAGGCGGGCAGGATGGCGATGGCATCGAGGTACTGTCCGCGGTCCGCGCCATTGACCCGACGGCGCTCCGGGTAGCCGCGGTGGGCTGGGGCGACTGGGACGCGATGCGGTCGGCGTTCGACGCGGTCGCCGCGGGCACCCTCGACCACTGGGTAAACCGTCCGGTGCAGGCTCCAGCCGAGGAGTTCCACCACTCGATCACCGAGTTCCTCCGGGAGTGGGCCAGCCAGCGGCCTGGCGGCTTTGAACCGGTGCGGGTGATAGGCCAGCGGTGGTCGGCGCGGTCTCAGGAGCTGCGTGACCTGTTCGCCCGCCACCGGGTCCCGGCCGGGTTTTATGACGCTAGCTCCAGGCAAGGCCGGCAGATGCTGGACGAACTCGGCCTGGAATCGCCGGCACTGCCGGTAGTCGTGCTCCAGTTCGCGGCGGAGGCGCGCACCCTAGTCAATCCCTCCAACCTCCAGATCGCCGACGGTTTCGGCGTGATGAGGCCGATCTCGCCCGGGGAGGTCTTCGATGTGGCGGTGGTCGGCGCCGGCCCGGCCGGGCTGGCGGCCGCGGTCGGCGCATCCTCAGAAGGCCTGCAGACGCTGGTCGTCGAGCATGAGGCCGTCGGTGGCCAAGCGGGTACCAGCTCGATGATCCGCAACTACCCCGGCTTCTCACAGGGCATCAGCGGCGCCATGCTGACCCAGGAGAGCTGGCGGCAGGCCTGGGCCTTCGGCACCACGTTCTTGTACATGCGCCAGGCCGAGAGCCTGTCGGAAAAGGACGGCCACTACCGGCTACAGCTGTCCGACGGCAGCGTGGTCACCGCACGCACGGTGATCATCGCGACCGGCGTCGCCTACCGGCGGCTTGGGATCCCGGCGCTGGAGGGTCTGCAGGGCCGGGGGGTGTTCTACGGCGCCGCGGTCAGCGAGGCACCGGCCATGCGCGGGCGCAACGTGTTCGTGGTCGGAGGCGGCAACTCCGCCGGGCAAGCCACCCTGTACCTGGCCAAATGGGCCAAGAAAGTGACCATCCTGGTCCGCGCGCCCTCGCTGGCCGCCACCATGTCCGACTACCTAATACGCCAGATCGACGCCACCCCGAACGTGGACGTCTGCTACCACGTGCAGGTGGCCGACGGCACCGGCACCGGCGGCGGCCATCTGCAATCGCTGGTCCTGGAACACACCGCCTCCGGAGCGCGGCGGGCGGTCCCCGCGGATGCCTTGTTCGTCCTCATCGGTGCCCAGCCGCGCACCGAATGGCTCGGCGAGGCCATCGCCCGCGACCGGTGGGGGTTCATCCGCACCGGCGCGGACTTGCCCTCCGGCACCCACGCCCGCCGACCGGCCAACCGCCCGCCACTGCCTCTGGAGACCAGCCTGCCCGGAGTCTTCGCCGCCGGTGACGTGCGCCGGGGATCGGTCAAGCGGGTCGCCTCCGCGGTGGGCGAAGGCGCCGCCACCATCCCCCTGGTACACCGCTATCTGGCCCGAGCCGCCGCAGGCCGAGAAACCGGCCGCAGCCAGCATTCCCGCCGACGATCCCCCACCAGCACAGGAGCGGGGCTCAGCCGACGGCCCGAGGACCTTGCCCACGCACAATGAGCACAACGTGATCACCATCCAACAGGTTAGGAGGCTCAAAATGGAGCAGACAATGACGGGCATCGCCGCGCAGAAATCATCGCCTCATCCGCGACCGGCCGCGGCCACCGTCGCCGACGTCATGCGGCCACCGCTCACCACGGTCGCAGCACACGATCATGCGGCCGCGGCCGCATATCTGATGAAGCACGCAGGTACCACGGCTCTTATGGTCGTGGATGCACGGGCCGGTCAGCCGACCGGCATCATAACCGCGGCAGACGTTGCTCGCGCTATCGCGGACGGCAAAGACGTCAACGACGTCTGGGTCAATGCCGTGATGACCACTCGGCCGGACCTTGCCGCTACGACGAGCATCCCCGATGCGGCCGAGATGATGACGACCAGGCATTTCCGTCACCTGCCAGTCGCCGGTGACGCCGGCCTCGTCGGAGTGCTGGACATCATCGACGTGTGCCGGGCACTGATCGACACCAGAGAAGAATGACCGGAGACCGGTTGCAGATCCGGACCGAGCGGCAGGGCCTACGCCAGGGTCGTATAGTCGCCTTGCTGCCATTTGACCCAGTCCCATTTTCCGAGGAACTGTGTTCCGGCGGCCAGCCCGTTGCTGAACAGCTTCTGCTTGTCCGCGGGCGTGAGGTGGAAATCGGTCGCGTTGTATCCGGTCGTGTCCACGAAGATCGTCCGTGACGCTACTGACGGCTGGTCGACGTATACCTGGTCGCGGGCCTTTTGCATGGTGGTCAGCAGCGACTTGGCGAGCTGAATCGCATCCGCGTCGGGATTCCACGTGCCCTGGGCAGGCGAGAGGCGGGCCGACAGCTTGATGCCGAACGTGGGCCATCGGGGCGGCTTGCCGTCGGTCCGGTCGAAGATGCTCACCGGGAAGTTCGAGAGCATGCCGCCGTCAGTGCCCAAGATCTCCCCGTGCCCCTGGGTAACGTCCGGGTTGGCCGTCATGCGGAACGGCCGGAAGAAGAACGGTATGCCTGCCGAGGACCGCACCGCGTCGGCCACCGGCTGGGTGTCGGGATCCACGCCCAGCAACGGCTGGTAGTCCCAGGGCAGCCGCAGCATCCGGCCCCGCGATACGTCCGAGACGATCACGACCAGCTTGTACCGCTGCTCCGGCGGCAGCGAGCTGCCTGGGTCGCCGTCTTTCAGGTCGCCCCAGGTGTGCACGTTCTTGGCCGCCAGGACCTGCCTGATCCAGTCGTGCAGGAACTGGCCCATGAACAATCCTTCATGCACGACCAGGCCCAGGCCCTCGCCGATCTGCTCGAAATGCCGCGCGAACAGGCCAGGGTTGTCCTCGAACTGCGAGAAGTCCAGATCCGTCATGATGGTGGTCATCTCCGCGGCGCTGTAGCCGGCCGCAAGCATCGACGCCACGATCGCCCCGGCGGACGCGCCGGCCACACGACGGAAGGTATACGGTTCTGCAGCCGAGGTAAGCGCCGTGATGGCCCCCACCAGGCCCATTCCC
>Ga0318574_10000890_pt1 | contig 10143 bp, 8 predicted proteins | sample GRESIP089b5f22_FD_202527 | JGI IMG/M metagenome (GOLD analysis project Ga0318574, IMG submission 202527) | Tropical soil microbial communities from Luquillo Experimental Forest, Puerto Rico - GRE.SIPMG.089b5f22 | ecosystem: Environmental > Terrestrial > Soil > Tropical forest > Bulk soil...
CCGTGTCCACCCAAGACCGGACGATCAATCCCGACCTGGAGCGCTTCATGGCCAAGCGAATGGGTGCGAAGACGATCGAGATCGAGGCGAGCCACCTGGCGCTGATCTCACATCCCGATGCGATCACGAACCTGATCCTGGAAGCAATCGCCGTCTGAGTCCATCTGTTCGGACACAACTGGGGGGCGGATTAGCACCGGACCCAGTTTGTCTCGGCAGTTCGGAACCCACGGAGAGGAGCATCTGATGCTTGAATCGGACAAATCACAGTGCCGACTCGTTCGGGCCGGAGAAGCGTTCGAAGGCAACCATGCCCGAAGTTAAATCAGGTCGAATCCCCGAGCGATGGCCTGCAGCACGTTGAGCAACGCGTCGGGCGATTTTCGGTTGTATGGCAGACGATGGAGAAAACGACATCATGATCAAAGACTTTAATGTTTCCGAAAAAGGTCATGGTTCGTACTGGCTGCTCGGCATTCTCCGATGGGTGATGGTTCTTATCTTTATTTCGTTCGGCATACAAAAATTCACGCCCGAGTCCGCACACGGTATTGCATTATACATTTCCAACAGCCCGGTCGTTTCGTGGCTGTCTATCTTCGGGATCAGAGGCGAGGCTTATCTGCTCGGCATTATAGAGTTAACGACAGCCGCCATTCTCGCTGCCGGCGCATTTATCCCGATCCTATCTGCACTCGGCTCATTGATGGGAATTGGTACGTTTGCGATTACGTGGTCCTTTTTCTTCTCGACGCCCGGTGTCGTCAAATGGAGCGTATCCACAGACCCAATAGCATGGAACCTCACCGGGGAATTCTTGTACAAAGATGTCGTCCTTCTTTGTGTTTGTATCGTGCTGTTTTTGGCATCACTGCCAAAGAAAGTCGTCCCGCTTCGGTCGAATTGATGTCTCGGTGTTGGCGGCACGCGCCTTTTTGCCGGCAATAAATGCCCTAGCACAAGAATTTTCATTAGCAATTGACGCTCAGCACCGCAGTCCCCCCAGCCGCGCAGATCCGCGCAAGCGCACCTCAATCACAGCAATATTTTAAGAGCACGCACTGCGCGGCCCGCTTAGTTGCAGGAGCAGCGCGCACCGCAAGATGTCGAACCGACAAACCGCGACGCAGCTGTGCGCAGCGATCGATCCTGCGCGACTGAGGGCTGACTCGCGAGCAGGCTGAAAAACGAAGCCGACGCAGCCCGCGGCGAAAGAAGGAGCAAGGTCATGGCTCGTCAAACCGAAACCAGCGTGATCGAGATGGAGCGTGCCGCCATCGCCGGCACATCACTCGAAGTGTCACGCGTCGCCATAGGGACGTGGGCCATCGGCGGCTGGATGTGGGGTGGAACCGACGAGGCGGACTCCATTGCCACGATTCGAGCGGCGGTCGAGCACGGCATCAACCTCATCGATACCGCTCCGGCCTATGGCTTCGGCCGTTCTGAAGAAATCGTTGGCAAGGCCCTCGCCGAGGGTCATCTCCGCTCGCGCGTACTCATCGCGACCAAGACCGGAATTGAGTGGTCTGGCGGAAGCCTGTTCCGCAATGCCAGCCGCGCGCGCATCCTGCAGGAGGTCGAGGATTCATTGCGTCGGCTTCGGACCGACCACATCGACGTCTACCAAGTTCACTGGCCCGACCCGCTGGTGAGGATCGAGGAGACCGCGGAGGCCATGCGCACCCTGTTCGAGCAGGGCAAGATCCGCGCCATCGGCGTCAGCAATTTCTCGGTCGGGCAAATGGAGCGCTTCCGCCGGGTGGCACCGCTGCACGTGCTGCAACCGCCCTATAACTTGTTCGAGCGCGGCATCGAGGCCGACATCCTCCCCTATTGCCGAAAGAACAAGATCTCGATCTTTGGCTACGGCGCACTCTGCCGCGGTCTCTTGTCCGGACGGATGCGGCCGGACAGCACATTCGGCGGCGACGATCTTCGCCGCACCGATCCGAAATTTCAGCAGCCACGCTTCGGGGAGTATCTCACTGCCGTTCAACGGCTCGATCAACTCGCCCGGCAACGCTTCCACAAGCGAGTGATCCATCTGGCGGTTCGCTGGATGCTCGATCAGGGCGTCACCACGGCGCTGTGGGGCGCGCGCCACCCGGGCCAGCTGCAACCGGTTGACGAGGTGAGCGGCTGGCGCCTCGATGCGCCCGCCAAGGCGGAGATCGATCGCATCCTCGCCGCGACGATCGGCGATCCGGTCGGCCCCGAATTCATGGCGCCGCCGGCGCGCAGCATCGCGGCGTGAATAGGAGCGCCGCGGTGGCGAGCGGTGCGCCAAACTCGAGATCCAGGCGGCCAACCCCGCGCCCCGCGCGCGAAATCGCGCATGGGGCGAACCTTTGGAATTCCAGGCCGATCTAATACCTTGATATGATTCTTGCGGTGGCCGCAGTGACATATGTTTGTGACGTGCAAGGGTTGTCTCCAGCCGGAAGTTCGCCACGGCGGCGCCCCCATGTCGAGGATCAGCAATTGCGGAACGCCCCGATCATATCGATCATCGACGATGACGAGTCGATGCGCTGCGCGATCAAAAGCCTTGTGACGTCGCTCGGCTTGGATGCCTACACGTTTGCATCGGCAGAAGCGTTCCTACAATCGCCGCATCTGGACGATACGTCCTGCGTGATCACCGATTTGCAAATGCCGGGCCTGAACGGCGTCGAACTGCAGAAATCGCTGTTAGCGCAGGGTCGCCGCATCCCCATCATCTTCGTGACCGCTTTTCCCGAGGAGCGGCTGCGGGCGCGCGCCGTGGAGGCTGGCGCCTTGGGATTCTTGAGCAAGCCGTTCGAAAGTGAAACGCTGATAACACTCATCGACAAGGCAATAGAGGCTGGGCGGAAAACTTGACGTTCCGCGCGATCGCTCAAAACGGCGCCTCCCGCGACTCGCGAGCCGGCATGGCCGCGCCGGCTACGACGGGCGCGTTGGACGCGCAGCAGGTCCTGCTGTCGACGCTACCGCCGAGCCGGGGCCAGAAGCGGCTCGCTCTCGCCGTCGTGCTGGTCCTGCTCGCCGCATTCTGTGCCACGGTGCCCTTTGCCGCGGTGCCGGTCGGATATATCAGGGAGTTCATTCCCGCATATGCCACCGCTATGTTCGTGATCAGTTCGATCACGTCGGCCTTGCTGTTCGTTCAATTTTCGGTCGTTCATTCGCGCGCGCTGCTTGCTGTTGCCGGCGGCTACTTGTTCAGCGCGCTCATCACCATCCCCTGGGCGCTTACCTTTCCGGACCTGTTCGGGGCGGCCGACACGGCGGGCACCACGTGGGGAGTGCTCACCAGGGTCTGGCGTCTTGTCTTTCCGCTGTCCGTGATCGGCTACGCTCTACTCAAGGATGACGAGGCGAGCACGGCCTGGCCGCGCGCGTTGTCGTATTTCGCGATTCTCTTGAGCGCCGCCGGGCTCTTGGTTGCCGCCGACCTTGTGGCGTGGCTTGCCACGAGTACGCGTGAGCTGACGCCGAGCGGGCTGCTGTTCTCGGTGATCGATCGCGCGCAGGCTGATTGGAACGCCCTGCTCTTGCTGTTGGCGTTGTTTGCGCTCGCGCTGCTGTGGTCGAGGCGACGGTCCGTGCTCGATCTGTGGCTCATGGTCGTGATGTGCGGTTTGCTGATCGAGCTGTGCCTGATCATTTTGGTCGGTCGCCGTTACGTCGTCGGATGGTATGCCGCACGTCTCTACTTTCTCGTTTCCTCGACGCTCGTGTTGGCCGTCCTGCTTTCCGAAACCGCTTTGCTCTATGCGCGGCTCGCCCGTTCCGTAATGGCGGAAAGTCGAGAACGCGAAGCTCGGTTGATGACGATGGATGTGTTGTCGGCCTCGATCGCGCACGAGATGAGTCAGCCGCTAGCCAGTATCGTCACGAACGCCGATGCGGCTGCGCGCTGGATGGGGCGCCCAACGCCGGACCTCGACGAGGTGAAGGCGTCGCTCGGGCAGATTCGCAATTCGGTCTATCGCGCCAGAGACCTCATCGGCAGCATTCGCGCGATGATAAAGAGGGATGCTCGAAACAGGCTCCCGCTGGACGTCAATGACCTCGTGCGCGAAGTTCTCGCGCTCATGGAGCGCGAGCTGCAGAGGAACCGCATTTCAGTCGAACTCGAATTGGACGAGCAGCTACCATCGGTGCAGGCTGATCAGGTGCAGCTGCAGCAAGTGCTGATAAATCTGATCACCAATGGGATCGAAGCCATGGCGGGCAACAGGCGCGCCCGAATCTTGCGCGTAAAATCCGCAATCCAGGACCCCGACAGCGTGCTGATCTCGGTGGCGGATACTGGCACGGGAATCGACCCCGAAATCGTTGATCGTATTTTCAATCCGTTGTTCACCACCAAGTCCAACGGGATGGGCATGGGCTTATCGATCTGCCGATCGATCATCGAGGGGCACGGTGGGCGACTGTGGGCATCGGCCGGCGCCGAAGGCGGCTCGGTATTTCAATTCGTACTGCCCGCCAACATCGCCCGATAGCGCAAAAAGCCAACTCGGATTCCGCTGCCCCGAAGCTTTGCGCGGGCGGCGCTAACCGCATCCGGTTTGCGCTTCCGCGACGGGTCATCGCCACGACAGCATGACGCCCCAAACCTTGGCGCCCCAAACCTAGGTATAGGGCGCTCAAACCAATGAGATAGGCGGGTCTACCTCCGTACGATGGAGCCGTGCGCCTTGGGCGACCTAATTTGAGGTCACCGGGGCTACAACGGCAGCCGGGTTGTGACCCGAGGTGCCAAGATACTAACGGGTGCAAGCCATGCTGACTTACTCGCTCCACACGAACTCTGCAGTGCATCCTCGCTTTGACAACAGCGCGCGTTTCGATCGCGACGTTGCATTTATTCCGCCGGCCGCGCTGCGGTCTGTGGACCGCTACTCGCGCTCGGGCGAGGACGAGCAGCCGCGCCGTGTCCGGCCCAGGTCGCTCTCCGATCTTCGTAGCCGCGAGCTCGTCGATCACGAGGTCGGAATTTTTCCCTCCGATGCGGTCACACGCCGGAGGCTGGCATGGGACGGCATGGCCATCGAGGTCGTGCACGCGATCAGACACGATAAGGTCGAGTTTCGGTTTCGCGCGCCTGTGCACTTGCTTGTCGCCTACGAAGAGGGCGTGCGTGAAAACGGCGAGACGCTGATCGAGGGTCTACCCCGTTCGACGCTGCGAGATGTCAAATGCAAGCTCGCCTTTGTGCCGGCGGGTCATGAGTATCGCGAGTGGCGAGAGCCCCGCACCCGCGGCCGCGTCGTTTATTTCTATTTCGATCCCGCCAAAATGCCCATCGATCCCGCGGCAGGCGCAGCGTACACACCCTTGGCGCCACGCTTGTTCTTCGAAGACAAGGCGCTGTGGGACTCCGCGGTCAAATTGGGCAGGTTGATCGAGAGCGGCGGTGAAGATCGGCATTACTGCGAGGCACTCGGCGCCGTGCTGGCGCATGAGCTCGTGCGCCGCAGCGCTGGAACGCGCCGCGTCGAACCGCCGGCGCGCGGCGGTCTCGCCGCCTGGCAACAGCGGATCGTGTCCGCGTATATCGAAGAACACATCGCCGAGCAGATACCGCTCGCTACCCTCGCGCACCGTGTTCGGCTGAGCCCGTACCATTTCTGCCGGGCCTTCAAGCGGTCGTTCGGCGTGCCGCCCCACCGCTATCACAACGCTCGTCGCATCGACCACGCCAAGACGCTGTTGGCGCGGCCCACGTGCTCGGTCACCGAGATCGCGCTGACGGTCGGCTTCAGCGAAGCGAGTTCGTTCACTGCGGCCTTTCGCAAGGCAACCGGCTCGACACCGACCGCGTATCGCCGAAGCCTCGGATAGCTCGGGAGACGGCAATGACACGCCACTTGATTGCCATAGCGACTGCGGTTTTCGTGACCTCTGGCTGTGGTTATGCGCAGGTCGGTGGCATAGGCACGGCTACCCCAGGGATTGGCACGACGTCGCCCCTCGGCATGAGCACCTCCGGCGGCGCAGTGGCGCCAACCGGAATTCCCTTGGGAGCCGCCCCGCTCGCGACGCCCGGCGTGAGTTCCGGCTTTTCCAATGGAGTTGCTTCAGCCACGGCATGTTCCAGCCCTAGCATGGGGAACGCGATGACGGGAACATCGGGCTCGACCGCGCTGTTCGACAGTAGTGGCGTTGGAATCATGACGGGCGCAACGCTGCCGGGATCCGCGGCTCCGATCACGACCACATGTGGCCCGGCTTCCGCAACAGGCAGCCCCTCGGCCTCACAGTCGAGCACTTCGACCCCTGTGACGTCGCAACTGGGCGTCCCGACGATCCCGATGGGCTCGACCGAACTGAGCAATCCGGGCCTCAGCCCGGCCCCGTGCCCGGCGACGGGCAATACCGCCTCGTCAATATCTTCCGGTGCTTGCTGATGCGCAAGCGCCTGTAGGGGAGCATGCAATGCGACGCAAGGTCATCATTTCCGCGATTTCGGCGCTCGCCGTCACCGCGATCGTTGGCGCTCTAGTCGTCACGCATCGCCTTCCGTTCAAGGCAGCGGCGGCTGCTAAGCCGCCAGCGGTCCCAACCGTTCCCGTCGTTGCCGGCACCGTCAACAGCGGCGATGTGCCTATCTATCTGCAAGGCGTCGGCACGGTGATCGCCTATAACACCGTGATCGTCCGCAGCCAGATCCAGGGGCAGATCACCAAAATCAACTTCACCGAAGGGCAGGCGGTAAAGACCGGCGATCTGCTCGCCGTGATCGATCCGCGTCCTTATCAGGCGCAACTCGATCAGGCGAACGCGAATCGCGCCCGCGATGAGGCTCAGCTCACGAACGCGCAAGCCAATCTCAAACGCTACACGACATTGGGCAATCAGGGCTGGGCTACTCCGCAGCTGGTCGAGACCCAGAACGCGCAGGTCGCGCAACTTCAGGCCGCCATCAAGGCCGACGAGGCGGCGATCGAATGGGCGCAGACGCAACTCAGCTACACGCAGCTCACCTCGCCCATCGACGGAGTCACCGGCATCCGACAGATCGACATCGGCAACATCATTCATCCCACCGACCCGAATGGCCTCGTCGTGGTCACGCAGCTCGAGCCGATCTCGATGATCTTCACGCTGCCGGAGACGAGCCTGCCGCAGATTCAACAGCACCTAGCCAATGGAACACTCAAAGTAGAGGCGTACAGCCAAGACAACACGATGAAGCTCGATGAAGGCAGCCTCGATTTCATCGACAACGAAATCGTGCAGACGACAGGAAGCGTCCGGTTCAGAGCCAACTTTCCCAACAAAGAGCACAAACTGTGGCCCGGAGAGCTGGTCAATGCGTGGCTGCTTCTCGACACGCGGCATGACGGGCTCACGGCGCCCGCGCCGGCGGTGCAGCAGGGACCGCAGGGGCCCTACGTCTATGTGATCAACGCGGACAGCACGGTCGCAGTGCGGCCGGTCAAAGTCGCCCAGGTGAGCGGGGGGCAAGCACTCATCGATTCCGGCCTCTCGGCGGGCGAGCAGGTGGTCGTCGACGGCCAATACAAGCTGCAGCCCGGCATCCATGTGACCATTCTCCACGGCAAGGCGGCAGAGGAGGCGGCTGCGCAGGACGCGCAGCGCACACCGATCCCATGAACATCTCCGCACCCTTTATCGCACGCCCGATCGCGACCGCGCTGCTGATGGTCGGCCTATTGCTGGGGGGCCTCGCGGCCTACCCGCTGCTGCCGGTCGCGGCCTTGCCGAGCGTGAACTATCCAACGCTCCAGGTCACGGCACAGCTGCCCGGCGCCGATCCGCAGACCATGGCGTCTTCCGTGGCAACGCCGCTGGAGACGCAGTTCGGCCAGATCCCGGGCCTCACCCAGATGACCTCTGCGAGCGCGCTGGGCTACACGCAGATCACGCTGCAGTTCGATTTGAGCCGGCAGATCGATGGGGCGGTCTCGGACACGCTGTCCGCCATCAACGCCGCGAGTTCCTATCTGCCGCCCAATTTGCCCTACCCGCCAACCATCAACAAAGTGAACCCGGCCGACACGCCGATCCTCGTGCTCGCGCTCACTTCGGACACGCTGCCGCTCACGACCGTCGATGCCTACGCGGAAAACATTCTGTTGCAAAAGATCTCGCAAATTTCCGGCGTCGGGTTGGTGGGCATCGCCGGACGGCAAAAACCGGCCATCCGCATCCAGCTCGATCCTCAGGCGCTGGCGGCGCGCGGGCTGAGTCTCGAAGACGTCCGCAGTGTGATCAGCGTGGACAACGTCGATCTGCCGAAGGGCACGCTCAACAGCCCGCGCCAGAGCTATACGCTCAACACCAACGACCAACTGTTCAAGCCCGAGGCCTATGGCGACTTGATCATCGCGTATCGCAACGGTTCGCCGGTGCGGGTGAAGGATGTGGGAAAGGCGATCGACGGGCCCGAAAACAATCTGATCGCCGCCTGGTTCAACAAACAGCGGGCGATCATCCTGCCGATCCAGCGCTCGCCCGGGGCCAACGTCGTCGCCACGGTCGACCGCATCAAAGCGATGATGCGGGTGCTGAAGGCCTCGATGGCTTTGACGATCGCGACCGGCTTCGTCGTCGACGACGCCGTGGTCGTGATCGAGAATACCGTGCGCCATCTGGAAGAGGGACTCTCGCCGATGCAGGCCGCCCTCAAGAGCGCCGGCGAGATCGGCTTCACCATCATATCGATCACGCTCTCGCTCATCGCCGTCTTCATTCCGCTCTTCCTCATGGGCGGCTACGTCGGAGAGCTATTCCGTGAATTTGCCGTCGCCGTGAGCGTGGCTCTTGTACTCTCGCTGGTGATCGCATTGACGCTCACCCCGATGATGTGCTCGCGCCTGCTCAAGCCGGAAGGCGAGCAGCATGGCCGCATCTATCGCCTCTTCGAACGAGGTTTCGATGCCCTTCTCAACCTCTATGAGGCCGGATTGAAGGTCGTGCTGCGGCATCGCTTCAGCACGCTCATGGTGATGTTCGGCACCGTCGCACTGACGGGATATCTCTACACGGTCATGCCCAAGGGCTTCTTTCCGCAGCAGGACACCGGATTGATCATCGGCTTTTCCGAGGCCGCGCAGGACATTTCCTATCAGGCCATGGCCCAGCGGCAGCAGGCGCTGATCGGTGCCGTGCTGCAGGATCCGGCGGCCGCCTCGGTTGGCACCGGCATCGGCGCCGGCGGCGGCAACTACACGACCAACACCGGCCGCATGTTGCGCCGTGCCGCTCATGCTCGGCACCGGAACCGGCTCCGAAATCCGCGAGCCGCTCGGCTACGCCATCGTCGGCGGACTGGCGCTGAGCCAGTTCTTGACGCTCTATACCACCCCCGTTGTCTTCCTCTATCTCGATCGTCTTAGCAGACGCCGGGCGCACCCGTCGTCGCCAAACGAAGGCAGCGCGTCCTCGGCGCCTGTCCCAGCAGAGTGAAGCAGAGTTCAAAGAGGACTATCGTTCCGAGCGCGCAGCAACGGAACGTAACGGGGCCGGAAACGTGCGGCCGGTCCTGCAAGCGCCGGCGCCACCGCGGCGAAGAAGACGCGGTGGGTTCGAGCCAGCGGGCCGACGAGGATCGACCGCCTTAGGGGCTGTGGCCACGCAATCGCCGCAACGGATGCGCGCCTGCAGATTCGGAATGGAAGCAATCCCAAATTGCGCCAACGAAAGAGAAATTCCCAGCAAGAACGAACAAGCAAATTCGCCCAACGATCATACGTTTGCCGTCGATACATTTCGCGCCTGGTGAAGACGATGGCCTTCTTGATGATTTTTTGGACGACGTACATTCCGTTCGTCCTATTGGTGCTGCCTCTCGTAGGCAGACATGTCGTGCGTGCGCTCCGCGGCCTGCGGTTCGAGCGATTGCTCGGTGGCGACGGCGCGCCAACGCTTTCTACGAGGCGACCGGCATCCGTGTACGTAAGTTGCCGATCGCTCTCGACCGGCCGCTTGCGAGCTGACCGCCAAGACCCATAACGCGACTTTCGACATTCGCAGGTTCGGCCTGCTTTCAGCCCGGGGACAAGAAACTATACCTCAAACTATACCTCGCACTGCGCCAGCGCCGTTTGAACGGACGCCACTATAGAAGCGATGAGTGGCGTTATTGAGTGGTGGGGAGACCTGCCGCCGCCGATGAAAGAA
>Ga0318574_10000900_pt1 | contig 10091 bp, 9 predicted proteins | sample GRESIP089b5f22_FD_202527 | JGI IMG/M metagenome (GOLD analysis project Ga0318574, IMG submission 202527) | Tropical soil microbial communities from Luquillo Experimental Forest, Puerto Rico - GRE.SIPMG.089b5f22 | ecosystem: Environmental > Terrestrial > Soil > Tropical forest > Bulk soil...
GGCACTGGAGCGCCTCGGCCAGTGATCTACCTGACCCTGCCCGAACTGCTGCACGTCGCGGATCGGACCCTCGGGCCTGGCTATACGGTGCGCGACTACGGCCTGCTGGAAGCGGCCCTGTCCCGGCCCCAGGCGACCGCGTTCGGCAAGGATGCCTATCCGGACCTGGATACCAAGGCCGCCGCCCTGCTGCACTCGATCGCTCGCAACCACGCCCTCATCGACGGCAACAAGCGGCTCGCGCTGGCCGCGGTCATCGCCTTCTACGGCCTGAACGGCCGCCGCCTCACGCTCACCAATGATGCCGCCTACAACCTCGTCATGAGCGTCGCCGCCGGAGAACTCGACACAGTCGACGCCATAGCGGCCGTCCTGCAGCCCGCCACACAGGCCCGCAGGTAAGGCAACCACGCGGACGATCCCGCGGGGCAGGTCAGCGGCCAAGCGGCGCCACGGCGTTATGCCGCTGCCAGGGCGGTCCAGAACGCGCAGTTGTGCGCGGTCGCGAAATTCGTCTCGGTCTGCGGTGCTGGTGGCGCCAGCGACTGCATCTTCTGGGTGAGGTTGTTGAAGAGCGGCCAGAACGGGGTGCTGAACGAGAAGGGGAATCCGCGCTTGGCGAAGTTCGTCCAGTACTCCTTCATGGTCGCCGCTAGCTGCTGCTGCTGTGCCGAGAGCATCCCCGGGAAGGCGGCCGTCGGCAGGCCCATCAGGTACTGGATCTCGGACGCGTGGGCCGCGCCGTAGGGGAAGCTGACCGGGGGAAGGAAGTTCTGCGGTGCGTTCTCGTCGCTGAACTCGTAGGCGAAGGTCGGCACGAAGTGCGAGACGGACTGGTCGATGGTCAGCGCGGGGCACGCGAAGATGGCGTCGGTGCCGACCGCGCCGAGGGCTACGGACGGGCTGGGGAACGCGGCCAGCGGGTACTTAGTCGCGATGATCGCCGCCACCGCCGGGGGAACCCCGAGCGTGGCGGAGATCGCGCTCTGGTAGTTCGCTGCCGTGAGCGGGTGGCCGCTCCGCAGTTCGCTGAGCGCGACGAACAGCCGCCATTCATCGCGGTTCGTGCCGTTGATGATCGGGACGCGGTTGAAGTTGCCGGCGGCGAACGCGGCCCCCAGCGTCTCCGGCAGCACCTCGCTGTTGATGTTCGGCGTGTAGCCGCCCGCGTTCTGGTTGGCCAGGACAGTCGCGACGGGCAGGCTCCGCAGGCAGGCCGCGGTCTGGCTGGCGCATCCGGCCTTGGCCGCGAACGCCTCGCCGGCCGCCTCGGCGCTCGCGAGCGGCGCCTGGGTGAGGTTGTAGGATCCGCTCTCGACGATAGCCCTCTCGAACAGCCCCCTGGCCTGCGGCGACGCGACCTGCGACAGCGTGGACAGGCCGCCGGCGGACTCGCCGAAGATGGTGACGTTGCGCGGGTTGCCGCCGAAGCTGGCGATGTTGCACCGCACCCAGCGCAGGGCGGCCTGCTGGTCCATGAGGCCGTAGTCACCGGACTGACCGTTCGCGTCGGCTAGTGCCGGGTGGGCCAGGAAGCCGAGCGCTCCGAGCCGGTAGTTGATGGTGACCACGGTTACGCCGTCTTCCGCCAGCGCTGTGGGGTCGTAGTCGTTGCTTTCGCCGGTCACCAGCGCGCCGCCGTGGATCCACACCATGACCGGGAAATGTGAACCGGCATGCTGGTGGCGGGGCGTGAAGACGTTCAGGAACAGACAGTCCTCCGACGTGCTGGCCTGGCCGAAGGGCGACGGGCTCTGCGGGCAGTGCGGCGCGAACCGCGTCGCGTCGCGCACGCCAGACCAGCTGGCGGCCGGCTGCGGCGGCTGCCACCGCAGCGCGCCGACCGGTGGCGCGGCGTACGGGATACCGAGAAATTCATCGACCGCCCCGTTGGCCAGGCCGCGGACTGGCCCGTTAGCGGTGCCCGCGACCGGCCCGCCGGCGGCGTCCCGCCCGCTGAGGGTGCTCGCGTCCGCGACGGGCGCCGCCGCGGCCAGGGCGCCCAGGGTGAGTCCGGCTACGGCTAGCCGGGTGCGTGCCCGCCATCCGGCCCACGTCATAACCATCCCGATCTCCCTTTCAGGGCTGCTGCTGGCGCTCCCCCTGGTGGCCGGTGGACCGCTCGTGCTCAAGAAGCGCTCGGCGCAGCTCGTCCAGGTCGCCGGTGACAACGGCGTACAAGCCTGGCTGTGCGCAGCCGCCTCGCCGGGTGGCGATGATGGAGATGCCGTCCCATGTCGGCTGCGTAGCGAACTCATAGCCGGGGAACTCGGCCGTCAGCTCGCTCAGCTCCGCTGGCAGGTCTGTCACGTGAACCACGGGGTGCCCGCCGCAATCACGATGTGCCGCTCGCCCAGGAGGTCCGTCGTCGCTGCCATTGCGCCTCGCTTTCCGCCGCTGCGCTTGAGGTCTTGCATACAGCCGAACGAACGCGGGGGTCCCCCGCGCCCGGACAGGTGCTCTCGCGAACGAGTGCGCACCTAACGGAGCTATCACTAAAAGTACGCCTCCGTACTTTAGGAGTACGGGAGTAACTTTACGCCCGGTGACCAGCACCGGGCAAGGGGAACCGCTGGTGTCAGATCACCTGGGCCGCGATCTGGCGTGCGGTCGCCTGGATGGTCGGCCCGAGCCTGCTGATGAGTTCGGTTATGGGCACGGGCGACCAGGGGATGGACACGTTAACGGCCGCCACGACCTCGCCGGATCGCGAGCACACGGGCGCGGCGATGGACCGCAGGGCACTGTCGAGTTCCTCGTCGTTGACGGCGATACCGGTGCGCCGCACCTGCTCCAGGTTGGCGAGCAGGGCAGTCTTGCTGGTCAGGGTGTGCGGGCCGCGCTGGACGAAATCGATGCGGTCCAGAACACGGTCGAGGTCGGGGCGGGGCAGGAAGGCGAGCAGCGCCTTGCCGGTCGCACTGCAGTAGGACGGCAGCCGGGACCCGGCGTGCAGGCTGAATTCGAGATGGTGGTAGCGGCCCGGCCGGCCGCGGACCCGGTCGATCAAGATCACGTCGGTGTCGTCGCGGATGGCCAGGTTCGACGTGTGCCCGGTGACGTCGGTGAGCCTGCGCAGATGCGGGCCCGCGACCTCGCGCAGCTCGAGGGAGCCGAGCACCGAGAATCCGAGATCCAGGACGCGGGCGCCGAGGCGGTACTTGCGGGTCACCTCGTCTTGGTGGAGGTAGCCGAGCGTGGCCAGGGTGGCGACGTAGCGATGGGTGGTGCTGCGGGTGAGGCCGAGCTTGCGCGCCAGCTCGCTGATCCCGAGGGCCGGCCGGTCAGGGGTGAACGAGCTGAGGACGGCCAGGCCACGCTCGAGCGACTGTGAGAACCCCGCGCCATCGTCTGTCTGTCGCATGTTCTAAATATTAGAACGCTGTATTGACATCTGGACACCCCAAATCCGCACCAGGTGTCGGGTGGTGCGGGGTGCTCAGTGTGGTCGGGGGCGGCCGCGGTCCCGCGGTCCTGACATCACGCGCCTCACCGGTACCGTCAGTTTCACTTTACGTACCTTCCGCATGGACATAACGGGACATTTCCGGCATGGAAGTGGTCACAAGGTACGTAAAGTGAGATCCAGCCAGCGGAGCAGGGCGGTCGGAGTCGGACGGAAGGACTTACCGGCCGGTCCGCGGATCCGGCTCCCCGCAGGCGGCCGCGTCCGCGGCACCAGCGTGCGGGGCGAGGATACGAATCACCACGTCGGTCGCGATGTCGATGATGCCGCAGACGTCGTCGCCGTCCTCGACGGTCGTGGCGATCAGTTCCTTCAGGCCGCCAAGCAGCATGACCGTCTCTTGCGGGGCTGGCGGGGTCACTCCCGCGCTGGCCAGTTCGGGGCTCTCGGCGAGGGTGCGGATCAGGTCGGCGAAGGCCGTCATCATCCGGCGCAGGAGCGGCCTGGCGGCGGCGCCCAGTGACGGGATGACGCGGATCCAGCACAGCCGCACGCTCGGGTCGTCCTCCACGCCGCCGATCCATGCCTCGATCGCCTGGCGCACCTGCGCCTGCCAGGGCGAGCGGGGATTCACGGCGGCGGCGATGCGCGCCACGGTCTGATCGTTTTCTTCCTGCAGGAGCGCGATGAGGCAGTCCTGCTTGCCGGCGAAGTGCTCGTAGAAGGTGCGCCGTGACGTCCGCGCGTGCCGGACCACGTCGGCAACGGTGATCTCCCAGTACGAGCGCTCCCGCAGGGCGGTGGCCAGGCCGGCCAGCAGCCGGCCGCGATGGTCCGCGGTGGCCGGGTCCGGCTCGGCGACGCTGACGGGACCACGGGTGCCGGCGGTCTCCAAATGCTGCTCCTCGGTGGGCGGGCAAGCCTTGCATTTCGTTGGTACGGTAACGTACCGTACCTGGTACGGGATCGTACCGCCATACCGCCGCAGGAGGTACCATGGCCGCCGACTCGCTGACCGCGCCCCCGCTTGACGCTCCCGGCGGCCGGAACCGGCGCGGCCCGGGCTGGCGAGAGGAGGCGCGGTCGAGCGTCTACTGGGGCGTGGCCCACGGCCTGCCCCGGCTGCTGATGCGCGCCGGCGCGCGGCGCGGTGACCTGCAGGGCCGCCTGATGCTCGCGCCCACGTCGGGGAACCAGGTGTGGGAGCTGTTCGCGGAAGCCCGCGCGGCCGGACCGGTGCTCCGGTCGCGGCTGTCTTACCTCACGGCTGACTACGCGGCGGTGAAGGAGGTCCTGTCCAGCCCGGACTTCCGGTCCGGCAGGCCGGTGCGCGACGACAGCGCGCTGGGACGGCTGCTCGACCGGACGGTTCCCCGCGTGCCGCATCCCCTCGAGCCGCCGTCGCTGCTGGTGACCGAGCCGCCGGACCACACCCGGTACCGCAAGCTGGTCACCAAGGTCTTCACGGTACGCGCGGTAGAACGGCTGCGGGTGCGGACGGAGGCGATCGCCCATGAGCTGCTCGACGCGCTCGACCCCGCGGCGCCGGCCGACCTAGTCGCGTCGTACTGCGGGCTGCTCCCGGTCACGGTCATCAGCGAGATCCTCGGCGTCCCCCACGCGCAGCGGAACCGGGTACTGGAGATGGGCACCATCGCGGCGCCCAGCCTCGATTTCGGGCTCGGCTGGCGGCAGTTCCGCACGGTCACGGGCGCGCTGCGCGACTTCGACCAGTGGCTGGGCGCCCACATCGAGCAGCTGCGCCGCCATCCCGGCGAGGACTTGCTGAGCCAGCTGATCGAGGCGCGGGACGAGGAGGGCGCCCTGGACGACCGTGAGCTCAAGGCGACCGCGGGGCTGGTGCTCGCGGCCGGGTTCGAGACCACGGTCAACCTGCTGGGGAACGCGATCGCCCTGCTCGATAGGCACCCCGGCCAGCTCGCCCGGCTGCGCGGGGAGAGCGCGCTGTGGCCCAACGCCGTGGACGAGGCGCTGCGACTCGACCCGCCGGTGCTCATGACCGGGCGCGTCTGCACGCGCACGACATCGGTGGCCGGCGTCGAGGTGCCCCGGAATATGCAGATGGTGGTCGCCCTGGCCGGCGCGAACCGCGACCCCAGCGTGTTCGCGCAGCCCGATCGCTTCGACGTGGCCCGCGAGAACGCGAAAGACCACGTCTCATTCTCCGGCGGCCGTCACTACTGCCTCGGCGCCTCGCTGGCGCGGATGGAGGGCGAGGTGGGGCTGCGGGCCATCACCGAACGGTTCCCGGACATGCGGCTGCTGCCCGGCGCCCGGCGCCGGTCGACCCGGATCCTGCGCGGGTACGAGAGCCTGCCGGCCCGGCTGCGCTGACGGGCGCTCCGGGCGCTGGCCCGTTACCGGTAGCGGAAGCCGTCGATGAAGCGGCGGAAGACGCCGCCTTCGCGTTGCAGCGCGGGGGCGGGCGGCGGCGCGGCGGCCCGCTGGCGGGCGACAGGCTGGTCGTAGTCGGTGCGGGCGATGGCATCGACGACCTGGGACTCGTCGAAGTCCTCGGAGCCCTCGATCTCGGGCACGTAGCCGACGAGATCGCCGTCGAGCATGACCTGCGCTTCGAGGCCGGCCGTGCCGTCGTTGTCCCACTCGGCCTCGCGGCCGCCAGGCAGCGACACGCGGATGCCGAACTGGTCGACGCCGCTGCGGAGCAGGTGAGCGTTGACGCCACGGTCACGAAGGGCGTCGACCACCCGGCGGGCCCTGAATTCGTCCATGTCAGAACTGTAGCGTTCGTTCCTGGAAGGTTCCTGAACGTATGCTAGGTCAAGGGCGAAGTGCGATGACCGAGTCCAGTTTGGCGAGGATCCCGCGGCCGTCCGCCGTGCCGCGTGACCTGCGGGCGACAAGCGATGAAAGACGCGCGTCCGGAAGGGCCGCCCGGGCAATGGCGCGACGGGGCGCTCTCGGCTCCTGGCTGGAAGAGGATCGCGGGCACGACGCGCTGGAGACGATCCTCGCCCAGAACCAGATCCGCGACCCCCAGCTCGTCCCCATCCGGCATCACCGCATGGCGGCCTCGGCGTGGAACTACTACCGGGGCGCCGCGGCCGTGATGGCCGCCGACCTGGCCGCGCGGCCCAACAGCGAGCTGACCGTGCAGCTCTGCGGCGACGCGCACGTGCTGAACTTCGGCCTGTGGGCCACACCGGAACGGAACCTGTCATTCGACCTGCGGGATTTCGACGAGACCCTGCCAGGCCCGTTCGAGTGGGACGTCAAGCGGTTCGCCACCAGCCTCGTGGTCGCGGCGCAGGAGAACCAGCTGGAGCCCGCGACGGCCGGCGCCGCGGTAACCGCCGGGCTGGAGGCTTACTGCCGGCGCATGCGCCAGTACACCACCATGCCCGAGCTGGACATCTGGTACGACGGCACGCGCGTCGACAGCCTGATCGAGTACTTCGAGCCGGCCGACCGCGGCCGGGCTTCCGTCTACATCGAAAAGAGGCGGGAGCGCCGCACGAGCCGCGGCGCGTTCGCCAGGCTCACGATCATGGCGGACGGGCGGCCGCGGATCACGGAGGAGCCGCCGCTGCGGGTCACGATCAGCGATGACGAGCAGGACGCCCTGGTCGATCAGCTGCTGGCCGAGTACCGGCTGACCCTCCAGGAAGACCGGCGGAGCCTGTTCGACCGGTTCACGGTGTGCGACGTTGTCCGCCAGGTGGTGGGGGTAGGCAGCGTCGGGATGCGGGTGTACCTGGTGCTGCTCGAGGGCCGAACCGGCGTCGACCCGCTGTTCTTGCAGGTCAAACAGGCGGGACCGGCCGTGTACGAGGCTCATACCCGGCCCAGTCGCCACGACAGCCACGGTGAGCGGGTGATCAGCGGCAAGCGGCTGCTGCAAAGCGCCACCGACATCTTCGTCGGCTGGGGTTCGCTGTACGGGAGGGACTACTACGTGCGGCAGTTCCGGGACATGAAGATCATCCCGAACACCGACCTGATCGCCCCGCGGCTGGTCGAGTTCGCCACCGCGTGCGGCGGGACACTCGCCCGCGCGCACGCCCGCACCGGCGACCCGGTGGCCATTGACGGCTACATCGGGAAGGGCGCCAAGTTCACCGCCGCGATCGGCCAGTTCGCCCGGCGGTACGCCGAGCAGAATCAGCGAGACCACGCCCAGCTGGTGCGCGCCATCGCGTCCGGGGCGGTCGAGAGCCAGCCGGACTGAAGCCCCGGGCGGGCGCTTGACCCGGCCCGGGGCCCCGGACCTCAGGAGGTGACTGTGTCCGTGCGGCGCGGCAGCTTCCAGCCCGGCCGGGGGAAGTGGCACGTGTACCCGTTGGGGTAACGCTCCAGGTAGTCCTGGTGCTCGGGCTCGGCCTCCCAGAACGGCCCGGCAGGCGTCACTTCGGTGACCACCTTGCCCGGCCACAGGCCGGAGGCGTCGACGTCGGCGATCGTGTCCTCGGCGGTCTGCCGCTGCGCGTCGCTGAGGTAGAAGATGGCCGATCGGTAGCTGGTCCCGATGTCGTTGCCCTGCCGGTTGCGGGTGGTCGGGTCGTGGATCTGGAAGAAGAACTCCAGCAGGTCCCGGTAGGAGAGCTTGTCCGGGTCGAAGACGATCTCGATGGCCTCGGCATGGCCGGCGTGGTTCCGGTAGGTCGCGTTCGGCACGTCGCCGCCGGTGTAGCCGACCCTGGTCGAGATCACGCCGGGGATCTTGCGGATGAGATCCTGCATGCCCCAGAAACAGCCGCCGGCGAGGATGGCCTTCTCGCTCATCATGATGCGCTCCCAGTGTCGGTTCCGAATAGCTCGCGGTAGGCACCGTAGCCTTCGCGCTCCAGGTCGTCGACCGGGACGAAGCGAAGGGCCGCGGAGTTGATGCAGTAGCGCAGGCCGCCGGCCTCGGCGGGCCCGTCGCGGAACACGTGGCCGAGGTGGCTGTCGCCGTGGGCGGAGCGGACCTCGGTCCTGACCATCCAGTGGCCGAAGTCCCGCCGCTCGACTACGTTGTCCGGCTCGACCGGCACCGTGAAGCTTGGCCAGCCGGTGCCGCTGTCGTACTTGTTGACCGAGGCGAACAGCGGCTCGCCGGACACCACGTCGACGTAGAGGCCGGGCTCCTTGTTGTCCCAGTACTCGTTGCCGAACGCTGGCTCGGTGCCGCTGCGCTGGGTGACCCGGTACTGCTCCGGCGTCAGCCGGGAGACGGCGCCGGGGTCCTTGCGGTAGGTGTCTGACACGTCAGCTCCTTTGCGGATGGCGCCGCCCGCTGGATGTGGGGGCGCATTGTACACCTCTCAACCCGGTGCTGGCCACAGATATTTCAGCGGCCGGGGAAGATGCTCTCGGACTGGTGGACAGGGGTTCCGCCGAGGACGGTGGCCAGGACCTTGATGCCGGGAATCCCTTCGGGCGCCGTCTCGAGCGGACTGGCGTCCAGCACGACGAAGTCGGCGAACTTGCCCGGCTCGAGCGAGCCGATCTCGCTCTCGCGGTGGCAGGCGTAGGCGGCCTGGGTCGTGTACAGGACGAGCGCGTCGCGGGCCGGCAGGCGCTCGGCGGGCCCGAGCAGCCGGCCGTCGCTGGTGCGGCGCAGCCGCGCGTCGCGGATGCCGACGCGGGGATCGGGCGTGATGACAGGCGCGTCCGAGGATCCCGCGACGGTGATGCCGGCCCGCTGCCAGGACGCGAAGGAGTAGAGCTGGTCGCTGTGCTCGGGGAACGCCGCGGCGAACCCGTCGCCCAGGGCGGAGAGGAATCCGGGCTGGCTCACCACGACGATCCCCAGGTCCGCGGCCCGGCTGGCCAGCGGCGGATACATCGCGCCGCCGTGCTCGATCCGGTGCCGGCGGGGGTTGCCTCCGGCGGCGGCCAGCGTCGCGGCGTAGGCGTCCAGGACGGTCTCGATCGCCCGGTCTCCTTGGGCGTGGACGCAGACCTGGAAGCCGCGAGCGTCGAAGCCGGCGACCATCTCGGTCAGCTCATCGCGCTCGAAGAACAGGATCCCCGAGCCGTAGGGCGGGACCGGATAGGTGCCGTGGATGGCCGCGGTGCGGCTGCTCATCCCGCCGTCGGCCCATATCTTCACGGCCTCGGTGGCCAGCCGGCTGGAGTGGCGGCCGCGCAGGCCGCTGGCGAGGAGCCACTCGACCTGGTCGTGCACCACCAGCCCGTAGATCCGCAGGCTGAGCAGGCCGGCCGCGTCCGCCTCGGCGAAGGCGGCGAACGTGTCGCGGCGCAGATCGGCGTCGCAGGCCGACGTGAGGCCGAGCGCGGCCAGGCGCTCGCTCGCCCTCCGGGCGAGCCCGGCACGGGCATGGGAGCCCATCCGGGCGATGTCATCACGCAGGTTCCGCTCGAACAGCGCGAACATCGGCGCCTCGTACACCACGCCGTCGAGCCGGCCCTGGCTGTCGCGGCCGAACGCGCCGCCCGGCGGATCCGGCTGCCCGTCCGCGAAACCCGCCGCGTGAAGGGCGGCCGTGTTCAGCACGCACGCGTGCAGCGACGTGTGGTACAGCACGGCCGGACGGTCCGGGACCGCCTGGTCCAGGTCGGCGCGCGTCGGGTGCCTGCCCTCGCGGAGCTTGTACTCGACGTAGCCGCTCCCGGTCACCCACGAGCCCTCCGGAGTCGTGCCGACGGCCTGCCTGAGGCGGGCCTGGATCGCGGGGATGTCGGGGGCGGATTCCGGGCC
>Ga0318574_10000902_pt1 | contig 10089 bp, 6 predicted proteins | sample GRESIP089b5f22_FD_202527 | JGI IMG/M metagenome (GOLD analysis project Ga0318574, IMG submission 202527) | Tropical soil microbial communities from Luquillo Experimental Forest, Puerto Rico - GRE.SIPMG.089b5f22 | ecosystem: Environmental > Terrestrial > Soil > Tropical forest > Bulk soil...
CTACCGTTGGCCCCATCCGTCACATGGGGAACCACCGCGGTGACTGCAGCTCCCGAGGCGGCTCGATTCGTCCTGGCGGTCGCGGCGCTGACGATCGCTGGCGTTGGCTCGGCGCAGGAGGCGCCAATTCCCGGCGCAGTGGAGCAGGCCGCGCGCAGCTACATTACCCGGGCATCTCTCGAGGCGCCGATCCGCTTGCTGTCCTCGGATCTGCTCGAGGGCCGGGGTCCCGCCACACGCGGCGATCAGCTCGCGCGGCTGTACCTGCAGACGCGGCTCGAGGGCATGGGCTACCAGCCTGCTTTCGCCAACGGCGCGTGGCAGCAGCCCTTCGACATCGTCGGCATCACGGGGCAATTCCCCAGGAGCTGGACCTTCCAGGGCCGCAGCGAGCGCGTCGATCTGACCTGGCGCGACGACTACATCGCCGGCAGCGGTGTGCAGAGCGAGAGCGTTTCCATCGAGGACGCCGAGCTGGTGTTCGTCGGTTACGGCATACAGGCGCCCGAGTTCCGCTGGGACGATTTCAAGGGCGTGAATCTCGCGGGGAAGATCCTGCTGATGATGAACAACGATCCCGACTGGGATGCGAACCTGTTCGCCGGCAAGCGCCGGCTCTATTACGGGCGCTGGGACTACAAGTACGAGAGCGCTGCGCGGCAGGGCGCGGCCGGGGCGATCATCATCCATACCACGGCGTCCGCAGGGTATCCGTGGCAGGTGGTGCAGAGTTCCTGGGGCGGGGAGCAGTTCCAGCTGCCGGCCGGCAGCGAGGCGCGCCTGCGGCTAAGGGCCTGGGCGACCGAGGATGCGGTACGGCGGCTGCTGAAGGCGAGTGGTTACGATCTGGACAAACTCGTGGCCGCCGCGCGCTCGCGCGAGTTCCATCCGGTACCACTCGGCATTCGGACCTCCCTCAGCTTCACCAACAAGCTCGCCAGCGTGCAGACCGCCAACGTCGGCGGGCTGTTGCCCGGCAGTGACCCGAAACTCGGTGTGCAGGCGGTGGTGCTCTCGGCGCACCACGACCACTTCGGTATCGGCGAGCCCGACACCAGCGGCGATCGGATCTATCACGGCGCGGTCGACAATGCCTCCGGCTGCGCGCAGGTGCTGGCGATCGCGCAGGCGCTCGCGGCGCTGCCCGAGCGGCCGCGGCGCTCGGTGCTGGCGCTGTTCGTCGCCGGCGAGGAGCGCGGGCTTGTCGGCTCGAAGTACTACGCCGAGCACCCGACCTTTCTTCCGGGCCGCATCGCCGCGGACATCAACATCGACGGCGGCAACATCTTCGGCCGCACCCGCGATGCGACTTCGATCGCACTCGGCAAGTCCTCGCTCGATGCGGTGGCCGCGCGCGTCGCCGCCACTCAGGGCCGGGTGGTGAAAGGCGATCAGTTCCCCGACCGCGGCTACTACTACCGCTCCGACCAGTTCTCGTTCGCCCGAATCGGCGTCCCGGCGCTGTTCTTCGATGACGGCACGGACTTTATCGGGCGGCCACCGGAATGGGGCCGCCAGCAGATCGAGCAATGGGAGCTCAAGAAATACCACCAGCCGTCCGACCGGCTCGAGGACAGCTGGAATTTCGATGGCATGATCGAGGACGCACAGCTCGCTATGCTGTCCGCCTGGCTCGTCGCGCAGGCGGACGCCATGCCCACCTGGCACCCGGGTGATGAATTCGAGGCGGCGCGCAAGCGCGCGCTTGCCGCGGTGGGCAGCCCCTAGCGCCACACCACCGGAGGAGCACATGTTCGAGCATCTTGCCGCGGTCGTTCCCGACCCGATACTCGGCCTGATGGCGGCGTTTCGCGCCGATCCGGACCCGCACAAGGTCGACCTGGGAGTCGGCGTGTATCGCGATGCTCAGGGCAACACGCCGGTGCTCGAGGTGGTGCGCCGCGCCGAGAGCGCCCTGATCGCACGCCAGACGACCAAGACGTACGTGGGGCCGGCCGGCAATGCGGGCTTCAACCAGGCCATGGAGCAGCTGGTGCTCGGGCCGGCACATCCGGCGCTCGCGGCCGGCCGGGTGCGCAGCGTACAGACACCCGGCGGCTGCGGAGCACTGCGGCTCGGCGCGGAGCTCATCCGCGCGGCCGACCCGGACACCGTGGTGCACGTGAGCACTCCCACCTGGGCAAACCACACACCGCTGCTCGCCGGCAGCGGGCTGCGGCTCGAGCGCTACCCGTACTTCGATGCCCCGACCGGTGGGGTGCGGTTCGGCGAGATGACCGCGGCTCTCGAGCGTCTGCCGCCGCGAGCGGTGGTACTGGTGCACGCTTCCTGCCACAACCCGACGGGCGCCGATCTGTCCCAGCAGCAGTGGCGCGAGCTGCTCGCGCTGGTTAAGCGACGACAGCTGACGCCCTTCATCGACATGGCCTACCAGGGACTCGGCGAGGGGACGGACGCGGACGCCTTCGGGCTGCGCCTGTTCTGCGCCGAGCTGCCGGAAGTGCTGTGCGCGGTGTCGTGCTCCAAGAACTTCGGGCTGTACCGCGAGCGCACCGGGTCCTTGCACCTCGTGAGCTCAACGCCCGCCGCGGCGGACGCGGCCCTCAGTCAGCTGGTGCGCATCGCGCGCGGCATCTGGTCGATGCCGCCCGACCACGGTGCTGCGATCGTGCAGGCGATCCTGCACGAGGACGCTTCGCGCCGGCAGTGGCTGTCCGAGCTCGAAGCGATGCGGCGCCGCATCGAGGAGCTGCGCCTCGAGGTGGTGCAGCAGCTGCGCCGGCAGTGCCCGCAGCGCGACTTCGGCTTCATCGCGCGCCAGCGCGGCATGTTTTCCTTCCTCGGCATCGACACCGCGCAGGTGCACGCACTGCGCGAGCGCCACCACGTGTACATGACCGACGACAGCCGCATGAACATCGCAGGCCTGCGGCACGAGAATCTCGAGTACTTTGTGCGCGCGGTGGCGGAGGTGCTGGCGGGGTAGGCGCCGCGGCTGCCCCCGGCCATCACTGCCAGCGCAACCGCACCCCGGCCCAGACCGCGCGCGGCTGAGCGGGCGAGACGGCGTCCTCGTGGGACCAGTTTGCCGGGTTGGCAATGAAGGAGCCGTCGGGGTTGAAGGAATTGCGTGCCAGGAACCCCGCCGTGGCGTATTCCCGATCGAACAGGTTCGCCAGCCGGGCGAACACCTCCGCGTGGTCGCTGATGCGGAAGGTGGCCTGCAGATTCACTACCACGTAACCGGCAAGCCAGCCGCTGCCGAGAATCCGTGCGCCGGCAGCATTCGAGCCGCCGGCCTGATTGGCGTTGTTCTCATTACCGTGCAGGTAGGAACCCGAGGCGGCGATCGCGTTGGCACCGAGGTCCCAGCGTTCGCCGATCCGATAATCGAGGATGAGCCTGCCGGTGTGCCGCGGCACGAGCGGAATGCGGTCGCCGGCGCTCACCGGAATATTGCCGGCCGCGTCGGCGCTGCTGTTGGATGGGGCACTTACCGTGAAACTCGAGCGAAAGGTAGCGTCGACCAGGCTGTACATGACCTGCCAATGAAAGCCGCCCGCACGGCCACCGAGAGCGACATCGAGTCCCTGACGGCGCGTGTTGCCCACGTTCTCGAAGTACCCGGAGTTGGTGGCGGTCGCAACGAACTGAATGTCGTTGCTGTTGAGGGTGCGGAACGCATCCGCACTCCACACCAGCCGCTCGCCGGCCAGCTTGCCGCGCAACCCCAGCTCGGCGGTTCGCGCCACCACCTGCTGCAGGTCCGGGTCGCTGGCGAACTCGTTGGGCAGCCCGCACGGCACGGCGGGATTGGCGCAGCCGAGCTCGATGACCGTCGGTGCACGACTCGCTTCGCTGTAGGCGGCATAGAGTGTCAGGGAAGGCCGCGGCGTCACCGTAAATCCGAATGCCGGATTGACGCGGCTGAAGGTGTGCTCGCCCTTCAACGGCCGCGCCTCGCCGAAACCGGTGCCGAAATCGCCGATGTCGGTGTCGACGCTGTAGCCCTGGAGCGTCTCGGTGCTGCGGTTATAGCGGACCGAGAGCGTGAGGTGCAGCCGCTCGCTCGGCGAGAGCGTGTCGGTCGCATAAACCCCGTAGAGCCGCTCAGCGCCCTGCAACGAGATGGCCGTCTGGTCGTTGAACGGGCTCGGCTCGTAGATGAGCATGCGGTCGGCGGACAGTTGCCCGTACTGGTACGACTGGCTGAAGGTATCCGCGGAGTCGGTGTAATCGGCGCCGAGGATCGCCTGGTTGGGCGAGCCGAACAGAGCCTGCGAATCGGTGAGCTGCACGCCGAGGCCGCTGGTGCGCTGTACCAGCCGCCCGCGCGCGTTCTGGCCCGGCGAGCACCAGGCGAGCTGCGCAGTGCCCGCCGCCGGTGCGCTGCAGTCGAGGGGTGGACCGGCGTAGTCGCTGTCGAGGTAGCTGTCGTTGACGTTGCTGTTGAGGGAGGTGGTCGTGAGGTGACGGTAATAGGCGTTGCCGGAGAGGAGCAGCTTGTCGGTCAGGAATTGCGTCGCGGTCAGGTTGACGAAATTGAGCAGGTTCGCGGTGACGTCAGGTGCGGTATAGCTCGCCTCGCGGCGGTATTCGAGCATGCTGGTGGGGACCACGCCGGTGCCATCGAGGCGCGTGTCGGCGTAGGTGTAGCTGAGATCGAGGTCAGTACGCTCGTTCTGCCAGCCGATCTTGCCGAAGGCCTGCCACAGGCGCGAGGGTGAAAAGTCGCGCCAGCCGCTCTCGTCGAAGTAACTGGCGGTCAGGAAGTAGTCGAAGTTGCCGAACGCGCCGCCGGTCGTGCCCTCGAAGGCGTGCCGTCCAAAGGAGCCGCCGTACGCCTCGAGCTCGGTCCCCGGATCCTCATGCCCGCTCCGGGTCCGTACCGAGAGCGCTCCGCCGAGTGTGTTGAGTCCGAACACCGGGTTGGAGCCCGACATGAGGGTGACCGTCGAGATGGCCGATTGCGGGATCAGGTCCCAGTTGACGGTGTCGCCGAAGGACTCGTTGATGCGCACACCGTCCACGTACACCGACAGGCCCTGCGGCGTGCCGAGCAGCGGTGAAGCGGTGAACCCGTGGTAGTTGATGTCCAGCTGGAAGGGATTGTTGGCGCTCTCGTTGATGTTGATCCCGCTGAAGTTGCCGTTCAGGTAGTCGGCGAGTCCCAGCACCTGCTGACGCTGCATATCGCGGCTGTCGCCGGTTTGCACGTTGGCCGGAATCTGCTCGGGCGGGAGTCCGAGACCCGCGAGCGGGGCGTTGGCGATTACGGTGACCTGCGGCAGCTCGAGCGCTGTGGCGGGGTTGCCGGCAGGCGCCGCGGTCCTTTCCTCGGCGCCCACGACGGGTGAGAGTCCGCAGGCCGCCAGGCAAATGCAAACCGCAGGAGGATGGAGCCGCGGCCGCCTGCTGAATGCGCTCATCGACTGAGGGGATGCCTGGCCGGGTAGGTGGCCGGCGCGCGCGCCACGCTCACTCCGGCACGATGATGCGGTGGGTCGACTTGACCTCTTCCATCACGAAGTAGGTGTGGGTCTGCTGCACGCCGCGCACCGCGGAGATGCGGTCGCCGAGGAAGCGCCGGTAGCTCTCCATGTCGGTCACCCGCACCTTCAGCAGGTAGTCGAAACCCCCGGCGACCATGTGGCACTCCATCACCTCATCGTGCGCCAACATCGCCTGCTTGAAGCGCTCGAACGCATCCGGCGTCGTGCGATCGAGCGAGACCTCCACGTACGCGAGCAGTCCGAGGCCGAGCCGCCGGGGGTTGAGACGCGCGAAGTACCCCTCGATATAGCCTGAGGACTCGAGCCGGCGTACCCGCTCGAGCGTCGGAGTGACCGTCAGGTGCACCTCGCGCGCCAGCTGCGAGACTGCGGCCCGGCCATCCTGCTGCAGTCGCACGAGCAGCCGACGGTCGATGCGGTCGAGAGCCCGGTCGGCGGGCTCGCCGGTGGCATGGGTCTTGGGGGTGGTCATGGTAGTTAATTTTACTAATAAACAGCGTTAAACGGATAATTATTCTCTGGATGAATCTATAAAATAAGCGCAATTAACTACTGAACGGAAGCGTGCGACATGGTGGCAAGCGAACGGGTCGAGAGCGCAGCGGGCACGGGTAGCCTGGCGGAGCTGCGTGCGCGGCTGCGCGCCGCAACGTTGCGTCCGGAAGAGGCGGCCTCCGACGAAGCCCTCGCCGACCTCACCCCCGCGCAGGCAGCACTCGAGCGCGCGCGTGTTCGCGCGGCTCGATGGGTGGAGGCTGCGCGCGCCGACCAGCGCTCGCGTCCGCTGGTCGAGCGCATGCTCGAGCAGTTTCCACTCGATAGCGCGCAGGGCAAGGCGCTCATGAGCCTGGCTGAGGCGCTGCTGCGAACGCCGGATCCCAAGCGCGCCGACCAGCTCATCGCCGAGCGCCTGGCCACCATCCGCGAGGCCGGGGTGCCGGGCGATACCGATCTGTTGCTGCGCACGGGCTTCACGCTGCTCGGCGCGGCGGGACGGTTGCTGCCCGACGTGCTGGGCGAGCTCGCGGGTGAGTTCTCGAGCGCGAGCCTCATGCGGCCGGTGATTGCGCCGGTCGTGCGCGCGGCGCTGCGCCAGTCGATGCAGCTGCTCGGCCATGCGTTCATCGTCGGTGAGACGATCGATGAAGCGCTGGCACGCGGCACCGCGGATCCCGAGCTCGCGCTGTGCTCCTACGATGTGCTCGGCGAAGGCGCCCGCACCGATGCCGACGCGCAACGTTACTTCGACGCCTACGCGCATGCCATCGAGGCCCTGCAACGGCAGTCGGCGCAGGGTACCTACGCACGTTCCGGGATCTCGGTGAAGCTCTCGGCCCTCGAGCCACGCTACACACTGCTGCAGAGCGCTCGCGTTCACGAGCGGCTCGCGCCACGGATGCTGGAGCTGGCGCGCAGCGCAGCTACGGCGGGGATCGGCTTCACCATCGATGCCGAAGAGGCCGACCGGCTCGACCTCTCGCTCGACATCATCGAGACCCTCGCACGCGATGCACGCACGCGCGGGTGGGACGGCCTCGGGCTCGCGGTGCAGGCCTACGGGCGGCGCGCGCCACTGGTGCTCGCCTGGGTCGCGCAGCTGGCGCGCGCGAGCGGCCGGCGGATGGGCGTGCGGTTGGTGAAGGGCGCGTATTGGGACAGCGAGATCAAGCGTGCGCAGGAGCGTGGCCTCGCGAGCTTCCCCGTGTACACCTCCAAGGCAGCCACCGACGCCAGCTATCTCGAGTGCGTGCAGCACCTGTTCGGCGCGCGGGATGCGATCTACCCGCAGTTCGCCACGCATAACGCCTTTACGGTGGCCGCGGTCCTCGAGCTGGCCCCGAGCGGTGCGGCCGTACCTGGTGCGGCGACTGCTGGAGAACGGCGCCAACACCTCGTTCGTGCATCAGTTCCTGAATCCGCAGATCCCGGTGGAGGAAGTCGTGCGTGATCCGGTTACCTCCCTCGCCACCGAACCCTCACAGCCAGCACGGCTGCGTGAGCCTCGAGCCCTGTTCGGGGCCGAGCGCACCAACTCGGCGGGCGAGGACTTCGGCGATCCGGCGGCGCTCGCTGCGCTCGCCGCCGAGCTGCGCTCGCAGGCGCGCAGCGTCCATGCCGGCGGACCGATACTGAGCGGCCGTGTAGTGCGCGACGCGCGGGTCGAAGTCACCTCGCCTGCCGACACGGGCGAGATCGTCGGTTACACCCGCGATGCCAGCGCGCAGGAGATCGGTGACGCCATGGAAGAGGCCGCCGCGGCGCAGCCGGCCTGGGATGCGACGCCGGCCGACGTGCGTGCCGCCTGCCTGACCAGAGCGGCCGATCTGCTGCAGAAGCGGCGCAGCACGTTTCTGAGCCTTTTGGTACGCGAGGCCGGTAAAACCCTGCCGGATGCGCTGGCGGAGCTGCGCGAAGCGGTGGACTTCTGCCGCTACTACGCCGCGCGCGGCCGCGAGCTGTTCGGCGCTCCGGAGCAGTTGCCCGGTCCCACCGGCGAGCGCAATACGCTCTCGCTGCAGGGCCGGGGTGTGTTCGTGTGCATCAGTCCGTGGAATTTTCCGCTCGCCATTTTCACCGGTCAGATCACCGCCGCGCTCATGGCGGGCAACGCGGTGGTCGCCAAGCCCGCACCGGCCACCCCGCTCATCGCGCACGCCATGACGCGTCTGCTGCACGAAGCAGGGGTGCCGCCGGCGGTGCTGCAGCTCACACCCGCGGACGGCCCGCCCTTTGGCGAGGTCGCACTGACGCATCCGCGGCTCGCGGGCGTCGCCTTCACCGGCTCCACTGCCACTGCGAGCACCATCAACCGCACGCTCGCCAACCGCGCAGGCGCGATCGTTCCGCTGATCGCCGAGACCGGCGGCGTCAACGCCATGGTGGTCGATGCCACTGCGCTCCCCGAGCAGGTGGTCGATGACGCACTCATCTCCGCCTTCACCAGCGCCGGTCAGCGCTGCTCCGCGTTGCGCGTACTGTACCTGCAGGAGGAGATCGCCGAACGTGTCATCAGCATGCTGATCGGTGCGATGCGCGAGCTGAAGATCGGTGCGCCGCAGGAGCTGTCGACGGATGTCGGTCCGGTGATCGGCGAGGCAGCGCGCGCGCGCCTCTCGCGGCACGTCGAGCGCATGCGCCGCGAGGCGCAGCTGCTGTACGCCTGCGAGCTCGATCCGGCACTGGCGCGGCGTGGCTATTTCTTCCCACCGCACCTGTTCGAGCTCAGGCGGCTCGATCAGCTCGGCACCGAGGAGTTCGGCCCCGTCCTGCACGTCGCGCGCTACCGCAGCGATCAGCTGCCGCAGGTGCTCGCGGCGATCCGCGGCACGGGCTTCGGGCTCACACTCGGGATTCATACCCGGGTCGAGAGCCTCGCCGACCACGTGTTCCGCTCGCTGCCGGTGGGCAACACCTACGTAAACCGCAACATGATCGGCGCGGTGGTCGGGGTGCAGCCCTTTGGCGGCCAGGGCCTCTCGGGCACCGGGCCCAAGGCGGGTGGACCGCACTACCTGCTGCGCTTCGCCAACGAGCGCACGCTCACCATCAACACCGCTGCCATCGGCGGCAACGTCGAGCTGCTTTCCTGAGGAGGACTCAGCGCAGCAACAACAGCGTGCCGCAGGCGATCAGTAACAACCCGCTCAGCCGTCCTCCCTGGGCGCCAAACGGCATTGACTTCTCGAGCAGCACGAACACCGTGATGGCAGCGATGGCTACGAGGTTCATCACCCCCGCGACGAACAGCAGCAGCATCAGCGCCCAGCAACAGCCGACACACCAGGCACCATGCCGCAAGCCGAGGCTGAAGGCTGCGCGGTTGCCCGGCCGGTAGTAGCGCGCCAGGAAAGCCGCTGGTGTACGGCAGGTCGTCAGGCAGGAGCCTTTGACGGGAGTCAGCTGGTATGCGCCGGCGAGCAGCACCAGCGCGCCGCTCAACACCTGGCCGCGCAGCTGCATCATCGGGGACAGGTAGAGCCGCGCACCGAGCAGAAGCTGCAGCAGGGTGACGGCGAGACTGAACGCCGTCCACACGAGCAGGTAACCGGCCAAGAAGCTGTAGGCACGCAGCGGCGCATGTGTGGCGTCATGGCTGCGCACCACCATGGTGTAGAGCAGCAGCGTGGGCGCCGCGGATGGCAGCATCATGCCCGCCATCATCACCGTCCACATGGCGAAGAGCAGCGTGCCGTGCCTCGCCGGCTGCATATCGGTCATCAGCCACGAGGAGGCTCCGTGCATCGGGCCGTACATGTCGAGCGCCATGGGCACTATCCACGCCCAGCACATGAGGCATGCCGCGGCGAGCCCCATGAGGATCCACAGGCGCTCGCGCCGCAGCAGGACTTCGACCGTAGTGTCCGGGACCGGCACGATTGCTCAGCGAATCACTCCGTGCGTGCTCCAGTGGAACCGCACCAGGTGCGCGTGCGTGCCCTGCAAGTCGAGCGCAATGGCGCCAGTGGCGCGAGCCGTGCCGCTGGCAACCTCGGCCTGCGAGTATTCGAAACCTGCCGGCAGGTTTATGCGCACGCGGTGCGCGGCGCCCGTGACCGGATTCCTGATCGGCTCGCCGCTGCCCTCGAGCGTGCCCGGCACGCGGACGGTTGCCGTG
>Ga0318574_10000909_pt1 | contig 10069 bp, 8 predicted proteins | sample GRESIP089b5f22_FD_202527 | JGI IMG/M metagenome (GOLD analysis project Ga0318574, IMG submission 202527) | Tropical soil microbial communities from Luquillo Experimental Forest, Puerto Rico - GRE.SIPMG.089b5f22 | ecosystem: Environmental > Terrestrial > Soil > Tropical forest > Bulk soil...
GGCAGATACCGGGCGCAGGCCGCTTTGAGCGCCTGTGTGTTGCGCTCGAGGTCGGCACGTCCGACCACGAGCAGCTGCGCGATCGGCACCTCGACACGCTCGGTCGAACGCAGCATCTCGAGAAACAGCGGCTCCCCGAGCGCGTAGCGGCCGGTCGCATGGCGCCGCTCGCTCTCGAACCAGGCCTTGAGTCCCGCCATCGCGGCGGCGGCGGTTGCGCTCGCCTCGGCCAGATCCTTCTGCGCTGCGCTGTCCTGCACTCCTGCGAAGACCTTGGGAGCGTCGTTGCGGAAGAAGTCCACGTAGCCGCCGAAATCGTCGATGGCGCGCTGCACGAAGCTCGGGGGAAGTGGCGTACGCAGGTTGGCGCGAACGTCCGAGGCGAGCTTCGTGATGGCGTGCAGATAACCGATGTAGGCGCGCATGCGCGTCGCGAGCGGCGCGTAGTCGCGATTCAGGTAGACCTCGGGGTCGAGCTGCTCCAGGTACCACGCGGGGTTGGTGAATGGGGACTGCGCCCGTTCGAGCCAGAAGAGGTTACCGTCGGTCACGGTGAGCACGATCTCGCGCTCGAGCTGTTCGGCCTCGGTCAGTGCCGCCGTATCGAACGACTGCGCTTCGGTGCGCATGGCGTGCAGTCGCGCGACTTCCGCGGCGATGCCGTCGGCGCTCCGGTCGGACATCTGCCCGTCGAACTCGTGGCGTCCTGCCTGCACCGCGAAGTACGGGTTGGCGCGGAAATAGCCTTCAATGAAGGCCGCCGCAAACTCGGGCCAGCGGTCGGGCGACTCCGCGGCCGGCGGGGTGGCAGAGGAGGCCGGGCTCGCGGCGGCCGGCTTCGGTGCGGGTGCGGATGAGCCGCTACAGGCCGAGAGCGAAAGGCTCAATACTGCGACAGCGCAAGGCACCCGCATGCGTGATCCTCCCCGACTGCTCAGTCCAGCCGCCGCACCTGCAGCGCGAGCAATGCACCAGCGCCGTCACGCTCGATCTGGAATTCGATCGGGCGGCAGCACACTTCGCAGTCTTCTACGTAGGACGGCTCCTCGGTGGTCAGGTCGACGCGTGTCTGCAACCGCTCGCCGCAATAGGGGCAGCGCACGGCGACGAACTCCTCCGGCAACACACCCGCCGGTCCCCTCCCCGGCTCCCACACCGGCTCGAGTCCATAGAGCTCGTCGATGCTCTGCCCGTCGAGGCGCGTGATCCGCCTCCGCAGGCGCTCGAGCTCGGTCGGTGTGCGTCGTTTGGCCATTTGCGCGTGGACGTGACGAAAGCGATGCTGCACTCTTTGGCTATCGGCCAGCGAGGATACGACAATATGCCGACGGTTCGTGGCAACCTCGTGCTGCTGTGCGCGGCCGCCGCCCTGCTCTCGGGGTGCGCGGGTCCGAGAGTCACCGAGGAGGCGCCGCCCGGCGTCAACCTGGCCGGCGCCTGGAAGCTCGATCACGCCGCGAGCGATGACCCGCAGAAGATCCTCGAACATATGCGCGAGCAGGCCCTGAAGATAATGAGTCACCCGCCGCAGCCCGTGATGAGCATGCCGGCCCATCCCGGACGGCAGGGGCAGGGTCAGGCGGCGGCCCAGAATCCGGACAGCGACCGGGAGGCGGTGCTGGCGCAGCCCGTCACTCCCGGGCCGCATTTCGACCCGCTGAAGTACTCACCCATGGCCCACATCATCATGAATAGCGTCGCGCGCGGCGACTTCCTCACCGTGCGCCAGGGCGCGGGCGAGTTCGTGCTCGACTACGGCACCTCGCGGCGCACTTTCACGCCGGGCCAACACAGCGTGGTATCCGCCGAAGGTGGTGTCGGGGACCAGACCTCCGGATGGAAGGGCCGCGAGTACGTGATCGAGGTGAAGGGGCAGCAGGCGCCCGTGGTGACCGAGGAATATGGACTGTCGAGCGATGGCAAGGAACTGGTAGCGAAGCTGCACATCTCCTCGGGTGAGCTCCCGGCGGTCAGCATGACGCGTGTGTACCGGCCGACGAACGAGAGCGCTCCGCAGCAGCTTCCGACAAACGACTGAAGGCGTCCCATCGTGCGCTCACGCGGCAGCTATTTGGCGGCGAGCATGCTCTCGGTCGTGGCCGCGGCGACGGCTCCTGCCTCGCTCGCATCGGACGTGGCGGCACCCGTAGCCGTCGCTCCCGCCGCGGCAGCCGCTGCACCTGAGCCCATGCAAGAGCTCGTGGTCGAGGGACGGCACGAGGGCCCTCGAATGTGGATCGTGCGCAGCGGCGATCACACGCTGTGGATCCTCGGCACTATTTCGCCGCTGCCGAAGAAGATGGTCTGGCAGCCGGACGCCGTGGAGGAAGCCCTCAGGTACACGCAGGAGGTGGTGCCCGCCTGGCCGAGCTACGGCATCGGCGCCAACCCGATCACGGCGCTGCGCGTCTACATCGCCTGGCGGCACCTGCAGAAGCCTCCCGACAACCTGCCACTGAGGGAAAGCCTGCCGCCGCCACTGTATGCGCGCGTCGAGGCCCTGCGCATACGCTATGCACCGCACGACAACAAGATCGAGCAGATGCGTCCGATGCTGGCCGCGCGCGAGCTGCTCACCCGCGTGCTCGATGCAGCGGGGCTCGCCCTGCGCAACGAGGTGCAGCAGGAGGTGCTCACTCTCGCCGCACGGCACGGGGTGCGTGTCCGCCAGGACAAGCTGCGCATCGACGATCCGGTCGATGTGCTCAAGGATGTCGGTGCGACCCCGCTCGCGGGCGAGGTGGCCTGCCTCGATGCCGTCGTCACGCTCCTCGAGACCGATCTCGGCAACATGCAGGCACGCGCCCGCGCCTGGGCACTCGGCGATGTGGATACGCTGCGGCAGATCCCGCACGCCGACGACCGCGCCGCGTGCATCGCGGCGGTATCGACCTCCGAGCGCGTGCGCAAGCTCATCGCACGCGCCCAGGATGACTGGCTGATCGCCGTGACCGACAGCCTGACGCGCAACCGCGGCACGCTCGCGGTGCAATCGATGGATCGCCTGCTCGGCGAGCACGGCGCGCTCGCAACGTTGCGGGCGCGGGGCTACGTGGTCGAGGGTCCCTAGGGCACCCCACGAAATTTCGCGAGCAAGAGCGGTCACCTCGAGAGCGCGCAAACCCACGCGATGACGAGCGACGCGAGCGCGGCGGCGCCGGTCAGCCACTGCGGCACGCGCTGCAACACTCGCTGCGGGCGCGGCAAGGCCGCGGTGGCGCCCAGCAGCGCGCCGACCGCGAAGCCGGCGAGGTGCGCCACCACGTCCACATCGGTGCCCTCTCCGCCTGCACCGGTCCAGCCGAGCAGGATCACCCCGGCAATGAGCGGACCCCAGCGGCGCGCCCAGCGTTGTGGCAACGCGAAACGCTCGCGCCAGGAGTAAGCCGACATGGCGCCGAGTGCGCTGAACACCGCGGTCGAAGCGCCCACCGCGCGGTGCTCGGGGGGCGCGAGCAGTCCCTCGAGCAGGTTGGCCAGTGCCGCGCCGGTCACGGTGATGAGCCAGGCCGTGCCGCTGCCCATCTGGCGGGCGGCGAGGTATCCGAACCAGGTCCCCGCGCCGAGGTTGGCCGCGAGATGCGGGGCGTCGAGGTGCAGCGTGAGCGCGGTCCACGCGCGCCACCATTGCCCCGCCTGCACGCGTGCGGCATCGAGCTCGCCGAGATCGAAGGCATCGAGTCGCACGAGCCCGTTCGAAAGCACCCAGGCGACGCCGACCAGCACGAGGACGTAGATGGCGCAACCGACCCAGGCGTGGCCGTACACCGGCGGTGGTAACGGTGGTGGCGGCGGCGGCCGGTTTTCGGCGTCGTACTGCAGCAGGTGACGGACGGCGTAGCCCGCATCGTGCGGTGCGACCCGCAACAGGAATGCGCCGTCCGCCGCGGTGATGACGGCCTCGACCCCCACGGCGGTGAGCACCAGCAGCCGCTCGTTGCACTCGCGCCGCTGCGCCGAGCGAAACACCGTGATCAGGTCGTCCTCGAACACGCGGGAGGGCTTCGGACGGGTCGCTTCAGCGCGAGCGCTGCCGCAGGTGCAGCGCCGCGAACGCCCGCCGCGCGAGATCGCCGAGGAGCTCGTAGAGCGCTTCCTTCGAGAGCGACAGCGCGCTGGCGTGGGGTATGAAGCTGTCGAGTCCGATCTCGCCCGAGACATACAGCCCGATCGGTGCCGGCACGACACCGAAGCCGGCGCTGGCAAACTCGTGCATCGCGCGCCATTCGTGGTCGGCGCTCGTCACCAGCACGATGCGCGTGATGCCGAGCGGTCTGAGCAGTGCTGCGCAGAACTGCGCGTTCTGAAAGGTGTCGCGCGAGCGATCCTCCACCCAACGAGTCGGAATACTGAAATCGCGCGCCAGTGAAGCGCTCATGGCGAGCGTCTCCTTCTGCGTGCCGGATACGGCCACGGGCAATCCAGTGCGTCGCGCCACGAATGCCCCGTAATTCACCCGCTCGAGCAGGCGTAGCGAGACCGCCGGCTCACCGCCGTACTCGGGAGCCCCGAGGCGGGGGGCATCGCCGCCGAGGATGACGATCGCCTGCGCCTGCAACGGCCGGGTGAGATCGAGCGGCGGGCAGCGCTGGGCCGCGCGGCTGAGCGCATCCGCCACCAGTGGATTCGCCAACACCCAGAGCGTCGCCAGGCCGACGGTGAGCAGCGCCCAGCCGGTGCGGCGGGCACGCACGCTGGCGCCGCGCCAGGCGATGAGGCAGGCGCCGGCGGTGGCGAGCAACAGCGCCCCGCCGGGTGGCAGCAGCAGCGTATGCAGCAGTGTCTTCAGAGCGATCAGCATGGGAGCCCGTCTTTCTGCGGTCAGAGTTGGATCGACTGCCAGGCGCGCGAGCGCCAGCGCAGGAACAGCGTCGTGCCGAGCACCATGATGTAGATCAGCACGGCCACCCAGCCGCCGACGGCTCCCCAGCCGAGTTGCGGGAGGAACTTCACCCAGCCGTCGCCGGGCGCGAAAGTGAGCACGTGCGCCAGCGGCACGAAAAACAGCAGCGAGAGCGAGAGCACCAGCAACGCCGGGATGCGCACGTCACCGGCGCCGCGCAGGCACATGCTGCTGCCGAGATTGAGGCCGTCGAAGAACTGGTAGCCGGCGGCGAGCCACAGCAGCCGCATGCCGATCGCCACCGCGGCCGCGGCATCGGCATCGTGCGCACCGGTGAAGAACGGCAGTACCCAGCGGCCACCGAGCGCGATCAGCACGCCAATCCCTCCCATGTAGCAGGCGGTGAGCAGGATGACGCGCTCGCCGACCCGCTGCGCCCAGGCGCGCGCCCCAGCGCCGATCGACTGGCCGACGAGGGTGGTGCCGGCGGAAGCGATGCCGAACCCCGGCATGTAAGCAAGTGAAGTCAGGATCACGATGATCTGCGTGGCGGCGCCGCCCGCGGTACCGAGGCGCGTCTGCATCATCTGGAAGATCGCAAACCCCATCAGGTCCGCGGCCGGCGACAGCCCCATCGGCACCCCGAGGCGCAGCTGTTGCAGGAGACGCGGGAGCTGCAGACGCCACGTCAGGTGCGAGCCGTAACGGCGGCGGTAATCGTGGCCGAGGAACAGCGCGAGCGCGAACGCCAGTCCCGTGAGTTGCGCGACGTTGGTGGCCCACGCGGAGCCCGCGATACCCCAGCCCAGGCGGAAGATGAACACCTGGTTCAGCACCGCATTCGTCGCGGTGGTGACGATGCTGATCAGCAGCGTGGTGCGTGGCCGCCCGATGCCGTTGAAGAAGCCGAGCATCGCCCACACCGCAGCGCCGATGCACGCCCCGCCGAGCCGGGGAAACCAGAAAGCGGCAGCCAGCTGCTCGACGGCGGGGTCGAAACCGAACGGCGCGAGGATCAGGTGCCGTGCGGCCCCCACCAGCACGAACAGCGGCGCCGCGCAGGCCATCGCCCAGAGCGCGGTCCACACCGCCTGCGCCGCGCGGCGGTAGCAGCGTGCGCCGTAGGCCTGCGCCACCAGTGTCTGCACCGCGGTGCCGGCACCGCCGAGCACCAGCACCGCCGCGATCACCAGCCATTGCACTGCACCGACGGCCGCGAGTGCACGGGTGGATATGCGCCCCATGAACCACATGTCGGTGAGATTGAGGACGATCTGCACCGCGCTGTTGGCCATGAGCGGCAGCGCGAGCGACAGCACCGCGCGCTGGTCGACATGCGCACGCCCGCCCGAATCGAGGCGCTGCGCCGGCAACCCCGTGGCGCCGAGAGCAGGACGCGTAATGGAATCCATGGCAGCATTCTGTGTAATCGGCGATTCTCGCACACTGCTCCGCAAGGGAGATTCCGTCGCCATGGCAACACGCAGTAAAACCGCCACCAAGCGCACGCGCGCCGGCGCGGCAGCATCCCCGCGCCGCAGACGTGGTCGCCTCGCCCCGGGGCAAGCGAGTCGCGGGCTCGATGCGGCCGATGTTGCCATTGCGCTCGACAGTGCCGACATCGCCGCACTCGTGACGCTGGTGCGTGAAGCCGGTGGCGCGCCGATCGGCGCTTACCACGAGCCCCTCGGCGGCCGCGCGTTGCTGCTCGCCTCGCTGCCGCTCGCCGCCGTGCAGCCGACACCCTTCCAGCGTGACCTGTCGCCGACCCACGCCAAGCGCCTCGCCACCAAGATCGATGAGACTGCGGCGTTTCTCGATCCGCTCATCGTAGTGCGCGGTGAGGACGGGCGGCTGTGGACACCTAACGGGCGTCACCGGCTCGCGGCCGCGAAGGTGCTGGGACTGAAGCAGATCACCGCGCTCATCTCCCCCGATGAGTCGCTCGCCTACCGGATCCTGGCGCTCAACACGGAGAAGGCCCATAACCTCAAGGACCGGAGCCTGGAGGTCATCCGCATGGCGCGCAATCTCGCCAAGCGCCGCGGCGAGGAGCGCGAGAGCGGCTTCGCCGCGGAGTTCGAAGCACCGGAGCTGCTGACGCTCGGTATCGTCTACGAACAGTCGCCGCGCTTCGCGGGCGGCGCCTACAGCGCCTTCCTGAAGAAGGTGGACCGCTTCAGCGAGCGCGCGCTCACTGCCAGCCTCGCACAGCGGACCGACTTCGCCGCGCGCCTGGTGGAGATCGACGCGCGCGTCAAGAAAATCATCACCGGCCTGCAGGCGCGCGGTTTCAAATCGCCGTACCTGCGCAACTACGTGGTGGCCCGCATCAACCCGGTGCGCTTCCACAAGGCGAAAAAAGGCGATACCGCTCCGCCGATGCCGGTCGCCCAGGCGCTGACGCGCATGGCCGCCGCGGCGCGGGACTTCAACCTCTCCTCGGTCTCCAACTCCGACCTCGCCTGGGTCGCGGTGGGGGCCGGCGAGTAGGCTGATGCTGTACCTCAGCGCGCGGCGCCCGCGGTCTGCGCTGCCGGGTCGCTCTCGGGCAACTGCGGCAGATAGCCGTCATCGCGGTAGCTGAGCCCGTAGCCATAAGGGAACAGCGGGGGTTCGCCGCGGCGCTGATCGAGGGCCGGCGGTTGCTTCGAGCGCGGCCAGGAAAATGGCAGCCGACCGCGAAAGTCGTAGCGCACGGCGCCGTCGGCCGAGCGGAACAGCACATCGGAGATGCCCCCGCCCTCGGGGCCCGGGAGCCAGGCGGCGACGAAGCTGTCGGAGGCGTTGAGCTCGGCGTTGACCCAGAGCGGACGCCCCGAGAGAAACACCGCCACCACGGGGATGTCCTGCGCCCGCAGCCGGCGCAACAGGGCAAGATCGTGCTTGTCCCCGGGACTGTACTCGAGCGTGGCGAGATCGCCCGCGGACTCCGCGTACGGGTGCTCGCCGAACACCACGACGGCGACGTCCGGGCGCGTGGTGAACTCCCCGCCCGTGCTGAGCGTGGCGCTACCACCGGCCACCTGCACGCAGCGCGCGATGCCGGCGTAGACCGTCTCGCCATGCGGAAAGTCCTGGTTCGGCTCGGTGCCCTGCCAGTCTATGGTCCAGCCGCCGCTCTGGCGCGCGATGCTGTCCGCGGCATCCCCAGCCACCAGCACATGTGTGCGCGGTGAGAGCGGCAGCAGGTGGTCGCGGTTCTTCAGCAGCACGAGCGACTCGCGCACTGCCTGACGCGCGACCGCGCGGTGCGCCGGGGCGCCGAGCAACTCGTAATGGCCGGCGTAGGGCCGTGAGGAGGGGCGCCCCTCGGTATCGAGATGCGCGCGCAGCTTGACACGCAGCACGCGTCGCACGGCGTCATCGAGCCGTGCCGTCGGTATCTCCCCCGAGCGCAACTGCCCGAGTGTGTTGTCGTGCAGCTCGCGCCAGCCCTCGGGCGCCATGAGCACATCGATGCCGGCCTCGATGGCGGCCGCGCAACGCACGGCCGTGCAGCCGGGCAGCTGTGCATGGCCGTTCCAATCGCCGAGCAGCAGCCCGTCGAAGCCCATCCGCCCCTTCAGGACCGAGGTGAGGAGCGCCTGGTTGCCGTGCATCTTCACGCCCTGCCAGCTGGAGTAGGAAACCATCACCGTCTGCGCGCCCGCGGTGATCGCGGCCTCGTAGCCCGCCGCATGGACATCGCGCAGCTCGCTCTCGGGCGCCGTGTTGTTCCCCTGGTCCCGGCCACCCTCGGTGCCGCCATCACCGAGGAAGTGCTTCGGCGTCGCCAGCACGTGCGCCGGGTCGAGGAACTGTGACGTGCCCGGAGCGCCCTGCAGGCCCTCGACCATCGCCGCGGCGTACTCGCGTACCAGAGCGGGGCTCTCGCCGTAGCTCTCATAGGTACGTCCCCAGCGCGCATCGCGCGCCACCGCCACGGTGGGGGAGAACGCCCAGTCGAGCCCGGTGACCCGGACCTCGAGCGCGGTGATCTCACCGATGCGGCGGATGAGCTCCGGATCGCGTGTCGCTCCGAGCCCGATGTTGTGCGGGAAGATCGTGGCACCGGGGATGTTGTTGTGACCGTGCACGGCGTCCGTACCCCAAAGCAGCGGGAGACCGATCGGCGAAGCCGCCGTCGCGGCGTCATAGAACCGGTCCGCGAGCGTCAGCCACTCACTCGGTGCCGCGAGCTTGTCGTCGCGGGGCGAGGAGTTGCCGCCGTTCAGGATGGAACCGAGGGGATAGTGCCGCAGATCATCCGGCGTGATGCTGCCGATATCGGCCTGGATCACCTGACCCACCTTTTGCGCAGGCGTAAGCCGCCAGAGCAGCTGCTCCGCCCGGGACTCGAGCTGCGGATCGGGGGCGAGGGCCGGGTGCAGCTTTGGCCAGCGCTGTGGATGCACCGTGGGTGCCCCCTTCGCATCGTTGTCCGCCGCGGGCGTGGCGGCCACGCATACCGCCAGGCCGCAGGCCAGGAAATAAACGGCCAGCCTGAGCGGTCTTCTCTTCATGGGGCTCCTAGGATACACAGCAAAGGATGACGCAAATGCTGGAACCAACCCTCCATAGCGGCTTCGACACGGGCACCGCACGTCTGCGTCGCAGTGTCTCCGCGAGCACCGGGCCGCAGGCGTTGCCGGACCTGCTGCTCATCGAGCGCGCGCGCGCCGGCGAGAGCCAAGCGATCGAGGCACTGATCCGCCGCTACAGCGGCCGTCTCTATCGCGTCGCCTACAGCGTGTTGCTCGACGCGCAGCGTGCTGAAGCCGTGGTACTCGAGGCATTGCTTGCCGCCTTCGGCGATTTGAGCCGCTATGAGCGCACCGGAAAATTCGCCGCCTGGCTGACGCGGCTTGCCTACCAGCAGGCTCGCGCACAACGTACCGCCGTGCGTGCGGCGCAGTCCGCGGCGCCCGGCGAGGCCGTGACCGGCGAGGCGCCTGCGGTGGCCGACGCGATGCGCGAACGTCAGGAACTCGAGCGGGCCATCGGCGCGCTGCCGGAAGTGTTTCGCACGGTGTACGTGCTGCGCATGGTGGAAGGCATCAGCGGCATCGAGACCGCTGCCTCCCTGGGACTGCACGAGACTACGGTGCGTACCCGGCTATTTCGCGCACACCGCCGACTCGCGCCGGACACCGCGCAGCGTCTGCGCGCCGCACCCGCGCTGCTCGAGCTGACGCAGGAGCGCGCCGAGCGCATCGCGAGCCACGCGCGCGCACAGCTGCCTCA
>Ga0318574_10000919_pt1 | contig 10019 bp, 9 predicted proteins | sample GRESIP089b5f22_FD_202527 | JGI IMG/M metagenome (GOLD analysis project Ga0318574, IMG submission 202527) | Tropical soil microbial communities from Luquillo Experimental Forest, Puerto Rico - GRE.SIPMG.089b5f22 | ecosystem: Environmental > Terrestrial > Soil > Tropical forest > Bulk soil...
CTGCCGGCCTGCTCGCGCGCGCGCGCCGCCCAGTAGAGCGCGGGCTGGCGGTAGGCGCCGGCGCTCCCGAGCTCGGCCAGCCGCGTCCAGCTCTTCTGGGCGCCCGTCGTGTCCCGTTTGAGGTAGGCGACCCAGCCGAGGCGCCAGAGCGAGGCGGCCCCGGACTCCCGCGTGGGGAACTGCGCGGCGACCGCGCGGTACACCACGATCGCCTCGGAGTCGCGATTGACGTCCTCGAGCACGCGGGCCTTCAGGAAGAGCGCCTCGGCCTTCTCGGCCTCGGTGCCGGTGGCCGCGACCGCGTCGACGTTGGCGAGGGCTCGGCCGATCAGCTCGTTGCGGCCGGCTCGGTCGCTGCGCCGATCGGCCGCGCGCACGTACAGCCGCGCCTGCTCGAGCTTGAGCGCGGGGCGCCGCTCGGCCGCCGAGCGATCGATCATGAGCCCCAGGGTGCGCGCGGCCACGTCGTGACGGTTGAGCCGGCGCGCGCTCTCCACGATGACGCGCAGCCCCCGCGTCACGATCGCGCCGTCCTTGACCTCGTCGACGATGCGCTCGGCCTCGCCCAGCGCGACGTCGGGCACGTTCGCGCGCAGCAGCCGCTCGGCGCGATCGATGCGCTGGCCCGGCGTCAGCGGAGGCAGGCGGATGCCGGACGCCTCCAGCGCGACGATTCGGTCGCTCGCACCTTCGGCGTAGCCGCTGGCGGGCGTGAGCAGCCGCACGTCGCGGTAGGTCAGCGCTGCGGCATCCGGCTGGCCGAGCGCCTCGGCGGTCATCGCGAGCAGGTAGAGCGCGCCGGGGAATTCCGGCGAGTCGGGATACGCGTTGATCAGACGGACCAGGACCGTCTGCGCCGACGCGTCCTGCCCGGCTCTCAGGTCGAGCGTCGCGGCGAGCAGGAGTGCGCGCGGCGCCAGGCGGCTCTTCGGGTAGCGGTCGACGACGCTCAGCGCCGCCGCGCGCGCGGCGGCCAGATCGTCGCCCCGCGAGAGCGCCTCGGCCAGGAGGTAGCGGACGTGATCCCCGACGATGCTGTCCTTGGCCGCGTCGGTGCTGAACTCGCGGATCAGCGGCTCGAGGTCGCCGAGCTGGTAGGCCTCGACGGCGGCCGCCCACCGGCGCTCCGGCAGCGAGTCGGTGCCGGGCGCTTCGGACTGCGCCACGACCGCCACCGGCGCCAGCAGCACGGCGGCGACGAGCAGCACTCTCAGGAGGGCGGCGTCCCGCGTCGCGCGCCAGGTGAACGCGATGCGCTGGATCGCCGTGAGGTTCGCGAGCACGGCGAGGACCCAGAGCGCCGGCTCGAGGAGATCGAGGAGGGCGCCGACGATGAGGCAGATCATGCGCTCCGGCCGCTCCATCATGCCGACGGTGCAGCGCACGCCGATCGACTCGGCGCGCGCCTTCGTGTAGCTCACCATCATCGAGCCGATCAGGCCGGCCATCGCGACGATGGCACCGCGCATGTGTGACATGTGGGCGTAAAGCACGACGATGCCGAGCAGCACCACCAGGTCGGAGTAGCGGTCGATCACCGAGTCGAGGAACGCGCCGAAGGTCGAGACCTGGCCCGACGCGCGCGCGAGCGAGCCGTCGAAGAAGTCACAGAGCCCGGCCAGGATCAGGAGGACGCCGCCGGTGCGGATCCGCGCGCCGATGAACGCGGTGGCCGCCAGCAGGCTCACGCCCAGGCCGATCAGGGTCAGGTGGTTCGGCCTCAGGTGCAGGTTGCGATAGAGCGCCAGCCCGATCGGGTCGATCCAGCTGCGCATGGGCTCTCGGTAGCGGCCGAGCATCGTCAGATGGGCTGGACGAGCGCTTGCTCGAGCGCCTCGCGAACCCGCGCGAGCGCATCGGGGTTCTCGACCTTTCGGCCCTGGCCGTCGTGGACGTAGAACGTGTCGACCGCCTGATCGATCTCGGTCGCGATGCGCGCGGTCGCGATGTCCAGGCCGAGCGCCGCGAGCGTCTTCGTGACGAGATAGAGCAGGCCCAGGCGGTCGGGGCACTTCACCTCGAGCACGGTGTAGTCGTCGGAGAGCTGGTTGTCGAGCGTGATCTTCACCGAGCCTTCGGCGCCGGCCGTGGCGCGCCCGGAGGCCCGCCGCTTCTCGAGCAGGGTCGCGACCTGGGCGTCGCTGGTCAGCACCCGGCGCAGGGCGTCGAGCGTCCGGCCCCAGTACGCGGGCGAGGTGACCGCGTCGCCGCCCGGATCGTTGACCTGGAAGGTGTCGATGGCGATCCCGTCGCCGCGGGTGTGGATCTGGGCGGAGATGATGTTCACGCCCTGCGAGGCGAGCGTGCCGGCGATCAGCGAGAAGAGCCCTGGCAGATCGCGGGTGACCACGACCAGGTCGGACGAGCCGAGGTCGGGATGGTGGAAGAGCTCGGTCGCGACCGAGGTGTTGTTGAGCTGCTGGAGCATGCTCAGATGCTCGGCCATCCGCTGGACACCGGTCGTCGCCAGATAGCGCTCGGACATCATCGCCAGGTGCGCTTTGACCGCCTGCGCCGAGACCTCCTCGCCGACGGCCAGCCGGAGCCGCTCGGCGAGCTGGGTGCGGCTCGGGCGCTCGCTGCGGCCCCCGGTGAGCCGGGCCAGGCTCCGCCGGTAGAGCTCGTGCAGGATCGTCGCCTGCCACGGCGTGAGGACGCCGGGCCCGACCGCCCGCATGTCGGCCCACGTGAGCAGGTAGAGCATCTTGAGGCGCTGCGGATCGCCGGCGGTCGCCGCGAAGTCCGCGATCGTCTTCGGGTCGTCGATGTCGCGCCGCTGGGCGATGTGCGACATCGTCAGGTGGTGCGCCACCAGGAACTCGACCAGCGCGCCCTCCTCGGGCGGAAGCTCGATGCGCGCGACGAGCTCGCGGACGAGCGGGATGCCCTTGGCGACGTGGCCGTGGCCGCGCGCCTTGCCGACGTCGTGGAGCAGCATACCGAGCACCAGGAGCTCGGGCTTCTCGACCTCGCTCAGGACCTGGGCGGCGCCCTCCGACTCCGCCGACTGCCCGGGCGCCAGCGCCTCGAGGTGCTCGACGGCCAGGAGCGAGTGCTGGTCGACCGAGAACTTGTGGTAGACGTCGTACTGCACCAGGCACGTCAGCGCGCCGAACTCCGGCAGGTACCGTCCGAGGAGCCCGATCTCGTGCATCTCCCGGAACGTCTGCGCGACGCGCCCCCAGCTGCGGCAGATGTCGAGGAAGAGATCGCGCACGGCCGCCGCGCGCTGGAACCCGTTGTCGACGAGATACAGCGAGTCCTCGACCGCGCGCTCGAGGTCGAGCGAGAGCTCGCAGCCCAGCCGGTGCAGGTGCCAGAAGACCTTCATGAGCCGCGTGGGCTCGGCGCGCAGCGGGCTCGCGTCGCGGTCGACCAGATGGAGCTGGCCGTCGAAGTACACGAGCCCGTCGGCCAGCGCCTGCTGCCGCTGGCGCCGCCCGGCCGAGCCGCGCCGCGACAGGGTCTCCTGGCAGCGCGCGATCAGGCGGCGCGAGACGCGGTGGATCGCCCGCGCGTGCAGGTAGTAGTCACGCATGAAGCGCTCGACGCCGAGCGAGGTCTCGTCGTTCTCGTAGCCGAGGTTCTTGGCGATGCGCGGCTGCACGTCGCGCGAGAGCACGTCGTTCTTGTGGCCGGAGAAGAAATGCAGCTCGTTGCGCACGCGCCAGAGGAAGGTCAGCGCCGCGTCGGTCGATGCCTGCTCTCGCGGCGTGATGAGCCCTTTGTCGCTGAGCTCGCGCAGGGTGCGCGCGCCGAACTTGGCGGCGCCGAGCCACATCGCGGTATGCACGTCGCGCAGCCCGCCTGCCGACTCCTTCACGTTGGGCTCGCCGATGTACGGCGAGGCGCCGTAGCGGCGATAGCGCTGGTCGCGCTCGGCCAGGGTCGTGTCGAGGAACTGGGCGAAGTCGCGCCGGTAGACGTTCTCGCGCAGCACCTTGCGGAAGCGGCCGAACAGCCGCCGATCCCCGGCCAGGAACCGCGCCTCCTGCATCGAGGTGCGGCTCGGGAAGTCGGTGCGCGCCATCGCCACGCAGTCGTCGAGCGAGCGCAGGCTGTGGCCGATTTGTAAACCGAGATCCCAGAGCGAGTAGAGGAGCTCCTGCATCATCCGCTGCACGTACGGGGTGAGCTCGCCCTCGTAGACCACCATCAGATCGATGTCGGAGAGCGGATGCAGCTCGCCCCGGCCGTAACCGCCGAGCGCGGTGACGACCAGCGGAGTCGGATCGAGGCGCGCAGCCTCCGCGTCGGCGGCCACGAGCCGCGTCAGCGAGAAGATGACCTCGTCCATCAACCGGGCGTGCGTGCGGACCGATTCCTGTCCCGACGCGCCCTCGGCGTGTCTCACCTTCAGGGAATCGAAGCCCTGAGCGAGCGCCTGACGAAAGAATTCGAGCCGAAGGCGACGCCGGTCTTCGGCACGCTCGGCCCTTGCTTCGGCACGCCGGGCCCGGCGAAACAGCTCGACGGACATGACAGGAAAGCGTAGCAACGCGCCTGGAAGACTGTCAAATGCGACACAGACTTACTAGAATGAGCGGGTGAGACGGCTCTGGCGCCCGGTCCTCGACGGCCTCGTCCCGTACGACGCGGGGCTGTCCCTCGAGGCGCTCGCCCGCCAGCTCGGGCGATCCGAGCTCGTCCGGCTCTCGGCCAACGAGAACCCGCTGGGCCCCTCCCCGCGCGCCGTCGCGGCCGTCGAGCGCGAGGCACTGCACATCCACCTCTATCCGGACGGCGGCTCGACCGCGCTGCGCGAGGCGCTCGGGCGGAGCCTCCGGGTCGCCCCGAGCCAGATCGTGGTCGGCAACGGTGCGGACGAGCTGATCGCGCTCATCGCGGCGGCGGCGTTCGAGCCGGGGGACGAGGTGATCGTGCCGGCGCCCTCCTTCGAGCCCTACGAGATCTCGGCGAGGCTCGCTGGGGCCCGCGTGGTCGAGAGCCCCCTGGCCGGCTACGACACCGACCTGGACGACGTGCTCCGCCGGGTGACCGACCGCACGAAGGCGATCATGCTCTGCTCGCCCCACAATCCGGCGACGACCATCATCCCCCGGCGTGCCCTGCTCGCGCTGCTCGACGCGCTCGGGTCGGACTCGCCGCTGGTCGTCCTCGACCAGGCCTACATCGATTTCTGTGACGATCCGGACCACGCCGACGGCATCCGCCTCCTCGAGCGCTACCCGCGACTGGTCGTGCTCCGCACCTTCTCGAAGATCGCCGGGCTCGCCGGGTTGCGCGTCGGCTACGCGGTGGCCGTTGCCGAGACGATCGACCGGTTCAACCGCGTCCGCGCCCCCTACAACGTGAACCGCCTCGGCCAGGTCGCGGCGCTGGCGGCCCTCGAGGATCACAACCACGTCGAGAAGACGGTGCGGCTCGTGCTCGAGGAGCGCGCCTACCTCAGCGCCGAGCTGACCAAGCGGGGCTACGCGTTTCCACCCTCGCACGCGAACTTCCTGCTGCTCGCCGTCCCAGACGCCGCGGATGTCCGCGCGCGCCTGATGCGAGAGGGGATCCTCGTGCGCGATGGCGCCGGCCTGGGCTTCCCCGGCCACCTGCGCTTTGCCGTCGGACTGCGCGAGACGAACGAGAAGCTACTGTCCCTGTTGTAGCCTGGCCTCGAGCTCGTCGAGCCACACGGTGATCGCGCGGATGTGGAAATCGATGAGACCGGCGACGTCGGTGGGCACGGTCAGACCTCGCGCCCGGCAGTAGTCGGCGACCGTCGCGTCCACGTCGAAAAACGACGTCGCGACCGCCCCTGCGTCCATCTCGTCCACCTCGGCCCGCCGCTCGGCGCGCCGCTCGCTCTCGGCTGGAGCCAGCCGCTCGAGCAGGTCGACCATGCGGTCGTACACGACGCCGTAGCGATCGCCCATCGCGAAGTACGGCGCCAGCCCCTGGGCGTCGAGGTAGTCGCCGACCGTGCCCTTGTCGCCGTACACCCCCGCCGTCTGCGGATGCGGCTCCAGGTGGCCGAAGCTCTCGTTGCCGTCGGGATCGACCCAGCGCGCGAGCGGATAGATCCGGCACGCGAGGGGTCGGTCGGGATGGACGCTGCAGCCGCGCTCGTCGAGGAACACGCACGACCGGTCCTCCCTGGTCTGGAGGACGGTGCCGCCCGCCTCGGTGTGGCGGGCGAAGAACTCGGTGGTCGTCAGACCCAGCCTGCGAGCGAGGCGCAGCGCCTCGTAGGGCCCCACGCGGATCGCCTTGCCGTAGCAACAGCGTTTGCACGCGTTACAGACGTACGAGAAGCGGCTGCCTCGCTCGAGGCTGAAGTTGACCTTCGCCAGGAGATCACGATACGGAACGGTCGTGCTCCCGGCGAAGGATCACCCTACTGCTTGCCTTCTGCCTTGCCCTCGGCTTTACCGCCCGACTTGCCTTCACCCTTGCCGCCGCCCTTGCCTTCGCCCTTACCGGCGCCCTTGCCGCTGGCCTTGCCGCTGCTCTTTCCCTCGGCCTTGCCGTCGGCCTTGCCGTCCGCCTTGCCTTCGGCCTTGCCCTCGGTCTTACCCTCGGTCTTGCCCTGGGCGATCGAGTCGGCAGGACGAACACCCATGGCGGCACCGAACGCCGCGATGGCGGCGGCGAGCTTGAGGGCGTCGCGCCGGCTCACGCCGGCCTGTTCCGGGGACTGCTCGCTCCGGTCGGTCATCATTCCCCTCCTGGCTGTGGTCGCACTGCAATCACCCGCGGCCGAACCATAGCATGTTTGGCGGGGGTACCGAAAAGTACTACCGGGCCTGGCCTTGGGTCTTATCCGGCTCAGCGACGCTGGCCGCGGGAGGGGGCCAGCAGCTTCTCGAGGTCTTCCAGGCGTCGGATCAGGGTGTCGCGCTCGATGGTGAGCTGGGTGATCTGGCGATCCCGAAGCTCCGCCCGCTGCTGCTGCTGCGCGATCTTCGTCTGCAGGTCCGCCTCGCGTTTGTAGAGTTCCTTGAGCTCGGCTTCGAGGCCGGCGACGCGCTGCTTGGACGGCAGATAACCGACGAAGAGCACGTAGAGCACGAGCAAGAGCAGAACGCTGCTCGCGGCGACGAGGAACCAGGGAATTCGCGCGATCGGCCAGTCCGCCACGGGCTCGGATGATAGCAAAATTCGACATCTGCTAGACTCCCGCCAACCACACACAACCGAGGTGTCCCATGCAGTGGATCGGACCCGCGGTCGTGCTCGGGCGCAGCGTCCTTCTCGGGCCAGTCGCCGCGGACGCGCAGCCAGCCGCAAAGGTCCGGTGACTCGGGGAATTTCCGCGCGACATCAACGCCGACGAGGTGATCGAATAGCTCCCAGCGCCCCGGGGCGAAAGGCTGAATTTGCTATGATTCCCGGTGTGGAGCTTCGCGCGTTTTTCGATCGTGCGATCCGGGCGAGCTTCCACGACCTGGCCATCGGCAACGACCCGGCCTCGCCGTATCTCGCCGATCTGCTGACGCGCTTCGCGCGGACCGAGAACCTGTACCCGCGCGGGGCGACGATTCCCCGGCTCGAGACGGTCGTGGACTTGCTGCTCGAGGCCGGCACCGCCTGGGACGGCTCGTACTTCCAGCCCGAGCACGAGGTGACGGTGTCTCAGCACATCGGCGACTTCACGCTCTTCATGACTGGCATCTTCCGCGAGCGCGTCGAGCAGACCTCGTCGGTCGGCTATTACGTCGGCCAGGGCAAGCGTGCCTACCATTTCGTGTCCGAGCACGGCCGGGCGACCTCGCGCGAGAGCGCGGCGGCCGTCGCGCCGCTCTTCCGGCGGCTCGCGGACCGGTTCGAGAGCTACGCCGGCGCCCTCGACTACACGCGGCGCGTCCATTTCGTCGATCACCCGTCGCATCCGTTCTTCCAGCTGCGCTTCGGATGAGCGATCCCATGGCCAGCCTCGACCCCGCAACGCTCAAAGGGCTGTCCGAGGACGTCCTCGACGAGAAGCTGCGCGCCTTCGCGAACGAGCACGGGGCCGGGGCCCTTCCCGCGCTGAGCGGCCTTGCCGAGCGCGCCGCCGACCGCGCGGTCCGCCGCGCTGCGAAGCGGGCGCTCTATCGGCTCTCGCAGCGAGGCGTGGCGCCGGCCCCAGCCCCTCCGGCCGCGCCCGTGGTCCGGCGGGGTACCCCGCATGCCGCGCGCGCCTGGCTCTCGGGCATCGACGGCAGCGGATCGCGGGCGGCCTGGATCCTGTTCGAGGGAGCCTACGGGGGCGGGGCGCTGTGCTCGCTCATCCTCAACGACGTCGTCGGCATCACCGAGGTCGCCGGCGGGGACATCACCAAGCGCCGCCTCGAGGCCGAGTTGGCCTCTCTGCGGGCGGCGCAGAAGCTTCCGTGGATCGAGACCGAGCCGGCGCGCGCCCTGGGCCTCGTCGCCGAGGCGCTCGAGCTCCACCGGCAGCGCGGTACCTCACCCCCCGCCTCGTTCGGCCGCTGGCAGCCGTTCTTCGCGGAGATCGCGCCGGGCGGGCCACCGCCGGTGCGAGCGAGCGACCCCGCGTTCGCCGAGCGCTCCGTCGAGCTCCTTGGCCTGCCCGAGATGGCCGGCTGGTTCCTCGACCCCGAGACGGTGCAGAGCGACGCGCTCGATCTGCAGGAGGCGCGCGAGAGCCGGCTCGTGGTCTCCGACCAGATCAAGGCCGAGCGGCAGGAGGCGATCCTGGCGCACGTGATCGAGCGCGAGTTCACCCCCGAGGCGCGCCGCCGCTGGAGCCGGCGCTTCGCCGAGATGGCCTGGATCCTCGATGCGACCGACCGCAGTGAGCACGCGGCGATCGCCGCCGCCGCTGCGGCGGTGTTCGCCGACGACCAGGCGGCGCTGGCGCGTCATCCCCTCGCGCGGGGGCTCGCGCAGCGCGCGCTCGAGCTGGCGGGCGAGGTCGCCGCCGGGCGGCTCCGCGCCGCCGATGTGAGCCGCAAGCCCTGATCACCGACGTCCCCGGAGTGCGCGTCGGTCACGCGACCGACATTGCCGGCCTCACCGGAGTCACCGTGGTGCTCTGCGATCGTCCCGCTGTGGCCGGGGTCGAGCTGCGGGGCGGCGCCAACGACGTCGTCGGCCTCGACTATCTCGATGCCCGCCATCTCGTGTCGACCGTCGAGGGCGTCGTGCTCGGCGGGGGCAGCCGCTTCGGCGGCGAGTCGATCTGGGGCGTGATGCGCTGGCTCGAGGCGCGCGGCCGCGGCTTCGCGGCGGGTCCGACCGTCGTACCGCACGTGCCGGGCGCGTTCATCTTCGATCTCAACGTCGGTGACGGCCGCGCGCGCCCGACGCGCGAGATGGGCGCCGAGGCCGCCGCCGGCGCCGCGGCCGGTCCGGTCGCGGAGGGCAACGTGGGGGCCGGGACCGGCGCCAGCGTGGGCAAGGTGCACCGCATCGCGCGCGCGATGCGCGGCGGCCTCGGTACCGCGTCGCGCCGGCTCGGTGAGCTCGTGGTCGGCGCGATCGTGGTGGTGAACGCCGTCGGCGACGTGCGCGATCCCGACACCGGTGCCTTGATCGCGGGCGCCCGCGAGGCGCCCGACAGCCTGCGGCTCGTCGACTCGGCTGCGGCGCTGGCGGGCGGACGCGCGCTCGAGCGGTTCGCGGCGCCCGAGCACACGACGATCGGCGCGGTCGCCACGAACGCCCGGCTGAGCAAGCCGGAGGCCGCGAAGCTCGCGTCGCTCGCGATGCTCGGCTTCGCCCGGGCGCTCTCGCCGCCGCACACCGCGTTCGACGGCGACACGCTCTTCGCGCTGTCGATCGGAGACGTGCCCGCCGACATCACGCGGCTGGGCCTCGCGGCCGCCGACGCGGTGGCCGACGCGATCGTCCGCGGCGTTCGCGCGGCGACCTCCTTGCCGGGCCTGCCGGCCGCGCGCGATCTCTAGCGACCCGTACCGGGAGGCGACGATGCGCATTCGGTTCTGGGGCACGCGCGGGTCATTGGCGACCCCGGGACCGACCACCCTGCGCTACGGCGGCAACACCTCCTGCGTCGAGGCGCGGGCGGACGACGGCACCTTGATCGTGCTCGACTGCGG
>Ga0318574_10000921_pt1 | contig 10014 bp, 12 predicted proteins | sample GRESIP089b5f22_FD_202527 | JGI IMG/M metagenome (GOLD analysis project Ga0318574, IMG submission 202527) | Tropical soil microbial communities from Luquillo Experimental Forest, Puerto Rico - GRE.SIPMG.089b5f22 | ecosystem: Environmental > Terrestrial > Soil > Tropical forest > Bulk soil...
GAGACGACCATACTCGGCCCTCGCGATTTCCATGACCTGTTGGGTGCGAGTCGTGGCTGGCACTTCGTCTGCACGCGGGGCCCAGCGAGACGAGAGTCCACGTGACGCGCAAGAGCTGAGGAGTCGAAAGCGATCAGATTGACGGTGCACATGGGATGGCAGATCGAGCCGCGATCCTACGAAGCTGACTCCGATTGCTGGTGGCCGCGGGCGCTGGTAAGCATCTTCGAAGGCAGAAGGCTGTGTACGCACGACGTGCGCGCCTTGCTCAGCGTGACGTTCGACACGGCGCACGAGGCGAACGAGTACGCCATCAGGATGGCGAAGCGGTGGATCGAGGACCGTTACTACCGACCGCTCGGTTCCCCCGTCTCGGTTCGCCGCGGAGCGGACGGCCCGGCGATGCCGGCCAGCTCACGGGCCAGCGCCACGCACGAGCGTGTGTCGTAGGTGGCCGCCAGGCGCTGCTTGTTGGTGGCGAGGCTGCCCACGTTGTACATCTCGAACAGGAGCTGCCGCGACCCGAACGAGTCGCAGGCGTACTCCCAGGCCAGCTTGAGCAGGCGAAAGCGCTCTGGCGCTGCCTCGTCGTGGGCGACGAAGTAGCGATGCAGGTGCGGCCCGATGTCCGCGCTGTGGAGATCGGCCTGGCCTGGCGCCATCAAGAGACCGGGGCCGCAGAGCTCGCGGATGTGCTGCAGGAGGGCCGGATAGCGCTCGATCGCGACCGTGCGCGCGGCCAGCGCCGTCGTCGGGTTCGGCAAGGCCATGCCGGACGGCGAGCGGATCGGATTCGCCTCGGCCGCCTGGATGCAGGCGCGCAAGGTCTCGAGATACACCATCGCGTCGGCCAGCGCCGTCTGCACTGACGGCTGCGCCGAGCTGCCCAGCGAGTCGACGATCGCCGCGCAGAGGCCGAGCAGCACCTCGGCCTTGACCGCCATGCGGACCAGCACGTACCAGGGGCCGAGACCGATGGCGCCCTGGAAGAGCCGCGCCTCGAAGGCCAGGTCGATGGACGGCGATTGCCGCAGGTAGAAGACGCGCTCCCACGGGACGAACACGTCGTCGAACACGACAATCGAGTCCATCTCGTCCCAGGACGAGCTCACCGGGTGGTCCGCCGGGTTCGACGACGCCAGAGGCTCGCGACAGATGACGTGGACGCCCTCGGCGTTCACCGGTGTCGCAAAGTACACGTCCTGCTCCGGTGCGAGGTCGGGCCGAGGCGGCGCCATGCAGAAGAGCTCGTTGGCGTAGGGGGCCTGCGTCCCCACGCCCTTGGCTCCCTGCACGACGATGCCGCCGGGGCGGCGCGCGGTGACGCGCAGGGGCTCCTGCCTGGAGACGGGATGATTGCGATGATGCAGCGGATCGCTGAAGACCGTCGCGATGCTACGGTCGTTCTCGCGGCAGTACTCGAAGTAGTACGCGACGTGCCCCGCGAAGGCGGGATCCTCCTTGCCCAGGAGGTCGCGAATGTCGTAGAGCCCGAGCACCACCGTGGCCAGGTGCTGGGGCAAGCGCGCCGCGACGCCGCCCGCGCGGCGTACGAGGCTCTCGTACATGCGGCGCTGGAGCGCCAGATCGTCCACCGAGCGGGGCGGCAGATAGGCCCGGCTCACGGACTGGCCCGTGCTCGGCGACGGAAACGTCAGCAGATCGCGGTGCGCCGCGTCGTGCTGCAGATCGTAGACCGCGGCCACGCTGCGGGCGCAGCCGGCCAGGGCCGGATGGGTGGTGACGTCCTCCACGCGCTCGCCCATCAGCCACAGGCGCCGTCCGTCCCTCAGGCTCTCGAGATATTCCTCGCCGCGACGTATGGGCATGACGGACCTCCTCGCAGCGCGTCACCGCGCGCCCGCGCACCGGTATACCTCGGTCGTGGAGGTGACGGACCGGTACCAGGCTGCCGACGCCCGGGCCTCCTGTGACTCCGTCGTGATGACCGCCACGTTTCCGCCGATCCAGGCCGCCTTCCTGTGCAGATCCTTCTCGCTGTCGGCGCTCGCCATCCCGATGAATGTGCAGTCCCGAGCGAGCTCGTGGTCGATCGTGACATGCACTCCGGCCGCGTTCGCTTCGTCCGCGGCCGACAGCGTCGTCGCGCAGCCCGCGAGGAGCCAGGCGATCAGCCATGCTGAGGCGATCGTGGCCGATGGACGCGATGCGCTCACCGCGCGTGCCCTCAACGGAGCGGCGCGGCGCCGGCGAGGGTGGTCCGTCGCACGTCGCGCACTTCGCGGTGATCGAAGCGCCGGGCGCGGTGCATCGTCGCGCGGTTGTCCCACATGACCAGATCACCCGGCTTCCACGCGTGCGAGTACACGAACTCGCGCTGCGTCGCGTGCTCCGTCAGGTCGCGCAGGAACAAGCGCGCCTCCGGAACGGTCCAGCCCACGATGGCACCCGCGTGGGCCGACAGGAAGAGCGACGGGCGGCCGGTCACCGGATGGCGCCGTACCAGTGGATGGCGGACCGGCGCGAAGGCCGCGATCTCCTCGGGCGTGAGGTCGACGAAGCCGATCGCCTCGCGCGAATAGATGAGCGAGTGCTCGCAGATCAAGCTCGCCACCTCGGCCTTGGTGCGCGCGTCGAGCGCGTCGTGGGCGGCCCGCATGTCGGCGAGCTCGGTGTTGGCGCCCCACGACGGGACGACGCGGCCCGAGAGCAGCGAGTACTTGGCCGGCGCCGGGCGGAAGGAGCTGTCGGAATGCCAGAGCCGGTCGCCCAGCTTGAAGAACCAGACGCGATCCTCGGCCGACATGATCTGGCCGTGGCGGTCCAGGTTGGAAAAGTCCGCGATGCCCGGGCCCAGCCGGCTGTCCTCGCGCTTGCGGATGTGGCCGGGCGTCTGATAGCTCTCGAGCTCGCCGAAGTTGAGCGTGAACGCGATCTGCTGCTCGTCCGTCAGGTGCTGATCGTGAAAGACGAGCACCGCATACGCATCCATCCCCGCCTCGATCGCCGCGACGTCCGCGCCGTCGAGCGGCCTGGTGATGTCGACACCGGAGACCTCTCCCGCGAACGTGCCACGCAGCGGGCGGATCGATATTGGCACCGCTTACTCCTTTCGACGACGCGTCGCGATCACGCGACGACGCACCGCGATCACGCCGCAATCACAGGCTGTCGAGGCCGTTCGACCAGCGCCGGCAGATGTGATGGGCGATCGCGATCGGCGCCGGCAGCGACGCCCGTTCTGGATGGTCGGTTCCGGCCGCGGCGCGCGCCGCCATCTCGCGGATCTCGTCGCGGTGAAACCAGCGCGCCTCCGCGAGCTCCTCGGGATCGACCGTGATCTCCTCGGTCAGCGCCTCGGCGAGAAACCCGATCATCAGGCTCGACGGAAACGGCCAGGGCTGCGCGGCCAGGTAGCGCACGCGCCCGCAGCGGATGCCGGACTCCTCGCGGACCTCGCGGCGCACGGCCTCCTCGAGCGTCTCGCCCGGCTCGACGAAGCCGGCGAGGCACGAGAACCGGGCGCCCGCCCGGCGCCGATTGCGGCCGAGCAGGCCCCGCTCGCCGTGGATCGCGAGCATGATCACCACGGGATCGGTGCGCGGGAAGTGCGAGGCCTTGCAGTCCGGGCAGCGCCGCACCCAGCCGGCCGAGGCGACCTTGGTCGGCGAGCCGCACTGGGCGCAGAAGCGATGCCGGGCGTGCCAGTCGAGCAGCGAGCGCGCCTCGGCGAGGATCGCCGCCTCGCCGGTGCCGATCGCCGGCGCCAGCGCGCGCACGTCGATCAGCTCGGTGTCGACGTCGGGAGTGACGCTCGCGCCGGTCGCGTCGATCGCGAAGTGCGCGCGCCCGTCGCCCAGGCCGAGGAAGATCAGCGACGCCCCCGTCTCGATCTGATCGCGCCAGGGCCCCACCGGTTGCCAGTCGAGCGCCGGCGTCCTGCCGCGCGTGAAGGGCTTCAGGCCGCGCAGCGCCAGGATGCGCGTCTGGGGATCGTCGAGCAGCCCGGCGATCCACGCCCGGTTTTCCCGGCGCTCGCTGGCCCGGTCCAGCGGATTGCCGGCGAAGCTGTAGACGTCCTCCACGGCTATGGGTCCAGCTTCACCGACCGGCCCGAGGCCGCGGACCGCTCGATCGCGTCGACCAGCTTGTGGCGCTGGACAGCGAGATCGAAGTCGACGTCGAAGGGCCCGCCACCGCGCAGGGCGTCGGCCGCGCGGGCATACGCCTGGGCGACGTTGTAGGGCTGGCCGGCCGGCGTGCTCTCCGGCACGAACCGGTACTTGGCGGGCACGGGCATCGCCACCATCGACTCTTTGCCCTGGCCCGCGTGCATCTGGTTCGGTCCCAGGCTGAGCGCCCCGTTAGCCCGGATGACCAGCGCGCCCTCGCGCCCGTAGATCTCCAGCCGATTGCCGCTCGGGTTGGAGGGGACGGCGGCCACGTTGACTGCCACCTCGGCGCCACTCGTCATGCGGCCGACAAGGTTGATGCTGTCCGGCGAGTCGACGGAAACCGGCTTGCCCTCGAGCGTGCGCCACTCCGGAATCCGTGTCGACACGCGGGCCGAGAGCTCGGCGAACTCGCCGAGCACGGCGCACAGCGCGTCGATGGCGTGGCCGCCGGCGATCGTCAGCGTGTTGGCGCCGTTGGCGCGCAGGCCCTGCCAGATGCGGCCGGGGCCGCGCTGGAGCTGGGCCTGCGCGACCGTGCTCAGGCTCGCGGTGAGCACCTCGCCGATGTAGCCCTGCTGGATCAGGTCGCGCGCGTAGAGGATCGTCGGGTCGCTCCGACCCTGCAGGCCGACGATGCTCTTCAACGAGCGCTGCCGGGCAAGCTCGGCCATCTCCTGGGCCTCGGCCAGATTCGCGCCGAGCGGCCACTCGCAGAACACGGCCTTGCCCGCCTGCAGGCTGGCCATGACCAGCTCGCGGTGACCGGGCACCCGCACGCAGACGACGACCAGGTCGACCTCCGGATGCGCCACCATGTCGCCGAACCGGTGAAAGGCCCGCTCGGCCCCGAACGCCGCGGCCGAAGCCTTCGCGGTGTCCTCGTGCGCGGTGCAGACCGCCTTCAGCTCGTAGCCCGGCAGAGCCTTCAGCGCGGGGACGTGCGCGTTCTGTCCCCAGCCGCTCCCGCCCTGCGTCACGGTCGCTCCCACGATTCCGACTCGAATCTTGTCCGCCATGCGATCCTCCCGGTCGTGCAGTCAGCCTTCCGACCGGCTGGAGTGTAGCACCCGACCCGCGGCATCTGGCGCCGAGCACCTGCAGGTGTGAAACATCTCTTGACCACACCCCGGGCCTTGCCTAAGCTCGCGGCAGCGCACTGCACCCACGCACCCGGGAGGATCGCCCATGCCGGACGCGGCTCGCCTTCGCTACCTGCGCATCGCGCTCATCGTGTTCGGCCTGATCTTCACGTTCGCGATCTACCCGCTGGCCATCCTGTGGCCGTCCGGCTGGACATGGGGCCAGGGCCATTCGCACTACCTGATGATGATCATCGGGGTCTACGCGACGCTCGGCGTGTTCCTGCTCATCGCGTCGCGGGACCCCCTCCGTCACACGGGCCTGATCTGGTTCACCGTTTGGTCGAGCCTGGTGCACGCGGTCATCATGGCGGCGCAGTCGTTCTCGGATTCGGCCGAGCGGGGGCACCTGGTCGGCGACGTCCCCGCGCTCCTGCTCGTGGCCGTCGTCCTGGCGGCACTGACGCCGCGCGCCGCGCACTGAGGACGACCGCCGCGAGCGCTGGAGGGACCGCCTAGCGGGTGCTCTGCGCGGTGACCGGCTGCTCGCGATAGCGCGCGGGGAACACGGTCTTGAGACTGGCGATCTTCGGGAGATCGTTGATCACGATGTAGGGATAGCTCGGGTTCTTGATCAGGAAGTCCTGGTGGTAGTCCTCGGCCGCGTAGAAGGCCGTCAGCCGCTCCAGCCTGGTCACGATGGGTCGGCGGAACACCTTCGCGCGATCGAGCTGGGCGATGTACGCCTCGGCGATTCGCTTCTGCGATTCGTCGGCGTAGAAGATCTTGCCCGGCCCGATCGCGCCGTGGCCCGAGAGATCGATGCGAATGGTCAGGCGCGCCACGAGCAGTAGCGTAGCACCGGCCGACGTCAGCTTCGAGCCGGCCTGATCTTCTCGCGGTAGAGCCTGGCCGCCTCGCCGATCACCCGCTCGGCGTCGGCCCGCCCGTGCATGCCCCCGACGCTCACCGTCTTGTGCTCGAGCACCTTGTAGTCGAGGAAGAATCGCTCGAGCTCCTGCAGCCGGTGCGGCGACAGCTCCGCGATGTCACGGTAGTGCGCGTACTCCGGGTCGTCGGCGTGGATCGCGATGATCTTGTCGTCCGGGCCCTTGTCGTCGACCATCGTCATCACGCCGATCGCCTTCGCATTCAGAATACAGAGCGGGACGACCGGCTCCTGCCCGAGGACCAGGACGTCGAGCGGGTCGCCGTCGAGGCAGTAGGTCTGCGGCAGGAAGCCGTAGTTCGCCGGATAGTGGACCGCGCTGTAGAGAATGCGGTCGACCCACAGAAGACCGGTGGACTTGTCGAGCTCGTACTTCACCTTCGAGCCCTTGGGGATCTCGATGATGGCCCGAAAGCCGTTCCCGATCGCGTCGCCGAGCTCGACGTCGTGCCAGGCATGCATGCGATCGCCCTCGCTTGACCTCTTACCTTGGATTCCGCGTAGCATAGCACCGGGGTGACGGCGGTTCCCGCGCCGGCCCCGGCGATGTGCGCGCTGCAGGGCTGGGTTCCCGCCCGCCGAGGCGCGCCCATAAAAGGGTAGTGTGAGCCGCAGGACGTCGCGGGGCTGGGGCCCCGCCGTCCGAGGCGAACCTGTGAAAGGAGAAAGCCATGAGCGACACGACGCACTGGGTCGGCACCTGGACGGCCGCCCCCGCGCCCGGCGAGGGCGCCGCCTTCGCGAACCATACCTTGAGAATGATGCCGCGCGTCAGCCTCGGCGGCAGCGTGCTGCGCGTGCGGATCTCGAACGCCTACGGCACGCGCCCGCTGGCGATCGGCGCGGCGCGCGTCGGCGTGCGAAGCGGCGGCCCCGCCGTGGTCGCCGGCTCGAACCGCCGCGTCACCTTCGGCGGCGAGCCGAGCGCGACGATCGCCGCCGGTGCCGTGATCGTCAGCGATCCCGTCCGGCTCGAGGTGGCGCCGCTGTCGGATCTGGCCGTCAGCGTGCACCTGCCGGGCGATCTGCCCGCGAGCTTCGGGATCACCGGACGCTATGCGCGACAGACCAACTACGTCTCGCCGCCCGGTGATTTCACCGCGGAGGACGTCATGCCGGTCGGCCGGCTCACCGACGACTGGTACTTCGTGTGCGGCGTCGACGTCGTCGCGCCCGCGGAGACCGGCGCCGTCGTCGCCGTCGGCGACTCGCTGACCGACGCCAACATCTCCACCCACGACGGCCACCACAGCTGGCCCTCGCAGCTGGCGCGCCGGCTCGTGGCGCGGCCGCACGGGCGGCCGATGGCGGTGATGAATCAGGGGCTCGGCGGCAACCGCATCCTGCACGACATCCGCGGCGACAGCGGCCTGCGTCGCTTCGATCGCGACGTGCTCGCCCAGCCCGGCGTCACTCACGCCGTCATCATGCTGGGCACCAACGATCTGCGGAACCGTCCCGGCAAGGCCGAGGAGGAGGTCACGGCGCCGCAGATGATCGCGGGGCTGAAGCAGTTCGCGGTGCGCGGCCAGGCCCGCGGCATCAAGGTCATCGGCGGCACGCTCACGCCGTTCGAGAACGAGACATTCCTGCCGGGTGCCTGGAACCCGCGGCGCGAGGCCGTGCGCCAGGCGGTCAATGACTGGCTGCGGAAGGGCGAGGGCTTCGACGGGATCGCCGACTTCGACCGGGCGCTGCGCGATCCCGACCATCCGACCCAGATGCTGCCGATCTACGACTGCGGCGACCACCTCCACCCGAGCGATCTGGGCTATCGTACGATGGGCGACGCGATCGACCTGGCGCTGTTCGAGTGAGATGGGGGGCCTCGAGCTGACGCCACCGGTATGATCCCAGATCTCGGCGTCGCTGCCCCCAGCGATCAACCGCGCGCGTTCCATGCAAAGCCCGAACAATGATTCCCGGTGGCCTGTCCGGGACGCAGCCAGGGCGGGCTCGGCTAATAAGTGCAGCATGAGTTGGCAGAAGTCGTCGTACCGTGGGCCGTAGGCCGGCCTGACGTTGGCCACGCGCCCGAGGCCGCCGCGCAGGGCGCCGTCGTACCGCGAAATTCCGGCAAAGGTCCAGGCGCCGCGGCCGACCGGCCGGACCAGGATGCGGCTGACCAAGACCTTCTTCAGGATCTCCCGGGCCGTCGGCACGTCGGCCTCGAGGGCGGCCGCCCAACCGCCCCACACATGGCGCAGGCGTTCGACCTGCTCCTGCTGGTCCCGGAGGTCGCGCTCGTACCCTTCGAGGTCTGTGACGCGTGCCTCGGCCTGTCGCCGTTCCTGCTGGGTGGCCTTCAGCTCGGCCACCAAGGCATCCATGTCTTCGCTGACCGCGATGGCCTTGGCGAGCCTGGCCTCCGCGGCGGCCAGCTTCGGGATTTTCAATAGGAGGTTCTCTCGCTCCGCCCGCCGAGCCGCGACCACCTCGGTGTCGGCGGCCTGGTCGCGGAGGTACTGCTCGAACTTCGCGTCGCTGAACGTCACCTTGAGCGAGTCGATCACGGCCCGATTCAGCTCGGCCATCGGCACCCCCGTCTGGTTGGTGCAGAAGGTCTTGCCCTTCTCGCGGTGGCCGGCGCAGACGTAGCTGGGGACCTTCTGTCGGCCGCGCGTCGTCGCCACCAAGGGTGAGCCGCAGAACGGCTTCCGTCCTGGCGCGTCAGTGTGGGCGCCGCAGGCCAGCAGGCCGGAGAGCAGGTAGCGGTTGACGATCGCCTGCGCGTGCCCACCCATCCGGCCGTCCGTCGCGCGTAGAAAGGCCTCACGCGCGGCAGCGAGACGGGCGTGGGCGGCGTCCCACAGGTCCTGCTCAACGATCCGTAGCGATTCATCGCTTCGCGTCTGCCACTGTTGCCTGGGTAGCTTCACACGCGATTTCGGTCCCGTTCTGCGGACCTTGCCGAACGTGACGACACCGCGGTAGAGCTCGCGGTAGAGGACCTCGCGCACCCCGCTGACTGACCACTGATTTACAGGCACCGGCTCGCCCTCGAGGCGCAGCTTCTCCACGTCGGCGTCGCTCAGGCGCTGCGGACCAGCGACGGCCTCGGCGTTGAGCTGGCGAGCGACGCGCGAGAGGCCCAGCCCGTCGGCCGCCATCCGGAATATGCGCCGCACGATCTCGGCTTGCTCCGCAATGATCGCCAGGCGCGCGGCGCCCTTCACGCCGGGCAAGCGTTCGTTGCGGTAGCCATACACGCGGCCACCGACGACGTACCCGCGCTCGAAGCGCGTCTTCGCCGCATCGCGCACGCGCGTCGCCGTTTTCTTCCGCTCGGACTCGTCGCGCCACGCCTCTAGTGAAGCCAGCAGCTTCGAGGTATCGTCTGAGAGCGTGATCCGCCGCCGCCCGTCGCGCGTCGACCAGATCTCGATCCCCGCCTCCTCGATGTCGCGAATCAGGACCATCGTGTCGATCTGATCGCGGTGCCGTTCAGCAAGCTCATTGTGGTCGAGCAGTCGCGCTTGGGGCGCACGTGTTCACCGATGACGGACGTCTCGTCGAGGGTCCAGCCGCGCGCGGCCGCGAAGGCCGTGACAAGGTCGCGCTGCGTGGCGACGCTCTTGACGTCCTCGGTGCGGTCCTGCTGATCGTTCGATTTGCGGATGTAGGCAGCGGCCGTGGTCATGTGATTCCTCTGCGTAGAACGCGTCTGGGAAGAAGGACCGAGGCAGACGAGTCCAGATGCCCGCCATGTCGCGCATCCCGGGCCATAACTAGAAGTCAAAGTGGCTTCCAACATAGCCGATTGCTTCGCCAGACATCCAGTTCGGGGCCAAAGGCCCGTCGGCGTCCGTCTTGGGCTCTTTGGTGGAGCGGGTAAGGTCCAATATGGACG
>Ga0318574_10000923_pt1 | contig 10012 bp, 9 predicted proteins | sample GRESIP089b5f22_FD_202527 | JGI IMG/M metagenome (GOLD analysis project Ga0318574, IMG submission 202527) | Tropical soil microbial communities from Luquillo Experimental Forest, Puerto Rico - GRE.SIPMG.089b5f22 | ecosystem: Environmental > Terrestrial > Soil > Tropical forest > Bulk soil...
GCACTTGGCGTTCGGTGATGTTGGGGTAGTTCATAGCGTTCCGTTCTGCTCCGGCGATGCCAGGCCAGTCAGGACGGCCGGCGATCCGTTGTCTGCAGCGAGGTCCCCAGGCGGGCAGTCCTGCTGAGCGCGCCCCCGCGCGGCTGTTACGTATCCCCGCCTGCAGGCCCGGGCATTCGGTGTCACCGCCGACTGCCAAAATGGGCCGGCGAACCGGCCTCTCTGCGGTCGGCATGAACCAGCCTCAGCCCCGCGGCACCCACGGTCCAGGCAACAGACCGGCAGAAGCACGGCAATTCGGATCGACGGCCACTCCCCCGGACTATCGCGGCTCAGCCGTCTTCGGGCCATGCGGGTCGAGCCGACAGCCGTCGACAGCCGGATGGGTGCAGTCATGCCCGGCCGGCGCTTGCCGCCGGGTACCGCGCTGGCTGCCGATCCGGCCGATGCGCAGGGCGAAACTACCGGTCTTCTTCCGGTCTTCCTTCCTGGCCGGCGCTCTCCGGACCGCGATATCTTCTGCCCTGATGCAGTGGAACAACATGCCTCACCGGCCCGGCGCCGGAGCCCGGGCCGGGTCATCGACGGGTCCGGACAGTGCTGCTGGCCGCGGCGCTCGTGGTCCTGCACCTGCCCGGGCTACCGCTCCGGGCCGCGCCGGGACACCTGCACCGTTGTCGTGCAGATGGACGCGAGCATGGCCGATGCCGCGCTCGACGTGGAAGATCCGCCCGGCGCAGGAGAGGAGTCTGGAATGAGGAAGCTTAGCGTGTCGACCCTGGTCACCCTTGATGGTGTGATCCAGGATCCCGGCGGTTTCGGCGAGACTGAGCAGGGCGGCTGGGGCAACCCGTACTTTACCGAGGACGCTCAGCAGGATGCGTACGAGCACCTGATGGCCAGCGACTATTTCCTCTGCGGACGGGTCACTTACGAGCTACTGCTCAAGACCTGGGCCAAAATCAAGGGCGGGCCATATCTCGACCGGATGAACAGCATCCCCAAGCTCGTTGCCTCCCGGACGCTGACCGAGCCCCTGGCGTGGAACGCCACTTTGATCAAGGGCGATGTCGTCGAGGAGATCGCCAGGCTGAAGAAAGAGCCGGGCAACGGCATCGAGATGTACGGCAGTGCCGCGCTCATGCAGACCCTGATGGAACACGACCTGATCGACGAGTACCGGATCTGGGTCCACCCCCTGGTGATCGGCCGCGGGAAGCGCCTGTTCACCGAGGGAGGGCATAATACCGAGCTCCAGCTCGCCGTCACCAAGACACTCAGCTCGGGTGTAGTGACCCTGACCTACACACCAGCCATCGCGCCCGCCTGATGGGCCGCAGGTGTACCGCCACGGACCGAAAGCAGAACTCTGCCTTACTGTCCCTGAACTCCGCTTCCAGCAGGTACTCGGATAGTTTGATGGAAACCATGCGGGCACTGGTCGCCACGGCCGTGGGAGAACCGGCGGACGTTCTGCGGCTGGAAACCTGGCCGATTCCGACGGCGGGCCCGAGGCAGGTGCGCGTCCGGGTCCAGGCAGCGCCGATCAATCCCAACGACCTGCACATCATGCGCGGCCGATACGGGATCGCACCGCCCATGCCGACGCCGTTGGGCCAGGAGGCGGTCGGCCTGGTCGATGCGCTTGGCGACGGGGTCAACCAGCTGCGGATCGGGCAGCGGGTAGTCACCGTCGGCCTGCTCGGCACCTGGCAAGACTACATCGTGCACAACGCGGCTCAGGTGCTGCCGGTACCAGACGGGCTGAGCACGTCATCGGCGGCACAGCTGGTGACGAACCCGCTGACCGCGACCCTGCTGGTGAGCGAGCTCGACGTCCAGCCAGGGGAATGGCTGCTGCAGACCGCGGCCGGATCGACTGTCGGCCGGCTCGTCCTGCAACTGTCCGGGCACCAGGGCTTCAAGACCATCAACGTGGTCCGGCGCCAGTCGGCGGCCGCGGAGATCCGCGCGCTCGGCGGCACGGAGGTGATCAGTACCGACGTCGACGATCTGCGGACGCGGGTCGCCGAAATCGCCGGCGGGGAAGGGGTCCGCAAGGCGATCGACGCGGTCGGCGGCCAGATCGGAGCCGACGTGTCGCGATCACTTTCGCCCTTCGGCACCACCTTGGTGTACGGCGCGCTGTCTACGCACCGCCAGACCGAACCCGGCAAGCTCACCGTCCCGCTGTTCGCGCGATCGCTCATCTACGAGTCGAAGACCGTGCGCGGCTTCTGGCTGTACCGGTGGTTCCAGACCGCCACGCCGAAACAGATCCGGGGCGCGCTGACCAACGTGTTTCAACTGGCCGACAGCGGCGTCCTCCGCATACCGGAGGGCACGCCAGTACGCCCGGAGGACGCCGCCGAAGGGCTGCGCCTGGCCGAGGCTCCCGGCCGTACGGCGAAACCGCTGCTGATATTCAGCCAGCAGTGAACCGCTGCGCATGGGTGAGGATGTCCAGGCGGGGTGTGGCGGTCCTTGCCGTCGGCCTGCGTGCTCGGCTCGCTGGCCCCCGCCGTCACGCCGGACGGATGCCGTATTCGGCCTGGACGGCCCTGACCTGGGACGAGTCCGCGCCGGTTGTGAGGACGGCGTGCAGGGCGTGGAAGTAGTTCTCCAGGCCGCCGGGCGTGACGATGAGCAGGCCGCGGGCGGTGCCGCCGACGCTGCGGAATGTGTGCGGCCTGTCGCGGGGCAGGAACACGAACGACCCGGGCGCCGCCTGGAACTCCTCGCCGTCGCATTCGACGTCCAGCAGGCCGGAGAACAGGTAGATGCTCTCGTCCTCGCGGGTGTGCGTGTGCCGCGGCGGGCCGCCGTCGACCGCGAGGGTAAAGACGGCGAGCTGGCCGCCGGTGGAGCCGGCGCTGGCCTTCAGGTCCGGCCTGTCCGGGGCCAGTCCCTGATCGGCGTGGACGATGTAGCCGCGTGGCGGTGCGATGTCCGTCATCATCCCTCCAGATTCGTCGCCGGGCGCTCACCTTGTACCGTTCCCCCCGGGTCGCGGCGTCGACCGGGCACCGCTGTGGTGGTCCGCGGCGCGCCGGCCGACCAGGCGAGGCCGGCCAGGACCGAGCCGAGCATGAACGTTGCGAGTGAGGCGATCCAGACCTGCCGTGCGCCGAGCCGGGCGGTGGCCCAACCCGACAGCGGGATCACGCTGGCGAAGGCGAGCATGTAACCGGTGATCACCCACTGGATTGTCGCGATGGACGTGCCGAGGTCTCGGCCCAGCGTCGGGATGGCGACGTTGACGATGGTGAGGTCGAGGACGGTCATCGCGATGCCGAGGATGACCACGATCGCCAGCAGGAGGATTTCGCGGTCGAAGGTGCGGGCGGCGGCTTGGTCATGCCGCGCCCGGCTGGCCGGCGGGTTCTGAGTGACTGGGGTCGGGCCGCGTGCCTCCGCGTGCCCGGGATAGGTGGCCATGATTCCCTTCTTCGCAGCTAGGCCTTGCGGTACAGGGTTGGATAGACGCAGACGTGATTGGCGGCAAGGTCGCGCCGGGACGAATGTGCAGGCCTGCTCTTGCCGCGTGGGGCCGGTCACCGTGATGCCTGGCTGTTATGTACAGGCGGCGCTGGCGGTTGCGGCGGGCGCGGACCCGGCGGCCGGCCTGTTCGTATTGCTCGTCCTCCTCGGCGTCCTGCAGCAGCCAGGCGGCATGACGCTTCGCGGGCTGGTAGGTCAGGTTCATGTGGGCTGAGTTCATTGGTCTCCTCCGCCGCCCGGCCTTTTCGTGGCCCCTGCCGGTAGCTGTGTCCCCGGGACGGGGCTAAGGCGCCGGTGCGTTCTGATGGGCGATATCTCCGGCTTCCAGCTGATCGCAGCCGGACTCGCCCGTCCAACAGCTGTTCATGGCCGTCTTGACAACCCGCGGTTGTCGGCAAAGGTGGCGGGCGTGGACCTGGACCTGACCTAGGCCCTGTCCAAGCGGATTTCGCGTTTTTACGCGCCCGCCGACGGCACCAGAGGTCTGAGCGGGTCGGATCTGCCGGTCTTTTGCCGGGCCTTCTTCCTGGCGGCCCGCGCTCGGCCGTGCCAGCCTGCTGACCACGGGCCGTAGGCTCCGGCGGCTCCCGTGCCGCGTACCACGCCGGGCATGTGGCGGCCGACGAGCACGAGAGGTGGGCAGGTGCGATGAGGACGCTGCTGTCGTTTCATGTCACCAGCCGATGCCCGGCTGCCGGTGCGTTCTGATGGCGACCCCCCCGGCTTCCAGCTGATCGCAGCCGGACTCCGCCCGTCCAACCGCTGTTCATGGCCGTCTTGACCACCGGCGGTTGTCGGCGAAGGTGGCGTGCGTGGACCTGGACCTGACCCAGGTGCGAGCCTTCGTCGCCGCCGCCGAGCAGCTGCATTTCGGCCGGGCCGCGGCCCAGCTGTTCCTCACCCAGCAGGCCCTGTCCAAGCGGATTTCGCGGTTGGAGCGGGCTCTCGGCGAGCAGCTGTTCGTCCGGAGCGCCCGCGGCGTGGAACTCAGCGACGCCGGGCGGCGTTTCCTCCCGCACGCCCGCCAGCTCCTGGCCGCCGCCGATGCCGCCGCCTTCGCCGCCCACCCGGGGTCCTGGCCGCTGCGGATCGACGTGTGGGGTCAGGTCCAGGCACCCCTGCGGATGGTTCGCCGCCTGCTCAGCACCACGCCCGGCCTGGCCATCGAGCCGAGCATGCGCCGCAGCCTGCCCGCCGCGCTCGAGGCCATCGGCCGGGGCGAGATCGACGCATGTTTCGGCCGCCCCCACGACCTCGCAAAGCCCTGGCCGAACGGCCTGTCCCGCCGCCCCGTCCTCCTGGAGCGCCTGGGCGGTGCCGCGGCACTCACGGCCGCCGATCTCGCCGGCCTATCGTTCTCGCTCCCCGCCTCCGGCACCTCTGCCGAGGTGCACGGATGGGCCCGCCGGTTCGCCGATGACTTCGGCTTGCCGCTGGACGCCAGCGGTCACAACCTCGGCCAGGAACATGCCCTTGACCAGCTCAAAGCCGACCCGCGGCGGTTCATCCTCCTCGGCACCGACTGGCCCGTCCCCGCTGGCGCCGGCGTCTGCCTGATCCCCCTCACGCCCGTGCCCTGCTTCTTGTGGTCCTTGATATGGCCCCAGGACAACCAGCACCCGCTCCTGGCCCAACTGGTCGAACTCGCCGTCAAGGCCGCCCACACCGAGGGCTGGCTGGCTTACGACCCCCATCACGACTGGCTGCCCAGCACCGACCGCACCGACCTGCCAGACGCCTGACGAGCGCCAGCGCGATCAGGTGAAACTGCCGGTCTTCTTCCGGGTTCTGTTCCTGGCTGACCGCCTCTGGCGAGGATAGCTTCTGCCGTGATGCAGCAGAGAAGCGTGCCATCGGCTGGCGGCCTGCGCCGGGGTGCGTGGCCGTGTTAGCAGTGCCCGATCACATATCGGCCGGTGCCGCGCAGGCCCGGGCCGGCCGGGAATCGCCGCTGGTGGCGGTGTTCTTGCGGCGTCCATACAGGCGGAGATCCAAATGATCAGGAGGGGCTTGCGATGAGGAAGGTCTTCTCGTTCATGGTCTCGACCGCGGGCTGGTGGCTGCGGCCACTGGGGCGATGTGGCCAAGCACAGAATCCGCGCCATCCGGAAGAGGGAGCGTGCCGTGAGCAAAGGGGTTAGTCCTACGAGGAGCTTGGCCGTGGTCGAGTATGTGTCGTTGGATGGGGTGATTCAGGCACCCGGACATGCCGGCGAGGATCGGGACGGCGGGTTCGCGCACGGCGGTTGGAGCAGCTCAACGGCTGAGTTCATGGCTGACCACCGCCGCTACAACAGCCAGCTGTTCCCTGCGGCCGGCGCGTTCTTGCTGGGGCGGCGCACCTATGAGATCTTCGCCGAGTACTGGCCGACGGTGACCGACCGAGCGGACCAGATCGCCCATGCGCTCAACAGCCGGCCCAAGTACGTGGTGTCCGCGACGCTGCGCGAGGCGGCCTGGCCTGGGACGAGCGTTATCACCAGTGATGTCGCCGGGCAGGTCGGCAAGCTGAAGCAAGAGCCGGGCGGCCCGATCCTGGTCCTTGGCAGCGCCATGCTGGTACACGCGCTGCTGGCTCATGACCTGGTCGATGAGTACCAGCTGTGGCTGCATCCGGTCGTGCTTGGCCGCGGCAAGCGGCTGTTCGGGGATGGCGGAGATGGCGGGGATGGCGGGGATCGCGTCGATCTGCGGCTGGTGGACAGCATGACGACCGGCGGCGGCCTGGTGATCCTCACCTACCAGCGAGCCTGACCACGGCAACCGGACAATCACGGAGGCAAAGCGATGACCCAGACCAAGACCGCCATCTTGAAGGTGCCGGGCGCGAGCCTGTACTACGAGGTCACGGGGGCCGGCCCGATACTGCTGATGATCCCGGGCGCACCCGCGGACGCAGGCGCGTTCGCCGCTATCGCCGGACAGCTCGCCGACCGCTACACGGTCGTGACCTATGACTGGCGCGGCAGCTCGCGCAGCCCGCTAGACGAGCCACCCGGCGACCTCCCCGACGGCCTGCCGATGCAGGTCCAGGGCGATGACGCCGGCCATCTCCTGGCGGCCCTCGCCGATGGACCGGCGTACGTGCTGGGCTGCAGCGGCGGGGCGCTGACCGGGCTCGACCTGGCCGCCCGCCATCCCGAGCTGGTGGGCACGCTGGTCGCCCACGAGCCGCCGGCCTGGAACCTGCTGCCTGACAGCGCGGGATGGCGTGCCGCGTTCCACCGGGTGCATGAGACCTACCGCAGCGACGGGGCCGGGCCCGCGATGCAGCAGTTTATCGCCGCCGCGGTGCGGGCCGGCGGCCCCCCGCCAGCCGACGAGCCGGGCCCGTCAAGCCAGGAGCAGGTCCCCCCGATGCCGGACATGGCGCAGATGCCCCCGGAGGTGGCGGACGAAATGGCCCGGATGCAGGTCAACTCCCAGTTCCTCTTTGCCCACCTGCTGCCAACCGCCATCGGCCACGTCCCCGACATTGCCGCCTTGCTGGCGGCCTCGTCGCGCATCGTGGTGGGGGCCGGGGATGCCTCCGCCGGCCAGATGCCCCACCTGGCCGCGCTGGCGCTGACCGACCGCCTTGGCATCACCCCGGTGGGCTTCCCAGGGGACCACCAGGGCTTCGCTACCCATCCCGGGCCGTTCGCCGACACGGTCCACAAGGCCCTCCGCGCGAGCTAACGGCGCTGACCGGCTCACGCCACGCAGAAACGAGGAGACCATGTCCGTAGTCGACCCGGCCAGCCACACCATTACACATCGCGTGCGGGCGCCGGGCGGGGGCCTGCACGTGATCGACCAACCCGGCACCGAGCCGCCGGTCGTGCTCTTGCATGGTTTCCCCGACGACTCGCGCAGCTACCAGCGGCTGATGCCGCACTTGGCCCCGCACCGTGCTGTCGCCTTCGACTTTCTCGGCTACGGCCACTCCGACCGGGCCGAAGGCCGCCCTGACCCAGGCCAGCATGAGGCAGAGCTGGCGGCGGTACTCGACCACCTCGGGACCGGCCAGGCAATCCTGGTGGGCCACGACGCCGGCGGACCGGTCGCCGTCAACGTCACCTTCGACCATCCGCACCGCGTCAGCCGCCTGGTCCTGATCAACAGCTACTACGGCACCGCCCCGCAGTTGCGGTTCCCCGAGATGATCCGCCTGTTCGCCGACCAGGATCTCGCGCCGCTGGCCGACGCCATGACCGACGACCCCGACCAGCGCCTGTGGCTGCTGAACCACACCGCCCGCCGGTTCGGTCTCGACCCGCTCGAGCCCGCGGGGATCGGGGTGACCTCGATCCTTCCGCAGTTCTTCGGCGAAGGCGGCACACCCGACGCGCTGGCCGCGATCAGGGCCTGGACCGGGGCGCTGTTCCCGGCGCTTTCCGATCAGGACGCCCGCATCGCCAGCGGCCAGCTCGCCGCGCTCGACGTGCCCGTCTCGCTCATTTTCGGCGCCGCCGATGAGTACCTCAGCCCCGGCCTTGCCCGCCATCTAGCTGGCATGTTCGGCCACGCTGAGGTGCACGTGATCGACGGAGCCTCGCACTGGCCGCAGGCCGACCAGCCCGAGACCGTCGCCCGGATCATCAAGGGTGCCAGGTGAGCATCATCTCCCGTCGTGGAGGGAGGCAAGCACATGTCAGCCATTCCCACCCCAGGCGAGCAGGCGGCAGGTTACGTCGGCGCCGCCCGCCGGACAGTGAAGGGCGGCCGGCTGGGCCTGGCCCTGGTGGTCATCGCCTCAGCGCAGCTGATGGTGGTGCTCGACGCGACGATCGTCAATGTGGCGTTGCCGCACGTGCAGCGTGCTCTCGGCTTTTCCGGCAGCGGGCTGGAATGGGTGGTGAACGCCTACGCGGTCACCTTCGGCGGGCTGCTGCTGCTCGGCGGCCGGGCTGGTGACCGGCTCGGCCGACGGCGGGTGTTCACCGGCGGGCTGCTGCTGTTCTCCGCGGCGTCCCTGGCCGGCGGGTTCTCCACCAGTCAGTGGTGGCTGCTAGCCGCGCGGGCGGTCCAGGGGGCCGGCGGCGCGGTGATCGCGCCGAACGCGCTGGCGCTGATCACCACCACCTTTCCCGAGGGCGAGCCGCGCAACCGGGCGATGGGGGTCTACTCAGCGATGGCGGGCGGCGGCGGCGCGGTCGGCCTGCTGCTGGGCGGGATACTGACCAGCTACGTGTCGTGGCGGTGGGTGCTGTTCGTCAACGTCCCGATCGGGATCCTCGTGGCGGCCGCGGCGCGCCGCGTGCTGGACGAGTCGCCGCGCCGGCCGGGGCAAAGGGTCCCCGTCGACCTGGCCGGCGCGGTCACCGGCACCGCCGGCATCGCGCTGCTGGTCTACGGCCTGTCCAAGGCGGCCACCGGGCCGGACGGAATATCGCACTGGGGTGACGCGGTGGTGCTGGCGTCGCTGGCCGCGGCCGCGGTCCTGCTGGTCTCGTTCGTGCTGGTCGAGCTGCGCAGCGCCCATCCGCTGCTGCCGATGGGGGTACTCGCCGACCGGAACAGGTCCGGCGCTTACCTGATCATGCTGTGCATCGGCACCGCGATGTTCGGCCTGTTCTTCTTCCTCACCTTGTTCTCCCAGACCGTGCTCGGCTATAGCCCGGTCCGGTCCGGGATCTGCTACCTGCCGTTCACCGCCGGGATCGTGGTCGCGGCAGGGCTGGCGTCGCGGCTGATGTCGCGGGTCGGCCCCCGGCCGCTGATCCTGGCCGGCACCGCCGCGACCGCAAGCGGGATGTTCTGGTTCTCCCGGCTGACCGAGCACGCCACCTACCCCGGCCAGTTGCTCGGCCCGATGCTGGTGACCTCGTCCGGGCTCGGCCTGCTGTTCGTCCCGCTGGCCCTGGTCGCCCTGCACAACGTGGCCGAACAGCACGCCGGTGTCGCCGCCAGCCTGCTCAACACCGGCCAGCAGGTCGGCGGCGCGATCGGGCTGGCCGCGCTGGGCACGATCGCCTGGACCACCGTGACCGGCAACCTCCGCAACGCCACCGCGGCCATCGCGGCCGGCCGCCAGCCGCCCGCATCCCCGGCCGAGCTGACCGTGCACGCCCTGGCCACCGGCTTCTCCCGCGGCTTCCTGGTCGCGGCGGGAATCGCGCTGCTCGCCCTGCTCGTCGCGCTGGCCACCATCCGGGTCCGCCGCCAGGACCTCGCCGGCATCCGCCCCGCGCCGGACCAGGCCGCGGCGGACCAGCCCGCCGACCTGGGGCAGGAGCAGGACCGGGTCGCCCTGGCCGCAGCAGCCATCCCCTGTCGGCACTGCTAGACCCTATCCGGTGGATCTTGATCTGGTAGTTCTTTGGCATGAGGATCGGCCTGCTGTCCGCTCCGTCCAACCTGGGCCTGCGGCCGCCCGCCCCGACCAGCGTGCCCGGCTGCGCCAAGGCCCCCGAAGCGCTACGCGAGGCGGGCCTGCACCGGCGCCTCGCCGAGCTCGGCGCAGACGAGCGCGGTGTCGTGCTACCGGGCAGGTACGCCGACGACGCGATCCCCGGTTCGCTCCGCAACC
>Ga0318574_10000929_pt1 | contig 9996 bp, 10 predicted proteins | sample GRESIP089b5f22_FD_202527 | JGI IMG/M metagenome (GOLD analysis project Ga0318574, IMG submission 202527) | Tropical soil microbial communities from Luquillo Experimental Forest, Puerto Rico - GRE.SIPMG.089b5f22 | ecosystem: Environmental > Terrestrial > Soil > Tropical forest > Bulk soil...
CACCCGTCTTGCTAGCCAAGGAAGTCGCGGGGATCGACGCGATCTCCGGCGGCCGCCTGACCCTCGGCGTGGGTGTCGGGAGCCGTCCAGACGACTACATCGTCGACGGCCGGGGGATGGCAGCCCGCGGACAGCGATTCGATCAGGACCTGGGCGTTTACCAGCGGGTCTGGAAAGGCGGGCGTATCGGTGACGGCCCCAATGCGGCTGTGACGCCCGGCGCGCGCGAGATTCCGCTCCTGTTCGGCGGGCACGCGATGGCCTCCTACGAGCGGATGGCTCGCTGGGGCACGGGATACATCGGCGGTTCGGTGCCCGCGCCCATGGTCGCGTCCTCGTTCGAGGCGGCTCGAGCCGCCTGGGACAAGGCCGGACGCGAAGGCTCGCCGCGGCTGGTCGCGCTCGCCTACTTCACGCTTGGCGACGCCGAACGGGGACGGAGCAACGTCTGGGATTTCTACAGCATGCTCGGCGAGCAATTCGCCGGCCTCGTCACCGGCGGCATAGCCATTGGCCCGGACGCGGTCAGGGAAACCGTCACCGCGTTCGCGGGCCTCGGCGCCACCGACCTCATCCTCAACCCCGCTGTCGGCGACCCCCAGGAGATCAACCGCCTCGCCGACATCGTGCTCTGACCGGAGCTGGATGCCGCGTGATCTGCGAAGACCCACGGGTGTTCGTATCGTCCTGCTGGCGCGCCACTTCCGGTGCTCGGACGCTGCGCGTCCTGCGCGGCACAGCAGCTTCTACCTGACCCGCCCCGCGAGCTCCGTCCACGCGCCGTCACCGCCACCCGGGACGACGACCGCCCCGAGAATGTCAGCACTGTCGCCTAACATCACCATGAACCGGAACCGCGCCCGTCCCTAGAAGGAGCGGCCATGCACTGGGACCAGTTCACCGACGCCTGTCCGGAGTTTGCCCGGCTCGCCCGTAGCCGGTTCGGCAAGGACGAGGTGGTGCTGCTCGGCACGATCCGCAGGGACGGCCGCGCGCGGATCTCGCCGTGCGAGATCGACTTCGCTGCCGGCCGGCTGCTGCTCGGCATGATGTGGCAGTCGCCGAAGGCGAAAGACCTGCAGCGTGACGCGCGGCTGACCCTTCACAGCGCACCAGAAGGCCGGATGAACCCCGGAGGCGACATAAAGCTCTACGGGCACGCTGTCGACGAGCAGGACGCACGGGTGCGCGCCGAGTTCTGCCGGACCATCCGCGCCAGGATCGACTGGGAGCCCGCGGAGCCCTACCACCTATTCTCCCTCGACGTGTCGGAAGCCGCATTCATGCGGTTCACCGACGAGGTGAAAGAGACATGGCGCTGGGATCCGCGGTCGGGCCTGCGCAAGGAACGTGCGCCGAACGCGCCAGGCGCGGCCGGGACGCCGTAACCCCAAACGGGCAGGTACCGCTCACCTGACGACGACCGGGGAACCACCAAGAGAACTGAGCACAGCACAGCAACCGGACCCCGGCCGCCTGAGCCGATCCGATCACACCCGCGCAACCAGGCCACCAAGGCCGGCCCAGGTTACCGGAAGACCTCCTCGATCCCCGCACGGTCGAGCAGCGGACCGCTGTCGCTCACGCCGCATCGATCTCGTAGTCAGCTACAAAGACACCGCGCCTGCGCAGTGCCGCCGGGGCATGCACTAGCGCCTGCGCGCGCGCACCCGGAGTGTCGAACGGGAACCGGAAACGACGCAGTCCGCGCGAAGCCGACCACTTCGGCGCAGCCTTGCCGTCCCGCATGGCAAGGTGCTCGGCAAGCCCTTCGAACAGCACGTCCCAGCGCTCGTCGCCGGTCGGGTCCGGAACATTCTCAAGCAGGCCCGAACGTCCGTTGACCGGCTCCCGGTGGTACTCCTTAAGGAATTCAACGACCAGCCGCCATTGCGTGTCGAAGTCCGGCTGGGCTGCCACCACGCGGGCAAGAGCAGCGAGGGTCATCGGCTGGTAACTCACGTTCACACAGTAGCGAGCGCAGCGAATGCGTACGAGATGCAGACCTAGCGTGGCGAGAGAGCCATGGAAGGAGACCGCTCGCTTTGTCCCGTGAGCGCTTTCTGTGGGAGCGAGTCAACACTCAAGGGTAGTGGAACGTCGCCCCGGCAGGGATGGGCGATCATCAGGTCATCGGGAGGCGGCCTGGTCGCGGATCTCGGTGAAGCCGCCCTCTGGGGTCATCACGATCCGGCCGGTCTCGATGCCGTGCTCGGCCTCGTCATGGCGGCGCGCTTCTACCGCGTGGCAGATCGTCCGCGTCAACGCGAACGCGAGCACCGGGCCGGTCAGCACGAGGACGCGGAACACCCAGGTCACCGTGTACAGCGAGATATGGAGGTGGTACGCGATCTCGTCGTTCGCGGCCGCCGCCCACAGCAGCCCGTACAGCGTGATCCCGGCGACACCGACGCCGATCCGGTTCGCGGGATCGGCGGGCCTGGGCGGCAGCAGCCCGCGTGGCGGCCGGCCGCCGGCGATCCAGCCGTCGAGCAGCGGGTACGCGGCGACGAGCGTGAAGAACAGCCCGGGTACGATCACCGCCGGGATCAGCACGTCCAGTGCCAGCAGGTTGCTCCCGACCGGGACCTCCCAGCCCGGCATGATGCGCAGCGCCCCGTCGAGGAAGCCCATGTACCAGTCCGGCACCGAACCGGCGCTGATGCTGTCCGGCTGGTACGGTCCGAACAGCCACACCGGGTTGATCTGCGCGACCGCGCCGAGCAGGACCAGCGCGGCGCAGGTGAACGGCAGCAACGGATCGGCCCGCCGGACGCGGACCGCCCGCGTCCGGCCTCTTCGGTAGCTCAACAGGAGTAGCGCTCCGAGCACCGCGGGCAGCACGACGATGTGCACCCAGTAGGTGCGCGGGATGATCACGTGGCCGGGGACCGGTCCGCCGAAGATCAGCGTCGCCATGTGCGTTCCCGCCACCGGCACCGACAAGATCACGCCGGTGAGCACGCCAAGGCTGCCGCCGGAGAGCATGTCGTCGGGCAGGATGTCGCCAGACAGGCCCGCCAGCATGCCGGCCAGCAGCACGCCCACCCAGATCAGCCAGTCCGGCAGCCGGAACCGGCCGCGGAAGAACACGCAGATCAGCCGCAGGCACACGGCCCCGACGAACACATCCGCGGACCAGTGGTGCACCTGCCGGATCAGCAGCCCGCCGCGCACGTCGAAGCTGATGTTCAGCACGGACTGGTAGGCGCGACTCATCGTGAGGCCGTCCAGCGTGCGGTAGGAGCCGTGATAGACGACGGGCGACATGCTGGGCTGGAAGATCGGCAGCAGGAGTATGCCGGTGACGAGCGCCACCAGGAACGAATACACGGCGATATGGCCGAACGCGGCAGCCCAGCGGTCGTCCGGATCCGCGCGCACCAGGCGCCGCATCGTGGTCTTCAACGTGGCCTTCATGGCACGACCACCGTCGGGCAGGCCGCGCGCCGCGCCACGCGAATCGCCATCGGTGCCCGGGTGAGCCGCCGGGAGGCGCCGATCACGAGTGCGCCCGCGCGGCGCTCCACGGCAGCCCTGATCAGCTCGCTCGCGGGATCGCCGATCCGGAAGGCGATCTCGATGTCCAGGCCGCCGAGGTCGATGTCGGCAAGTTCAGCGCGCAGTCGCCGCATCCGCTCGCCCTGGCGGACACCCAACCGCCAGACGCGGACGATGACCAGCCAGCGATCGGTACGCCTGGCCAGGCCCGCGGCGTACGCCAGAGCGTGCTTGCTGGCGGCAGATCCGTCATAAACCGCCAGGATGGGATGCCTGCCGCGTGCGGCTAGTGCCGGATGCCGCAGGTCGGGTAGCTCGCGCATGACCTCTCCCCTCGTGCCGTATTGCTCTCATAAGAGGGACTTCACGGACGGCGCCGACGTGACATAAACGCGGTGAGACACCCGTCACGTATCGTCGATTGCCCGGAGCACTCGTCCGTAGTGACGTCGACGTTCCCGGAGGACACGGCTTCCTGGAAGTGCCGGTCAGTGGCCTGGCTGACCCGGACCGAGAAGCGAACACGCAGCCGACATTGGTTGCGGAGGTCTAGATCAATCTCTGGTCAGCGGAAAGGCCGCCAGCTTATTACCTATCTGAGCAGGCGCATCGGCTCAGGCGAGGCCGCGGTTGGCGTAGCTGACCTGGCCGTTGACCCGGTGGCCGGATCCGGCCAGGAATGCGATGGCCAGCCACGAGACCTCATCCCCGTCCAACCCCAGGCGGCAGCACCGCCCTGAGCCACGTCAACAAGACCCTGGCCGCGCCAGCCCGCACTGTCACCACATCGCTACAATCCCCAAATTACGGCTGGCCGTCCTGGAGTTTCCCGGCATAGCGGCGGCCTCTGTGCCGCAGGCGGTACCCGTGGCGTCGGGGTACGGACGTCGCCCAGGCCCTCGCTATCGGTAGGGCTGGGGGGACCGCCGCCGCTCGGCCCGCGTACGTAGTCCTACGGATACGGCCTCGCTCAGCGCCTTTGCGGGGGCCGGAACTTCAGTGGCGCTGCCCGATTCGCCGCCGCCGCGGGCATCCGTACCGTCGCTGACGTAGCTGTCGAACCACCCGAAAGGATTTCCATGTTCAACGTCCGACGCCCGATGGCGGCGGTGACCCCGCGCGGCCTGCTCGCGTCGGTGCTCGCCGCCGCAGCACTGGCCGGCATGACCGCCACCGCGGTCGCCGCGACGGCCAACCGCACAGCGGACAGCCCGTTCGGTCACGAGGTGACCTGCCGGCACGGCATCGGCATCCCGGTCGCGCTCGCCCCGGGCCAGCCAGCCGCCTATACGATCAGCGGCGAATTGTGCTCCACGGCGGCCGAACGTCACCGCGGCGCCATGGTGCAGCTGCTCATCCCCGGCGCGACATACACCCACGGCTACTGGGATTTCGGTGTCGTCGACGGATTCACTTACTCCTACGCCCGCGAGGTCGCCGCCAAGGGCATCGCCACGTTCGTGATCGACCCGCTCGGCACGGGAGCCAGCTCACGCCCGGCCAGCACGTGGATCACCGCCCGGGCGGACGCCTTCGTCGCACACCAGGCCGTCGGCGCGCTGCGCGATGGGACGATCGCCGGGGTCCGATTCCGCACGGTGATCGAGGTCGGCCACTCCCTCAACTCGCTGATCGTCTGGGACGAGGCAATCACCTACCACGACGTGGACGGCGTCATCGTCACCGGCGCGGCGCACTCGCTCGCCGCCGCCTTCGGCCAGGCATTCGGCGCCGACCTGCACCCCGCGGCCGACGATCCCAAGTTCGCCGGCAGCGGCCTGGACACCGGGTACCTGACCACCGTCCCCGGCACCAGGGGTGCCTTGTTTTACCAGGAACCCGACGCTGACCCCGCGGTCATCGCGCTGGACGAGGCGCGCAAGGACGTGGTGTCCGGCACCGAGCTGAACACCGCACTGCCGGTCGTCACCAGCACCGCCACCCGGGCGATCGACGTCCCGGTGCTGGACATCCTGGGCAGCAACGACTTCACCACCTGCGGGCTGAGCACCCAGGGCCACGTCTTCGACTGCTCGACCGGCGCGGCGGTCGCCGCCCAGGAGGCCCCGTTCTACTCCCCGCAGGCCCAGATCCACGCCTGCGTGATCCCCGGCTCCGGCCACGACATCTCCCTGGCGCTCAACAGCGGCCAGCAGGCCGCCGACACGATCGCCTGGTCAGACGCGTACGTCGCGCGCCACCGGACCGTCCGCCTGCCGGGGAACTGCGGCTGAGGCTCCATCAAGAAAGGAGGACGACACCATGACCGGGCACATCGAACAGATCCGGCACCGCTATGACCAGTTCAGCCGCGGCGACATCTGGGGGGCGACCGAGGACTGGGCCGACGACTTGGTGTGGGAAGGCGGGAATTCCGCCAAGCTGCCCATGGGCGGCACGCTTGTCACCGACACCCTGCAGCTGGCCCGGCTGCTCGAGCTGGCCACAGATGAGAAAGGAAAAGCAGATGCAATCGACAACCGGTAACGCCAGCATCGTCCGCCGTGTCGCGGACGGGACGCCTGGCCAGGCCCTTGACATGCTTGGGCCGACTGTCGAATTCGTGACCGAGCCGGATGCGGAGGGCGGCTTCTGCGTGCTACGGGGCGTGCTCCCGCCCGGCATGACGGTGCCGATGCACAGCCACGACGACGCGGAAGACTTCCTCGTCCTGACCGGCACCCACCAGGTGCTCCTCCAGGGCCCGGACGGCCTGGAATGGGCCGACGCGCACGCCGGCGACTACGTGCACATCCCGGGCGGCACGCCGCACGCCCACCGGAACACCTCACCGGACCCGGCGGTCGACCTTGTCATCACCACCGCCCGGCTCGGCCAGTTCTTCACCGACGCCGGACGGCCCGTCACCGGCCCACCGCAGCCGCCGTCTCCCGCCGACGTGGCCCGGTTCACCGCGCTAGCCGACAGGTACGGCCACACGCTGGGCACCCCGGACGAGAACGCCGCGGTGGGGATCGAGATGCCTAAGTTCGCGGGCGGCCAGTGACAAGACCACCGTCCGTTCGGTCAAAAGATCTTTTAAGCCGAACGGACGGTGGTGCCTCGTCAGATTCGAAGGAAGGAGGAGGCGGCATGTTGCAGACCGCCTTTACCAGGATGACCGGGTGTTCGGTTCCTATCCAGCAGGCCGGCATGGGCGGCGCCGCCACCCCCGGGCTCGCCGCGGCGGTGTCCGCTGCCGGCGGGCTGGGCATGGTCTGCCTGCCGATGGTCCCCGCCGAGGACGTGGCGGTCATAGTGGCCGCGCTGGCCAAGGGCGCAACCGGGCCGGTCGGCATCAATTTCTTGATTCCGTTCCTGGACCTGGCGGCGGTGGAGGCGGCCGCCCGGCACTGCCGGGTGGTGGAGTTCTTCTACGGCGACCCCCAGGCCGGGCTGGTTGAGCGGGTGCACCGGTCCGGCGCGCTGGCCGACTGGCAGGTCGGGTCCGCGGACGAGGCGAAGGCGGCGGTGCAGGCCGGATGCGACTTTGTCGTGGCCCAGGGCACCGAGGCCGGCGGGCACATCCGGGGGACCACTGGCCTGCTCGCCCTGCTCGACGAGATCCTGGCCGCGGTCGAGGTCCCCGTGCTGGCCGCGGGCGGCATCGGCAGCGCCCGGGCCATGGCCGCGGCACTGGCGGCGGGAGCGGACGGCGTGCGCGTGGGAACCCGCTTCGTCGCCACCGCCGAGTCCGGGGCGCACCCGGCCTACATTCAGGCGTTGGTGCAGGCGTCAGCGGCGGACACCGTGATCACCACGGCGTTCTCCGGCATGTGGCCCGACGCCCCGCACCGGGTGCTGCGATCCGCGGTGACGGCGATGGAGGCCTTCTCTGGCGAAACGACCGGCGAGATGGACCTGGGGCCGGCCAGAATGCCCATCCCCAAGGGCGCTGTCCCCAGTCCGACCAGGGACACCACCGGGGCCATCCCGGCCATGGCGCTCTACGCCGGCGAGTCGGTCGGCAACGTGGCGCGGGTACAGTCAGCGGCCGACGTGGTGCGGGAACTGGCCGAAGGCGCCGAGCGGCTTCTCCGGGCCAGGGTGTAACGGCACTCTGGCGCTTATCGCGAACGACCCCCGATGCCCGGCATCGGGGTCGTTCGCGTCCAGGCCAGGCTCAGGACGAAAAGGTCCAGTAGTCCTACGGATACGAGCACCGCCGGCCGCTCCTCCGGGTCGCCGGAAACCCGTGCCAGCAGCCGATTCGGCAAAGACTCCCGGTCCATAGCGTCATAACCAAGACCCCGTCCCGGCAACGGCGCGCTGGCCGCCGTCGACGCGGAGTACGTCCTATTCGCCGGCGGCCCGGCGGTCACTCCTGAGCTCGTCGCGGGCATCGCGGCGCATGTCCAGGCGGTGCAGCGGGCCATGGCCCCGCGGGCGGCCAGGCAGACCTACCTCAACATCACCGACACCCGGACCGACCTGGCCCGCTTCTGGGATCCGGAAGCGTACGCCCGGCTGCGCCGCGTCAAGGCCGCCGTCGACCCGGCGGACCATATCCGATCCAACCACCCCATCCCTCTGTAAACGGTAAGGACCCTTGTCACCATGAACACCACCACCGTCGCCGGCTACCTGCTCACCAGGCTGAACCAGGCCGGCATCCGTACCGTCTTCGGCGTCCCCGGCGACTACAACCTGCCGCTGCTGGACGCGATCGGCGCGGCCAAGCCCACCATGACGTGGGCCGGAACGGCGACCGAGCAAGGCGCCGGATACGCCGCCGACGGCTACGCGCGGCTGCGCGGCCTGGGCGCCGTGATCACCACGTTCGGCGTCGGCGAGCTGTCCGCGCTGAACGCGGTCGCCGGCGCCTACGCCGAGTCCGTCCCGGTCGTGCATATCGTCGGCACTCCCGCGCTGCGGGCCAGGCGGGGCCACGTCACGCTGCACCACAACCTGCCCGACAATGACTTCGGCCACTTCGCCCGGATGGCAGCCGAGGTGACCGCCGCGCAGGCCAGCCTGCGCCCCGAAACCGCGCCGGCCGAGATCGACCGGGTGCTGGGGGTGGCGCTGGCCACCTCCCGGCCGGTGTACCTGGCCATCCCCGCCGACGTGGCCACGATGACCGTGCCCGCCCCGGCTGGGTCGCTCGCGGCGGCCGCCGGGCAGGGCGCGGCACCCGCGATGGCCACCGGGTTCGCCGCCCACGCCCGCCGCGTGCTGGGCACCGCCCGCAGCGCGAGCCTGCTCATCGGGCACCTGGCCGCCCGGTTCGGGGTCACAGCGCAGCTGGGCGAGCTCGCCGCGGTCGGCCGGCTGCCGGTCTCGGTGCTGTCTCCGGCCAAGGGCTCGTTTCCCGAATCCGATCCGCTGTTCGCCGGGCTGTACGCCGGCGTCGCGTCCGCCAAGCAGGCCCGGGTCGCCGTCGAGGAGCCCGACGTGCTGATTAACGCCGGCGTGACGCTCGCCGACCTGGTCACCCCGGGCGAGGATCTGGTGCCCGACGACCGGCGGATCGACCTGGCGCCCGGCCGGGCCACCGTCGCCGGTGTCGTCTACCCCGGCCTCACCCTCCGCCAGTCCGTCGCCGCGCTCCTGGCCGCCGTGCGGCCCATGCCTGACCAGCCCACCTTCGATGAGGAGCACGGGCCGGTTACCGTCCCCGCGCCGCATCCCGCCAGCCGGCTGACCCAGCCGCTGCTGTGGAAGGCCGTGCAGGACTTCCTGCGGCCCGGCGACCTGGTGATCGCCGACCAGGGCACCGCGTACTACGGCGCCACCGGGTTGACTCTGCCCAACGGCGCCCACCTCGTGGGTCAGCCGATGTGGGGGTCGCTCGGCTGGGCGCTGCCGGCCACGCTCGGCGCGATGCTCGCCGTGCCGGACCGCCGCGTGGTCCTGATCACCGGCGACGGCGCCGTGCAGCAGACAGCGGCCGAACTCGGCACCCTGCTCGCCCAGGGCCTGGCACCGGTCATCATCGTCGTGAACAACAGCGGCTACACCACCGAACGCACCATCGCCGACCCGTCCGCCGCCCACCATGACATCCCGGTGTGGACGTTTACGGCGCTGACGTCCGCGATGGGCGAGGGCCGTCCTTCGGTGAGCCTGCGCGCGGTCAACGCCGGCCAACTGGACGACGCGCTGGCCGCGGCCGCCCACTGCACCGGTGACCTCGTCCTGATCGATGCCGTGCTCCCGGCGCAGGACGTGCCGCCTCTGCTGCGGGACCTGACTCGCAGGCTGGCGGCGTAATCGACGTACACCAGCTCACGTGAGCGGTGGGGGTGTCCCGCCGTCGAAGTTCGGCACGATAGATCACAGATTCGGGCTGGCGCACGGAGTACAGCAGCCGCAGCGGCGCCAAGGTCCGGGGTGTCCGGGTCTCCTGGCGCCCCTGGATGACGGTCGCGGCCCGCTACCCGGGGCGCGGTGGCGGCCGGCCTCCCGGGTGGGGCCGCCGGACGGGTGAGGACGGCGTCGCCGCGGGTCACAGGTCTGCCTTGCGCAGGACGGGGACCACGTCGCGGCCGATGA
>Ga0318574_10000943_pt1 | contig 9942 bp, 6 predicted proteins | sample GRESIP089b5f22_FD_202527 | JGI IMG/M metagenome (GOLD analysis project Ga0318574, IMG submission 202527) | Tropical soil microbial communities from Luquillo Experimental Forest, Puerto Rico - GRE.SIPMG.089b5f22 | ecosystem: Environmental > Terrestrial > Soil > Tropical forest > Bulk soil | place...
TAGGCGAACGGGGTGGCCGGGACGACGGTGAACCGGCCGGCGATCTGCCGGCCCCGGGTGCCGGCGAACAGCCCGGCGGACTCCACGTCGATGCCCGCGTAGTCCTGTTGACTGAACTACCGGAGTTGTTTTTCCAGTTCAGATGACGTGACGATCAGCTGGTGGCTACTGTCCCGGCTCATGACTGAACAGGGTGGTTCGTCCCGGGATCTGGCCCGGCTGGTTATCCCCGCAACGGGCTCGCTGGCCGCGACGGGGGAGCCGTGGGAGCCGTTCCGCCTCCTGGACGCTGACGGCCTCGTCGTTGACCCGGCCGCGTCGTACTTCCGTGATCTTCAGGCGTCCGGGAGGTCGGCGGCGACCTTGCGGTCGTATGGCATGGACCTCTTGCGCTGGTTCAGGTTCACCTGGGCGGTCGACGTGCCGTGGTCGCAGGCGACTCGCGTGGAAGCTCGTGATTTCAGCTGCTGGATCCAGGCTGCCGAGAAACGCCGGCTGGTGCCGGGCGACGGAAGGTCTCCGGGTGCGCCGAACCGGTGACGGGCAAGCCGTCGCCGGGCCGGACTTACGCGGCGGCCACGGTGGCCCATAGCGAGACGGTGCTGCTGGGCTTCTATGAGCTGCACCGCGAGCTGGGGTCCGGCCCGATGGCGAACCCGTTCCCGCTGGCCCGGCGCCGCCGAGGCCGGCCGCATGCGCATCACAACCCGATGGAGCCCTTCCGCAACGAGCGCTCGGGCCTTTACCGGCCGAAAGTTCCCGGCCGGATCCCGCGCATGATCCCGGACGACCTGTTCAACGAGCTGTTCGCCTGCCTCGGCAGCCACCGGGACCGGGCACTGGTCGCCTTCTGGGTGTCGACGGGGGCCAGGGCGGCGGAGCTGCTGGGAGCGGCGCAGGAGGACGCCGATCCCGGCCAGCCGCTGTGGTGGACCCTCCGCCGGCCGTTCCGGCCGCTGACCTATCACGCGGCCCGGGCGGTGTTCGTCCGGGCCGGCGCCCTGCTCGGGGCAAACTGGTCGCTGCACGACCTGCGTCACACGGCGGCATACCGGATGGCCAGGGACAAAGACGTGCCGCTGACCGACGTGCGGTGGATTTTGGGACATGCGCAGCTCACGACCACGCAGATCTATACCGCCCCGACCAGCCGGGGACGTGATCGCGAGCGTCCTGGCCCATCACGCCCGCCGGGCGGGCGGCCGGGCCGCGGCCGCGAAAACCGCGGCGGATGCCGCGACGCTGCGCTATCGGCCAGAATCGCTGGAGGTCCTTTTCGGGAGGCCCGGATCGTTATCACTACGCCCAGCCTGCAGGCTCCGGCCCGGCCGGGGCCTGTTCCCGCCGGCGATCGTCTTCTGGCCGGCGGGCAGGGCGACCTGGCGTCGCTGCTGGACAGGTTCCCGCCGCGTCCGGCGGAGATGACCTGGGCGGTCACCCGCCAGCCAAGGGAACAGCTGCTGGCCCGGCTGCTCAGCCCGCCGTTCCGGATGGGCAATAACCAGAGCCAGGCCAACCGGAAGGTCGGCGCGACCCAGCTGCTGGGCTGGCTGGAGAGCCTGCCGGGCGAGACCTGGCAGGAACGGTGGGCGGCCAGCGGAGCCGAGGAAGCCGCAGACTGGCGCGCTCTTCCCGCCCGGTGGATCAAGGGCAGGCACCAGACCCGCGACGATCTCGGGGCGGAGGCGTCCCGCCTCGGGACGGGGATGATCCTGCTGGTTACCGGGGACGCGATCCGCCCCGGCCTGCCCTTCCTGCTGACCTTCACCAGCCGTCACCTGGCCGCCGAGATGGCCCGCACCCGCGATCCCGAAGGATTCGCCAGGCTGGGCAGCCTCTGCGAAACGGTCCCGGACGGCCCCGTCGCCACCCGGGCGATCCGCCGGATCACCGCGATCATGGCCGCCAAGGGCGGCCTGGTCGCCGACATCACCGCCGGCGACTGCCTGGAAGCGCTGCACCTGATGAACGGGATATTCGATCGGGGCTCGGACAAGAACGCGTACTTCTACCAGCTGATGCACGCCACCGGCGGTTTCCCGGACGACGCCCCGGCGAGCATGCGCACGTCCGTGACCCGAGGGCAGCTTACTCCGGGGCAGATGATCGACCGGTACGGCATCGCCTGCGGGCCGGTCCGCGACCTGCTGGTGGACTACCTGCGGGAGCGCCAGCCGTCCGTTGACTACAGCACCTTGCGGAACCTCGCGCAACGGCTCGGATCGGTGTTCTGGCGGGACCTGGAGCTCCACCACCCCGGCATCAACTCCCTGCACCTTCCACCGGACGCTGCCGAGTGGAAGCAGCGGGCGCTCACGGCCAGTGTCACGGGCAAGGCACAGACGCGGGCCACCGGCCTGGAGGTGCTCACCGTCGTGCGGGCCTTCTACCTAGACGTCGCCGAATGGGCGCTGGAGGACCCGGCCAGGTGGGGACCGTGGGCCGCTCCCTGCCCCGTCCGCGGCGACGAACTGGCCCGCAGGAAGGAACTGTCCCGACGCAAGGCAAGGATGGACCAGCGGACCCGGGAACGGCTCCCGGTCCTCCCCGCCCTCGTCGCCTCGGCCGACGCGCAGCGCAGCGCATCCAGGGAACGCCTCGAGGCCGCCATGGCGGCCGGGCCGGGCCAGACGTTCACCGCAGGCGGCCAGACCCTGCGCCGGTCGATCCTGGCCATCGGGCCCAGGAACGTGCGGATCTGGGCCGACGACCCCGGCACCGGAAAGCGCCGCGACCTCATCCTCGAAGAGCACCGCGGCTTCTGGTCATGGGCGGTGGTCGAGGTCCTGCGTCACACGGGCATCCGCGTCGAGGAGCTGACAGAGCTCTCGCATCACAGCCTGGTCCAGTATTCCGTCCCGTCCACCGGCGAGCTGATCCCGCTGCTGCATATCGCCCCCTCCAAGACCGACCAGGAGCGGCTCCTGGTCGTGTCTCCGGAGCTCGCGGACGTGCTCAGTGCGGTCATCAGCCGGATCCGGGACCCCTCCGGTGCCGTCCCCCTCGTGGTCTCGCTCGACGCCCACGAGAAGACCTGGAACCCGCCGATGCCGCTGCTGCTGCAACGACGCCTCGGCACCGAGAACCGGCCGATCGGCACCGATGCCGTCCGCGACCTGCTCGACAGCGCGCTCGCCCATTCCGGGCTGACCGACCTGGACGGCAAGCCGCTGAAGTTCCAGCCCCACGATTTCCGGAGGCTGTTCATCACCGACGCCGTGATGAATGGCATGCCGCCCCACATCGCCCAACTGGTGGTCGGGCACCGCGACGTGAACACGACCATGGGATACAAGGCCGTCTACCCCGAGGAAGTCATCAACGGCCACCGGGCCTTCATCGCCCGCCGCCGGACGATACGCCCCGGCGAGGAATACCGGACCCCGACCGACGAGGAATGGGAAGAGTTCCTCGGCCACTTCGAACGACGGAAGGTCGCCCTCGGCGAATGCGGCCGGGCCTACTCATCTCCCTGCATCCATGAACACGTCCCGTTGACCGAACTAACAGATGCCCGGATTGGTTATCGGTCCCGGTTCAACTGATTGTGACCGAGGCTCTTCTTCAGCCCTGTCGGAGTCTTGGTCGTCACTTCGCGTGGCGGCTTGGATCTGCTGTCATCACGTGTCGTTGGAGCGCATCGGCACGTGGGGAGGCAGAGTTGGACGGGGTTCGGGATGTTGTGGTATTGAACGTTGCCCGAGTCGGCCGGGTCTGGGAGACCGGGGATCCGCTGCGGCCGTTCGTGCTGCTCGACGAGAACGGCGCTGAGGTTCTGGTCGTCAGCGAGTTCCTCCACCACATGCTGGCTGACGACGCCCGGCCGTCCTCGCTGAGGTCGTACGCCTACGAGCTGCTGGCCTGGTTCCGTTTCCTGAGGGCGATCGAGGTTGCCTGGGACGGCGCGGGCAGGGCCGAGGCCCGTGACTTCGCCCTGTGGCTGAAGACCGCCAAGAAGCCGGCCCGGCCCCGCCGGCCCGATGCTCCAGCTCCAGGCACCGTGAACCCGCTCACCGGGAAGGCGACGCCCGGGCGGAACTACGCGCCCCGGACCCGGCGCCATGCTCGCGCGGCGATCCGGTCGTTCTATGAGTACCACCGGGAAATGCACGGCCGCCCGCTGATCAACCCATTTCCGCAGGCCAAGGGCATCGATGACGGGAGCCTCAACGCCCATCACAATTCCATGCAGCCCTTCTGGCAGCCGCCACGCCGGGCCGCATACCAGCCGAAGGAGCCCAAGCCGGCGCCGAGGAGCATCCCTGACCAGGCCTTCAACGAGCTGTTCGCCGGGCTGACCTCCAACCGGGACCGGGCGCTGATCGCGTTCTATATCTCGACCGGAGCGCGCGCCGCCGAACTCCTGGGCGTCGTTCAGGGGCTGCTCGCCCCGGAAGACCAGACCATCGGCGTGGTCCGCAAGGGCAGCCACGCACTGCAGCACCTGCCTGCCTCGGCGGATGCGTTCGTCTGGCTGCGGCTTTACCAGCAGGAGATGCTGAACCTGATCCCACGAGGGCCGTCCGAACCGGTGTGGTGGACGCTGCGACGGCCGTTCCGGCCGCTGACCTACGACGCGGCCAGGATGGTGTTCACCCGCGTCAACCAGCTGCTCGGCGCGAACTGGACCCTGCATGACCTGCGGCACAGCGCCGCCAAGCGGATGCTGCGCGACCCGGGCCTGACACTGGCCGACGTGCAGTGGGTTCTCGGACACGCCCACATCACCACGACGCAGATCTATACGGCGCCAGCCCCGGATGAGGTGATCCGTCACGTCCTGGCACACCACGACCGGCAGCGGACCCGGGAGGCCTCGGTCCCGGCCCCGCCAGCACCCGGCTACCGGCCGGAGGTGCTGGCCGCGTTGTTCGGCTCGTCGAAGATCACCGGGGAGGCATGATGCCGCGGAAGGTCCACGATGGCCCGGCGATGGGCACCGCTCACAGAACGGTGCTGGAGCAGCCGCCGGAGTGGGAGCCTCGTCCGTTGCCGGGAAGCTGGTGGCAGACATGCCAGGAGCGGGAGGCCCTGGCCGAGCGGTTGCTGACCGCCTTCACCGAACCGGGCGCGGGTCGCGGCCGGGACCAGACGCGGCGGCGTGGGCTGACCAAGCTGCTGGACTGGCTGCAACGTCAGCCCGGTGAGACCTGGCAGGACCGGTGGCTGGCGAGCGGGGCGGACGCGGCCGGCTTTGATTGGGCCGGACTGCCGCTGGGTGGTGAACCATCCCCGCGGCATCGGCGCGACGAGCTGACCAGCGGTTTGGTGCCGCTGGTGGCCGGGCAGGCGATCCGGCCGACCTACCGGTGGCTGATGAGGCAACGTCACGCGCTGATGCTGGCCGAGGCCCGTAAGGCGATCGATCCGGAGGGGTTCGGCCGGCTCGAGCAGCACGCCCGGGATGCGATCGGGTGGGCCCGCTCGGACGCTTTGAACAAGCTGACCTGGATAGTGATCTGCAAGGGCGGGCTCGTCGCTGACGTCACCGTCGGCGACTGTGTCGAGCTGACGGCCGCCCTGCAAGAGCACCATTTCCGGGGAAGCGCGGGCCGCCCGCTGTTCTACGCTCTGCTCAAGGAGACCGGGATCTTGCCCGCCGCCGCTCCGCTGCGGTTGCGGGCGCTGCGCATCGACGGGCGCCGTAGCATCGAGCAGATCATCGACAAGTACGGCATCGAATGCAGGCCCGTCCGGGACCTGATGGTGGAGTACTTCACCGAGCGGGCGCCTGACCTCGACCACACCTCGCTGCGGTCGATCGCCCGCAACCTGTGCCGGCTGTTCTGGCGGGACCTGGAGATCCATCACCCCGGTATCGACTCCCTTCACCTGGCACCTGAGGTCGCCAGGGCATGGAAGGAACGGCTGTCCTACATTCGCGATGCCGACGGTCATCCGATCCGGCCGCGTGTGAACTTCCGCAGCGAGCTGGTCTTCGTCAAAGCCTTCTATGAGGACATCGCTCGCTGGGCCGCCGACGACCCCGCGCGCTGGGCGCGCTGGGCGACCCCGTGCCCGGTCAAGGCATCCGAGTGCGCGACCAAGAAGTCCCGGTCCGGGGTCAAGTCCCGGATGGATCAGCGGACCCGGGCCCAGCTCCCGCTGCTGCCCGCCCTTGTGCGAGCTGTCGAGCAGCAGCGCAAGGCTGCCGAACACCTGCTCACCACCGCCCGGGATGTCCCCGCCAGCGACTTGTTCACCGTCGGGGAGCAGCAGTTCCAGCGGTGTCGGCCTGGGCCGTCCGGTCGCGTCTATGTCATCGAGGCAGCCACCGGAAAGAAACGCGACCTCACCCACAAAGAAGAAGCCGCGTTCTGGTCGTGGGCGACCGTGGAGGTCCTGCGCGCGACCGGGATCAGGATCGAGGAGATGCTGGAGCTCACCCACCACAGCTTCGTCGCATACACCCTGCCCACCACCGGCGAGATCGTCCCTATGCTCCAGGTCGCCCCCTCCAAAACAGATGCCGAGAGACTCCTGCTGGTCTCCCCGGAGCTGGCCGAGGTTCTCACCGCGATCATCTTCAGGGTCCGGCGAGGCAAATCCGCCCTGCCACTGGTGTCGGCCTACGACGTGTTCGAACAGACCTGGAGCGCGCCGATGCCGTTCCTGTTCCAGCGCCGCTACGGCTCCGAAGATCGGCCGATCACCCGCAGCTACATCCGCGAATGCATGGTCGCGACCTCACACGCTGCCCAGATCACCGTCGCAGGTCAGCCGCTGGAATGGCGCCCCCATGACTTCCGGAGAATCTTTGTTACCGACGCCTTGCGGTCCGGGCTGCCACCGCACATCGCCGCGAAGATCTGCGGCCACACCGTTCTTGATACCACGATGGGGTACGCCGCGATCTACCCCGAGGACGTGGTGTCCCATCACCGGGCGTTCATCGCCCGCCGCCGGGCCGAACGGCCCAGCGAAGAATACCGTGAGCTCACCGTTGCCGAATGGGACGAGTTCCTGGCCCACTTCGAGCTGCGCAAGGTCGCCCTCGGGGTCTGCGGCCGTGACTACGGAACGCCATGTGCGCATGAAAACGCTTGTGTCAGATGTCCCCTCCTCCGGGTTGACCCGGCCCAGATGCCGCGCCTGGAGGAGATCCGCACTAACCTCGCCGACCGGCTCCAGGAGGCCAGGGACCAGGGCTGGCTCGGCGAGGTCGCCGCGATCGAGACCACCCTGGCCGCCGCCGCGCAGAAACTGGAAGCCATGCGCGAGCTCGCCGCCCGCAGTACTACCGTCAGCCTTGGCATGCCCAGGCTGACGGCGCTAGCGGCAAAGACAGCCGACCGCAGTAGCGCGCCTGAGGCCTGCCATTGAGCGACAAGGAATACCGCATGAGCGATCAGGATGACCGCACTCCGCCAGGCGACCCGTCGAGTATCACGCTCACCTACCAGCACCGGCACTACTGGTGGTTCAGCGCCGACGACGCGCCCGAGACCTGGCACGTCTCCGCTGACATCGACGACGGCGGACCACACGTCGGCGACATGGACATCACGCTGGTCGATACCTACGAGACCCACGACCCGTTCGCCCTGCTCGACGGCCAGGACGCTGAACTCGGCCACGTCGCCGAAACCGTCTTCGACGCAGGTGACGGCCGGCTCGACCCGGACCTCGACGAGCAACTCGAGCCGATCGGCAGCCGGATCCTCATCTTGCACTCGGTAAGTCTGGTACCGGAGTGGCGGGGCTTCGGCCTAGGCGCGTTGCTGGCCGGGACGGCGATCAGGAAGCTATCCGGCGGAGCCCGCGCCGCGGTCTGCTACCCCGCCCCGCTCAGCGAACTGACTGAGGCGGGACCAGATGATCAAGGCGACGCCGGCTGGGACAAGGCAGTCGCGGCGCTCCAGCAGGTCTGGGCAAGGCTCGGATTCGAGCATTTCCGAGATGGCGTCCACGTCCTCGACCTCAGCCTGGTCACTCTCGATGAAAAGCTCGGGCAGCTCCGCAAAAACGCCGAGCGCTACCGCACCGCCCAGGACTGAAAGGACGCCGCCATCCCCGGCGACACGCCGACAGCCGCGGCAAACCAAGATTCTTGCCAGTCACCGGCGGTGAGTACCGGGACTCCCTGGACCCCACAGCGATCTGGATAGGTAACCAAGATCATTTCGGTTAAAGCTGTATCCGGTGCCCGCTCCTCCGCGTCGAGCCGGGCCAGCGGCAGCGGCTCGCCGACATCCGCGGCAACCTGACCGCCCGCATCGCCGAGGCCCAGCGGGAAGGCTGGCTCGGCGAAGCCCAGGGCCTCAAAGTCAGCCTGGCCGCCGCGGAAGCCAAGCTCGCCCAGGTCGACAGGCTCATCGCCCGCCGCCGCGACGCGATCAGCCTGGGCATGCCCTCTTTCCCCGACATCGCCGGCCGCATTTCCGCCCCCGCCAAGGAGTCACGATGACCTCACCCGCCACGCTCGCCGCCGGACTTCGAGCCCTTCTTCGCCTCCGTCACCCTCTTCATCACCACCGCCACCGCCGCATGACCAGGCTGGACGTCAGGGACAGCGCCAACCCGGTAGTACTCAGCGCCGGACGATGGCTGGCCAGCGTCAACGCGTGCCACCCGTGGGATCACAACGAGCACTTCCACGGCTGGATCCTGCGCAACCTGCCCGACCGTCGGCAGGCGGCCGTCGACGTCGGCTGCGGGACCGGCGTGCTCGCCGCCAAGCTCGCGCCCCGCTTCGCGCGCGTCACCGGGATCGACGCCGACGAGGGCATGGCCACCACGGCAAACGCACGCCTGGCCGGCGATCCGCGAGTGAGCATCATGCGGTGCCGCTTCGACGCGTTCGCCGAGGCAGCCGGCGAGGGCGAGACCGACCTGATCACGATGGTGGCAGTGCTGCACCATCTCGACCTCGGCTACACCCTGCAGCAGATCCCGCGACTCCTCGCGCCCGGGGGCCGTCTGCTCGTCGTCGGCCTCGCCAAGGTCGACTCACCGGCCGACGCGGCAGTCGACCTGATATCGGCAGCGGCAAACCCGGTCATGGGCCTGGTCAAGCACCCCCGGCCAGCCCGGCCGGCTAACGGGGCCGCAGCCAGCGAACCCGTAATGCCGGTCCGCGATCCCTCCACCACCCTGGCCGAGATCGCCACGGCAGCCAGCGCCCGCCTGCCCGGCGCCACGATCCGCCGCCGGCTGTTCTTCCGCTACACCCTCCGGTGGGACAAACCGCGATGACCACACCTGCCACCAGTCGGCACCACACCGTCCGCGGAGAATACGAAAAATGGCTCTGAACAGTAAATATTAATGATTGTTTTAGTTCAGAGAAGGTGAACGTGGCCGGCAGCCGCTCGGCGAAGTACTTCAGCTGGTCCGACACCTCGGCTCCGGCGCGGGTGGCCAGGTTGAGGTTGTGCAGCTCGTCCACGCAGACCAGCTCGGTGCGGGTGCGGGCGGCGGTGACGCAGACCGCGTCGACGATGTCGGTGAGGTTCACCCGCCCGGCGAACTGCAGGCCCAGGAACCGGGCGAACTCCATGGCCAGCATCCGCGCGGTGGCCGCGGGCGGGACGGTCACGTAGATGACCGGCAGCCGGAAATCATCCTCGGGGTGGCGGTTGCGGATGTGCCGCTCGTGGGTGCGGCCCAGCTGGGTCAGCGCGGTGGTCTTCCCGGTCGCCGACGGGCCGGACACGATCACCCCGCGGCGGGCCGAGACCTGGTGCCGGTTCAGCTGGATCAGCAGCCGGGTGGTGGCGACCACCCGCTGGATCACCGGCGTGTTCGCCAGCGGGAGGTCAGCGTGATAGGCCTGCTGGGCCTCGTCATGCTCTTCCCGCTCCCGCGCCGTCATCCGGGCCAGCACCACCGCGCCGGGCAGCTCGGGCATGGCCGTCTGCCGGTCCGCGAACCGGCGCCAGCCCTCCTTGGTGGTCAGCGGCTCCTCGGCGGTCATCGGGCCGGGCCCGGCCGGGCTCACCA
>Ga0318574_10000950_pt1 | contig 9924 bp, 10 predicted proteins | sample GRESIP089b5f22_FD_202527 | JGI IMG/M metagenome (GOLD analysis project Ga0318574, IMG submission 202527) | Tropical soil microbial communities from Luquillo Experimental Forest, Puerto Rico - GRE.SIPMG.089b5f22 | ecosystem: Environmental > Terrestrial > Soil > Tropical forest > Bulk soil...
CCGGCGGCAGCCACGGGACGCCCCGCCCGGCGGTGACGCTGTCCGGAATCACTGTTCTCCTCCAAAGCGGCTGGTCACGGACAGGAACCAGTCCTCCAGGCTGGCGTGCGCCTGCCGGAGGCCATAGACGCTGATCCCTGCTTCGACCAGGCGGCGGTTGAGCTCGGCTGTCTGCTCACGGGCCGGCCCCCCGGCCAGTGTCACGGTCAGCCCCTCTTCGCCGACGGCGACGCGTGTTCCGGTCGCGGGCTCGCCGAGGGCGCGTGCCGCCGCGGCCGGATCCGAGCACTGCACCTCGACGGCCACGCCCGTGCCTTCCGTCAGCTCGTGGATCGGGCCCTGCCGGACGACCCTCCCGTGGTCCACGATGGCTACCTGGTCACAGGTGCGTTCCACCTCGTCGAGCAGGTGTGAGGACAGCACGACCGTCCGCCCCTCGGCGGCCAGGCCGCGGAGCATGTCCCGCATCTCGCGCATGCCCGCGGGGTCAAGCCCGTTCATCGGCTCGTCAAGGATGAGCAACTGGGGGTCGGCCAGCAGGCAGGCGGACAGGCCCAGGCGCTGGCGCATGCCCATGGAATAGGCCGCGACCTTGTCGTCGGCGCGCTGGGTCAGTCCGGTCCGGTCCAGCGCCGGGCCGATCTGTTTCTCAGCGTCCCCGCCCCTGGCCGCAGCCAGTATCTTCAGGTTCTCCCGCCCGGACAGATGGCCGTGGAACCGGGGCTCGTCGACGATCGCGCCCACCCGGGCCAGCGCACGGGCGCGCTGGCCAGGCACGGGGAGGCCGAGCAGCGACGTTGTGCCGCTGTCGGCCCTGGTCAGGCCGAGAAGGACCCGGATCAGCGTGGTCTTGCCCGCCCCGTTCGGTCCCAGGTAGCCGAACGCGGAGCCCCGCGGCACGAGCAGGTCCACGTCATCGACGGCAGCCAGGTCGCCGAACCGCTTGCTGAGCCCGTGCACCTCGACCGCCCACCCGCCCGCCGGGCACGCCACGGGTTCGCTGAAGCGCTGGCTCGGCATTGCCGGTGAGCTCCGCCCTGCCCGGGGGTGACTCTGTGCGGCGGTGCGCCGCTGCCGGGCGAACCGTGCCGCTCCATATCCGAGGCCGCCGAGGAGGACGAGCGCGAGAAAGATGGCCACGCGGCCCATCGTCGGCGACCGATGCCCGCGCTGTCGTCGTGCGCGGGAACGGAATGCGCGTCATCCCCGGGAACGACGGCCGGTCAGCCGCGCGAACCCCGGGCCGGTGCACCCGGCCCGGGACTGGCTATAGCGCCGGGACGAGGCCCGCCTCGTAGGCGAAGACCACGAGCTGGGTGCGGTCCCGGGCACCGAGCTTGGTGAGGATCCTGCTCACATGGGTCTTGACGGTCGGAAGGCTCACGTGCAGCGTGTCCGCGAGCTCGGCGTTCGACAAGCCCCGGGCGATGAGCGCGAGCACCTCGTGCTCACGCTCGGTCAGCTGCGTGAAGTCCCTGTTCCCTGCCACCGTTCCCCGGCCGGCACGGCTGAAATGTGCGATCAGCCGGCGGGTGACGCTCGGCGCCAGCAGCGCCTCGCCTTCGGCGACGACGCGAATAGCGTTCAGCAACTCCTCCAGCGGACGGCTCTTCAGCGCAAAGCCGCTCGCCCCCGCGCGCAGCGCCTCGAACACGTACTTGTCCAGGTCGAAGGTGGTCAGGATGAGCACCTTCGGCGGGCCAGCCGTCTGCGCCCCGGCGATCCGGCGGGTCGCCTCGATCCCGTCCATTCCCGGCATCCGGACGTCCATGAGGACCACGTCCGGCGACAGCCGGGCCGCGAGCTCGACCGCCTGCCTCCCGTCGGCGGCCTCGCCCGCCACCCGAAGGTCCTCCTCCGCCTCGATCAGAGCGGCGAAAGCGGTCCGCAGCAGCGCCTCGTCGTCGGCCACGAGGACGCTGACCGTCATGTGGCTGCCCCCGCCGGGATCTCCGCCACCACCCGGAACCCTCCGCCCGGGAGCGGCCCGGCGGCCAGCGACCCGCCGAACGCGGCGACCCGCTCCCGCATCCCGACGATTCCGTGACCTGCCATGAACCCCGGGCCACAGCTGGGCCCTGCCGGGTTTCCACCGTCGATGACCTCGATCCGGATGTCCGTGCCGCGGATAGCGACGTCCACCGTTGCGCGCGCACCCGGAGCGTGCTTGACGACGTTGGTGAGCGCTTCCTGCACGACCCGGTAGACCGTTAGCTCCAGCGCCGGGGAAAGCTGGTCACCGGGGTCCGGCATTCGCAGCTCGACCGGCGTCCCCGACGCCCGGACCGTCTCCGCCAGCTCCTTCAGGTCGGCGAGCCGGGGCGCCGGCGACAGTTCGGTGTCGCCGATGCCCTCCTCGCGCAGCAGCCCGAGCACCACCCGCAGCTCCTCCTGGGCGGTCCGGCCGATCATCTCGATCGACTCCAGCGCGCCGCTCGCCGCCTCCGGCCGCCGTGCCATCAGCCGCTTGCCGACCCCGGCCTGCACGGTGACGACCGCCAGCGAGTGGGCGACGACATCGTGCAGGTCGCGGGCGATGCGCACGCGCTCCTCGCGTACCCGCTGGCGGGCGCGTTCGGCCTCCGCCGCCCGCTCGCGCTCGGCCTGCTCGGCCAGGCCCGCCAGGTACCGCCGGCGCGCCGCGACCGCATCCCCGATGGCCCAAGGCGCCGTCAGCGACAGCAGGGCCACAACCGCCTCGACGGCGACCGAGACGCCGGTCGTCGTGAACGCGGCGTACAGCAGGGCCGCGCCAAGCGCTCCCGCCGCGATGGCGAGAGCCGACACCGACAGCGGCCTGGGCAGCCACGACCCGACCAGATACGCGGTCAGCCCGAGCAACAGCATCACCGGCGGGGTAACGACGCCCTTGCCCGCGGCAATCGTCGCAAGACCCGTGCACGCGGCGAAGACAACGACCACCGGCCACCGGCGCCACTTGAAGGGAGCGCGGCTGCGCCAAGCCTCGTGCGGGACAACACCACCCACCCCTCCGACGCTACCCAGCGCGTCCTCCCGGCGCATCAGCCCTCAGAATGACGGCTCACCTACCCGCATGCCATGGTTCCCCGCGGCGGCCGGGCGGGCCGGGGGCCCGGGCCGCCCGCCCCCCCGGCCGGTGGGCCACGTGCGGCACACTGGGGCCTTCCGGGCAGCCGGCCAGAGGAGGGCCACATGACGCAGACCATTCCGGTGACCGGGGTGGCCCAGGTAGGCAGGGACCGGGTACGGGTGATGACCGGGCTGACCACCCACGCGGGCGGCCCTTACCTGTGCGGGCCCGCCCTGACCTGCGCCTGTGCCCCCGAGGACAACCTGGCCATGCACGCGGCGCTCTACCAGGCGCAGCCCGGTGCCGTGCTGGTCTGCGACGGCTCGGGCAGCACCAGGTGTGCCATGTTCGGCGAGCTGATGGCCACCGACGCGGCGAACCAGCGGCTGGCCGGCCTGGTGCTGCAGGGACCGATCAGGGACATCGCCGAGATCGGCGAACTCGGCTTCCCGGTCTGGTGCACCGGCACCGCACCCGGGCAGGCAGCCAAGGCCGTAGTGGTGACGGTGGGCCTGCCGGTGGTCGTCGGCGGCGTCCTGGTGGCCTCCGGCGACCAGGTGATCGCCGACGGTGATGGCGTGGCCGTGGTGCCCGCGGCGGAGTGGCCGGCCATCCAGGCCGAGGTGGCCGCGCTCGCCGCCAAGGAGGAGCGGACCCGCGCCCGGCTCGCTGCCGGGGAACGCCTCGCCGACATCAACGGGCTTGACCTGGCCAGGTTCCTCACCGGAAACAACTCATAAGTTTCTACTTACTAATCAGCGCCAAACCTTCAATAGACGCCCGGGCAATCTGCTGGCACCGTGGAACGCGGGAGGGCGCCGGCCGAACGCCGGGCCCTCCCCGGACCGCCACGGAGGAGCCATGGGGCAGCAGGAGGACAAGCGCTGGAGTGCGGGGGTCATCCCGTACGCGCAGATGGGCTACTACGCGCCCGACTATGTACCGGCCAGCACCGACCTGCTGGCCGCGTTCCGTATCACCCCGCAGCCCGGCGTCCCCCCGGAGGAGGCCGGTGCCGCGGTGGCGGGGGAGTCGTCCACCGCGACCTGGACCGTGGTGTGGACCGACCGGCTCACCGCCTACGACCACTACCAGGCCAAGTGCTACCGGGTGGACCCGGTGCCGGGCCGCGAGGGCGAGTACATCGCCTACATCGCCTACGACATCGACCTGTTCGAGGAAGGCTCCATCCCGAACCTGACCTCCTCGATCATCGGCAACGTGTTCGGCTTCAAGGCACTCAAAGCGCTGCGCCTGGAGGACATGCGCATCCCGCTGCACTACACCAAGACGTTCCAGGGCCCACCGCACGGCATCGTGATGGAGCGGGAGTACCTGAACAAGTACGGCAGGCCACTGCTCGGCGCGACCACCAAGCCCAAGCTGGGGCTGTCGGCGCGCAACTACGGCCGGGTCGTGTACGAGGCGCTGCGCGGCGGCCTCGACTTCACTAAGGACGACGAGAACATCAACTCCCAGCCGTTCATGCGCTGGCGGGACCGGTTCCTGTTCACGATGGAGGCGGTCAACCGGGCCGCCGAGCGCACCGGGGAGATCAAGGGCCACTACCTCAACGTGACCGCCGCGACCATGGAGGACATGTACGAGCGCGCCGATTTCGCGGCCGAGCTCGGCAGCGTGATCGTCATGGTTGACCTCACCGTCGGGTACACGGCGCTGCATTCGATGGCCCGGTGGGCCCGGCGCAACGGCGTGCTGCTGCACCTGCACCGGGCCGGGCACTCCACCTACACCCGGCAGAAGTCGCACGGGGTGAGCTTCCGCGTCATCGCCAAGTGGTGCCGCCTCATCGGGGTGGACCACATCCACGCCGGCACGGTCGTCGGCAAGCTCGAAGGTGACCCGGCCAACGTGCGCGGCTACTACGACACGCTCCGCGGGGCCCGGGTGCCGGCCAACCAGGGCAACGGGATCTACTTCGACCAGGACTGGGGATCGATGCCCGGCACCATGCCGGTCGCGTCCGGCGGCATCCACGCCGGCCAGATGCACCAGCTGCTCCACTACCTGGGCGAGGACGTGGTGCTCCAGTTCGGCGGCGGGACCATCGGCCACCCGCTGGGCATCGCGGCGGGCGCCACCGCGAACCGGGTCGCGACCGAGGCCATGATCAAGGCCCGCAACGAGGGCCGCGACTTCCTCGCCGAGGGCGAGGACATCCTCCGCGACGCCGCCAGACGCTGCCAGCCGCTCCAGGTTGCCCTGGACACCTGGGGCGAGGTCACCTTCAACTACGAGTCCACCGACACCCCGGACGTCGTCGCCACCCCCACGGCCTGACACGGAGCAGCTATGCGGATCACCCAGGGCACGTTCTCTTACCTTCCTGACTTCACCGACGAGGAGATCGCCGCCCAGATCGGCTACGCGCAGGCGCGCGGCTGGGCGGTGGCGGTCGAGTTCACCGACGACCCGCACCCGCGCAACGTGCTCTGGGAGATGTGGGCGCTGCCGATGTTCGGCCTCGCCGACCCCGCCGGGGCGATGCAGGAGGTCCGCGCCTGCCGGGCCCAGTACCCCGATCACTACGTGCGGGTGACCGCGTACGACGCGAGCCTGGGCCGCCAGACCACCGCGCTGTCGTTCATCGTGGGCAGGCCCGCGGCAGAACCCGGGTTCCGGCTGGACCGGCAGGAGTCCGCGGGCCGCCAGGTCCGGTACACGCTGCACCCCTACGCCGCCGACCGGCCACGGGGCGATCGTTATGCAGAAGGCTCTTCGGGACAGAACGGGGCGCGGGCCGGCTGATGGGCACCCCAGCCCAGCCCGCGCCGCGCGGGTTCGCCATGCCGCGGCCAGGGGATAGCGGGCCGGCCGCGGAACCAGATGAGCGCGGCGTGGACCCCGCGCCGCTGCCCGCGGACGCCAAAGTCGATCTGAGCTCGCAGGAACAGGCCCTGCGCATGTCGAGGTTGCTGGACCGGCTCAATGACGATTTTGTTGGGCTGGCGCCGGTCAAGGACCGGGTACGGGAGATCGCCGCGTTGCTGCTTGTCGACCGGCTGAGGCAGGGTTTCGGCCTCGCGTCGTCGCGGCCGAGCCTGCATATGTGCTTTACGGGCAGCCCCGGAACCGGGAAAACGACGCTAGCGACGCACATGGGTGAGCTGCTCAAGGAGCTGGGATACCTGCGCACCGGGCAACTCGTCAGCGTGACCCGGGACGACCTGGTCGGCCAGTACGTGGGCCACACCGCGCCGAAGACCAAAGAGGTGCTCAAGCGCGCCATGGGCGGCGTCCTGCTCATCGACGAGGCCTATTACCTGTACCGGCCGGAGAACGAGCGGGACTACGGCCAGGAGGCCATCGAGATCCTGCTCCAGGTGATGGAGGCGCAGCGCGAGGACCTGGTGGTCATCCTGGCCGGCTACGCCGACCGGATGGATGTGTTCTTCCGGTCCAACCCGGGCATGGCCTCCCGGATCGCGCACCACATCGACTTCCCCGACTTCACCCTGGAGGAGCTGCTGCGGATCGCGGACACGATGCTGGACCGGGAGCAGTACCGGATGGACGACGGCGCCAGGGAGGCGTTCGCCGAGTACGTGCGGCTGCGGATGGCCCAGCCCAGGTTCGCCAACGCCCGCAGCATCCGCAACGCGATCGACCGGCTGCGGCTGCGCCAGGCGCGGCGCCTCGTCGCCGCCGGGGGAGTGATCGCCAGGGGCGACCTGATGGAGATCAGCACTGCGGACGTGCGGGCAAGCCGGGTGTTCCGGGGAGGGCTGGTCCCGGGCTCAGAGGGCCTGAGGCCCAGTGACGGAGGAACGGGACCTTAGGCCATCGGGGGGTTCCAGGGGGGTCGTCCCCCCAGGCCAGCACCGGCAGTGAACGGGACGGCCAGCTTCACGGTGGTGCCGCGGCCGGGGGCGCTGGTGAGTTCCAGCGTGCCGCCGAGCAATTCGGCGCGTTCGCGCATGCCCGACAGGCCAAGGCCCGTCGGGGCCATCGCGTCCCCCGCTGGGTGCTGGACCGATCCTGGGTCGAACCCGGAGCCGTCGTCGCTGACCTCGAGCACGGCACGCCCGGCCTGCCTGGTCAGCCGGATCCGCACCGACTCGGCGCCGGCGTGCTTGGCCACGTTCTGCAGCGCCTCCTGAGCCGTCCGGTATACGGCGGTCTCCACGTGCCCGGCCATCCGCAGGTCGTCGGCCTCAATCTGGACATCCAGGCCGGGGAAGGAGTGGCCGAGGCTTTCCAGGCTCGCCGCCAGCCCCAGGTCGTCAAGCACCGGCGGGCGCAGCCCAGCGATCGCCGACCTGGTCTCGTCCAGCGCCGCGGCGGCCAGTTCCTGCGCCGCCGCGACCTGCTCCGCCGCGACCTCGGGGTCGGCGGCGATCGTGTCGGCCGCGGCGGACAGGTGGAAGAACAGGCTGACGATCCGCTGGCTGATCCCGTCGTGGATCTCCCCGGCCAGGCGGCGGCTCTCCCGCTCCTGCCATTCGACGATCCGCTCGGCGAAGCTTTCCAGCGCCTCCTCCCGCTCGGCCAGCCGGCGGTGCAGCCTGGCGTTCTCGATCGCGCCCGCGACCAGGCCTGCCACCGAGCGCAGCAGTTCCACGTCGGCCCCGGTGAACTCGCGCTTGGCCCTGGTGTGCACGTTGAGCACGCCCACCAGGTGCCCGAGCGGGGTCACGATGGGCACCGACAGCATCGAGGTGAACTCCTCGCCGCGCAGCGCGGGGATGTAAAGGTAGCGGGGGTCGGCGGTCTTGTCGTCGGTGATGACCACGGGCTCGCCGTGCTCGGCGACCCACCCCGACACCCCCTCACCGACCGCGAGCTCGATCTTTCCGACCAGGCCGTCGAACGGCGGGGTCGCGCCGTGCAGCCGGAGCGCCCGGCCCCGCTCGTCGAGCAGGTGCACGAAGCACACGTCGGTCTCGGTGGTCTCGGTCACCAGAGTGGCCACGCCCTGCAGGATCCGGTGCAGGTCCAGGCCGGCCGAGATGGTGTCGATGACCCGGAACAGCAACTGCACCTCGCGCTCGGCGTCGACGCCGTTCAGCCTGCCGCCGTTAAGCCGCCCGCCGCCAGGCCGGCGGCCGCCGGGCCGGCCGCTGGTCAATGGAACACGCCCTCGCGCAGCGCCACGGTGACCGCCGCGGCCCGGTCGGACACGCCGAGCTTGCGGTAGATGCCCCGCGAGTGGGTCTTGACCGTCTCCTCGCTGACCACCAGCTTGGCCGCGATCGCGCGATTGGACAGCCCGGCCACCAGCAGCGAAAGCACCTCGCTCTCCCGCTGGGTGAGCCCGAGGTGCGCGCCGGGCCAGAACTCGCCGCTGTGCAGCCGGGCCGCGGACAGCGCCACCCGTCCGGCCAGCGACGGGTCGATGAGCACCTCGCCGTCGCCGATGCGCCGCAGGTACTCGACAAGCTCGCCGCCGCGGATCCGCTTGAGCAGGAACCCCGCCGCGCCGACCCGCAGCGCTTGGTAGAGGTACTGCTCGTCGTCGTAGACGGTGAGGAACACGACCTTGGTCGCCGGGCAGGCGGCCAGGATGTCCGAGCACAGGTCAAGCCCGGACGCGCCGCGCAGCCGGACATCGAGCAGCACCGCGTCCGGCGCCAGCCGGGCGACCAGGCTGACCGCCTCGCCGGGGTCGCTGGCTTCGCCGGTCACCTCCACCTGGGCGGCGTAGGGCCGGAGCATGGCCTTGAGGCCGTCGAGGACCATCTGGTGGTCGTCGACGATCACCAGCCGCATCGGGGACTGGCCGTTCATGCCAGGAAAGGTACCCGTCATTGCCATGCGCTGGTCAGCCCCTGGCTTCGAGCAGGTGCCACAGCAGCAGCAACTGGGCGATGGCCAGCGCCTCGTTGCGCTTGCCCGGAGCGTACTGGCCCAGCATGTCTGGCAGCACCGTGCCGTTGTCGAAGGAAAGCTGTTCCCAGATCGCCTTTTCCACGATCCGGCTGTCCTCCCGTGGCGCGTGCCCGTGCACGTGCAGCGCGTCCACCGGGCGGCCAGCGTCCCTGATCAGCTTCAGGTGCACCGTGCGCCGGTCGTCGTCGGTGAGCACGTGGGACAGGTCGGGGTGCCCGATGGTTGGGCGGAGCAGGATCTCCGCGGACAGCGAGCCATCGTCGCCGCCCGGCCGGGCGGCGTGCCCGGCCACCGGCGCGAACCTGAGCGCGATGTCGGCCCACTGCCGCTGCGGCCGGATGAATGCCGCGGAGTCCGGCTCACGGCGGTCCAGTTCGGCCAGCACCGCATCGGGGGTGTAGCCGCGCTCGGCGCAGTCCCTGCGGATCTTCCACTTCCGCCGGATCTCCTCGGGCGGGTCCAGGTAGACGGTGATGTCGAAGCAGGCGCGGGCCAGCTTGGTGTGCAGCGGGAGCAGGCCTTCCACGATCACGAAGTCGCGCGGCTCAACGAGCACCGGGCGGACCAGCTCACCGGTGGAGTGGTCGTAGACCGGCTTGAGTATGGGCCGGCCGAGCGCCAGCAGTTGCAGGTGCTGCTCCATCACCTCGATGTAGTTGCAGTCCGGGTGGAGCACGGTGAATGGCACGTCCCTGCGCTGCGCCCGGTCATAGCGGTGGTAGTCGTCCACGCACAGCGCGGTCGCCCGGTCCGCGCCCAGGGTCTCGGCGATGCCCCTGGTGAGCGTGGTCTTGCCCGCGGCACTGTCGCCGGCGATCGCGAGCATCACCGGCCGCCGCGGCTCTGGCTGGTCGTGCCGCCACAGCCGCATGAGCTTGTCCGGCATGGTCGTGGTCCTCGCCTCCGCCCCGCGGTTCCGGGCGCTCGGTGAACCGCCACCGTAGGCAGGCGCGGCGGACGGCCACATCCCCCGCTGGGGGAGGTCGGAGGGGGGAAGTGCTGGCCCGGGGGAGCGCCCCCCC
>Ga0318574_10000959_pt1 | contig 9881 bp, 9 predicted proteins | sample GRESIP089b5f22_FD_202527 | JGI IMG/M metagenome (GOLD analysis project Ga0318574, IMG submission 202527) | Tropical soil microbial communities from Luquillo Experimental Forest, Puerto Rico - GRE.SIPMG.089b5f22 | ecosystem: Environmental > Terrestrial > Soil > Tropical forest > Bulk soil | place...
AATGGACGGTGGTGCGGTACAAGCCACCGCAAGGCATGACGCTCGACGGCCACGGCGTCGGCGGTGTCAAGGTCAAGCTGATGGCCAAAGTTCAACCCAAGGACGATGGCTCGGTCGTCGGCTTCGACGTGCACCTCGGCGGTCCCGCGCTGTTCGGGCCGATCGGCATGATCGTTGCCGCCGCGCTGCGAACCGACATCAGGGAATCGCTGCAGAACTTCGTCAGGGTGTTCACCGCCCCCGACCCGCGGACGAATGGAGATGGTGGCCTCCATCGCTGATCGCACGGGCCGATGATTTTCTGGTTTGGCGGTAGTCGATATGTGTGAACCCCGTTGGTGGGGTCAAGACACCACGACACATTAGGAGGAGGCCATCGTGCCCGTCCGTGATAGCGCGCCCCTGGGCGCTCCCTGCTGGATCGATTTGACGACGTCAGACGTCGACCGTGCCCAGGACTTCTACGGCACGGTATTCGGCTGGACGTTCGAGTCCGCCGGACCCGAGTACGGCGGATACATCAATGCCGCCAAGGACGGCCACCGCGTCGCCGGCCTGATGGCCAACCGGCCCGAGTTTCAGTCCCCGGACAACTGGGCCACCTACTTCCACACCGCCGACATCAACGCGACCATGTCCGCGGTGACCGCGGCGGGTGGCTCGGCGTGCATGGGGCCGATGGAAATACCGGCCATTGGCCACATGGGCGTCGCGACCGATCCGTCGGGCGCGTTCTTCGGGCTGTGGCAGCCGTTGGAGCACCGCGGCTTCGAGGTGATCGGGGAGGCCGGCTCCCCGGTGTGGCACCAGCTGACCACCCGCGACTACGGCGCCGCGATCGACTTTTACCGCGAGGTTCTCGGATGGCGGACCGAGTCGGTTGCTGACACCGACGCGTTCCGTTACACCACAGCGTGGTTCGGCGACCAACAATTGCTCGGCGTGATGGACGGCGCCGGCTTCCTGCCGGACGGTGTCCCGTCGAATTGGACGATCTACTTCGGCGCCGAGGATGTCGACAAGACCCTGGGGGTGATCGCCGACAACGGCGGCACCGTGTTGCGGGCGGCCGAGGACACCCCCTACGGTCGGTTGGCCGCGGCCACCGACCCGACGGGTGTCATCTTCAACCTGTCTTCGCTGCAGACGTGACGATCGCAAGCGCGGCGTAGCCGGTCACACAGGCCCGGGTCCGAGTCGGCTAGTCTCGCAGCCATGATTCGCCGGCTGCGCCCTGGTTGGCTGGTGGCGTTTTTCGCCTTGCTCGTTTCTGCCAGCGCCTGGATGCCGTGGCTGACGACGGCGGTTCACGGCGGGGGCTGGGCCAACGCCATCGGAGGCGCCCACGGCAACCTGGAACTACCGAGGGGATTCGGTGCCGGCCAGCTCATCGTTTTGCTGTCCTCGACGCTGATGGTGGCTGGGGCGATGGCGGGTCGCGGCCTGTCGGCGAAGCTCGCTTCCTTTGCCGCGCTGGTCATTTCGCTGCTCATCGTGGCGCTTACGGTGTGGTACTACAAGCTTAACGTCAACCCGCAGGTGTCGGCCGAATACGGGTTCTATGTTGGTGCGGTCGCCGCCGTGTGTGCGGTGGCAAGTTCGGTCACAGCAGTGATCGCGGCCCTGGCTTCCGGTCTGTGCCACCGGTGAGGTATCACCGCCACGGGAACTGGTGCTTACCCGACGTGGCACCGCCCTCGGGCTCGTTGACGCCGAACACAAAGGGTGCGAACACGACTTCGCGGCCGTCCGGGTCGCGATAGGTGACCGCACCCGTCGCTTCCCAATACGGGTGCTGCTCAACGGGTGCCACGCCCGCCGCCTGAAGGCGCGCGATCGCGGCTTGCTGTGCCTGCTTGTCGGGGAAGTACAGGCACAGGTGTTCGTGGTGGTCCAATCCGACAGGCTCGACCGACTCAACGATTTCCAGCGTCAGGTTCCAGCTGGGCAGGCCGAATATCGCCCCATTGCTGCCGTAGCTGGCCTCGAACGTTTCATAGAGCGGCAGCCCCACCAGCTCACGGTAAAACCGCACCGTTTCTTCGAAATTCGACGAGCGGCGAGCAAACCGGATGCCGCCGATCGACGCTAACTGCGCGGGCCAGTGCGTTGTCCAATGCCGTCTCTTATTTCCCACTGCTACTCCGATTCGGTTCGGTGACACTCACAGCCCGATGGCGCTCGCCGCCGACTCCGCGGTATGCCAGCGGCGCAGCTGGCCGCCCGGCGCCCACGTCGAATGCGTGCCACTGGAAATACGTTCTGGCAGTTGGAGTTTGCACACCGGGCCGTCAGCGATCCGGGCGGCGTCGAAAACGACGCAGTACGAGGCGTCCGCGTTGATGTCGGTGGTCAGGGTGACCAGGTAGCCGTCGTCTTCACCTGTGGCGCCGACCCGTGGCGCCATCGCGGTCTCACTGCCGTAGACGCCGTCGCCGAAGGAGATGCCCTCCTGGTTCCCGGTGAGCAGGTCGTGTTTGACCAGACCGTCGAACAAGAACCAGCCCGGTTTGCCGGTGGCGGCATAGGTGTACCGGTAGCTGCCCGCGGCGTAGTCGGCGTTGATGGTGCCGAACTCGGTGATCGATTCCGACAGCCGCTCTTCCTTCACCGCGCCGGTGACCAGGTTGAATCGCCACCGGTGCAGTCGGGTTTGCAGGCGATCCAGCGCCAGGAAGCGAAAGAGCTTCTCCCACTTGGTTCCCCCGGTGTCCAGCGGCTGCGGGTCCCCTTCGAAGAAGCCGTCGAGCACGATCTCGTCGCCATCCTCGTAGGCGTTGACGAAGTGCAGCACGAAAGTCGGCTCCGCCTCGAACCAGCGGATGTCGACGGTCGAGCCCCGGCGCGGCAACACCGCGAAGCGCGACGGAATGTCGGGGTAGAAACGCGGCAGATGCACATCGTGCTCGAGCAGCCTCGGATCCCAGAACAACGGGAAATCGTTGAGGATCACGTAGTTTTCGGTGAACGCCATGTCGTGCGGCAGCCGCGGCCCCGGCAGCGGGATGTCGACGTAGTGGGCCAGGTCGTTGCTCTCGTCGACCACGCCGTAACGCATGTACGGCTCCTGCTTGCTGTAGTTGAAGAACAGCAGCTCGCCGGTTCTGTTGTCCACCTTGGGATGCGCCGATACGCCCCAGCCGACGGGGAAGCCGCCGTTCCAGGTTTCCTTCCCCAGCGTGTTGGCCGAGTACGGGTCGACCCGGTACAGATCGCCGCACTGGTAGAAGCTGGTCAGCGCGACACCGCGGTGCACGATCACGTCGGTGCTCGACGCGTCCTTCATCCGCGTCCGCGCACCCCAGCCGTCTTCCCGCTGAGCCAGTTGCACCGGTTCGGCCAGCCCCGGCCACAGCGGCGCGCCGGCCTCGTTCTCCGCCAGGAAACCGTCCGTGCGGACAAAGCGGTTGCGGTAGAAGGCTTTTCCATTGCGGAAGCCGACCACGTGCACCATGCCGTCGCCGTCGAACGGGTGATAGGTCTTGAGCGCCGGGTGCAGCGGGTTTTCGGTGTTGCGCAGGTAGACGCCGTCCAGGTCGCACGGGATTTCTCCCTCCACCGCGGTGAGGTCGTCGGCATTCCATTCGGTGGTCTGTGGACGCCACGGTCCGGTCCGGTAGGGGTGGTCGTCGTCTTCGGGCAGGGTGGACAGGAACTTGCCGACGATTTCAACGTCCATGGTCATGAACCCCCGGATGCGCTCACAACGAAACTGACGGTGGTGGCGGTGCTGCCACCGAAGTTCAGGGTGCCAAAGGTTTTCGCGTTCTCGACCTGGTAGTCGCCGGCCGCGCCGCTGACCTGCTTAGCGGCGTCGAGGAGCATGCGCACGCCGGAGGCTCCGACCGGGTGTCCGCCGCCGATGAGTCCGCCGCTGGGGTTGATCGGCAGCCGGCCGCCGATCTCGATCTCGCCGTTTTCGATGGCCTTCCACGACTCGCCCGGTCCGGTCAGCCCGATGTGGTCGACGGCCAGGTACTCGCTGGGGGTGAAGCAGTCGTGCACCTCGAACCCGTCGACGTCGTCGAGCGTCCGGTGCGCGCGGCGCAGCGCGTCCAGCACCGCGGCGCGCACGTGCGGTAGCACGTACGGGTCCCCGGCGGCGCGGTCGAGTTTCTGGCGCAGACCCAGCCCGACGGTGCGGTGGCCCCAGCCATCGATGCGGCCGATCGGGCGGGCGTCGGGGTGGTCACGCAGGTAGGCATCGTTGGCCAGGACCAGTCCCGCGCCGCCGTCGGTCATCTGGCTGCAATCGAACCGTCTCAGCCGGCCTTCGGTGATCGGGTTGCTCGCGTCGTCATCGGTGATGGGGTCCGGGACCGTCCAGCCGCGGGTCTGCGCGTTAGGGTTGCGCCGCGCGTTGGCGAAGTTGAGCCGCGCGATGGCACGCAGGTGCGCGTCGTCCAAGCCGTAGCGCCGGTCGTACTCATCGGCGATCTGGGCGAACATCGACGGCCACAGGTAGCGCGCTTCGCCCCCCTCGTGTCCGGTCCATGCGGCGGCGCCGAGATGCTGGGCGGCGGTGTCGCCGGGCACCGTTTTCTCCAGCTCGATCCCCACCACCAGGGCGGTGTCATAAGCGCCCGACCGCAAATCGGCCATTGCCCCCAGTGCCGCGACGCTGCCGGACGCGCACGCGGCTTCGTGCCGTGAGGCCGGGGTGTCCCACAACTCGTCGCAGACCGTTGCCGGCATCGCCCCGAGGTGGCCCTGGCCGGCGAACATCTCGCCGAAGGCATTCCCGACGTGAACGACCCCGATTTCATCGGCGCCCACCTTGGCCGCGGCGAGCGTGCCGTCGACGATTTCAGCGGTCAGAGCCGCGAAGTCGCAGCCTTCCTTGGTGAGGTTGCGAGCGAAATCGCTTTGGTAGCCGCCGAGAATCCACACGCCCGTCGAGCCATCCATACGCGGCACGCTACTCCTGGATGACGTGCACGTCCGGTAGTCGCAGGCGGCCCCGTCGGCTCTCGGGCTGAACCGACGGGACCTGGGTGAGCGCATCGGCCGGCCAACGCGCCCACCTCGTTTGGAACATTGCCGCCGACGGCAATCGACAAACATCCGACTCCACATTGCGGCCGGTGTTCAAAATGGCGCTGACCTGCGGTAACTCGCCTCTGCGCCGTTCAGGGCATCCCAGGTTTAGACGGCGTCTTCGACAAGCTCGGTCGGCTCGGGTCCATCGGGCCGCCGTGTCGAGATGCCCGGATCTTCCCGAAGTCGCTGGGCGTCGGCGAGGTCGATGGACGCCAAGTCGATGCCCTTGGTCTCGCGAGCGGCCACGGCGGACACTGCGCTCACCGCCGCGGTGGCGGCCAGGTACCAGGCAATCGGGACCGCGGATTTGTAGGTGTCGAGCAAGCGAACGGCAATGATCGGTGCCAGCGAACCGGCCACGATCGAGGTGACCTGGTAGCCGAGCGATACCCCTGAATACCGCATCCGGGTCGGGAACATCTCCGCCATGGCCGCCGGCTGCACCGCGTACATGGTGCCGTGGAACACCAAACCGATGATGATCGCCGCCATGATGATCGCGTCGCGGCGGCTGTCCATCATGGGGAATGCGAAGAACCCCTAGGTGCAAGCGCAGACCGCACCGACGAAATAGACTGGGCGCCTGCCGAATCGGTCACTGAGACGTCCGGCCAGCGGGATGATCACGAAATGGACGGCATGCGCGGCCAGCAGCCACCACAGGATGACTTTGGTGTTGGCGTGCACGTGCACCTTGAGGTATGTGATCGAGAACGTGACCACCAGGTAGTACATGGTGTTCTCGCCAAGGCGCAAGCCCATGGCGGTGAAAACGCCACGCGGGTAACGCTTTAGAACCTCAACAACGCCCAGCCCGGTTGCCTTGGAGCGCTCGGCTTCTCGCTGCGCTTCAAGGAAGATGGGTGCGTCGGTCACCTTCGTGCGGATGTAGTAGCCGATCAGCACGACGACCGCGGACAACCAGAACGCGACGCGCCAGCCCCAGCTGAGGAACGCCGCATCCGATAGCGTCGAGGTCAGAATCAGCAGTATCCCCGTGGCCAGCATGTTGCCGACGGGCACGGCGGCCTGCGGCCAGCTCGCCCAGAAACCTCGGCTGGGGCTTGGGCTGTGCTCGGCGACGAGCAGAACGGCGCCTCCCCACTCGCCGCCGACGGCGAAGCCCTGGATGAAGCGCAGCATCACCAGTAACGCGGGGGCCCAGTATCCGATCTGGTCGAAGGTCGGAAGGCAACCCATGAGCACGGTCGCGGCGCCGACCAGCAGCAGGCTGAACTGCAGCAGCTTCTTGCGCCCATATCGGTCTCCGAGTTGGCCGAAAACCACGCCGCCGACCGGGCGGGCGGCGAAGCCGACGGCGTAGGTCACGAAGGCCGCAAGGATGGCGTCGAGATCGTTGGCGCTGTGGGGAAAGAACACCTTGCTGAATACCAGCGTGGCCGCAGTGCCGTAGAGGAAGAATTCGTACCATTCGACGACGGTGCCGGCCATGGACGCGGCGACCACTCGGCGAAGAAACGTCCGGTCTTGGAATGGGTCGTGCTGCAACTCATTACGGACGCTCATTCGGATGTCCTCCTCGGCGGGCTGTCGCCGATCGGAGCGTACCTGGCCGGGGGACTTATTGCAGGGTCTGCATCGGTGGGGTTTGGCCGGTGTAGCAGCACCATTGCGCGGTACGGCAAAACCGAAGCGTTGCGACACGGTCACGGATGCATACCTATCCACGGCTCACTGGTCACACAAGCCACGTGAATCACTATCGTCACATGAGCCAACTGCGGACGTCAATCCGGCGGCCCGCTCCTGGGAAGGTGTGACATTTGACGGCGATTCTTCGGATCGTGTCGCTATCGGTGGCGTCGGTGACCGCCATCGGTTTCTTTGTCGCGATCGGCCCCGTGCCGTTGGCGAACGCCACACCGTGCAGCGCGCCCGAGGCGAACGTGGATCCCCCGGCCGCGCCGCCCGCGATGCCCGCGCCCCAGCCGGTCGTCCAACCACCGATGGGGCGGAGGCCCTCGAACGCGAATGACCGCGCGCCGCTACCAAAGCTGGGCCCGTTGATTTCTCAGTTGATCAGGCCGACCTCTCCGGGGCCTCGGTACTCGGCGCCGATCCAGCAACAAGCGGGAGTGGTACCGCCCGGGCCCAATCCGCCTGCCCCGGGCATCCCGCAGCCGCCGAATGCGGCCCCGTTGCAGCCGAACGCGGCCCTGGTGCCGCCGCAGCCCGCTCCCCAGCCGGCGCCGCAGCCGGCACCCCCGCCGCCCGCCAACATCGCGGGGGCGCCGACGTCGCTCGTGGACTGGGTGACCGGAACGAACGGCCCCAATAAGACCCTGCAGCGTTTCGGCATCTCCGGAACCGACCTCGGGATCGCCTGGGACAACGGCGATCCCGGCAACCGCCAGGTCCTGATGGCCTTCGGTGACACGTTCGGCTATTGCAGGGTCCACGGCCAGCAATGGCGATACAACACGCTATTCCGCAGTTCGGACCGCGACCTGTCCCATGGAATCCACATCGCCGAGGGGGTGCCTAACGACCGATACTCCGGCTCACCGGTGTGGACAACCGGCCTGTCCAAGCAGGTCGTCAACACCATCCACAAGGCGGCCCACGAGACGGGCATCATCCCGACCGCCGGCATGTCCATGGGCAGAACCCAGTACCTGAGCTACATGTCCATTCGGCAGTGGGGCCGCGACGGCGAATGGTCCACGAACTACTCGGCGATCGCCAGGTCCAACGACAACGGCCAGAACTGGGGGATCTTCCCCAGCACCATTCGCACGGCCTCGGCGGACGCCATCCCGGGGATGGGGTTCACGCCCGGAAACGAGAACTTCCAGATGGGCGCGTTCATGAAGGGTAATGACGGTTACCTCTACCAGTTCGGGACCCCGTCGGGACGCGGCGGCGCGGCGTTTTTGTCGCGGGTCCCCCCGAACGCCCTGCCGGACCTGAGCAAGTATCAATACTGGAACGGCGACGAGGGCGGACGCTGGGTCCCGGCCAATCCGGCGGCGGCGACGCCGATTTTCCCGGGTCCCGTGGGCGAAATGTCGGCCCAGTACAACAGCTATCTCAAGCAGTACCTGGTGCTCTACACCAACGGCGGCAGCAACGACGTCGTGGCAAGGACAGCGCCGGCTCCACAAGGGCCGTGGAGTCCAGAGCAGCCGCTCGTGTCGTCGTTCCAGATGCCCGGTGGCATCTATGCGCCGATGATCCATCCCTGGTCGTCGGGCAGGGACTTGTACTTCAACCTGTCGCTGTGGTCGGCATACGACGTCATGTTGATGCACACCGTGCTGCCATAGCCTTCCGCGTTCGGCACGCCGAGCTGACGGCGAGGCGTCCGGAGGAAACCCCGCGGTCACCTCCCGCCAGGGCACGCGATGATGTGAGTGCGTCGTCGCCAGACGGCGCGGGGGAGGAAACGCAATGGCCGACGGGCACTACGACGCGATCGTGATAGGGACCAGCCAGGGCGGGAGATTCCTTCCCCTCGAGCTGGCGAAGGCGGGCCAGAGGGTGGCGCTCGTCGAGCGTGGGCCACTCGGCGGTGTCTGCGTCAACACGGGGTGCACCCCGACGAAGACGATGGTTGCCAGCGCGCGCCTCGCCTACCAGGCGCGCCGCGGCGCCGAGTACGGCGTGCATGTTGGTCCGGTATCGGTGGACCTGGCCGCGGTGCGAGAGCGCAAACGGGCCATGGTCGCCGGCGCGCGGCAGAACTACGCGAGCCGCCTGACCCAGGATGGGCTTGACCTCATCGAAGGCGAGGCCCATTTCACGGGCCCGAAGGCGGTCGAGATCGCGTTGACGGGCGGCGGGACGCGGCAGATCAGCGCGCCGGTGATCGTCATCGACACGGGCACCCGGCCCAAGCCGCCGGCGATCGCCGGGGCTGGCGATGTCCGCGTGCTCGATTCGACGTCGATCATGGAGTTGGACGAGCTCCCGGAACACCTGATCATCCTCGGCGGCGGCTACATCGGGCTGGAGTTCGGCCAGATGTTCCGCCGGTTCGGCAGCGAGGTCACCATCGTCCAAAGGGGTGCGCGTTTGCTGAAGATCGAGGACGAGAACGTCTCGGACGAGGTCGCCGCCATCTTGCGCGATGAGGGGATCACGGTCCTGACGTCGTCGACGCCCGTCGGGGTTGAGTCGGCCGACGGCGCCCGCCTGCGGCTGACCATTCGCACAGCAGACGGTGAGCGACAGGTCGAGGGCTCGCACCTGCTGTCGGCGACCGGCCGCATCCCGAATACCGAGGCGCTCGCCCCCGAGGCGGCCGGCATCGGTATCAACGACCGCGGTTTCATCGAGGTCGACGAATACCTGCAAACCAGTGTCCCCGGTGTTTACGCGATGGGCGACGTCACCGGCGGCCCGGCCTTCACCCACTCGTCCTACGACGACTACCGGATTCTGCGCGCCAACCTCATCAGGCACGAGAAGGCGAGCACGCGGGGCCGGATCGTCCCGTACACGGTGTTCATCGACCCCCAGCTTGGCCGCGCCGGCCTAACCGAGCGCGAGGCGAGGGCGCAAGGAATTGCGGTCCGGGCGGCCAAGCTGCCGATGAGTGCCGTCATCCGGGCCCTCGAGACCGGGGAGACGCGCGGCTTCATGAAGGTCATCGTCGATGCGGACAGCGGGCAGATCTTGGGCTGCGCGGTCCTCGGCACCGAAGGCGGCGAGATCATGACCATGATTCAGGTCGCAATGCTGGGCAAGCTCACGTACAGGGCCATGGCGGACGCGATCTTCGCGCACCCGCTCCTGGCCGAAGGTCTCAACACCCTCTTCGCGATGTTCGATGCCTAAAGGGGTCAGGGGCGGTGGGCGATCCGTAGTCTCTTTAAAGC
>Ga0318574_10000966_pt1 | contig 9852 bp, 4 predicted proteins | sample GRESIP089b5f22_FD_202527 | JGI IMG/M metagenome (GOLD analysis project Ga0318574, IMG submission 202527) | Tropical soil microbial communities from Luquillo Experimental Forest, Puerto Rico - GRE.SIPMG.089b5f22 | ecosystem: Environmental > Terrestrial > Soil > Tropical forest > Bulk soil | place...
CCGGCGGCAGCGTAACGGGCGCCTTGCCCTCCAGGATGGCGTTGTAGTTCATCAGAATCTCCACATACAACCCGGCGATCAACATCGGGTCGCAGTGGAGATGGTCGACAACCGCATACAGCGCGAAGCGGTCCTCGTACTGAATGATGCCGAACCTAAAGCAATCCCACTGCAGCGGATCCGGCGTGGCCAGGGCGTGGTCCTGCCATTCCTGCTGCGTCAGCACGCCATGCTCTTTGGCGACAAACTGAATGTCGCGGGGGTTCTTGAGGGTGTGCCGGACGACGTTCTTTGCGTCCTTGTATTCGAACCAGCTGTGGTACGTGGCATGCCGGCGAAGGTGCGCGTTGATGACATAAGTCATGGCGCGAATATCGCACCGGCCGCGCACATCCCAGGAGCCCATGACTGCTCGCGAATAGTCGAGCCCCCGCTCCCCGAACTCCACAAACCCACGGAGATGGGCTATCTGCATTGAACTGGGCGGCACTGAACTCGCGGGCGCCTGGCGGGCTTTCGCAGCGCAGCCGGGCGTCGGCTGCCAGGTCACGACCGATCCTGGACCCGGGTCCCAGTCGTAGGCGTTGCCAACCCGCAGCCTGTCGTGCTCAGAGCCTCCACCTATGAACACGTTTCCCTCCTTATTACCCGGCAAGCAGTGCAGTCGACTTTGACGCAGGACCTATGTCACGCAGATGTCGTGGCGTTCTCCTCCCGGGGCGCCAGCTTCTGGAACAGGTAATCCGCCAGACCCCGCACGGTGGTGATGTCGGCCGAAGTGATGCGTACCCCAGTTTGAGCCTCGATGTGAGTGCGCAATTCGAGATTGCCCAGGGAGTCGAGGCCGTATTCGGAAAGCGGATGGTCCGGATCGATGTTGCGACGGAGAATCAGACCGATCTGCTCGGCGAGCAGACGACGCAGCCGGGTTGGCCACTCCTCGAGCGGCAGCTCGGCCAGCTCGGCGCGCAGTTTGCTTGAACCCGAACGCTTTTCCCCCGCGGACTTGAACATTTCGAGGAACTTGCTGCGCTCCGCGAAGGACGCTATCCAAGGTGTTCCGATGAGCGGGCTGTACCCCGTGTACGCGCGGTCGTGGCGTAGCAGCTCCTCGAACGCGTAGGCACCCTCGTCCGGAGTGATCGCGGCGCCGGTGCCTTCGGCAAACCCTGCGCCACGGCCGATCTCGCCCCAGGCCCCCCAGGCGATTGCGGTGGCCGGCAGGCCCTGCGCGCGCCGCCAGTGGGTGAATGCGTCCAGCCAGCTGTTGGCCGCGGCGTAGGCACCCTGACCCGGAGAGCCCAGCAGCGCGGCCGCCGAGGAGAACGAGCAGAACCAGTCCAGTGATGCAGATGCGGTGGCCTCGTGCAGATTCCACGCGCCGTACACCTTGGGCGCCCAGTCACGGTCCATCAGCTCGTCGGTGATGTTCGTCAGGGTAGCGTCCTCGACCACCGCGGCCGCGTGCAACACACCACGCAACGGAAGTCCGGTGGCGGTCGCCGTCGCCACCAACCGCTCCGCGGTGTCGGACTGGGCGATGTCGCCGCACTCCACCACCACGTCGGATCCGATCGAACGCACGAGTTCGATTGTCTCGAGCGCCTTTACCGTGGGCTCGGAACGAGAGGTGAGCACGATCCGGCCCGCGCCGGCCGCGGCCATCTTCTCGGCCAGGAACAGCCCCAGGCCACCGAGACCGCCGGTGATGATGTAGGAGCCGTCGGCCCGGAAGACCGGCGCCTGCTCGGGCGGCAGCACCACGCTGCTGCGCCCGGCCTGCGGGATGTCGAGGATGAGTTTGCCGGTGTGTCCGGCCGCGCTCATCGTGCGAATCGCGGTGGCGGCCTCGGCAAGCGGGTAATGCGTGCTCTCGGGCATCGGCAGCGCACCGTCGGCGGTCATCCGGTACACAGTGGCCAGGATCTTGCTGACCTGGGCCGGGTGGCTGACCGACATCAAGCCCAGGTCCACGCCCCAGAACGCCAGGTTGCGGCGGAACGGGAACAGGCCCAGCTTGGTGTCGCCGTAGATGTCGCGCTTGCCGATCTCGACGAACCGCCCGCCCAGCGCCAGCAGTTTGAGCCCGGCCAACTGTGCCGCCCCGGTGACGGAGTTGAGCACGATGTCGACGCCGTAGCCATCGGTGTCGCTACGGATCTGCTCGGCGAACTCGACGGTGCGCGAGTCGTAGACGTGCTCAATCCCCATGTCGCGCAACAGCTGTCGACGCGCCTCGTTGCCCGCGGTGGCGAAAATCTCCGCCCCCGCGGCGCGGGCGATGGCGATCGCGGCCTGCCCCACGCCGCCTGTGCCGGAGTGGATCAGCACTCTGTCGCCGGCCTGGATGCGGGCCAGGTCGTTCAGCCCGTACCAGGCGGTGGCGTGCGCGGTGGTCACCGCGGCGGCCTGGGCGTCGGTCATCCCGTCGGGCAGGGTGGTGGCCAGGCGCGCATCGCAGGTGACGAACGTGGCCCAGCAGCCATTCGGCGACATGCCGCCCACGTGGTCGCCGACCTTGTGGTTGGCGACATCCGCGCCGACCGCGGTCACCACTCCGGCGAAGTCGGTGCCCAGTGCGGGCAGGATCCCGTCGAGGCTCTGGTAGCGGCCGAAGGCGTTCAGCACGTCCGCAAAGTTGATGCTCGATGCGGTGACCGCCACTTCGATCTGCCCGGGACCCGGCGGCACCCGGTCGAACGCGGCGAACTCCATCGTCTGCAGGTCGCCAGGCGTGCGGATCTGCAACCGCACGCCGTCGCTTTCGTGAGCCGCGACGGTGGTCTGGCGGTCTTCGGGGCGCAGGGGAGTGGGGCACAGGCGCGCCGTGTACCACTGGTCGTTTCGCCACGCCGTCTCGTCTTCTCCGGGCGCCGCCAGGAGTAACTGGCGCACCACCTGCTCGGCGCTGGTCTGCTCGTCGACGTCGATGTGGGTGGTGTGCAGGTGGGGGTGCTCGGCACCGATCACCCGCAGCAGACCACGCAGTCCGCCCTGCTCGAGATTGGGAAGGTCCTCCGACAGCACCTTCTGGGCGTTCCTCGTGACGACATAGAGGCGAGGCGACTGTCCCTGGATTTCCGGCAGTTCGCGGGCGATGCGCACCACGTGGCGGACGTAGTCACCGCCACGCACCGCACCTTCCTCGTCCGGATTGCCGTTCTTCGGCTCCGTCAGCACCACCACGCCGGCGTATCCGCCCTTTTCGATCTCAGCGCGCAACCGCTCGGCGATGCCCGGGTGGTCGGCCCGGTGAGGCCAGGACAGGGTGGTGCTTTCCGCCTCGTGCAGCTTCATCGCGTCGGTGATCGCCGTTGCAACGAGATCGGCGGCATCGGAGGTGCTGACCAGAAGCCATGCTCCGGCCTCGGCGGTGGCCACTTCGGGCAGCTCTCGTTGCTGCCATTCCACGGTCAGCAACCGGTCGGCCATCACACGAGCCCGCTCGCCACTGGGCGAGACGCCGGTGCCCATTTGCAGTCCGCGTACGGTCAGCAAGACGGTCCCGTGCTTGTCCAGGATGTCGAGGTCGGCCTCGACCGCTCCGCCGGTCGCCGCGGTCACCCGCGAGTAGCAGTAGCGGGCCGTGTGGACGGGGCCGTGGACCCGCAGCTCGCGAACACCGAGCGGCAATAGCAGACCGCCAAGGCTGGCGTTGGCGACACTGGGGTGAGCGGCGACGGACTGGAAGCAGGCGTCGAGCAGCGCCGGATGGACGCCGTAACTGGTCTGCTGCGTCCGGATCACGCTGGGCAGCCCGATCTCGGCCAACACGGTGGTGCCCGTTCCCTCGGCGGTGAGCGCAGCGGCCAGGCCGGTGAAGGCGGGACCGTACTGTATGCCGCACAAGTCCATGGCGTCCCGAAGGTCGGCGCCTTCCAGGCGGCTCGGGTGGGCGGCCAACAGCGCCTCGATGTCCTTCGCGGCCGGCTGCTCTTCGTCCGCGGCCTGGTCCAGGGCGTGCAACACCGCGGAAGCGCGGCGTGCTTGCACCCCGTCCTCGATGGTCTCCACTACGAATGCGAGGGCACCGGGCACCTCGGCGGTTGCGGTAAGGCTGATTTGGGTCTCGTCATCGAGGAGCAGCATCTGCTCGAAGCGGACATCGCGGACCGCCGACGCCTCGCCGAAGACGGTGCCGGCCGCGGCCAGCGCCATCTCGCAGTAAGCCGCACCCGGCAGGGTGGCCGTGCCATGGACCTGGTGGTCGGCCAGCCAGGGCAGCGTCGCGGTGCCGATCTCTGCTTGCCAAACGTGGCGCTCGGGCTCCTCGGGCAGGCGCACGTGCTGACCCATCAGCGGATGCACCGCAACGCTGGAACGCAGCGCCCGGGAGCTGTGACCGTCGCGGCTCAACAGCAATGATCGATGAGTCCAGGTCGGCAGCGGCGCGTCCACCAGATGCCCACCGGGGGACAGGACAGAGAAATCGACGGTGGCGCCCGTGGAGTACACGTCTCCCAGGAAGCCGCGCAGCCCGTGGGGCAGCGGTTGTTCGCGTCTCATCGCGGCGAGAGCCGCCACCGTCATGTCGAGGCTCTTGGCAGTCTGGTCGACGGCGTGCGTCAGCAGCGGATGCGGCGACAACTCCCCGAAGACCCGATAGCCGTCTTCGAGGGCCGCCTGCACCGCCGCCGAGAACCGAACCGTGTGGCGCAGGTTCTCCACCCAGTAGTTGGCGTCACAGTACGGCTCCTCGCGCGGGTCGAACGAGGTGGCCGAGTAGTACGGCACCTCGGGCGTCAAGGGCTCGATATCTGCCAGGGCCTCGTACAGGTCGTCGAGGATCGGATCGACCTGCGGCGAGTGCGATGCCACGTCGACGGCCACCTCACGGGCCATCACCTCACGCTGCTCCCACGCGTCTACCAACTGGCGAACCGTGTCGGTTGCGCCGCCAATCACGGTGGATTGCGGGGACGCCACCACCGCCACCACGGCGTCATTGACACCGCGAGCCATCAGCTCGGAAAGCACTTGCTGGGCGGGCAATTCCACGGACGCCATGGCGCCGGAACCCGCGATCCGGGTCATCAGCCGCGAGCGGCGGCAGATGACACGCGCCCCGTCTTGGAGCGATAGCGCTCCCGAGACGACGGCGGCGGCGGACTCCCCGAGCGAGTGGCCGATGACGGCGCCTGGCCGGACCCCGTGGGACTTCATCGTGGCCGCCAGCGCCACCTGCATCGCGAACAGGGTCGGCTGCACGCGGTCGATGCCGGTGACCTTCTCCGGTGCGCTCAGCGCTTCGGTCACCGAGAAGCCGGATTCGTCGGCGATCAGCGGCTCGAGCTCGGCGATGACCGCCGCGAATGCGGGCTCGTTCGCCAACAGGTCGGCGCCCATCGCGGCCCACTGCGAACCCTGCCCGGAGAACACCCAGACCGGACCGCGTTCCTCCTGGCCCACCACTTCCTGGTAAAGCGCGTCACCGTTGGCGACTTCTCGCAGCGCCTCCATCAGCTCCGTGTTGCTGCCGGCCAGCACGGCGCTCCGCACCGACCGGTGGCCACGCCGGCGGGCCAGGGTGTAGGCCAGATCCGGTGTCGCCAGTTCCGTCGCGTGTGCCTCGACCCAGTCAGCGAGCCGGCCAGCGGTGTCCCGTAGCCCGTCGACCGACGACGAGGACAGCGGGAACAGCAGCGTGCCGCCGCCGCCCGGCCTGGTTGCCGCGCCATTAGGCGAAAGAGGCTCGGGCGCCTGCTCGATGATGGCGTGGACATTAGTGCCGGATATTCCGTAAGCCGACACTGCCGCACGCCGCTGCCCGCCGCTCAGCGGCCACGGCGTAATCTCCTGCGGCACGAAGAGTCCGGTGTCGATCCGGGCCATCTCGTCAGGCAGCGTTTCGAAGTGCAGGTTCTTGGGGACCACGCCGTGCTGGACGGAGAGGACCGCTTTCATCATCCCCAGCGCACCGGCGGCCGCCTGGGTGTGCCCGAAGTTGGTCTTCGAGGCCGCGAGCACGCAGGGGTTGTCGATGCCATATACCTCGGCGAGGCTGGCGTATTCGATCGGGTCGCCGACGGGGGTGCCGGTGCCGTGCGCCTCGACCATACCGACGGTGCCGGCGTCCACGCTCGCGACAGCGAGCGCGGCGCGGTACACCGCGGCCTGCGCCTCGCCCGACGGCATCGCGATGTTCATGGTGTGGCCGTCCTGGTTGGCGGCCGTGCCGCGCACGACGGCCAAAACCCGGTCACCGTCGCGCTGCGCATCCGTCAGGCGCTTGAGCAACAGCACCACGCAGCCCTCGCCGGACACGAAGCCGTCCGCTTTGACGTCGAACGCATGGCAGTGCCCGGTGCCCGACAGCATGCCCCCCGCCGATGCCGAGGCGGACCTGCGCGGTTCCATCATCACGTTGACGCCGCCCGCGAAGGCGAGGTTGCTCTCCCCATCACTCAGGCTGCGGCAGGCCTGGTGGATCGCGAGCAAGCCGGAGGAGCATGCGGTGTCCACCGTGACTGCGGGACCGTGGAGCCCGAGCGCGTAAGCGATCCGCCCGGATGCCATGCAGGAGATGGTGCCGGTGTTTCCATACGGTCCGTCGAAAGCATCGGTCGCCGCGTGCACGAATTGGTAATCGCCATAGTTCAATCCGACGAAGACGCCGGTTTCGTCGGCGATGGTGTCCTTGGTGAGACCGGCATGTTCCATGGCCTCCCACGCAGTTTCCATCAGCAAACGGTGCTGGGGATCCATCGCCGTCGCTTCTTTTTCCGTGATGCCGAAGAACTCGGGGTCGAAGTCGCCGACGTTGTCCAGGAATGAGCCCCACTTGCATACCGACCGGCCAGGCACACCCGGCTCGGGGTCGTAGTAGTAGTCGACGTCCCACCGCTCGGCCGGAACCTCCTTGACAAGGTCGTCGCCGCGCAGCAACGCTTCCCAAAAGAGGTCAGGGGAGTTGATGCCCCCCGGCAGCCGGCATGCCATCCCGATGACGGCAACCGGAGTAACGCCTGCCCTATCCACTGTCCTCTACCTCTCCCTGCCTATGCACAAGTTCCTATCACTGCGGCATGCTCTTATCAGGGCTTCGAGAAATATCGCCGAATTTTTCTGTGCGAGCTGGCAACTCCGCAGCAACGCACGATCAACCCACCGACCCCCGCAATCGAAGCTTCACCGTAAGAACATGGCGCGATCAGCAGCGTAGCCGCTTTGCTCGACACGCGTGGAAAATTCGATCGAACGTACAAAAATTTAACAACGCTCGATCAGCTGCGGGCTGACAGAAGCCTTGATCAACCCGCCAGTTACATACTTTTTGGACCTTATAAGGGCGTTGCGGTACACCGAAGCCGCTGCTAGGGCCGTCCGCCAGAGGCAGTTGGGGACTATGAACTGGCCCGACGCCGGAAGAGGCCAGCCGGAAACCGTCAGACGCATCTGTCCGCGGCATGGTGATGCGAATCACGTGATGCTAGGCGATAGTGCGAAAGCCCGCGGGGGAATCGCTGAAATCTTTAAGATTGCAAGGTAAATCCCAACCGCGTGCGAGTCCGGATGTCGGCGCGTCGGCTTGTTTAGGTGTGCTCATATGTCGGACGGCGCTGCGGTCAGGGCATTGCTGTTGGAGGCGCCGCGCAGCCTGGTCGTCCGGGAGTTCCCCGTGCCTACCGTCGGCGACGACGACGCATTGGTGCGCGTGCTGGCCTGCGGGCTGTGCGGGACCGACCACGAGCAATACACGGGTGAACTCGCCGGTGGATTCGCGTTTATCCCCGGACACGAGACGATCGGCACGATCGACGCCTTAGGGCCCCGCGCGGCACGGCGGTGGGGCGTATCCGTCGGCGACCGGGTGGCCGTCGAGGTGTTCCAGTCGTGCCGCCAGTGCGCCAACTGCCGCCGCGGCGACTACCGGCGCTGCGAACGTCACGGGCTCGCGGACATGTACGGCTTCATTCCAGTCGACCGCAAGCCCGCGCTGTGGGGTGGCTACGCCGAATACCAATATCTGGCGCCCGACTCGATGGTCTTGCGCGTGCCGAGCGGGCTCGACCCCGTGGTGGCTACTTTGTTCAATCCGCTGGGTGCTGGAATACGTTGGGGTGTAACGGTTCCGGGTACCCAGCCGGGCGACGTCGTCGCCGTGCTCGGCCCGGGAATCCGGGGGCTGTGCGCCGCCGCGGCGGCAAAAGAGGCGGGTGCCGGGTTCGTGATGGTGACCGGCTTAGGCCCGCGCGATGCCGGCCGGTTAACGCTCGCAGCCCAATTCGGTGCGGACCTGGCCGTCGACGTCGCCGCCGAGGATCCCGTCGCCGCCCTGGCAAAGCGGACCGGCGGATTGGCGGATGTGGTCATCGACGTAACCGCAAAGGCACCAACGGCTTTCACACAGGCGATCGCGCTGGCCCGTCCGGCCGGAACCGTCGTTGTAGCCGGCACCCGAGGTTTCGGCACCGGCGCTCCAGGGTTTTCGCCCGACACGATCGTATTCAAGGAGCTGCGCGTTGTCGGCGCCCTGGGCGTGGATGTCACCGCCTACCGGGCCGCGCTCGATCTACTGATGTCCGGTCGCTACCCGTTCGAAGGCCTGCCGCGGCGCTGCGCGCGCCTCGAAGACGCCGGGGAACTGCTGGCTACCATGGCGGGTGAACGCGATGGTGTCCCGCCAGTACACGGAGTGCTAACGCCATGAAAACCGCCCGGGTGCCCAAACTGCCGCTCGACGAGGCCAAAGCCGCCGCCGACGAAGCCGCCGTGCCCGACTACATGGCCGAACTCAGCATCTTTCAAGTTCTGCTGCACCACCCGCAGCTGGCGCGGGCCATCAATGACCTGCTCGCCACCATGCTGTGGCACGGTTCCCTCGACCCGCGGTTGCGCGAGCTGGTGATCATGCGAATCGGCTGGCTCACGGCTTGCGACTACGAGTGGACCCAGCACTGGCGGGTCGCGTCGGGGCTGGGCGTGACGGCCGACGATCTGCTCGCGGTGCGCGATTGGCAGGGATATGGCGGGTTCGGGCCCACCGAGCGGGCAGTGTTGGCGGCCACCGATGACGTGGTGCGCGACGGCGCGGTGAGTGGCGAGAGTTGGGCCGCCTGCGCACGCGAATTAGATGGCGACGCAACGGTTCTCCTTGAGCTCGTTACCGCCATCGGCGCGTGGCGGATGGTCGCGTCGATCCTGCAGAGCCTCAAGGTCCCGTTGGAAGAGGGCGTGTCCAGCTGGCCGCCGGACGGCCGGTCGCCGTAGGCCTCAGGCGATCCGGTAGGTCTGCACCGCGTGCGCGACCACGTTGCCGTCGGCATCGGTAGCGGTGATCTCGGTGAAGGTGAGTTCCTTGCGACGCCGGGTGGTGCGGGCACGGCACACCAGGTCGCAGCGCTTTGCCGCGCCGGTGTACTGGATGCTCAGCGCGACGGTGGAGGCGCGCATGCCCTTGTCGAAATCGTGATTCGACCACGCCGCGGCCGCACCGGCGGTGTCCATCACCGAGGCGATCACCCCGCCGTGAAAGTAGGTGCCGTCGTTGGTGAGGTCTTGTCGGAATGGGAGCCGAATCCTGACGTCATCGGGCTGGTAGCGCTCAAAGACGATCCCGAGCCCGCCGATGAACGGTGTTGTCAGCATCAGGTCGCGCACGGCTTGGCGGCGCTCGTTTTGCTGCTGGTCGGTCAACGGCTCGGGCATGAGTCGCAGACTACAGTAATCGATTGACATATCAATCAATAACTCTTAGCGTCGAGCAATGCGAACCAGGGTCGCCGAGATGCTCGGTGTCGAGTTTCCGATATGCGCTTTCAGCCACTGCCGCGACGTCGTGGCCGCGGTGACCAACGCCGGCGGCTTCGGGATTCTTGGCGCCGTCGCGCACAGCCCCCAACGGCTACAGAA